>Ga0315273_10005344_pt1 | contig 15871 bp, 27 predicted proteins | sample YL17G02_0_MG_FD_205753 | JGI IMG/M metagenome (GOLD analysis project Ga0315273, IMG submission 205753) | Sediment microbial communities from Yellowstone Lake, YNP, Wyoming, USA - YL17G02_0 | ecosystem: Environmental > Aquatic > Freshwater > Lake > Sediment | place: USA: Wyoming | collected...
GGGTGGGGGTGTGGGGGCGTTGGCGGACTGGCGGACTGGGGAAAAAGGCATTTATAAAGGGCTGTTTCCAATATTATTAATATGAAAATAGTTAATCGCCTTAAACTGGCGATTGCGGGTTTAGGATTAGGGGTTATGGCTCTAGCCCATAATGTTGTGGCTTCAACGCTCAACATTACGTTAGAAATGCAGCCGGTACTTGATTTACTGGATTTTATGCCTCTAGTAATTGAAAGGCTGCCTACAATTGTAATTTCTCTAGCCGTGCTAGGGGCTATTATAATTGCTATTGGGGCGGTAACAACCATATTTACCATAATCCCGTTGATACTATATATGGTAGTATCCAGGATGGGTAAAACTGTGGGCGGTCATCAAGGCCACCAAAAGTTTTAAATAAAAAACCCTACCATATTAAAAATATGGTAGGGAAATTTTATTTTATATGAAAAAAATACTATTAATATTTTTATTCTTGGCTTTAAATGTTTCGGCATTACAAGAAATAAATATTACTATCGAATCACCTAATGCCGATTTATGCATTACATCAGGATTATTTAATGAGAGTTTTTGTAATGGAGAAACGTTAATTCTTAATGGTACAAAAGATTCTGAAATTATAATTATACCAGAAACATATGTTACGGAAAACTCTAATATAACTGCTAAGTTTGAATATGCTGTTTTTACTCCAATAAATATTATTATTGGAGGATTAGGATTTTTAATTGTGGTATTATTGATGACTATTGCGGTGTCTTATGCGTTTGCTCAAATTATGCTTATTTGGTTTGTTCATTAGCCAAATATGTAATGTGGATGCTTTTGAGGTTTCATATAGAATACTGGATTACAACTCAAAACAACCTATTATGGGGGCTGATATACAATTATATAATACTACTATTATATATCAAAATTATACCGATGCTAGTGGTTTGGCCTCTTTAGCAGTTTCTACAATAAATGACTTTACTTTAGATATTGGCAGGATAGGATATTCTTCTTATACATCAACAAGAAATTATACACATGATGAATTTGAGGAAATTTATCTTAATCCGTTTTCTACTGCTGGAATAGTTAGATTAACTTTTGGAGATTTAACTTTCGGTTCTGATAGAAAATTTTGTATTTATTTTTATGATAATAATAGATTAGAAGATTGTTATCAAATAAATGATACAGTTCTCTTACATAATAATGTACATTATATATGGAAACCTCAAATACAAAAAATTGATTTATTGAGTTCGCCATCTAAATTTTCAAATAATTTATATCTTTTTGTTTCAATTATTACTGTTTTTGTAATAGTTATATTTATAATACTTACAATTATTTTTATTATAATGTTTTTAATATTCAAGAAAAAAGGAAAATGAAAAAATTAATATTAATAATGCTATTGTTACCAATGTCAGTAAGTGCATTTATAGATTATATTAATAATACATTTACTTCATTAACTCAGGATGATTTAATATCTATAAATAATAATATTACTTTTTTAAATTTTAATGTTTCATATCAACAACAAGATTTAACAAATTTATGGAATAATGCCTCATATCAAGAATCATTAATTTGGAATTTATATATTAATGCCAGTGTTCAGCAACAAGATTTAAATAATTTATGGCTTAACGCTTCTAATCAAGAAAAAGCGTTAAATGGAGTCGTAGCTAATCCAAGATATAATTTGAGTTATGTTATGAATCAAACGGAATTAGCTTTAACTTATCAAAAAAGAAATAGTTGGACAACACACGATAATTATCCAACAGGATGCAATTTTTTTGCAGTACCACCAAAATATGTTATGGCAATAGGAGATAGTTTAACGTGTGCTGATGCAGTTTCCAGTTTAAGTTTTGGAAGAGAATTTAATACTATCCCTAATAGTCCAATCACAACAACGGGAAGTATTAGTTTTAAAAATTGTAATTCTTCCATAACTCCAATTGGGCCGCAGTATGTTTTAGCTAATTTAAGCGGTGGATGGAATTGTTATCTTCTACCAGAAATTCCTGTGGTACCAGAAATATCTTTAGCCGACCAGTTTTTAATTTTGTCTTCGGCTTCTCCATTAGTTGATTATGTTAATACAAATAAAAGTATTGCTGATGGTAACCTTAATATAACCGGTCATTTAGTGGTTATGGGAGATTTATTTATCGATGATTTTACACCAAACCAATATCATAATTATGTAGATTGGATTTATGTGCCGGCTGGTCAAACAGGTGATGATGGATGCAACAATTTGGATGGTCAAATATCAGGATATTATTATACGTGCCAAAACTGTAGTATTATGACGGTTGGGACAAATTATAATTGTTCTGGAGTATTAGGTACAGATAGATTATGTGGGTGTTTAATAACATAATGGAGGATTAAAATGGAAGATAAAACAAAAAATAGGATTCAAGGAGCAATAATAAGTTTATCTATTATATTTTTATGCGGTTTTGTAATAGGAGAAACATATGATATAGAATTAACGGTTTCTGAACAAACAGCCGATATTCTGGAGGAAAAACAAGACGAATTAAATGATACTATGGATAATGTTGTATCAACTCTCATAAATTCAGCGTTGGAGGCTGATTATGAAAAACAGGTTACAGAATTAAAAAATGATATTTATACAAAATTAGTAGAAAATAATAATAAAGAAAAATTAAAAAATATATTAATATGTATAAATAATAATCTTTAAAATGAAAAATATAATAAAAATAATTTTTGGTTTAACTCTTTTATCAGGATTAGGCAGTGCTTGTCTATTAATATGGATGCAAACAGGCTCAGATTTATCGTTAGCAACCTGGAATATAACAAAAAATACTGCCGCTTACGATTGTACAAAAATAGATAATGGTACAAGTATTTTTTTGAGATGTGCCTCAACCTCATCTCCAGGCGCAAATGCATACGTTGTACTATACGGTAAGCCATATGATACAATAATATCTCCTCAAGGTTTTACAGTTACGATGGAAGTATCTTTTAATCCCGTCGGTGCAAGTCCCGGGACTGAATGTACTGGAATAGTTTTACCGTCTTCAACAGCTTCAGCCTTATGCACAAGCAGCTCATATACAGGTCTAAAATATTATAATGCCACCCATGCTGTAGCATCATGTTTCACAGACGGATTAACAACAAATTATACAAAATTTGATTATGGTAAAACAAAAACTTTTATATTAGAAAAAAACATGAATTCTGATAAGGTGTATATAAAAGAAGGTAATGGAAACTTAATTTCTTCTTGTAGTCTAGGAGGGGGAGGAATAGGTTTAATGGGTTATTATAGGCCTTTTATAGCAATAACTGGAACTGCGACAACTTATCCATCTAACATAGATTTAAATGGAATAGACGTTATTTCAGACGTTACTTTAACCGGAAATTTTAGAGTTTTTAGTGAACCATATACACCACAAGGAAATTGCACAGTTTCGGCTCCATATGATTCTAATATTCTTATTCCACCCTCTAAAATAACACAAGGTAATGGTTTAACTGGAGATTTTGATATACAGCCTTTATGCACATATTCTCCTCCAGCTGGTTGGCAAAACGCTGGAATATCTTATGCTTCTTGTGTTAATGGATATAATGGTTATGGAATATTTTATGCTAATTCTAATTATAGTAATAACCAGATATTTAATATTACTATTTCAGGGCCAACAACTACCACAACATTACCAGGTGATGGTAATAATACCGTTACATTTTTAACATCAGTGGTTAGAAACGGAGTAATAATACAAAATTTAAGTAATTCTAAAGTAACACTATCATCTAGTGCTGGAGGCAATTATATTCAATATACTGATTTAAATGGAATAGCTGATTTTGGTATGGCTATGGGCAATACTTATACAGTAAAAGCAGAAAATTCTCCTAATTACCCAGAAAAAACATTTTTTATTTCAAGGGATTTTATAGATTATTTATTTGACCAGGCAATAAATGGGTATGTTTTATTAGATTTTGATTATAGACCAATTTATTCCATTAATCTTCATGTAAATAAAAATAATTATGATATTGATATGACAGATAATGAAGTATATGTTTATGGTTGTGGGCAGGTTGCCGAACCCGAATCATGTATTAATGGATTAATTTCAAACCAATATACTGATATTAACGGAGATTGGGGTATAGGTAACATTTTAATTAACTTTGATAGATATATTATGGTTAGAACAAGATACCCAGGTGATATTAATACACCTGAATTAATAGATTATCAAATAATAGATTTAAATCAAATATATGATTATCAAGTAAATGTATCATTAGCTTATGGTTTTGTACAAACTTATCCTATTTATTTTGGTTTTTTTGATTTTGTAAATGGTTCAAGAGTAAATTCTGTGACATATGATATTTCAAAACAAGGAGTATCATTAAAAAATGGTACTACATCAACAGATGAATATTTTAATTCAACATCACCATTATTATATTATATAGTAAATGCTAATGCTAATGGTTATATTGCTTTTTCTGGTAATAAAGAATTTGATACTAATATTAACCCTAATAGAATATTAATGACATCTATAACACCTGATACAAATTATCTTTATTTTGTTATGGGTCAGGTACTTAATATAAGTGGTACTACTTTAAATAATATTAAAGTAACATCATCATGTGGTAATCAAGAGTATTACACTAATAGTACGGGACATTATATCTTTACTGGAATATCAAAAGGTAGTTCTTGTATAATACAAACTAATACTTATGGAGCGTATAATGATTATTCAAGAGAAATAACTTTAAATAGTAATGTAACAGGTTTTGATTTTACTTTAACTCCATCTGGAGAACAAGAAAATAATAGACTTATAACATTTACTGTATATACATTAGATATTTATGGTGATTATGAATATTTAGAAAATGTTAGAATAACGTTAAAATGTTCTGGATACAATAATGTTGTTAAATTAACAAATTCTCAGGGTAAAGCATTATTTCAAAATTCTATTATGGGCTGCGATTATTCATATGATGTTGAATTAAATAATTATAATAGTTTATATGATATTAATTTAGGTAGATATGAAAATAATCCATTGGTTCAATTATTTAGGGAAACTGGTAATGATTGTTCTGTTGGAGGTAGAATACAAAAATCAAATAATTCTGTTATACAAGATATACCAAATAATGAAGTACAATTATATAAAAATGGAAGATTTATTGATTCAATAAACACTGATTCTAATGGAGCATATGAATTTGACATATTATGTGATAGTGATTATTCTATTAAAACAACTTTTAACGGAGAAACTAAAGAAGTTGAATTTCATAGTAAAAGTATAGAAGGAGGAAATTCTGTAGTAAACATTATTTTTGATTTAGGGGCAGTTACATCTACTACTTTTACATGGATTTATGAATTTTTTATTGCTATTATATCAGTTCCAGTTTTAATAATAGCGGTTTTTTTATTACTTATTTTATATAAATTAAGTATTCAATTTACGAAAGATGAATAAAAAAATATTTATAATTTTATATTTAATGATTACTATGGTTAATGCTGGTGGTAGAATACCAATTATGATACTTAATAATGATGGTACAACAAGTTATAATTATTGCGGAAATGATAAATGTCCATATATAAACGAATTAAAAAAAGAAGTAGAAAAAAATAATAGTAATATATTATCTCTCGTAGCTTTAATGGGATTTATTATTTTTGTTTCATTATTATTTTTATATTTAGCTAGTAAAGTAGTAATTAAAAAATTATATGATGAGCGTTTAATAAGACCATGAAAAAAATATATTTTATTTTAATGCTTTTATTGATTGGAGAATTAAATGAAATTAATTCACAAACTTTAAATTATGGAGAATATATACAACAATATGCATTAATAAGAATGATTTATGCTACTGGTACAAAAATAATACCATGTGAGGACTGTATATGTAAACTAACAGTAAAAAAATCAAGTAATCAAGAAACTGTTTTAAATAATAGAGATATGAATTATTTAGGTAATGCTCTTTTTGGATATAGAGCATTGACTTCTGAATTAAATGTTAATACTGATTATAGAGCATTAGTTAATTGTACATCACCAAGTTTTGGAAGTGGTTTTACCGATTCAACATTTTTAATAATAGGTAATAAAGGTGATGGTGAAAATATTGGAGGAAATTGTGAATTTGGGGATATTAATTGTGAATTAAATAATATTGTTTTAGGAATAAAAAATATGTTTTATGAATTATTAACATTTATTTGGAATACTATTTTTATTAATACTAAATTATATCCTAATATAATAAAACCAATATATGATTTTTTAATGAATTCAGATATTATATCATATTTAATAAATACTCTTTTAAATTCAATAAACTTTTTATTTAAAATATTACAACAATCACCTATTGAAAATATAGTAACTTATGTAATACCATTTTTTATAAATTTAATATTGGGTATTTTTGGATTATATGTAATATGGACAATATTTTTTGAAGCCTTTGTTATAGGATATGTTGTTTTAGTTAAACCAAACTCAATATTAAACCCATTTGAAATAATTTTAGAAATATTAAATATTCATATAAAAATATTGATGTATATTATAGCAGGATTATACGCTATTTTATTAGGTTTTATTCAAGTATTTAACTCAATGATAAAACTTTTGTCTTTTATAAGACAAATTTTTCAAATATGATAATCATTACACGAATGATATATTATATGGATGAACAAAATAAAATACCATTATTTATTTTCAAACATAAAAAGGAGGTAATGAAAAATGCCTGAAATGATTGATAAAGCAATAAAATGTAGGAATAGACCGATGGAAACAAAAAAACATGATACAAAAGAAAGATTGCATAAAGTCGGAGCGTTTGGAGTCTTTTTAGACGACCAAAACTATAAGGAATATTTAGATGGAGAGAACCATAAAAAGGCAATGAGAAAAAAATACAATTTGTAAAACAAACGGAGGATTAGATGACAGGGCTTAGTGAGTTCACAAACGAAGACCTTACAGATGAGTTGCGGATACGAGGTCAAATCAAAGAAGGGGAGGGTTACGATGAGATGTCCAGTATGTAAGTTTGATGAAGTTGAACCAATTATTGTGAATCGCTCTGGTGTAAAGAAACTAAAATAATTTTATGGCAGTAGATGTTATTTTAGGTGGTTTGGGTAGTGGTAAAACCACTACTTTAACCTGGATGGGACATATTCGTTTTGACGAAGGGTGCAGTCTATATTGTAATTATAAACTTTATGATATAGAATATTATAGTCTTGAAAATATTTTTGATTTTAAAGATATTACAACCGAAAAAAATTTTATTATGTTGGATGAATTATGGCTTACCTCTGATTCAAGACGTTGTAATTCATTATTGAATATTCAAATGAGTAAAAGAATATTACAATCCAGAAAAACCCATAGTGATGTTTGTATTAGTTCACAAGACTTTTTTCAGTTAGACCCAAGAATAAGAAACATTACAAGGTATCTTTTTGAACCTGAAATAATACAACATGACGAAAATGGAAAACCAATATTTATTAATCTTACTATATATGATTGGCAGCATAAATCAAATAAAAAAATAAGTATTATTATTCCTATGCAAATGAATTTTAAACACGGTTACGTTGATGTGCCAGAAAGTTTTGAAACCGATGAGATTTTGGAAACAATGACTAATCCAACTGAAAAAGAATACAAGAATTTAATAAAAAAATACATTAGTTTTGATGGTAAAAAATCTGATTTAGAAAGTGTATTACAAATAAAAGAGGGTATGGGAGCCAGTGAATCAAAAACGTTGTCAAAATATATTTTAGTCGTCAAAAATGGGCTTGTTTAGGCTTATTACTCCAAAACCCAGGGCGAAAAATTTTTTTCGCCCTGGGACGAGTATTTAAAGGCATAATTCCCTATAAATAACATGGAAAAACTAACAAACCCCATATACGCAAGAGATTTAAATACTAGAATTTTAAACGATTCTTTTTTTGGCATTGGTTTTGAAAAAATGTTAAATCATGCAGAAAAAGAAGGCATGGAAATAGTAGTAGGTTATTTTATAGAAAAACCAAGATATGAATAATAGTCATGGCCTCCCTTGAAACATATTTGGATTGTGGATACCGTTTAAATGAAGATAAAACATGCCATGTTTTATCGGATAAATTGCCAACCTCAACTACATTTAAATATGAGAATACGATTGAGTATTTTTTTAATGGAGGCTGTGACATATTATATACTATGCAATCGTTTGAACGGAGGGAGGAGCCGAAACATGAGTAAATCTTTACCCCGACTAATGGGTCAGTCTGGTGGGACTAGAAAGAGCGTCCGTAACCAAAGTTACCCGCTGTTATGCTATCCTATACAAATGGAGACAGAGGGCGGCAACGCAAAAACCACCTCATGCGGCATATCCAAAAAGAGGGATGAGGTGAAGCATGGATAAGGTACTTCAAAGAAAACATAAAAAGGTTGTAATTGGCGGAAAAGAGTATGGTACTATGGGTTTGATGAATCTACGAAATATACTTATCGGAGAATTAAAAAGTTTAGACCCTCTTGAGGAACTGATGATTTATTCTGAAATTCCTACTCAAAGAGATTATGAGTTTGAAGGGTTAAAAAATCATATTCTGGAACTTAACGATGCACTTACACGAAGGCTAAAAATGAAAACAGGAGTAAAAAATGTCTGATTTTTTAGATATTTATTCCCGATGTAAAAACTGCTCAAATTCAATACAAAAAAATATTAAAATTTTGAGAAAAGGCGATAAACTCCGGTTTAGGAAACCAAAAGACCTTAAAACCAGAGTTGTTTTTGATTGCAGACTAAATTCATGCATTTATAAAGAGATATGACCATATATAATCATCAAATAAGGAGGTAAAAAACAATGACGGAAAAAGAAGTTAAAGGGGTTAAACCTTTAGAGTTCGACAATGATGAACCGTACGATGGAGTAATAAACCAGATTAGGACTGAGCTTGGCGTGCGAATGAATCGGAGCTTGCTATCTAGGATTGCTCTAGAAACATTTATGAATACAAACAAACTACCTGGAGGCAAATACAATCTTAGAAACATTGTTGGCCCCTACGAAAAAATTAGGCTTGATACCGAAACCAGAAAACTAGAAGAAAAACTCGTCGTTATGAAACGTAACAGGGATGCGTTGAAATAAATCCCCTTTTTTATTTTCATTTTTTAAAATGAAACAAGATAAAGAAGAGTTAGTATGCAAAAAATGCGGCAGTACTCCGGCTTATAAGGATATTATTAGAGATAAAAAAGGTTGTTGGGATATTGTTGCATTATGTAAAACTCACATAAAAACAGAACACAAAAAAGCGATTGAATACATTATGGAGGAAAAAAGAAAAATTATATGGATGAACAAAATAAAATACCATTAAAATCTAAAGGTATAAAAATATTATGTAAAACTCACATAAGAAGTGAACACAAAAAAAGTATTGAATACATTATGGAGGAAAAAAGAAAATGAACGATGAAGCACAGACAACATTAGAGGAAGTAAAAGATTTGAAGACACAGGAAATCGAATTGCCGACAATAGACGTTAAAAAATATATTGGTAGGCGTGTTAAAATTGAAAAAGTTACGAATTGTAAAGGAGTATTCGGTTACTGTGTTAAAGTAGAATCCGAGATTATTGAAACAATAACCGGAGGACGAATACCAATAGATTTAAGAGCATCTAGAATATTCGGTTTTCAAGAAGACGTGGATGGAAATGTAGGTTGGGGAGCTAATACGAAATTAGGCGTATTTTTAAAGAAAATGAAAGTAAGTACGCCTGGAGCCTTAAAGGGTAAGGAGGTTATTGTTCAAAAAACGACCGCAAAAAGCGGAACAGAGTTTTTAACCTTCGACTAAATATGGGGTTGTGTTTGGGAAAACCAGAAACCGGAGTATGGGAGCCTTCACCCTCCCATACTCCAAAATTTTTGCCATGAAAAATATACAACTTAAATCTTTAATACTAGATTTAACAGATATAAAAAAATCTTCTTACCATAAGACATGGTATTTTAAAAAAGAATATGATGGTATAAAAATAGTAGGTAATATATATGAAATATCATTTAATGAAATAATTAATTTATTAGCAAACCATTATCCAACTTTAGGCGTACAATGTTTTTTAAATGAAAAATATATTTTTATTTGGTAAAAATGAAAATTTTGGACGGAAATATGAATATATCTATAAAAGTTATATTAATATTTTCAATGATAATATTGATTTTATTTTCAATCATAACAATAACAATGACATACATTTTGTCATATGTAATATCTAATATAAAAATAGTGACTTAAAATGAAATTGATACCAAATTTTGGATTATGGGACTATTACGAATCATTCAAAAACTCTTTTTATGAATTTAAAAAATCACGGAAATATGAGTATAATCTTAAAGCTGACATATTAATGGTTTATCCTAATAGTGTTGGAGAATGGTATCAGGGTTTAACAGATGAAGGAAATACTTTTTTAGTTATTCCCATGTTATTAAGACAATATAAGAACCTTCATCCTGTTTACATAGAAGGAAAAAGAACATTTATTGTATCATCAGAATACCATGCAACATTAAACCTAGTATTACTAGGTAAAATTGCTGAAAGAATATTAACAGATTTTACAGTAAAATATAAATTCAATGAAAAATTTAAGAAATTAATGCAATATAAATGGCAGTATCCATCTGAATGTATTGAATTTAAAATTAAATCGTCACCTTCTACAATAGATTTAACAGTATTCAATAATAAATATAGTGAAGACTTTACTTTACATTCATATAAAGTTGGAAGTACAAAAGCTTTAGAATTTTTATCTGAAATTCCAAGGAGAGTATTTATTTTATCTCTTTTGTTGGCTCTTGGTGTTGGATGGGTTATTGGTTCATTCTTTACCTTTATAGGTTCAACATTATTTTATATTTTGGTTAATTTTATATTTCAAAGATGAAAAAAGAAATAATAAAAGAATTGGAAAAACCAATAACTCTTAATGATTTATTTAAGGCACAGAATGAATTAGGATTAGGTAAAGATAAAATTTTAGCTCAAATGGTAGAAAAATTATTTGATGAACAAAAACTTCTTATGATTGCTAGATTAGATACAAATTTAGCTTATTATATTGTTAAACATTTAATTATAGATAATTTCTATATGGATTATTATTCTAAAATAAAAATAATATATGAAATGAAAAAAATAGACATAGAGCCATATTATGAAATTGTACCTAATTATGATGATAAAGACATATCAGTTCATATCGTAGATTCATATAAAAGATTAATAAATGAAATATTGCAAATAACTATTTCTTTCCAAGGTAAGGGAAGAGAGGAAATATTACAAACAATTAAAACTATTGAGGCTAAAATTTTACAAGATGAAATGATGCATAACAAAGATGGTTTTGTACAAAAACTTATTCATTAAAAATGAAAACAATATTTAATTATAAAAAAATAATGTATATTTTTTTAATTTATATTACTTTTTTTATCTTACTAGTTTCAAATACTAATTCATATATTGTAAATAAAGCAAAACCAAAACAAATTAATAGAGAATATCAAACAATAATTCAACCTGGAGGTATTATAAAAATAATAAATATTGTAAATAAAAGTGTTTTCAGAAATATTACTTTAACATATGAACAATATAATTATATACTTAATCTTCATGCTAAAGAAGGATTAGGTTGTTACCAATCTGGTTATGACGATTGCTCAGATGATATTAATTCATTTTTAGGAATAAGAAAATCTGAATTTAAGAGCCGTCCTAAAGTAGTAGGCTTAACAAATGAAAGAAATATTTGTTTTAAAGATAAAGGAGGGTATTTTATTCCTCCTAATTATACAATAGAGCAAAATAATAAAAAACTTAATATTACCGGAGAAATAAAAATTTATTTGAAATGAAAAGTATTATTCAACATTTAGGAAAATTATCACATAGAAAAAAGAAAGAAATTTTTAGCTATGAATAAAAAAATATTGAGGGATATTAATGGAATTAGACGATAATAAAATAAAAGCATTAATATTAATAGTATTATTTTTAGCTTTAACAATTATTTTTATTATTGGTATTAATGTAGGATTTTGGACAGGCACATATACACAAGAAAATATTATGTTATATGAAATAAATGTAAGAGATTTAAAATTACAAGATAAAATTTGCATTGTAAATAATAATACACATCTTTTAGGTTTTTGTCCTGAATTATGTAATTGGAATAATGAACTAATACTTAAAAAATATGATAATGATTATGATAATGTAGTGATTGAAAATGAAAATAAATGATAAACAATTAACATTAATAATTTTTGGAATAATATTATTAGAAAATATCATTATTCTTGTTATTGGATGGATTGCTGGTTTTGCCATTGGCACATATAACCAAGAACAAGTTATGTTATATGAAATTTATGTAAGAGATATGAATTTAACTAATCGTATGTGTATTGTAAACAATGGCTCAAAGATTTTAGGTTTTTGTCCTGAAAAATGCGGTGTACAAAATAATACTATGGATATAAAAATAAATGATTTAAGTAAATATGATTTAGGCGGATAATGAAAAAAGTAAACAATAAAAAAGTTAGATTTTATATTTATGAAAATAATAAAACTCATAAACTTTATCCGGCATTAAATAAAGAACATCTTATTTATATTTTAAAATATTTTAATGATAATATTAGCGAACATTATGTAAGAGATAATTATAATGTTGTTGGATACTTAAATAATGATATGAAAGTTACTTTTTATGAATTGACATTAAAAAATCTTGTTTCTCAGGCAGTAAGTGATACATTTAACGAATTATTATATAATTAATTCAATATTTTCACTGAAATAAGGTAAAACATTACCATCTTTATCAACAATACCTTTATCATATTTTTTACTTAAAGTTTTCTCTAAAGGATAAATCATTTGTTTATCAACATTTTTATTCCTTATGGAAGTTTTAAACCTCTCCCATTGGTCTTGTTTAATTTTCCTTTCATTATTATTATCATATAATACAATATGTGATTTTTTTACTCCCTTACATTTTTCATCATTATTAAAAGTATACCATTTAGGTCTAATAAATTCTGATTTATTACTATAACCCTCAATCTTTAATTTTCCTATTTCATTATTATTAATATATTTATTTAATTTATTTAATGAAGATTTTTTTATTATCAGTGAATCTGTATCAACATAATAAACATTTTCTCTTCCAACTTTTAATATTAATTCAATCAGATACATTCTAGCATAAGCTGTTATCATAGAAGATATTGCAACAAAAGAATCATAAGCATTATTATCTAAATAAGAAACCTTAACTATTTTATTTCCAATGTGCATAACTAAACATTCTTTAACTATTCCTTTTTCATCCAATAAAACAGTATATTTTCCTACATCATATTCAATATTCTCCTTTAAAATTTTATACATACTAGATTTTTGAGCAAATTTACCGTAAAGACCATTAAGGCAAATTTTACAAAAATGTTCAAAAATATAATTACCATCATTTTTATATTCAAAACGTTTTTTATAGAAAAAATTTACATAATCTTTGAATATAAAAGATTTTTTATAAACATAAAGTTTATTAACATTTATTATTTTACCATATTTTAAAACAAATTCTATTTCGGGAGTAGATAAAACACTTCTGAATTTTCCATAAATAAAACCATTTTTTTCTATTTTATTAACTTTAAATTTAGTAAGAATATAAGCATATTCTTTAGGTAAAAATATTTTACAGTCAGCTATAATATGGTGTTTTTTAATTAAAGTAAATAATTTTTCTTTTAAATTATCTTCTTTTTTATCTGAATAATAAATTAGTTTTGTTGGTAATTCATTAATAAGCATTTGATAAGGATACATAGAATTTATATCCAGTTTAACAAGTTTATCCTTGAATTTACCAACTTTAAAACAATCTGTTATACCGCCATGATAACTTTTTCGTTCAATTTCTATGGCCCCCTCCATAGAATGAATATAAATAGGATTATTATCATAATCATAAAATCTATGTCTAAAAGCATTTAAAGCAATACTAGATGTTGTAGGTCTAAGCCTACATAAATTATTTGTTTCCAAAAAATCTAATAATTTTTTAATGAACAAATAAATTATTTTTACATCATTTTTACAATAAATACTTAATTCATCATTAGTACAACTATTAAATTCAATATTTAATTTTTTGCAACCTAATATCTCTCCTATTTTCTTTAATGGAAATGGAACATAATTCATAGTATCATAAATCCTTATAGTTTTCTTTTTCTTTTTAAATGTTAGACTAAAAACAGAACCGTTAATATAAAATCTATGTAATTTATATCTCCTTTTTGTAAGTTGTCTTATCCCATCAACTATTTTAAAATCAAAATCTGTATTATGAGCAAAAATAATTAATTCTGAAATATTCATAATCTTTTTTTCTACAAAATCCCAAAAAATTTTTTTATCTATAAAATTAAACCATTCTTCTACATTATCTTTTTTATTCCAATATAATGCCCAACCTAGTTTTAAAGTATGTTGTCTAATATCATCATTTAAAAAAGTTTCATTTGTTTCTGTATCAAAAAAAATATAATCTTCTTGAATATGTAAATCGTCATTAGGTTTTAGTCTATGAGTTTTTATATAATTCATTTTTTAGAACGTTTACTTTTTATTTTTTTATTTAATAACCTTAATTCTTCTTTAAATTCTTTATCCACATAAGTTAAAGCACGTTTTTCTCTATAATTAAGCCTTTTGGTTTGGTAACTAAAGAAATTATATTTTTTTGCTAAAAATGATAATAATTTATTTCTTGTTCTATTATTTTTATATCTCAAATAAAAATTCTGATTATTATTAGTAATAATTTTTTCTATAATGACAATATTTTTTTTACGATTTCTTATTTTAATATTAATATCCTTTCTACTTATTTTAGATATTCTTCTAAGACTAGGTTTTTTATGTTCTGTAGAATGATAACGTTTAAAACCACTGGCACTACGAATTTCACTACTTTTTTTAATATTTCTTTTTTCTAAATATTTAGGAGAAAAAATATTTTCTATAGGTCTACTGATAAAACCACTTCCCTTAACATATTTTTCTTTTTTTGGTTTAGTTGTGGCCTCACCATCATTCAACCTAGAAGATGATTTTTTTAATACAGTTTTTTTGGATAATCCGCCCCGAACACTAAGAGTCACTATCTTTTTTTGTTTTTTGTCCGGTGAGGCCATGTAAACAATTGTTCAAACAAGGTTATAAATCAAAACATATTTATGTTTATAAATGCCTTTTTCCCCAGTCCGCCAGTCCGCCAACTCCCCAACTCCCCATCCCCCCATCCCCCCAGCCGACTATCGGACATCCGACAAAAAAACATAGTGCCCAACTATTTTGTAGTGCCTAACCCTTCATATGGTTCACAAACAGAACCATTCTTCTTTTCGTCAATCGTCGAAAAAAAGTTCGACAGGAATAGTAGAAGTCATATCTATAACGACCGATATCAAATATGTGGACGGACCCCCCCAAATTCAACATATTTACAAACACCGATATGTTCACTTTTTTCATGAAAAGCCAGTTTAAAGGCCATACAGTGCATAATTTAGAGGGGTCACTTCGAGTATTCGAAAGTGGTTGCGAAAAATTTTTTTTCCAACTAATCATC
>Ga0315273_10005345_pt1 | contig 15871 bp, 13 predicted proteins | sample YL17G02_0_MG_FD_205753 | JGI IMG/M metagenome (GOLD analysis project Ga0315273, IMG submission 205753) | Sediment microbial communities from Yellowstone Lake, YNP, Wyoming, USA - YL17G02_0 | ecosystem: Environmental > Aquatic > Freshwater > Lake > Sediment | place: USA: Wyoming | collected...
ATCTAACTTGACAATGAATCACTAAGATTCTAACTTGATACAGGTCGGCGGACGTTGCCGTCGATCGGGAGGCTGCGCGGTGGCTGCATCCAACAACACCTTCACAATCAAGGCCGGGGAAGCGATTCAGGCCGCTGGCGAGTCCGCGCGGTCGCGGGGCAACCCCGAGATCCTGCCGACTCACCTGCTCGGCGCGCTGCTCGATCAGAGCGAAGGGCTGGCCGCACGTCTCCTCGGTAAGGCCGGGGTGGCGCTGGCGCGGCTGCACGACGCCGTCCGCCAGGACCTGGATCGCCTTCCGTCGGCGAAGGGCGGCGCCGAGCCGGTAGCCGCGCGCGACCTCCGCGCCGTCCTCGATGCGGCTGCAAAGCTGGCGCCGCAGTTCCAGGATGACTACGTCTCGGTAGAGCACCTGCTGCTCGCTATCGCTTCGGTTCCCGGGTCGTCGGCCGCCGAGATCCTGGTCCGACACGGCGTCACCCGCGACGTCCTGCTGAAAGCGGTGCAGGAGCTGCGCGGCTCGCACCGCGTTACCGACCAGGCACCCGAGGAGAAGATCGAGGCGCTCAAGAAGTACAGCCGTGACCTTACCGAGCTGGCGCGGGCCGGCAAGCTCGATCCGGTGATCGGCCGCGATGACGAGATCCGCCGCGTGATGCAGGTGCTCACCCGCCGCACCAAGAACAATCCGGTGCTGATCGGCGAGCCCGGCGTCGGCAAGACCGCGGTGGCAGAGGGGCTCGCCCAGCGAATCGCCACCGGCGACGTGCCGGAGCTCCTCAAGCGGAGGCGCATCGTCGCACTCGACATGGGGGCGGTGATCGCCGGCGCCAAGTACCGCGGCGAGTTCGAGGACCGTCTCAAGGCGGTGGTCAAGGAGGTGATCGACTCCGAGGGCGAGGTGATCCTCTTCATCGACGAGATCCACACGCTGGTCGGCGCCGGCGCCGCCGAGGGCGCGATGGATGCCGCGAACCTGCTGAAGCCGGCGCTGGCCCGCGGCGAGCTGCACTGCATCGGCGCCACCACGCTGTCGGAGTACCGCAAGCATATCGAGAAGGACGCCGCGCTCGAGCGTCGCTTCCAGCCGGTGCTGGTCGGCGAGCCTTCCGTTGACGAGACCATTGCCATCCTGCGGGGCCTGAAGGAGCGCTACGAGGTGCACCACGGCGTGCGCATCACCGATGGAGCGATCGTCGCCGCCGCCACGCTCTCCTCGCGCTACATCACCGACCGCTTCCTCCCCGACAAGGCGATCGACCTCGTCGACGAGGCCGCGTCGCGGCTGCGCATCGAGATCGACTCGCTGCCGGCGCCGATCGATCAGATCGAGCGCACCGCGGTCAGGCTCGAGATCGAGAAACGTGCTCTCGCCAAGGAGCGCGACAAGGCATCGAAGGAGCGACTCGGCGAGATCGCGGGCGAGCTCGCGGAAATGAAGGAGAAGGTCCACGGCATGAAGGCTTCCTGGCAGCGCGAGAAGCTGCTGATCGGCGAGATCCGCGCCGCGAAGGAGCAGTTTGAAGCCGCCAGGGAAGCAGCCGAGCGGGCGCAGCGCGATGGTGATCTGGAGAAGGCCGCCCAACTGCGCTACGGCGAGCAGCCGCGGCTGCAGAAGCAGCTCGACGACGCCACCGCCGCGCTCAAGACCCATCAGCAGCAGCACGGGTCGCTGCTCGCCGAGGAGGTCACCGAGGAGGCGATCGCCCAGGTGGTGGGGCGCTGGACGGGGATCCCGGTGGTCAAGCTCATGGAGGGCGAGAAGGGCAAGCTGCTCGCCATGGAGGATCGGCTCTGCCGGCGCGTTGTCGGCCAGGAGGAGGCGGTCGTCGCGGTGGCGACCGCGGTGCGACGCGCCCGCGCCGGGCTGAAGGACCCCCACCGGCCGGTAGGCTCGTTCCTCTTTCTCGGACCGACGGGCGTCGGCAAGACCGAGCTGGCGCGCGCCCTCGCCGAGTTCCTCTTCGACGACGAGCGCTCGATGGTCCGCCTCGACATGTCCGAGTACATGGAGAAGCACAGCGTCGCCCGCATGATCGGCGCGCCGCCCGGGTACGTCGGCTACGAGGAGGGCGGGCAGCTCACCGAGGCGGTCCGCCGCCGGCCGTACTCGGTGGTGCTGCTCGACGAGATCGAGAAGGCGCACCCCGACGTGTTCAACGTGCTGCTGCAGATCCTCGACGAAGGCCGCCTCACGGACGGCAAGGGCCGCACGGTCGACTTCCGCAACACCGTGGTGATCATGACCTCGAACATCGCCTCGCAGGTCATCCAGGAGCTTCGCGAGGAGGATCGGGCGCGCATGCTCGAGATGGTGCAGCGCGAGCTCAAGGTCCACTTCCGCCCGGAGTTTCTGAACCGCGTCGACGAGGTGCTGGTGTTCCACCGGCTCGACCGCTCGCACATGCGTGCGATCGTCGCCATCCAGCTCGATCGCCTCAACGCCCTTCTGGCCGACCGCCACATCCGGGTGGAGGCTGGCGAGGACGCGGTGGAGCTGCTGGCCGGCGAGGGCTACGACCCCGACTTCGGCGCCCGCCCGCTCAAGCGCGCCATCCAGCGGCTCGTTCAGGACGAGCTGGCTCGCATGGTGCTGACCGGCGAGGTGGCCGAGGGCGCTTTGGTCCGCCTGGCGGTGAGCGCCGGCCGATTGGTCCTCCTCCCACACAGGGCCGACGCCGAGCCGGCCGACGGTCCGCCGGCGAGCGCGGGGTAGAGCGCCGCCTTCTGCTCCTGCGCTTCAGTGTGTGGCGCCGTCCCCCGTGACGTAGGGCGCCTGTAAGCTATACTGCCCGTCGTGTCGGAGCAGGTGGCCGGCGTGGTCATTGCGGTGCACGGACCTCTCGTGCGCGTGCAGGTGGGTGAGGAGACGCTGGTCGTTCCCTTCCGCCGGCGGCTGCGCTTCAGTGCTCCCGACACCGGCTCCCGCCTGGTCGTCGGCGACACCGTGATGCTCGAGGGTCGACCGTCGCAGTTCGTCGTCGTCGAGGTCGACCAGCGACGCACCACGCTGACCCGCAAATCGCCCGGTGAGGCGCGTCCCCACGTCATTGCCGCCAACGTCGATCAGGCCGTCGTCGTCACCGCCGCCGTGAACCCCGAGCCGAACCCCCGCCTGCTCGACCGGCTCCTCGTGGCGTGCCATCACGCCGGCATCGCGCCGATCCTGTGCATCAACAAGGTCGATCAGGGCACCGATGGAGTCGACACCTGGGTCGGCGACTACCAGGACGCCGGCTACGAGATTCTCCTCGTGTCGGCCCGCACCGCTCGCGGCGTCGGCGTGCTCAGCCGCGCCGTGGCTGGCCGCACAACGCTTTTCTGCGGGCCTTCAGGGGTCGGCAAGTCGGCACTTCTGAACGCCATCCACCCCGGGTATCGCCTGCGCGAGGGCTCGATCTCGGAGGCCACCGGCAAAGGCCGCCACACGACCAGCACGGCCCAGCTCCTGCCGCTTCCGGGCGGCGGCTTCGTCGTCGATACCCCGGGTGTCAGGGAGTTCGGGTTGTGGGACCTGCCGGCCGAGCGGCTGCACGAGTGCTTCCCCGATCTCGCGCGCTATGTCGGGAGATGCACGTTCTCCGACTGCAGCCACGTCGAAGAGTCGGAATGCGCCGTCCGCGCGGCAGCCCAGGAGGGACATCTCTCGTCGCGCCGCTACACCTCGTACCTCAAGCTACGCCACGAGCTGGCTGATACCTCCGGCTCGTAGAGTCGGTCTTCGCTGAGTCTATCCGGGTCCGGGTGTGAGCCCGGCGCCGATTCGGGTGGCCGGCTCACCCGAGCGCCAGCGCGAGACGCCCTCGGCGTCGCCGAAGACGATGCTGCCGTCGGGCAAAGGCAGGATGCCGAGCGGACTGTCCGCGCGCTTGAGAACGAGCTTCCCCTCGCTTCCGCCGAGCTGAACCTGGACGATCCCGCTCTCACACGGCGCCACGGCGCCAAACAAGACGTTGGAACCTTGATGAGCCAGTGTCCTCGCGCACGCCGGAGTGGCCGGGAACGGTCGCGTTTCTCCGCTCATCGATACGACGGCAGCACCCTCGCGGCCGGCGGCGAGGAGAAGGTCGGCATCGAGCCAGGTCACGCCTCTGCGAGCATCGGCCCCGAGCGCTTTCACGTCACCACCGTCCAGGGTGACCGCCACCATGCCGCCCTCCGGCCATCGGGCGGCGGCGATCCTCTTGCGGTCGGGTGAAAGCGCGAGGTGGCGGAACGAACCCTCAGCCACGAGTCGCGGCGGGCTGCTGCTGTCCAGGGGGACCGCCCAGATCCCGTCGACATCTGCGAAGACCAGCAGACCCGCCTCGGGGGCCACGAGAGGGAACAGTACCCACCTGGGCCAATGCAGCAAGACGCTCTCGTCGGGCGCGGCTGCGGCAAAGACCTCGAAACCGCCCTGGGGGTTCGGTCGAGCGGCCACGTAGCCGCCAGACTCCTCGTCACTCCGGCAGCCCGTTCGCAGTGAGGGTGCGAGAGGACCCGCGAGGACCCAGCGGCAAGCCGTGCCCGAACCCTTGGCGCGGGCTTCGGCCGCGGCGTGCAATCGCAGCGAGGCGTCCGTCTCCTCCGCCCCGGCGACGGAAGCGACATTGCCGTTCGCGACCGCCCGTTCGAGAGCCTCGCGCGCGATCAGCTTGGCATCGTCGGCGTGCGCCTTCGCCGGCATTCCAGCGGTGAGTGGTGCGGCGAGGGCACGGCGCAGGACGCTCGGCGCCGGCGGGTAGCGCTTGTCGCGGTTCTCGCGCCAGGCGAGCAACAGCTCGTACGGCTCCCGGCGGGCCCTCATCACATCGCCGAACGCCTCGACAACGCGGGCAGCGGCGTTGAGCAAGGTGGCGTTGGCGCCGCTCGTCAGCGCAGTCTGGCGCAATCTCACGCGTCTGGAGGCCCACGGCTCGTCGCCGTCGAGGGCATCCTTCGCGAGGGCGGCGAGCGGCTGCGCAGCGTCGTCCGCCTCGAGCCAGTCCGCCACCGGCCGCAGCGTCGGCGGCAGCGTCGCCAGCGTGACCGAGCCTGCGTACGCGATCGCTTCCCCAAAGGCGAGCAGCGGCTCACCGCATCGCGGGTCCGGAGCGGCCGGCGAGGAGTGAGCGCGCGCAAGCGCGGCGATCACCGTGCGGGCGGCCTCCTGCGCGCTTACCGGTTGGCTGCTCGGCAGCATGAGCAAGATCGTCGTGCCGGTCGCAACGGCCGAGAGCGCGGCGTTCTCGCTCTCGGCGACCACCACTGTGAACTGCGGCGTAGCGACGTTTCCGAGCACGCCGGAGAGCTGCGCGGTAACCACGTCTGCCAAGACCGACGGCTCTCCGAGCGCCGCGGGCGAGCGCGCGGCCGTCCAGGAGCCGGGGGCGAGCGCGAAGCAGCCGGCGAGCTCCGGGGCGTCGAGGACCACGTCGGCAAAAGGCCGCGGCGACCATGCGGAGACCACGACAGAAACCGCTGCCGGAGCGGTTGCAGGAGATGGTGGGGTGGCGAAAGCACCGACGCTGGCTACCCAAGCGAGAGTCAGTGGGCCGAAAACACCGTTGAACCCTTGACAAGCGAGCATCACGAACCGAATAATAAAACAAGTACAGAATGCCATAAGGAGGGTGGTGCATGAATAAGTCAGAGTTGGCCGTGAAACTCGCGAAGAAGGTCGGCCTCACGCAGGCGAAAGCCGCCGCAGTGGTGGATACGATCTTCAACGCAAACAAGGGCATCATCGCCGTTGAGCTGGATGCCGGCCGCAAGGTGACGGTGCCCGGCTTCGGGACGTTCGCGACCCGGAAGCGGGGCTCGCGTACGGGCCGCAACCCGGCGACGGGGAAGGCGATCCAGATCAAGGCGCGCCACTATGCAGGCTTCAAGGCGGGAAAGACGTTCAAGGAAAAAGTGGCTAAGTAGGTCCGGCAGGAAGCCAAGGAGGAGGAACGATGAACAAGAGTGAGCTCGTCACCAAGCTTGCGAAGAAGGCAGGACTGACCCAGGCCAAGGCCGCCGAGGCCGTTGACGCCGTGTTCAACGCCAACAAGGGGCTGATCGTCGGCGAGCTGGGCGCCGGCCGCAAGGTCACCCTGCCTGGTTTCGGCACCTTCTCGGTGCGCAAGCGCGCGTCGCGCCAGGGCCGCAACCCGGCTACCGGGAAGACCATCACTATCCCGGCCCGCAAGTACCCCGCGTTCAAGGTCGGCAAGACCCTGAAGGAGAAGGTTTCGAAGTAATCACAGCCTCGTTGTCGATTCGGTTTCGCGAGTGCCGGGGCGGGTCACCCGCTCCGAACCGGCGGCCGGCGGGTCTTCCCGTCGGCCGTTCAGTTCTTGGGCATCGCGCAGCGCTCGTCGTCGAGCTCCCTTGACTGCGTCGGTGATTAGGTGTAGGCGCCAGCGCGCCCCCGAGAGCTTCGCGTAAACGAAAGGTGAGTGGCCCCGCCGCCGTCGTTGCTCAACGAGAGATTCGACCCAAACACTACATGTTGGGGCACATGAATACGCGGCCCCCTATATCTTGGGGTAACCCCCTTGACAAGCCCAAAACGGCGCTCTAGATTTGACCCGAAAAGTTCAAGTATTTCTTGAACTATAGTGAAAGGGGCTCAGGAATGTCCGCTGAACCTTCAATGCTGGCTGTTGCTGCGGCGTCTCGCCCCGATCTGCACGGTGTTGTCGTACCTCGGTTCTTCACGGACGGTGTGAACCGCCCGTTCGATCAAGTGCGGTGGGAGCGCAGAGTCGCGCGCATCACCGCGAGCGACGGCGCGATCGTTTTCGAGCAGGCCGACGTCGAGGTTCCCGAGTTCTGGTCGCAGATGGCGACCAACATCGTCGCGCAAAAGTACTTTCACGGACGGCTCGGGACCCCCGACCGCGAGAGCTCGGTCCGCCAACTGATCGCCCGGGTGGTGACAACCATCGTCGAGTGGGGACGGCGCGGCAACTACTTCGCGGGCGCCGAGTCCGAGCGGGCGTTCGAGGACGAGCTCGCTTACCTGCTGGTGAACCAAGTGTCCTCGTTCAACTCGCCGGTGTGGTTCAACGTCGGGATCGAGCCGAAGCCGCAGTGCTCCGCCTGCTTCATCAACTCCGTGCGCGACTCGATGGAATCGATCCTCGACCTCGCGAAGACTGAGGGGATGCTCTTCAAGTTCGGGTCGGGCACCGGCTCGAACCTGTCGGCTCTGCGCTCGTCGCGCGAGCCGCTCGCGGGCGGCGGCACAGCTTCCGGTCCGGTCTCGTTCATGCGCGGCTTCGACTCGTTCGCCGGGGTGATCAAGTCGGGCGGCAAGACCCGCCGCGCGGCCAAGATGGTCATCCTCAACATCGACCACCCCGACATCGTCCAGTTCATCCGCTGTAAGGCCGACGAGGAAAAGAAGGCCCACGCATTGATCAAGGCCGGGTACCCGGCCGGGTTCGACATCGAGGGCGGAGCGTACGACTCGATCCAGTACCAAAACGCCAACCACTCGATCCGGGTGACCGACGAGTTCATGCGCGCGATCGAGGACGACGGTTGGTGGGAGACGCGCACGGTGACCGGCAGCGAGGTGGCGGGGCGCTACCGCGCGCGCGAGCTGATGCGGATGACGGCGGAGTCGGCATGGGTGTGTGGAGATCCCGGCATCCAGTACGACACCACGGTGAACCGCTGGCACACCTGCAAGTCGACGGGTCGTATCAACGCCTCGAATCCGTGCTCGGAATACATGTTCCTCGACGACACCGCCTGCAATCTCTCCTCCCTGAACCTGATGCGTTTCCTGGGCACCGACGGCCGTTTTGCCGCCGCCGCCTTCCGCCACGCCGTCGACGTGATGATCCTGGCGCAGGAGATCCTCGTCGATTTCGCCCAGTACCCGACGCCGAAGATCGCCGTCAACTCCCACGACTACCGGCCGCTCGGGCTCGGCTACGCGAATCTCGGCGCCCTGTTGATGGCCGAAGGGTTGCCCTACGACTCGCCCGAGGGCCGCGCCTATGCGGGCGCGATCACGGCGCTGATGTGCGGCGAGGCATATCTCCAGTCCGCTCGGATTTCCGAGGCCCTGGGACCCTTCCCCGGCTACACGCCGAACCGTGAGCCGATGATCGAGGTGATCGCGATGCACCGCGACGCCGCGCACCGGTTGCCCACACGCGGCATCCCGCAGGAGCTCCGTCGCGAGGCCGTCGCCGCCTGGGATGAGGCGCTGGAGGCAGGCCGCAGCGCCGGCTACCGCAACTCACAGGTGACGGTGCTTGCGCCGACCGGCACCATCGGCTTCATGATGGACTGCGACACCACCGGCATCGAGCCTGATCTCGCCCTCGTCAAGCTGAAGCGCCTGGTCGGCGGCGGCACGATCAGGATCGTCAATATGACGGTGTCTCGTGCCCTCGAGCGGCTCGGTTACGACGAGCCGACACGCACGGCAATCCTTGCCCACGTCGAGACCACCGGCACGATGGAAAGGGCGCCGGGCATCAACGAGAAGCACCTGCCGGTATTCGACTGTGCGTTCAGGGCGGTGGGCGGCACCCGGTTCATCGCGCCCGTGGGCCATCTCCGCATGATGGGTGCAGCGCAGCCGTTCCTCTCGGGCGCGATCTCGAAGACCGTGAACGTGCCGGAGGAGACCACCCCGAGCGAGATCGAAACGATGTACATCGAGGGATGGAAGCTCGGTTTGAAGGCCGTCGCGGTCTACCGCGACAACTGCAAGGGCTCACAGCCGCTCGCGGTCCTCGGCCTCAAGGAAGAGAAGAAGCCCGGGCTGCAGCCGGTGCGCCGCAAGCTCCCCGACGAGCGCGTGGCGATGACCCACAAGTTCTCGGTCGAAGGCCAGGAAGGCTACGTCACGGTCGGACTCTACGAGGATGGCAAACCGGGCGAGCTGTTCATCACCATGGCGAAGGAAGGCTCGACGCTCTCCGGAGTGATGGACGCCTTCGCCACGGCGATCTCGCTCACGCTGCAGTACGGAGTGCCACTCGAGTTCCTCGTCAACAAGTTCTCGCATGTACGCTTCGAGCCCTCGGGGTGGACCAACAACCCGCAGATCCCCTATGCGAAGTCGATCATCGACTATATTTTCCGCTGGCTCGCGGCGAAGTTCCTGCCGGCCGAGCAGCAGGCCGCGGTTGGCGTGCAGCCGCTGCCTGCCGACGAGAGTGCACCGCCGGCGCTGCCCCGCCCGCAGCAACCGACACTTCCCGGCCTCGAATCTCCGATCGGAGCTCATCTCTTCGTCAACCAGGCGGATGCACCGCCCTGTCCCAACTGCGGCATGGTGATGGTGCGCAACGGCGCCTGCTACAAGTGCATGAACTGCGGCACCGTGCACGGCTGTAGCTGACCCCGGCAAGAGCACCGCAGGACAGATCTCGTCTCAACTCGCGGGCAACTGCCTGGCGCAGGACTACAATACTCTCTGCCTGGGCCCAAGAACTTCCTTGCCTGCAACCGCGGCAGATGCCCGGGGAGGTGAACCGTGCGCCGGCGCCTCGCGTTCAAGCTGATCGTCTCGCTCACCGTGATGTTCGCCCTCGTCAACGCCGTGTCGCAATACCTCAACGTCGACGTCCAGGAGCGCCAGCTCCTCGAGAGCGTCGTGCGCGGCACCGACCAGCTTTCCAAGAGCATCACCGGGGCGACGTGGCACTCGATGCTCGCCGACCACCGCGATGCCGCCTACCAGGTGATGCAGACGATCGCCAGCCGGCAGGGCGTCGACCACATCCGCATCTTCAACAAGGACGGCTGGCTGATGTTCTCCACCGACTCGCGCGAGCCGATCCGCCTCGACAAGCGCGCCGAGGTCTGCAACCCGTGCCACAGCACGGCGGAGCCGCTGGTCAGCTTGACGCCGAGGTCGCGCAGCCGGGAGTTCCGCAACCCGGACGGCTCGCGCCACTTGGCGATGATTTCGCCGATCCTCAACGAGCCGGCGTGCAGCGAGGCGCCGTGCCACGCCCACCCGCCCAGCCTGAGCGTGCTCGGCGTCCTCGACGTCGGCATGGACCTCGCGGTCGTGGACGCCGAGGTGGCCTCGATTCGGGTGCGCTCGCTGGCGTTCGGCCTCGTCGAGATCGCCCTGATCGGCGCCATCGTGATCGTCTTCACGCGGCGCTTCGTCAGCCGCCCGATCCAGGAGCTCGTCGAGGCCACCAAGGCGATCAGCGAGCTGCGCCTCGACCAGCCGATCCGCATCAACACCAGCCAGGAGCTGTCCGAGCTCGCGCGCTCCTTCAACGTCATGCGCGAGCACCTGCAGAGCGCGCAGGACGAGAACGTGCAGTTCACCCATCGCCTCGAGGCGATGGTCGAGGAGCGCACCGCGCAGCTCAAGGCGGCCCAGGTGAAGCTGCTGCAGACCGACCGCCTCGCCTCCCTCGGTCAGCTTGCCGCCAGCGTCGCCCACGAGATCAACAACCCGATCTCGGGGGTTCTCAACCTGTCGATGCTGCTGCAGCGCATCGTCGACCGCAATGAGCAGGTGCCGCCGGAGCGCCTGCCGGAGTTTCGGCGCTACCTCGGTCAGGTCGTCTCGGAGACCGCGCGCGTCGGCCGGATCGTCGCCGACCTGCTCGCCTTCTCGCGCCGGTCGCGCCGCCCCGAAACGCTCGCCTCGATCAAAGAGATCGTCGAGAACACCATGACCTTGGTGTCCCATAAGCTCGAGCTCGGCGGCGTCCAGCTCGAGCTGCACATGGGCGAGAACGTTCCGGCGCTGCGCTGCGACCCGTCCCAGATGCAGCAAGTGGTGATGAACCTCCTCCTCAATGCCGCGGAGGCGACGCCGCCGGGCGGCAGGGTGACGGTGACCACCGCCGTGGACCTGGCGAGCAACCGGCTCGTCCTCGAGGTCCGTGACACCGGCGCCGGTATGCAGCCGGCTGTCGTCGACAAGATTTTCGACCCCTTCTTTACGACCAAGGAGGAGGGGAAGGGCGTCGGACTCGGGCTGGCCGTCGTGTACGGCATCGTGCAGTCGCACGGCGGCGAGATCGAGGTGAAGAGCGCCGTGGGCAGCGGAACCACCTTCAGGGTGCTCCTTCCGCTCGGTCCGCCCGTGGTCGGGGGCGGCGGTGTCGCATGACGGAAGGAAGCCGAGCGACGCCACCCGAGCCGGTGGTGTGCGTGGCGACCGCCGGCGTCGTCGCCGCGGACGTGATGCGCGCCGTCGAGCAGGCGATCGCGCAGCGTCTTGGCGTTGCGGTGGCCAGGCGGCCGCGGCTCGTCGACCCGGCGGAGACTTGGGACCCGGTGCGCGGCCAGTACAGCTCGATCGCGATGATGCGCTCGGCACTCGCCGCCGTGCCGCCGGCGGTGGCGCGGCTGCTGCTGGTCACCGAGGTGGACATCTTCGTTCCTGTGCTGTCGTTCGTCTTCGGTCACGCGCAGCTCGACGGCCCGGTCGCGATCATGGCCACCGCCAGGCTGCGCCAGTCGTTCTACGGCTTGCCGGTCGACGGCGAGCTCGAGATGATGCGCGCGCGCATCGAGGCGCTGCACGAGGTCGGCCACACCTTCGGCCTCACCCACTGCCACGACCGCGAGTGCGCGATGTCGTTGGCCACGACGGTGGAGCACGTCGACCGCAAGCTGGACGATTACTGCACGGGGTGCGCCGCGCTGGTCGGGGAGGCGCTCGCCCGCCTGCGCGAGCCGGGTGAAACCGTGGCGGGCCTGAGGGGGCAAACGTGAGAAAGAGCTGGCGAATACTGGTCGTCGACGACGAAGAGGTGATGCGCGTCTCGCTGGCGGCGTGGCTCTCCGAGGACGGCTACGAGGTGTCCACCGCCTCTTCCGGCCGCGAGGCGATCGCCATGTGCGCCGAGAAGGAGTACGCGATGTACTTCGTCGACCTCAAGATGCCCATGGGCATTGATGGCATCGAGACAATGATGGAGATCCGCCGCCTGCGCCCGGACGCCGCGGTCATCATCATCACCGCCTACGCCACCGTCGACACCGCGATCACCGCGATGAAGGAAGGGGCGCAGGAGTACATCGTCAAGCCGTGCAATCCGGAGGAGATCTCGCTGCTGGTCAGCCGCATCATCAAGGTGAAGAACCTGCAGCGCGAGAACCTCATCCTGCGCAAGAAGCTGGCGCGGCAGTACACGTTCGCCGACATGGTCAGCAAGAACAGCCGAATGCAGGAGGTGTTCGCCCTCGTCCGCGACGTCGCCGACCTGCGCAGCACCGTGCTGATTCAGGGCGAGAGCGGCACCGGCAAGGAGCTGGTGGCCCGCGCCATCCACTCGCGGGGCAGCCGCGCGAGCCGGCCGTTCGTCCCGGTCTCCTGCGCGGCGCTGCCCGAGACGCTGCTGGAGTCCGAGCTGTTCGGCTACGAGAAGGGCTCGTTCACCGGCGCCAATGAGCGAAAGAAGGGCAGGTTCGAGCTTGCCGACGGGGGGACGCTGTTTCTCGACGAGATCGGTGACATCCCGTCCAAGGTCCAGGTCGAGCTGCTCCGCGCGCTCCAGGAACGCCGCTTCTTTCGCGTCGGCGGCACCGAGGAGGTCGAGGTCGACGTGCGGGTGATCGCGGCGACCAACCGCGACCTCCGGCAGGCGGTGCAGCAGGGCACCTTCCGCGATGACCTGTTCTATCGCCTCAACGTCATCACCATCACGCTGCCGCCCTTGCGCGAGCGCCGTGAGGACATTCCGCTGCTCGCGCGCGAGTTCATCGACCGTCTCGCGATCGAGGTCGGCAAGGAGGTGGACGACATCAGCGAGGGCGCGCTCAAGCTCCTCCTCGACCACACCTGGCCCGGCAACGTACGGGAGCTGGAGAACGCCATCGAGCGGGCGATCGTGACGACGCGGAGCCATGTGCTCCTCGCCGAGGACCTCGCCTTCCTGGCGCGCGAGGGCGGTCAGCGGGCGGGGTGGACGCCGCCGACCGATCTGACGCTCGACGAGGTGGAGAAGGAGGTGATCCTCGCCACCCTGCGGCGCACCGGCGGCAACGTCAAGGAGGCGGCGACGATCCTCGACATCGACCGCTCGACGCTGTACGACCGCCTCCGCCGCTACGGCGTGCCGCGCTGAGCGCAACCTCGTCCAGGGCAGCGGCGAGCGAGTGCGTCGCCCGTCGCTGCTGGCGACGCGGCGGAGTTTAGAAGGTCGGCGCTACCGGGAAGAACTCGGCGAACAGTCGCAGCGCGTCCTCCCGGCGCAGCGTCCGGGCGAGGCCGCCGGCGAACGTTCCGCCGTCGGCCGCCGCGCGCAAGCCGTGGTCTTCGCTGCGACTGAGCTCGTCGTGCATCCGTCCTGACAGCCGGTCGACCTCGCGCTGCATCCACGTGACAGCGTCACGACCGCTGACGAGAGGGCGTGTGGGATCACCGGCCGCGACGACGTCGTCCCGCAGGTATCCCTCGAACAGCCATCCCGAGCCGTACGGGTCGTCGCTGAGGCGCCCGGGCCCGCTCCGCAGCGAGTAGTTGATGCCGGTACGCTCGACGAGCAGCGGGAACGCAAGCGGCAGCTCGACGCCGCCGACGGAAAGCACGACGAAGGGCCGGACGCCGGGCCGCGACGGGACGAAGGTCACCCGGTCGGCATGGCCGATCACGCGCAGGAGGAAACCGTCGACGCCGATCGTGCCGGTCCCGTCCGCGCCGCGCTCCAGCCACAGGTGGTTCGGCGCGTAGGCCAGGTCGAGCGGGACCGTGATGCCGTCCACGGTCTCGACGGCCTCTTCGGCGCGGCGCGGGCTCGGCCGAGCCGAGACTCCGGGGCGCTGCCCGACCCACTCGAGGTACACGGCGCAGTGCCGATACGCGTCGGTGCTGCAGCGGCTCGGCAGGACGGAGGCGTTGGGGATGAACCTGGGCAACGAGACGGCGGCGCAGTATTGGACCCGGCGCTCGGCCAGGGAAGGACACGCCGCGCCGGCCGGCGCAACCGGCACCTGCGCGACGGCGTATGGGCAGGTCGCGTGGTCCGGCCGCGTGCACCGGTCGTCGCCGGCGGCGATCGAGGCCCGCGGCAGGGCTTTCGCGAACGGCGCGCTCTGGCAGAACCGGACCGTCGCCTCCTTGAGGAACGGGCAGCTCATCGTCGTGCTCGCCTCGATTGCGGGACTCGCTAGAAACCGTAGAAGTCGGGTCCGGTGGCGGTCTCGTCGTCGTCGACGCGCTCGCCGCCGTCGGCCATCGTCATCCCCAGATCGCCAACCCTGATCGCGTGATCGTCGTCTCTAAGCCGCGCGGCGAGGCGGGCGGCTGTGCGCTCGAGGATCTCGTTGATCACGACGCTGCCGATCAGCGCGACACAGCACAGGGTGACCACACCGAGGACGAGGTTCGTGGCGTTGACCCAGAACGTCTGGGGGTCGATGAGCTGAAGCATCGTGGACCTCCTCCGGTTGAGCTTTCCGCTGCGTCCGTTGCCGATGGTGACCCTGCCTGATGACCAGCAAGGACTGTGCCGGAATTGCCGACTGGAGGGATCTCGTTTTCTTTCATGGAGATTCGTGGCGGGAGGCGGCTCCGCGGACAGGCGTCGTGATGGGAATTCCAACACCGCTCTGCGGAGAACCCGACACAACCTCGATGCCGGCGGAACGGGACGGCGGCCGAGAAGGACCTATTCACGGTTGCGCGCTATCCTGCGCCGCGAGGAGGAATGCTCATGCCGACGTGGGTGTGCGACGAGTGCAAGACTGTGGTCGAAGGACGCTGCCGCCCGGCCGCCTGTCCGAAGTGCAAGGCCCCGAAGGACGCATTCAAGAAGAAGTGAGACGTGGCCGATGGCCCGTTGCCGGCGCGCCGCCGCTCACCGCTTCGCGGTCGGCGGCGCGCAGGCGGCCACGGGCCATCCCGGCGGGGAGTGCCTCGCCTACTTGCCGAGCACGCCGGTCTTGAGATCCTCGCTCGGCGGGTGCGGACCGAGCCAACAGGCGAAGACCGCATCGGCGAACTGCTTGCCCTGGATCAGCCCGACCTCCTTGCCGCGGATCTCGAGCTTCAACCCAGTTCCCGGAACGTAGGTCATCTGGGCTTCATCGCCGTCGGCCATGTCGGCCCACAATCCGGCGAATTCGTCGAGGCGCTGCTGCAGCATCACCAGGCTGGCAGGCGAGTTGTTTGCGAAGCCTTCCTTCCAGCCTTCGGCGATCTTGTCCCTGCCGACGTCGCGCACGAAGTGCATCACCATGCGCTTCGGCTCGTCCAGCTTGATCACGGCGTCGGCATCGCCCGACTTCGCCGGCAGGTAGAGCGCACCGACGTAGACCTTGAAGATCGCCTTCTTGCGTAGCCCCATGCCGTTGAGGACCAGGTCCTTGCCGTTGACGCTCACCGAGTCCGGCAAGGTCACTCCTACCAACGAGCCGGCAAACCCGGGAACGCTGAGCACGATTGCTGCAAGGGTCAACAGAACACGCCGCATGGCATCCTCCCAGCCGATTGTCGGCCACCGAAAGCTAACGACAACTTTACGGGTTCACCGGCGACTCCGCAAGCTCGGCCGGTTCCGTGCCTGATATTCGGGGGAGAACCGCGCTTTCTCAGGGTTCGGCGCCGGGTTTCCGGCTCCGAGGGATCACCCGCCGAGTTGGAGTAAGCTCCGCGGCGGGAGTGCTCACGATGGATCTGCCCGTCCGCCACGTGTTCCGTCCGGAGTCGCTGGACGAGGCGTTGCGGCTGCTCGCCGACGATCCGCTGGCTCGTCCCATTGCCGGCGGCACCGACCTCGTAGTCCAGATGCGCGACGGCCGCCGGCTGATCGCGACCCTCGTGGACATCGGTCCGCTCGGCCTCGCCGGGATTCGGGAGAGAGCGGACGGTCTCGAGATCGGCGCCTGCACGGCCATGGATGTGATCGCCAACGACCGGCGCGTTCGCGCCGTCTGCCCCTCTTTGGCCGAGGCCGCCGGATTGGTTGGCGCCTGG
>Ga0315273_10005346_pt1 | contig 15871 bp, 16 predicted proteins | sample YL17G02_0_MG_FD_205753 | JGI IMG/M metagenome (GOLD analysis project Ga0315273, IMG submission 205753) | Sediment microbial communities from Yellowstone Lake, YNP, Wyoming, USA - YL17G02_0 | ecosystem: Environmental > Aquatic > Freshwater > Lake > Sediment | place: USA: Wyoming | collected...
GCCCCGGCTGCTCCCGGATCATCTCCACCGGAAGCTGCACCAGCGGATACGACAACCGCTCGTTCTCGCTCCACTGCCTGCGGATGATGGTCGCCAGGCAGAAGAAAGCCCCGAAGATCGCCGTCGCCAGGATCATCCACGCCCCCAGCGGCTTCGCCCACACCAGCCACGGGATCCTCTCGCCTTCCCTCAACCCCTCGTAGAAAGCATTCACCGCCCACTGGTGCGCGCCGCTGCCTGGGTCCCACGGCACCATCCAGGGCTGGACATTCGGGAAGAACAGTTGGTCCCACCGGCTGCCGGGATCGGCGAAGTAGTTCAGCCCCACCAGCGTCGGGATCAGCCGCTGCATCAGCCCGTGCGACGACAGCATCGCCGCCACCAGCAGCATGCAGTACACCACCGCGATCTCGCCTGGCCGCAGCGCCAGCCGCGGCGACACGCGCTTCGCCCCCTTGTTCAACAGCACCAGGGCGAACAGCGCGAACACCACCACCGGGGGAAGCTGAAGCAGGCCGATCATGATCTGGCCCGTAACCAGCTCCGCCCACGAAACCACCAGTGATACCAGGACGATGCCGACCAGACCGACGACCAGCGCGCGGGGAGTCAGTTTCACCGAGACGGCTCTACCTTCGGGAGGTTGCCCATCGACCTGAGAGTGGACCGCGTACGTTGCGCCCACCTGGTCATGTCGTCTCTTCAACGCGGCGGCAGGGCCCTCCTCCCCGGCGCGGGGCAGGTTCCCGCCCGCCCCCGATGGAAGAGAGAGCCGCGAACTCTCTTCGCCGGAGTGGTAGAGACGAGATATGCAAGTCCAGCGACGCAAGCCGCGCACCGCCAGAGTCGGCGTCTTCGGCGTCGGCCACCACACCTATTGGGATCAGTTTGCCGGCCTCCGGGATGAGCTGCTCGGATACCTCGACCTCTTCGAGGAGATGGTCTGGGCGAACGACGTCGAGGTCGTCAACGTCGGCCTGGTGGACGATGCCGAGTCCGCGCAGGCCGCCCTCAAGCGCCTGAAGGCGGCCGACCTCGACCTGGTCTTCTGCGATATGCTGACCTACGCCACCAGCTCCACCTTCGGCCTGATCGTGCGCGAGCTTGCCGTGCCCATCGTGTTGGTCGCGCTCCAGCCCCTGGCTGCCATGGACTACCAGCGCGCCACCACCCGGATGCAGCTCGCCAATGACAACATCTGCTCCCTCCCGGAGTTCTCCGGAGTCGCCGTTCGCCTGGGCAAGCGTCCGCCTCCCTCCATCATCGGCACGCTGCACGATGACGCTGAAGCCCGAAGTGAGATCGCCGAGTGGTGCGACGTCGCCAAGGTGCTGCACGATCTCCGCGGCGCTCGCATCGGCCAGATGGGCCACGTGCTCGAGGCCATGCTCGACATGCACAGCGACCCCACCGCCTTCACCGCCTATTTCGGCCTCCACGTCGTCCAGACCGAACCCGATGAGATTCTGCGGCAATACCGCACCGTCACCGACCCGGAGATCGCCGCGAAAAGTCAGGAAATCCTTGGCTTTTTCGACACTCCCGATCCCAGGTCGGACCCGGTGACGCGAAAGCTCACCGCCGATGACCTGCGGACTGCGGCCCGGGTGGCCGTCGCCCTCGACAAGTTCGTAGCCGCCCGCAAGCTCGACGGCCTCGCCTACTACTACGAGGCCGAAGAGGGCAGCGAGATGCGCCAGGTCGTCAGCAACCTCATCGTCGGTAACTCCCTCCTCACCGCAGCCGGCTTCCCCATGTGCGGCGAGTGCGATCTCAAGACCTGTGTCGCCATGCTCATCCTCGACCGGCTCGACATCGGCGGCAGCTTCGCCGAGTTCCATCCCGTCGACTTTGCCGAGGGCTTTGTCCTCGTCGGCCACGACGGGCCCCACCACATCAGCATCGCGCAGGGCCGGCCCGCTCTGCGCAGTCTCATCAAGTACCACGGCAAGCCCGGATCGGGAGCCTCCGTCGAGTTCAAGATCGAGGAAGGCCCCATCTCCATGCTCGGTATCACCCAGACCCACGATGGCCGGTTCAAGTTCGTGATCGCCGAGGGTGAGTCGGTCGCCGGCCCCATCCCCGCCACCGGAAACACCAACACCCGCGGCTTCTTCCAGCCCGATGTGAAGACATTCCTGAAGCGCTGGATCGCAGAGGGCCCGACCCACCACTTCGCCCTGGGTCTGGGCCATCACGCCGGGACCATCCAGAAGATCGCCGATGCCCTCGGCATCGACAGCGTCATCGTCACGCGGGAGTGAACATGAGAAAGCCTGATCCCAGCTTCGAGCGATTCCTCAAGGTCGTGCGCCGCCAGGGAGAGCCCGAACGCCTCCCCTTCGCCGAGTTCTCTCACGACTACGAAATCATGGCCGCCATTCAGGGCCCGTCGCCCTCCGACCCCGACGGCGCGGCCGCCTGGCGCGCGAAGTTCTGGCGCGACCTCGGGTATGACTACATCACCCAGGGAACCGACATCGGCTTCCCCACCACCAGCCTCACCGTCGCTGACACCGCTCCCCTCTCCCACGGTCAGCGCGGCTGGCAGAACGAGTCCACCGGCCCGATCATGAGCTGGGAGGATTTCGAGAAGTACCCCTGGCCCCAGGTGACTCCCGCCGCCGTCCGCTCCATCGAGACTCTCTCCCGTCACCTCCCCGATGGCATGAAGATCTGCGCCACCATCCCGGGTGGTCCGTTCGAGAACCTCACCTTCCTCATGGGATTCGAGACCTTCAGCTACGCCCTCGTCGACCAGCCCGACCTCGTCGCCGCCATCGCCCATAGGGTCGGCCAGGCGCTCTGCGATCTGGTCGAGATCACTTCGGCGATGGACTCCGTCGGCGCCCAGTGGCTCAACGATGACATGGGCTTCAAGGGAGGGACCATGGCCTCGCCGGAGGCGCTGCGCAAGTACATCTTCCCGACGCAAAAGCGAATCTGCGAGATCGTCCACCGCCGCGGCAAGCCCGTGCTTCTCCACTCCTGCGGCAAGCTCGACGGGATCACCGATACCCTCATCGACGACGTCGGCATCGACGCCAAGCACTCCTTCGAGGACGTCATCATGCCGGTCTGGCAGGCGAAGGCGCGGTGGGGAAATCGCATGGCCCTCCTCGGCGGCGTGGATATGGACGTGCTCGCCCGCGGCAGCGAAGAGCAAGTCCGCGCCTACACTCGCAAGTGCATCGAAGGCTGCGCCCCCGGCGGCGGATACGCCCTCGGGTCCGGGAACACGGTCGCCAACTATGTGCCCGTCGCCAACTATCTCGCCATGCTCGACGAAGGATGGAAAGTCGGACGCTACTCGTGAGCGCGCCGTGACCGCGAGCGACCTGGCTATCGTCTCTCTCTCCCCCGCCACCGAGGCCGACATGGTGGCCCTCGTCAACGCCTACACCCGCGGCTGGCCCTACACGCGGCCCATTGACGCCGGACTGCTCGCCCACTGGCCCATCCTCGGCGACAGGTACCAGCCCGCGAATATGCTCATCGCCTACGCCGCGGGCAGACCTCTCGCCTTCGCCCACGGCGAGAGCCGCGGCCGGGAGTACTTCGTCCATCTTCTCGCACTCGCCCCCGGCGCGGTAGCTGCGGGAGTGGCCCTGCTGGCCGAAATCGAGCGTCGCGCCCGCGCTGCCGAAGCCAAGGGCATCTGCGGCCCCACCTGCTCCTCCGGCGCCTTCTATGGAGGGTACCTCCTCGGCCTCGAGCCCTATCATCCTCACTGGGCCTCCGACGCCACCGACGCCTTCGTCCAGGCCGGCTTCGTCATGACCCAGTCGGAGGCGTTCATGGTCGCCGATCTGTCCGCCGACCCGCCGCAGTTCGCGCCTCCCGCCGACTACGAGATCGCCGACGCCAACGCCGACCCGGAGTTCAAGGCGCGCGTGTTCCGACTCGTCGCGCTCTCCCAGGGCAAGGAGGTCGCCACCTGTGGCGGCCGCCTCTACCCCGAGCTGCGCGCCGCCGACAAGCCCATCGGCCAACTCGGCTTCGTCGGCGCCGACGAAGCCCACCGCGGGAAAGGGCTCGCCACCGCCCTCGTTTCCCGCTCTCTCCACCGTCTGCGGGACTGGGGCGCGGGCCTCGTCCTCATCAGCACTGGTTTCGAGAATGCTCCCGCCCTCCGCGCCTACGAGAAGGCCGGCTTCCGCCGCAAACACAACCTCAATGAGTGGTCGAAGCCGCTCGTCTAGCCCGGCGCGTCAGGTGAACCGCACACAGCGGCTGAGGGTTTCGCCGCTTCCGCTCCGAACGCCGAATACTCCACCGCCGTCCTCGACTACGTCGACAAGCTGGCCGAACTCGAACGCTGCGCCGCCTGCGGCCAGCCTCTGCACCCCCGTTGTGGCCGCGACGGGGATTCGGCCCTGATAGCGCCCCCCGCCTGACCCCAACCTCTCCACCGCCGGCAGGACGTTACCTTAGCCGAAGCGAAGAGCAGGCGCGTCGCCAACTGTGACCATCGGGAAAGGGGCGCACCCACTATGCTCAGGCGCCTGCGCGCGCCGCGACTGCTGCTCGCGGCTCTCCTGCTCGCAGCCCTCGCCTCCGGCGCTCCTGGTCGCAGCGACGAAAGGCGCGGAATGAGCGAAGAGGCTATCCTCACCACTGCCGATACTCGCATCGAGCAATACCGAAAGAGCGACGCCACCCTGCGCGTTGTGGACGCCAAAGGGCAGCCCGTGCCTGACGCCAGCTTGCACATCGAGCAGACGCGTCACGCCTTCCTCTTCGGCTGCAACGCCTTCCCCGTGCTCCGCTCCGATGACCCCAATATGGAGGCGCTGTACGAGCGCGAGTTCGCCGACCTCTTCAACTACGCCACCCTTGGCTTCTACTGGGGCGCCTACGAGCCCGAGCCTGGCCGCACCATCGAGAAGCATCTCCGCCGCCAGGCCCAGTGGTGCCGCGACCACGGGATCACTGTCAAGGGCCATCCCCTCGTCTGGCATGAGGTGTATCCCGCCTGGGGTCCCTCCGGCGTCGAGGAGACTCGCGAGAAGCTGCGCGCCCGCGTCGGCGGGATCGTGTCGAAATTCGCCGGCCTCGTCGATACCTGGGACGTCGTGAACGAGGCCACGGCCTCGGCCGACGTGGACAACGGCGTCGGCCATTGGGCCAAGGAGAAGGGCGCGGCCGCCATGGTGACCGAAGCTCTCTCCTGGGCGCGGGCCGCCAACCCGAAGGCGACGCTGATCTACAATGACTACAACCTCGGCGAGGACCTCGAACGCCTCGACGCCGAGCTGGTGAAGGCCGACGCCGTCGACGTCTTCGGCATCCAGAGCCACATGCACCGCGAAGAGTGGCCCATCGCCAAGATCTGGGAAGCCTGTGAGACCTACTCGCGGTTCGGCCGCCCGCTGCATTTCACCGAGGTCACCGTGCTGTCCGGCGAGCACGGCTGGGAGCGGCCCCAGCCGTGGCCCAGCACCCCCGAGGGTGAGGCCGCCCAGGCCCGGTACGTTGAGCGGCTCTACACCGTTCTCTTCTCCCACCCCGCCGTCCACGCTATCACCTGGTGGGACTTCAACGATGGCGAATGGCAGGGCGCGCCCGCCGGTTTGGTCCGCGCCGACCTCACCCCCAAGCCTGCCTACCAGCGCCTGATGGCTCTGGTCAAGGGCAAGTGGTGGACCCGCCTCGACGCCCAGGCCGACAGCGATGGCGTCGCCCAGTTTCGCGGCTTCCTCGGCCACTACCGCGTCGTCGCCACCGTCGGCGACCGATCCGTGACCAAGGAGATGGACCTCGTGAGCGGCGGGGAGAATGTCCTGACTCTCATCGTAGAGTAACTGCCTGCCGGTTAACATAAGCTTCCAGCTTCCGCAATCGCCGATTCACGTCTGTCCGGCAAGCTGATGTGGTGGAGCCACTATCATCCGGGCGGAGGGAGAACGTCTTCATGCTGAAGCGGCAGATCGCGATATCTGTACTGCTGATCCTCCTGTGCCTCGGTTCGGCCTGGGCCGCGGCTCCGGTCATCGGGCCCGCCGACTGGCAGTTCCAGGACCTGGACGCGCTCGCGCGCGCAGGACTGCTGGTCGGCCATCCGAAGGGAGCGCTCGCCGACTGGACCCAACAGCTCACCCGGTTCGAGGCCGCCTCGCTGACCCTGCGCGCCGTCGAGGGGCTGGGGAAGGCCTATCAGGAGCAGGGGCAAGCTCTCCAGCAGATCGCCCGCGCCGAAACCCTCCCCGCCGAGGAAGGGACTGCCGCCGCGCCGGCCGTTCCCGCCGGGGCGACGTTGGAGGACGTGGCCCGCGTCGAGAAGCTGATTCAGGAATTCCGCACCGAACTCGTGACCATGGGCGCCCGCGTCGACGACCTCGCCACCGCCCTCAAAGACGTGCAGCAGCGCCTCGCCAAAGTCGAGGCCGAGCGCAAGCAGCATCAGATCGACGGCTACATGCAGTTGCGCTTCCGCGACGACAAGGCGACCCTCGGCCGGAAAGAGTTCCTGGTCCGAACCGCTCGCGTGAACGTTCGCGGGCCGGTCAGCGACCGCACCTCCTACCGGATCGAGATGCAGTTCGACTCGAAAGAGACGGGCAAGGGCCCCGGCAGCAAGGCGCAACTGCGAAGCGCCTACATCGACTATCAGGCCACCCCCGAGTCCCGCGTTCGCATGGGACAGATGACTCTTCCCTGGGGGTATGAGCTGGAGGAGCCAACCCAGGAACTGTGGTCGGGCGAGCGATCCCTCCTCATGGACCGGCTCTTTCCCGATCAGCGGGACCTTGGACTGAATCTCAACTACCGCCGGTCGCCAAAAGCGACGAAGCTTGATGTCGGTGCGTTCAACGGTGCCGGCATCGACATGACCGATAACAACAACCACCAGAACCTGATGGCGCGCGTCGACTTCCCCCTGAGGAACGGCTCCGTCGCCCTCTCCGGCTACACCGGTACCAACAGCGAAGGCGCCGCCCGCACCCGCCAGGACCGCGACGCCGTGAGCGCCCGCTATCATTGGGGAGACACCCAGTTCCTGGGCGAATTCGTCACCGGCAGCGACAAAGGCAAGGACATCCGCGGCTGGTACGGCCAGGTGGGTCATCCCATCGCGAAGAAGCAGCCGAACCTGCTCTTCGCGAAGTACGATACCTACGACGAGAATCGCTCCGCGCCCAATGATCTGTTCAAGCGGTGGAGCTTCGGCTACTGGTACAGCCTCGACAAGGCCACCCGGCTGACCTTCGCCTTCGAGAAACGCGACGTGGGGCCGAAGTTCTCCGAGTTCACGAAGTGGAACGGGAACTCCGCTATCGTGCAGTTGCAGGTCGTCTACTAGGCGACGACAAACCGCAGGCAAAGGACAATGTGGTGGCTGCACTCACCGAGATTGATCTGAAAAGATACCACCGGCAGATGATGATCGGCGGCTGGGGCGAATCCGGCCAGGCCAAGATCAAGGCCTCCCGCGTCTTCATCGCCGGGGCCGGCGGCCTCGGCTCCCCGGCCTCCATCTACCTCGCGGTGGCCGGCGTCGGCAACCTCACCCTCTGCGATTTCGACAAGCCCGAGCTATCGAACCTGAACCGCCAAATCCTCCACAGTGACTCTCGCATCGGGATGAACAAGGCCGTCTCCGGGCAGCTCACGCTGCGCGAGCTGAATCCCACCATCAACGTGACCGCCATCTCCACCCGCATCGAGGCCAATAACGTCGATGATCTGGTCGGCGATGCCCAGCTCATCCTCGACTGCATGGACAACTACCCCACCCGCTACCTGCTGAACGAGTGCGCGATCCGCAAGCACATCCCTTTCGTCCACGCCAGCGTCTGGGGTTTGGAGGGCAGGCTGACCTTCATCCATTCGCCTGAGACCCCGTGCCTGCGTTGCCTCTTCCCCAGCGCGCCCCCACCCGCCCTCTTTCCCGTGCTTGGCGCAACTCCGGGCGTGATCGGCTGCCTCCAGGCGATCGAGGCGCTGAAATACCTCGCCGGCGTGGGCGAGAACCTGAAGGGCAAGCTCCTCGTCTGGAGCGGCGCGGACACGGAGTTTGAGACCTACCCCATCGCCAGGAACCCCGAATGTCCGGCCTGTGGACAGAAGAGTGACTGAGAGCGGGCGGACCCGCTCCGCCCAGTGTCGAATCGACAGAGATATACCTCACCAGGAGGAAGAAGAATGCGGATGAAGTCGAGATTGTCCCTGTTCTGCGCCTGCATCATCATGGCGGTCGCCGTGCAGGTCGCGTTCGCCGGCGCCGACGCCAGGCAGAAGTCGGCCCCCAAGGCCGCCGCCGCGAAGGCTCAGCAGAAAACCCCTGTGCTCGTGCAGGCCTACTACCCGTTCAACTCCCAGCACAAGTTCATCGCCGACTACCTGAAGAAGTACCAGAAGGCCCATCCCAAGGACGTCACCGTCGAACTCTACGACCAGCAGACGCCCGAGGGACGCAAGGCCTGGATGAAGACCGGCCTGAGCTGTTCCGGCATCTTCATCAATGGCAAGACGAAGTGGGACATCAAGCGGGCGAACGGCAAGACCGAGAGCGTCGATTTCCTCAAGCGCATGGACGTCTACTGGTCGCACCAGGACTTCGAGACTGTCGTGAAGCGGATCGCCGCCGAGTCGAAGACGAAAGCTAAGGCCAAGGCGAAGTAATGCGCCCGGCCGCGCTGGTTGGATCTGTAGTTCTGCTCGCCGCAGCCCTCCTCATCGGGGGCTGCGGCGGCGCGAGCAAACCTCCCGCCCCGCCGGCCGAGCCGGCCGAGCCGGTGACCGTCACTCTCTACATCCCCTGCGTCCTCGGCGGCCCCCTCCGGAAAGTCATCGCCCCCTACGAGGCCAAGCATCCCAAGGTCCAGTTCGCGCTCCAGACCTACAAGCCATCCGAACTCCCTGCCGCCAGCAAGGGCCCGACGGCTATCATCACCGCCGGCGACATTGAGATGGCCTCCCTTGTCCGCGCCGGCGTGGTCAACCAGGCCGATGCGCGAACCTTCGCCATCAACACCTACCCCTTGGCCGTCGTCACCGCCGCCGAGGGTGGGGTCGGCCTCAGATCACGCGATGACCTGGCCAAGCCCTCGGTGAAGCGCATCCTCATCGACGATCCGGCGAAAAGCAGCCTCGGCGCAGCCGCCAAGCAGGCCTTCGAGAAGCTGGGGCTTTGGGAGAAGCTGCGCGCCAAGGTTGCCGCGCCCAAGCCCGGCGTCATGGTCCTTAGTGACATCGTGGAGAAGAAGGCCGACGCCGCCGTCGTTTTCCGAGACTGCCTACTCGAGGGTGGATCGCCCCCCAAGACCATCCGCATCGTGGGCGAAATGCCACTGGATCTCTACCCCCTCATCCCCTATCGCGCCGCTGCCCTGGGCGCCGGGCCCCAGCAACCGATCGCCCGCGCCTTCGTCGATTTCCTCACCGGAGAGGAAGGGAAAGAAGCCCTGCGGAAAGCGGGACTGAAGCCGAGCTAGCGGGTGCGCAGTCCTGAGGTGATCCCCTCGGGAATCGACCAGCCCGCCCTCGGCCGAGGTCCAGCGTGGCTGACGAAGGTCCTGTTCCTCCCGACATCGCGGAGCAAGCGCGCCAGACGCGGTGGCCGATGGCCCTCCGTTCGCTGCGCCATCGCGACTACCGTCGCTTCTGGATAGGCCTCGTCATCTCCGTCACCGGCACCTGGATGCAGAACGCGGCCCAGGGGTGGCTCGTCTACCAGCTCACCAAGTCCCCCCTCTACCTCGGCCTCGTCGGCGCCTGCGGCGCGCTGCCCATTCTGCTGCTCTCACTTCCCGCCGGGGTCGTCGCCGATCGCTTCAGCAAGCACCGCATCGTCTTCATCACCCAGAGCCTCGCCGCCATTCAGGCGGGCGTCCTGGCGTTGCTTGTCTACACCGGCACGGTGCGCGTTTGGCACGTGATGACTCTCGCCGCCCTCCTCGGTGTCATCAACGCCTTCGACATGCCCACCCGCCAGTCCATGGTGATGGACCTCGTGGAGCGAGAAGACATCTTCAACGCCGTCGCCCTCAACTCGTCCGCCTTCAACTCCGGTCGGGTGATTGGGCCGTCGGTCGCGGGGGTGCTTCTCGCCGCCGCCGGCATGGCCGGGTGCTTCCTCATCAACGCCCTCTCTTTCCTGCCCCTCATCGTCATCCTCACCACCATCACCCCCCGGCCCCCCCACCCCCGCATGTCAGGCTCCATGTTCGATCACATCGGCGGCGGCGTGAAGTGGGTGCGGAGCCAACCCGTCGCCATGGCCCTGCTCGTGCTGACTGGATTTTCCAGTCTCTTCGCCATGCCCTACGCCACCCTCATGCCCCTCTTCGCCGAGGAGGTCTTCCACACGGGCCCTCGGGGGTACGGGTTCCTCATGTCCGCCCCGGCCTTCGGCGCCCTCCTCGCCGCCATGACCATGACCGCCATCGGGCACCGCTTCCGCATCGGCGCCATCACCGTCCTCGGCTCCTTCGTCTTCCCCATCGGCCTCATGCTGCTCGCCAGCGCCTCCTCCTACTCCATCGCCGTCGCCTTCCTCTTCCTCGTCGGCCTCGGCATGATGTCGTTCAACACCACCTCGAACACCATACTCCAGAAATCCCCTCCCGATGAGCTTCGCGGGAGAGTGATGGGCCTGCGCGCCTTCGTCTTCGCCGGCATGGCCCCCCTGGGCAATCTCCAGATCGGGGCCGCCGCCCAGTGGCTGGGGCCGAGATGGGCCGTCGCCATCAACGGCGCCATCTGTCTCGTCGCCGCCGCCGTCTCCTGGTGGCGCGCCCCCGGCCTGCGCGACGCCGAGTAGCGCCTCCGCCACAAAGGGAAACCCCCTCGCGGGCGGAATCACCGGTAACAGGTTGTTGCGCGAGGCCGACCTCGACCCACTCGCGCGGTCCTGGTTCACCACGGAGGTACTGAGATGGACATGCGTATCGACGCCCACATTCACGGCGACTTCAGCAAGTTCAAGGGCGTGCCCGCGGAATACGTGAAGAAGTGCCGTGCCCAGGGGATCGAGAAGGTGGTGCTGATCTCCGAGCCGGACTCGACCCTCGCCGCCTACCAGGCCATGCCCGACTTCATCATTCCGGTGCCGCGGGTCGACATCGACAAGGTCACCGTGCGCGAGATCAACGAGATCATCGACGCGGGCGCCCTCGGCATCAAGTTCATCGACCCCCAGTTCTCCTATGGAGATACGCGCTACGACCCGCTCTATGCCGCCATCTCCGCCAAGGGAAGAGTCGCCATGTTTCACACCGGCTACCTCGCCCGCCGCGCCGAGCCTAAGCGCCCCACCGACATCGCCCTCATGCGGCCCGCCGCCATCGACTGCATGAGCCGCCGTCACCCCGACCTCAAGATCCTCATGGCCCACTTCGGCAACCCCTGGTGGGAAGAGGCCTGGAAGATCATGTGGTCCGTCCCCAACGTCTACGCCGAGCTCAGCGGCGGCACTGCCTACAAGCGGTCGATCTCCATGTGGGCGGAAATCTCCGCCCCCAACGGCGTGCCGGACGAGGACAGCCTGGCCAAGCTCCTCTTCGCCAGCGACATGAGCGTGTTCAGGGAGCACGAGGGCTTCGAGGACTACTTCAAGTTCTATGATGCCGTCTACGATGCCATCGGCGCCTCGCCCGAGTGGCGGGAGCGGGTCAACCGGGGCACGGCTCTCAAGCTGTTCGGACTCGCCTGACCGGCAAACAGAAGGCCCGCTGCGGGCCCCGTAGTGATTCAGATAGGGAGACAGGAATGCGAATCGACGCGCACGTGCATGGTGACTTCTCGAAGCTCAAGGGATCGCCCCAGGATTACGTCAAGAAATGCCGGGACCGGGGCGTGGAAAAGGTGCTCCTCATCGAGGACCCCGAGCCGACGATGAAGGCCTATCGGGCCATGCCCGACTTCATCATCCCCGTGCCCTGGATCGACATCGACAAGATCACCGTCCGGGAGATCAACGAGATCCTCGACGGCGGCGCCGCCGGGATCAAGTTCATCGACCCTCAGTTCTCTTACGGCGATACCCGGTATGATCCGCTCTATGCCGCCATCTCCGCCAAGGGCAAGGTGGCCATGTTCCACACGGGCTACCTCGGCATCGGCGTCTTCGAGCGCGCCCGCCCCACCGACATCACCAACATGGCCCCGGCCGCCATCGACTGCATGAGCCGCCGCCACCCCGACCTCAAGATCTTCATGGCCCACTTCGGCAACCCCTGGTGGGAGGAAGCCTGGAAGATCATGTGGTCTGTCCCCAACGTCTATGCCGAACTCAGCGGCGGCACCGCCTACCAGCGCTCCCTCAAGATGTGGGCCGAGATCTTCGCCCCCAACGGCGTCCTCGACGAGTCCAGCATGAACAAGCTTCTCTACGCCAGCGACGTCAGCGTCTTCAGGGACAACGAGGGCTTCGAGCCCTACTTCAAGTTCTACGACGCCCTCTTCGACGCCGTCGGCGCCTCCCCGGAGATTCGCGAGAAGGTCAACCGCGGCAACGCCATAAAGCTCTTCGGGCTGAAGTAGCGCCCACTGCTCAGCAACTTGCGGTAGGAATGACGAAGCCGGGGGCGCGCGATGCGCGCCCCCGGCTCTTTCCGTTGCCGGACCCCTCAACTCTCGCTGATATGCAACGCCGACTTCGCCAGCTTCTCCTTCACCGACTCCACTTTGTACTTCATCGTCAGCGCTTTGTCCCGCCGGTCGTCCACCCGGATCGTCGTCAGCACCCGCGGGTAGCCCAGCTCGAAGCACACCTCGTGCATCTCGCGCGCGATCGCGAACAGCGCGTCCAGCTCGCCCTCCAGGCACGTCCCCATCGCCGTCAGCTCATAGTTCGCGCCGTGCTTCTCCGCAACCTTCAGCACCTCGACCATCACGTCCCCCAGGCTGGCCCCCTTCTTTCCCGCCGGGAATACGCTGATCTCCATCACCGCCGGCATGACCCTCCCCTTTCCTCCTCAGCGCTTCGCCGTCTCCGCTCGCTCCATCGGGTAGCCGGCATCCTTCCAGTCCGCGAGTCCGCCCTCGAAGTCGAGCACGCGCGTGAATCCCATCTCTCTTAGCTTCGCGGCCGCCGCCGGACTGGCCTGACACGCGAAGCTCCCGCAGTAGACGATGACCTCATTGCCCTTCGGAATCGATGCCGTGGTCGCGTCGCTGATCTCGTAGAGCGGGATGTTGATCGCGCCCGGAAGATGCTCCCGCGCATAGGACTCGGCCAGCAGCACGTCGATCAGCACGAAGTCATCCCCCGCCTCCATCTTCCGCTTCAGCTCCTCGCGGGTGATCGTATCTGCCATCTCGTCTTCTCCGTGTTCGCTCGCTACTTCCCAGTCAGCACGCAGATTGCTTCCGGCACCGTGATCCTGGGCGTGATACTCTCCATGATCACGAACTGGTAGCCAGTCGGCGTCGGCCCGACGAACGCCGGCGTCATATCCAAGCCGATCACCAGCGATGCGAAGTGTCGCAGCGACGCCAGCACCACACCGCCCGACGCCAGCGTCGGCGCCTTCACCAGGCCGCCCGTGATCAACTGTCGCGCGTGCTCGAGCTGGGTCAGGTTCGCCTCCTCATACCGCCGGTAGAGCGCGTTGAACAGCGACGGCGCCAACGCCGCCGTGTAAGGCCCCGGGAAGCCGGCCGCGTCCAGCGCGTTCGCTGCTTTGATCAGGTCTTCCATCGGCTGGCCCATCTGCTCCCAGTCGCCGAGCTTCACCTTCGACGCCTTCGGCGCGGTCATCAGACCGTCTATCCGCAGATCCTTGTTGCCGCCGAAAACCAAATTGTCTTCGAGCCGCGAGCAAGCGATCGCGGCCTTCGCGGGAGCATCGAGGTCGAGCAGGCTGCCCCGCTCCTCCGCCGCCGCAATCTCTCGAATCGACAGCGTGAACTCCGAGTAGATCAGCGGGATCGGCGTCGTCTCCGGCGCGGACATCCTCGCCCTCGCGTCACCGAAGCTCGCCTCGGCCGTCGTCTCCCGTTCCTTGTGGTCCAGCGTTCTCATCCCGAGCCCGAACGGCCCGTGGATGTCGAGCAGCCGCCGGCCCGCGAGCTGCATCTTCGCCGGCCCCACCACCGCCTCTTCGATCATCGCCCAAGTCGCGTCGCCGATGGGTGCTTCCTCCCGTGGTAGGTAACGCATCTCACTCACCCTCCTTCGGTGTCTCTCGCAGGCTGCCGACCGTCGTCGTCAGGTCGGGCATCGCCGCCGCGGCCGCCGGCTGTTCCGCCGCCATGCCCGCCGCCATCGCCTCCACTTCCCGGCTGCCTTCGTCGAGGAGTTGCTGCTCCTCCGGCGCCAGCCTCCGGATCAGCTCCAGGAACTCCCCCGCATGCACCCGCTCCTCATCGGCCACGTCGAGCAGCATCTTCTTAGTCAGTGGATCATCCGCCGCCTCCGCGTGGGAGGTGTAGAGGTGCACGGCCTCCAGCTCGGCCGCCAGGTTCAGCCGCAAGGCTCTGACCAGCTCCGACTTCGTCATCTTCCGGGGAACCAGCCCCGGGAACGGATTGAGAAACTCCGGCATCTATCTCCTCCTGGTGTGGCGCCGCCAGGCGCTGGCGCTCGCGTGTCAGAGCCTCCTTCGGCCCTCGCGTGCCCAGTCTCGCGCGCTATCGCTACAGGCAAGCGGCAGGTTAGGCGACTATGCCTCGGTTCCTGTTACACTAGGAGCACATCGGTCACTTCCGCGTATCGTTGAACCAACACGCACTAGGCGCGAGGGAGACGCCCCGCCGCGCAGTAGTCTCTTGGGGAGGATGATGTGGCCAGGATTCCCTTCTCGATATCGGTCTACGAGCACGCCGCCCGCCTGATCGACCGCACGCCGTGGGAGGTGTCGCGGAGCGAGGAACTGCTGCTGCAAGCGCACCGCCAGGCCTATCTGCTCTACCGCCACTTTCCCGTGGTGATCGGGATCGACATCTACAACCTCGAGGCGGAGGCCTATGGGGCGCGCGTCGATCACCCAGGTGGAAATGGGATCCCCGCCGTCACCCAGCCGATGTTCGACTCCCTCGAGCAGGCTCTGCGCCTCGCGCCCTTCGACCCGGCGACCGCGGGTCGCCTCCCCATGGCGATTCGCGCGGCCCGACAGTTGAAGGACGAATTCCCCGAGGCCGATGTCCGCCTGCCAGTCAGCGGGCCCTTCTCGATCGCCTCCAGCCTGCTCGGGCTGGATGAGCTTCTGACTTCCGTGGCGCTAACCCCCGCCCGCGCCCGCGAGTTCCTGCTCCTGCTCGTCCCTGGGCAAGTCGCCTTTGCCGCGGCCGTCATCGCCGCCGGACTCGACGTCGCCTTCTTCGAATCCGCCGCCGCCCCGCCCCTGCTCTCCCCGGCCCAGTTCCGCGAGGTCGAGCTGCCCGCGCTCAAGGCGACCATGCAGCGAGTTGGAGCCGCCGCCGGCCACGCCGTCCCCTGTATCATCGGCGGCGATACCGCGCCCATCATTGAGCCAATGCTCGAGACCGGCACGGACTTCGTGATCTGCCCCGCCGAAACCGACCGCCGCGAGTTCCTCAGGCGCATGGCCTCTCACCCCGAGGTCAAGGTCAGGGTGAACCTGGACCCGAGGGTATACACGCGAGGAACGAGATCGGAGATACTGCGCGCCGTCGACGAAGTGGTCGCCCTCACCGCCGGGCAACCCAGCCTCCTCCTCGGCACCGGCGCTGTCCCCTACGAAACCCCGCTCGAGAACCTCCTGCTCATCCGCGACTACGTCGCGTAGCGCCGTCCGCACTCTCCCCATCGCCCCAGTTGTCATTGCGAGCCGCCCTGGCCCCGACCGGAGCCAGGGCGTGCGTGGCAATCTCGGTGTTGGCTGCTTCGGTAATTCGCTGCCTAACCCCCTCCCGTAGGGGCGTGATTCATCACGCCCTCCCTCCTCCCGTTCGGCAGGGCCTC
>Ga0315273_10005349_pt1 | contig 15870 bp, 12 predicted proteins | sample YL17G02_0_MG_FD_205753 | JGI IMG/M metagenome (GOLD analysis project Ga0315273, IMG submission 205753) | Sediment microbial communities from Yellowstone Lake, YNP, Wyoming, USA - YL17G02_0 | ecosystem: Environmental > Aquatic > Freshwater > Lake > Sediment | place: USA: Wyoming | collected...
TGGATGATCGGCGATTCCTCGACCGCCAGGCGGTAGGGCAGCTCGATCAACATTTCGGGCCCGCCGGTTTCGCCCGAGTGCATGCCGGCCGTCACCCAGTAGATGGGCTTCGACGTCTTGATGATCTGGCGCGCCTGGGCCTCGGTGGTCTTGCGCGGGTCCGTCAAGGCAGCGAGGTCGCCCTTGTACTTGTCGAGGGTCTTGATCGTGGCCTCGTCCGCGACCGCGAGCAGCACCATGTCGCGGCCTTCCTCGGTTTTGCCGATCGTCCAGTACTTGAAGCGCGGGGAGGCCTTGGCGAGGGCCTCGTAGTAGCGCTGGATGTCTTTTGCGTACGTCAGTTCGCCCGGCGTGCCCGGGATGCGGCCGAGGAACTTGAGCGGCGACGGCACCGTGTCGCTCGCCGGCATGTGGTCCACGAGTTCGGTGCTGATCCGCGGATCCTGCGTGTATTCCTTGATCAGCTTGGTGTACGCCTCGTCTGTTTTCTGGACGGGCGCGGGCTTCTGCGCCTGCGCGGGCATGACGAAGGCCGCGCACACCGCAAGCGCGACGATCAACGTCAGGGTGTGGAACCGGCGTGAGATGGGCATTCGCATAGTCTACTCCTCTGTAACCACGGGTCTGACGGGACGGGAAGGACGTTTCTTGCGCGGCCGCGCGCGCGAGGCCAACACCTTGAAGCTGGCCTCTTCGCCGATGACGAGCAGCGGCTGAGTGGGGTCTTTCAGGAGGTTGAAGAACCGGCCGTCCAGCGTGCGGACGTAGATCTCGCCGCCGTCGGTGAGCAGCGTGACCGGCCCGCCATCGCCGGTGGCCTCGAACAGCCGCACGCGGAAGTAGTCGCGCAGCTTGTCCAGCAGGTCGCGCAGGCGGGCGAGCGAAAATCCCCGGCGCCGCAGGTCGGCCAGCACCATGATCTCGAGGAGATCCACGGGTGTGTAGCGGCGCTCGGTAAAGCCGCCGGCCTCGGTGCGGTGAGAGGCCACCGCCGGCTGCACCAGCTTCTGGCGTTCCCACCAGCGGAGCTGGTCTGCCGTGAGACCGGTCAACGACGTGAGGTCGCGCGAGCTGTAGTAGCGCTTCAGGCGCATGAGTCCGCCAGGCGCGCACCAACGATGTCCTTGTCCGTCACGCCGCCTTCGCTGTGCGTGGTGAACATCACCGTGACGCGTCGATAGCTGATGGCAAGGTCGGGATGATGATCCGCCGCTTCCGAGCCTGGCACCAGCCGGTTGACGAAGGCCGCCGCTTCCGGGAACCCCGCGAAGGTGAAGACCTTCGTGAGGGCGTTGCCCTCGAAGCGCCAGCCAGGGAGATCGCCCAACGCCATGTCGATCTGGTCGCGGGTGAGCAGGGACATCGGTCAGCTCTCGAGCAGGCGCGTGCTTTTTTTCAGCACGGCGAAGATCAGGAACAGCACGGCGCTTCCACCGCAGAACCACGCCCACGGCGCGTCCACCTGCCAGGCGCGCGCGCGCCACGATTCCTGCAGGGCATCGAAGACACAGGCGCCCGCCGCGACGACCAGCAGGCCGTGGAACTCGTGACGAAGGACCTTTTTCCACGAGAATGGCGCTGTCGATGGAGCGTAGGTGGAGAACGACGGCACGAACGCCGGCACGCGCGCGGCCCACGACTCGAACTCGCCTCCGAACCGGTCGAGCAAGAACGCCTCCTCGCGCACCGCAATTCGCTCGTAGTAGAGCAGCGTCGCGGTGACGAGGACGATCGGGAGGTACCAGACGCCGGGGAAGAGCGCGAGACCGAGCGCCATCAGCCCGTTTGCCACGTAGAGCGGGTGCCGGACCAGGGAGTAGGCGCCCGAGGTCCGCAACTCGGACGCGCGCGGGTTGACCGTGCTTCGCTCGGACGTGCCGGACGGCGCGGATCCGACGGCCCAGACGCGCAGGGCCAGTCCGGCCAGGGCGACCGCCACACTGAGGGCCTCCCAGAGCCGCTCCGCAAGGCGCAACGAGAACGGTGGGGCCGTCGTCATTACACCGGCGACGAGGACGGGAACCAGCAGGAGCGGGAGGTAGCTGCGCCAGCGAAACAGGCGGTCGCCATCCCGCACGAACTCGTCGAGAAGTTTCATGCGAAGCCATTCTGCCGTGGGGACGCGCCGTTTGCAAATCAGGACGTTCTGTTCCGCCGGTGCATACGGGCGGTTTGGCCACCCGTCCTCCCGCAGCACCCAGGCGATGAAACCGTCTCCAATGGGTGTCACCCCCCTGCGACACCCGGGGACAGGCCGTTCTGGTAAACTGCGGGCGATACAGCCCTTCCGGGCAGATAGCCGGTCGGAACCTCGGGCACGGTAATTGCTGTCGACAGGAGTGTAATGCGGGAGACGACCATGACCAAGTGGATAGCGTTCGGCGTGGCGGTGCTGCTGTGCGTGGCGGCGGCCGGTTTCGGCGCGTACCTCGCCATGCGGCCACGCGCCACCATTGTTTCGGCCCCGGATCCCGGCGTGTCCGTTTCGCGGGAGTTGGCAGAGGCGGGTGCAGCCGCCCAGACGCCGCCGGTCACCACCACCGAAAACGTGGTGACGGACACGGCTTTGACGGCCACACCAGCGGCCGGATTGGGATCGGCGGCGTCAGGGACAGGTTCCCAGGCGAGCCAGCCGGCGCCGGCGGCCAGTGCCGGCCCCCGCGGCGGTGCCAGCGGGTCGTCGTATCCCGCCCCACCGTCAAGCCGATCGACATCGTCGTCCAGCACGCCGGCCGCTGGGTCGGCGGTTGGTGCGGGCAGCGTGGCTGGTGCGGGTCAAGCTGCGCCCCCGGCGTCGCAGAACGCCGGGTGGACCGGGATTGACAAGACCTGGCCGAGCGGAAACGCGACGAGCATCCCCCCCGTGCCGACAACTGCCGACCCGACGCCGGTAGCGGAGCCCGTTGCGCCGCCGCCCCCGCCGGGGCCTCCGCCGAGGACCTTCGAGGAGCTCGTGGTGTCGGCCGATTCGGTGCTCGGGCTTCAAGTCGACTCGACGGTCTCGAGCGAAGTGGCGAGGGTTGAGGATCCCGTCGCGGCGCGTGTGACACGCGACGTGCGGGTAGGCAGCGAGGTGGCTATTCCTTCCGGCACGCGAGTGCTCGGATCGGTCGTGCAGGTTGAACGCGGCGGCAAGATGAAGACGAAGGCGCGGATCGGTATCCGCTTCCACACCCTCGTCATGTCCGATGGCACCAGGCTGAGGATGAGCACGGAGGCCGTGTATCGCGAAGGCCAGTCGCCCGGCCAGGAGAGCGCGGCCAAGGTTGGCGCGGCGGCCGTCGGCGGCGCGATTCTCGGCGCCATTATCGGTGGCGGCAAGGGCGCGGCGATCGGTGGGTCGGTCGGCGCCGCGGGGGGCACGGCGGCCGTGATGGCCGGCGGGAGAAACCCGGCCGTCCTCAACTCCGGAACGGCCGTCACGGTGCGGCTGCGGGAACCGGTGACGGTAACGGTGGAGAGGGACCAGAATTAGGGGCTAGGGGCAGGGGCTAGGCGCTAGTTCCCTCAGTGCTCCTTCGTGGCCCGGCTGCCCGTAGCCCGGAGGCTTCAGCCTCCGGGTGGCCGCAGGCCATGTCTGCCGGGTGGCCGCAGGCCATATCCGTAGCGGCGCTTGTGGCGTATGTCCATGAGCGCCGTTCGTGTCTACGGCCGGGATCCGCAATACAATCCACATCCGACAGCGAGCCGAACAGGGAATAGGGGTCAGACTCGTACCGTTGGGGTCAGACTCCTACGGTACGAGTCTGACCCCTATCGCGCACACCCCGGCGAAGGCCGGGGTCCAGGTCGGTGGGTGTGACTGGATTCCGGCCTGCGCCGGAATGACGACTTCGTCATGAAGTATTCGTAGAGTGTGCAGGTTCGTAGCCCGGCAGCTTCAGCTGCCGGGTGGCCGGAGGCCATCATCGACTGTCTCAATCCATGATGGCCAATCAGGAGGACACGCTGTGGATGTTCATTCCAAGAACCCGCACGGCGACATGTCGGCGGCCGAGTTCCGCAGGCACGGCCACGAGATGGTCGAGTGGATCGCCCGCTTCATGGAGAATCCGGAGCGGTTCCCCGTGCTTGCTCGTGTGGCGCCGGGCGACATCCGGAACGCACTGGCAGGTGCGGCACCCGAGTCGGGCGAGGCCTTCGAGACGATCATGGCCGACTTCGACCGTGTCCTGATGCCCGGCATGACGCACTGGAGCCACCCGGGCTTCATGGCCTACTTCTCCATCACCGCCAGCGCACCTGGCGTGCTGGCGGACTTCATGGCCTCCGCGCTGAATCAGCAGGCCATGCTCTGGCGCACGTCGCCGTCAGCCACAGAGCTCGAAGAGGTGGTGATGGGCTGGCTGCGCCGGCTGATCGGCCTGCCGGAGACCTTCGAAGGTGTTATCTACGATACGGCCTCGATGTCCAGCCTCCATGCCATCGCCGCCGCGCGCGAGGCCGCCGTGCCGCAGGTGCGACAACTCGGGCTCGCGGGCCGCGCCGACGTGCCCCGCCTGCGCGTCTACTGCTCCGACCAGGCCCACTCCTCCATCGACAAGGGCGTGATCCTCGCCGGCCTGGGCCACCAGGCGCTGCGCCGGATTGTGTCGGACGCGGGGTTCCGGATGCAGCCCGACGCGCTGCGTGCCGCGATCGGCGAGGACCGCGCAGTTGGTATTCTGCCAATTGCCGTTGTCGCGACCGTCGGCACCACGTCCACCACGAGCGTGGACCCGGTGGCGGCCATTGCCGACATTTGCGAATCGGAGCGATTGTGGCTGCACGTCGATGCCGCCTACGCCGGCGTGGCGGCCATGCTGCCCGAGCACGCGCACATCCTTGCCGGCGCCGATCGGGCGGACTCGCTGGTCGTCAACCCGCACAAGTGGCTCTTCACGCCGTTCGATCTCAGCGCGTTCTTCTGCCGGCGGATGGACGTCGTCCGCCAGGCCTTCGCGCTGACGCCCGAGTACCTGAAGACGCCGGACGCCACGCGCAATCTGATGGACACGGGTGTGCAGCTCGGACGGCGATTCCGGTCGCTGAAGCTCTGGATGATCCTGCGGTACTTCGGTGCCGAGGGCGTGCGGGACCGGCTGCGTTACCACATCGCGATGGCGCGGCAGCTTGCCGGCTGGGTTGACGCGCACCCGGACTTCGAGCGCCTGGCGCCGGCGCCGTTCAGCGTCGTGTGCGTCCGCGCGAAGCCGCGTTACCGTGCCTGGACTGAGGCCGAGCTCACGAGTTTGAACGAGGCGATTATGAAGCGCGTGAACGACTCCGGCGAGATCTTCATCTCGCACACGGTACTCAACGGCCGGTTCACGCTGCGCGTCGCGATCGGCAACATCCAGACAACCGAGCGCCACGTGGCGCGCGCATGGGAACTGATCCAGCAGGCGCTCGATGCGGAGAGCTCGGCGACCTGATCGACCCTCGCTGGCGCCGTCAGCCCGGCAAGAGCGGAATCTACGACAGGCGGCACGACAGGCGACCACGATTGACTCGTTCGTCGTCACAAGTCCTGGAATAGTGACGGCACGGGTACGCCGGCTCCCGTCGCGGACCACGCACTTTTCCTCGCACTTTACAGCAACTCAATATAATGAGATAAATATCTCATAAGTGTGAGTTGTTTGACGTCAACAGGGTTTCCATATGTTCGAACGGCCAATCAACCGTCAGATCCTGGCCCGCCTCCGGGAGCCGCGGCGCCTCATTCAGGTCATCCTCGGGCCCAGGCAGGTCGGAAAGACGACGTCGATCCGGCAGGTTCTGGAAGCCATCGACTACCCATCTCACTACGTCACAGCCGACACGGCAACGCTCCAGTCCGCCGCGTGGCTCGACGAACAATGGACGCGAGCCCGCCAGATGCTCTCGGACTCGCGTCGCCCGGTCGTACTGGCGGTCGACGAGGTCCAGAAGATCTCCAATTGGCCGTCATGGGTCAAACGTCTGTGGGATGAGGACAGTTACGCCGGCCGTGACGTACGCGTGCTGCTCAGCGGCTCTTCTCCACTTCTCATGCAGCAGGGGCTGGCCGAGAGCCTGGCAGGCCGGTTCGAAACGCTTCCCATGACCCACTGGGCGTGGCCCGAATGTCGTGACGCCTTCGGATGGGATCTCGATACCTTCATCTTCTTCGGCGGATACCCAGGCGCGGCGCCCTTCATCGACGACATCGAGAGGTGGCGCGCGTACATTCTGGACTCCGTAATCGAGACGACCCTCTCCCGCGACATCCTCCTTATGACACGCGTCGACAAACCAGCGCTGCTCCGGCGGCTCTTCCACCTCGCGTGCGAATACGCGGGACGTGAGTTGACGTTCGAGAAGATGGTGGGGCAGCTCCACGACGCCGGCAACACGACCACCGTCGCCCACTATCTCGACCTGCTGGATGCCGCCGGCCTGGTCGCTGGACTGCAGAAGTACGCCGGCGACGCGTCACGGCGGCGCCGTTCGACGCCGAAGCTCGCGGCTCACAACACCGCGCTGGTCAGCGCCGTGACGGGTCGCTCCTTCTCCGGCACGCGATCGGATCCGGCCGCCTGGGGCCGGTGTGTGGAAGCCGCCGTCGGCGCGCACCTGCTTGCGCGGGCGCGACGCGAACGCGGTGGCGTCTACTACTGGCGCACGAAGGTGCGTGGGTCGGACGTCGAGGTGGACTACGTGACGCTTCGGGGGGCACAGGTGACGGCCATCGAAGTCAAGAGCGGCGCCACGGTTGGGTCGCTCGAGGGACTCGGGGCTTTCCGATCGGCGTTCGGCTCGTCGGTTGCCACACAACTGGTCGGCACCGGAGGCGTCCCGATCGACGAGTTCCTCTCACCGTGATGACACGCCCTCGACGACGCACATCGCTCGGCATTCATTCGCAGGACTGAAGTCCTGCGCCACGTACGGAAGGCCTGCGCCGCACTCCCTCAATCGATTCGCACGACTGAAGTCCTGCGCCACGTATCCCCTCGTACGTGGGGCAGGACTTCAGTCCTGCCGCTCGATCAGAGACGCGGACTCGTCTGCAGCACCACCGGCACGCGGCGGGCCCTGCTGGCGCCAGCCGGGGAGATGTCGAGGGCGCACGCCAGCACGAGCACGCCCGCACCTGCCGCTCCGCGCAGCGCCACGCCGAAGGCCGGATCGACGTTGTCCTCGGGCGCCACCGACGTCACGTCGCCCCTCTGCGCGACGAACACGATCGCGCAGGGTTGACCGCTTCGCACCAGGGCCGCCAGTTCGTCGCAGTGCCTGGTGGCGCGGGCGCTCACCGCATCGGGAAACCGCCCGGCGCCTTGGTCGACCAGCGTCACCGACTTCACCTCCACGAACATCGAGCCGATCCGGAAGTCGAACCGCGATCGGCCGTGTGCCACCTCGGCCTGGATGGAGCCGGCCTCGAGCTCCGGAAAGAGGCGCTTCCGAATCAGCGATGGAAACACGCGGTTCGCGTAGAGCGTGTTGGTGCCCACCCATGTGCCCGCCGGCCTCGAGGCCAGCATCGTGTAGACGAGGGAGCGCGGCGGCGGAAACGGCCCGTCGAGCAGAACGGCGCAGCGCGGGGCAATCACGCCCGTCAGGCGCCCCGGGTTGGGCAGATGCGCCGCCACGACGTGCCCGCCGCGCAGCGAGCACATCGCCGCGAACCGGTGCGGCCGCTCGATGAACGTGGCGTGGATCGGCTTGCTTCGCCCGGTCGTGAGCGGCGGGGCGGCCAGTTGCACCCAGCGGCCCACTACCGTGGTGCCCCGTCGCGCGGTTCCTGGCGGATGGTGATGGGCCATCCGGGGTACGGCTTTGCGCCGGCCGCCGACGGATCGACCCAGCGCGGCCAGTTGGCCATCGTGATGGTGTGATCGATCCGATCGAACGTGATGATCCCGTACCCGGGCGCGCGATCGTTGATGTCCGCGGGCGCGATACCGAGCTTGTATGGATTCGACACGGCGAGCACCGTCATCTTGTTGCCGAACCCGTCCAGGTAATCGCCCGTGTTCCGTGGCGCGCCCGGCTCACGGTTCGCGCCATCCTGTTCGGGGAACCAGCGGCGCGGCCAGAAGTTCGCCACCGACGGCACGCAAATGGCGAAGGGCCCGTCCCTGAAGGTGTCGACCCCGTATTGAATCGTGCTACCGAGGTGCTGGTCTCCCGCGATGTGAATGGCGCCGGCCTTGCGCATGAGCCGCAACGCCGCCAGGCGCGGTGTCTGCGGCCAGCCGTTCGAGTCGTGATCCTGAACCGGGGCCTCGCCCTCGGCATAGCCGCCCGGGGGCTGGATTGGCAGCTTCGTGGTGATATCGTCCGCGCGCGAGCCCTTCGGCAGCGTGGCCACGTTGGCGAAAAGCGTCTGAGAGACCACGGCCTTCATCCAGACATCGCCGCTCGAATCGCCGGCCCATCGCTCCAGGAATCGCATTTGACGCGCACCCAGGAGCTCGGCGCCTTTCACGTCTCCCGTCTTCGACGAGTCCCACTCGGGGTTGCGCGCCCAGCCGTTGACGATCTGCGCGTCCGGCAACACGACCGCCGGCGCCGACTTCCACTTGCGGTCCTCGATGATCGCGTAGCTGACACCTCCCCAGACGAGCTCGGTGAAATAGACAGCGATGCCTCGCGCGATCGGCGCGGGATCGGCGGGATCCGGCAGGTGGCTGGTCTGCGTGCGCTGCACCATGTTCACCCAGTCCGCGGGCATCGTGTAGCCGCCGCTGTCCTGCTTCTGCGTCTGCACGCCGACGCCCTCTCGCTGGAGGGCCGGCGCGATGTCGTTGGCGTCACGCCCGCCCGCGCCCCAGACATTGCCGTGGTACACGTCGTGGTCGTCGGGCAGCGCCACGGAGGGGATGTTCCGCAGCAGCTCGCGGAACTCCCATCCGAAGATGTACCACTTGCGGAGATAGTCGAGAGTCGCCATGTCGAGGGGCGATCGCTGGACGCCGAACCCTCCTACCGGCTCGTAGATCTGGTCGCCTGTGAACAGGAGCAGATCAGGCTGGAATGTCGCGACGTGCTTCACCACGTCCGCGTGGGGAAAGCCGAGGTCGTTGTTGCCGGTGAAGGCCGCGACGACTGTCCGCACCGCGGCGCGCGGGTCGCGACGGATGGTGCCGTCGAATGCCGCGGCGACGACCTGCCCCTTTCCGTCGCGTGTCTCGTAGAGGACGCGGTACGGGTGATCGCTCGTGTCGTCCCACTCCGAAACACGGAAGGCCGCCGTGCGCGCCAGCGGGTCGATCGTCGCGCGGCCGACATCGCGCCACGCGCCGCCGGTCGTGCGCACCGCCAGCCGGACATCCTGTGATTCCCCGGGACCGACAGGCGCCATCTGCGCGGTCAACTTGAGCACGCGCCTGCTCAGCGTGTATTGCGCGAACAGGATCGGCCCGAAGGCGCGCTCGTCGTGGGCGCCCACTTTCGGGCCGTCGACGCGCCACTCGCCGAAGCCGCACTGCGCGCCGTTGCACACGAGCGCGACGTTGCCGTGGAGTGTCGCGGGATCGAGCGCCGCCTGCACAACTGAGCCGATCTCGGTCCCCGCGCGATCGAAGGCCCGCACCGACACCTGGTAGTCCCCGGCAACCGGCGCGAGGGTGGCCCGAAGCGATGCAACCTGCGCTGGATCGAGAACCGCGCGGTTGACCGATGCGCCGGCGAACAAGCGTCCGTCCGCGCGCAGCCCCGCATCGATGCCCTCGCCGCGGACGGCACTGTCCCGGTAGTCCGCAAATCGCCCGTGCGCCGCGAGGCGGACGCCGACCCACGCGGGTTCTTTCGTCGCGGCGGTGTTCGTGCTGGCTGGAATCTGGCCCTGGGGAGTCAGTCCAGTGGGCCCCGGCTGGAATGACGCGAGTGTGATGCTGACCGACACGCCGCCCGGACGTTGCGACACCTCGCGCGTCAGGAGGTGCACCGACCGGTTCGGGCCAGCGGTGAAGCACTCGAGTACGCCAGCGCGGACGCGCCAGTCCTGCATCGGGTTCGCCCAGTATTCTGGGCCAATCCATGGGCGGTCCGGCGTGCGATCGAAGGCGCTGACGAACGACGGGCCGGGTAGACCCGCGGGTTCCTGCGTCGGCCGATTGCCGGGCCGCGCCTCCACGACAGCCGGGCTCTCCCATCCAGACATCAGCACGCACATCCACGTCAGGATCACGGCCACGCGTCCCATGAGCACCCCCGCCATCAGTGTAGAGGAATCGCCACCCTCCAGGCATGAGTCATAACAGCCATGCGCAGGAAACTCCAGCCTTCCCTTCGTCAACGCCTCGCCCTGCTGGCCGCCGTCTTCACGCTGGCGGCGCTTGCCGTCGTCGGTCTGTCGATTGCGCCGGCCGCGGCGGCGGCGTCCGCCCGGCAACGCCACCCGGTGTCCGGTCGCGTCATCGCGCAGGTCACGGGCTACGAAACCGCCGCGTGGCTCGAACGCCCCGAACGCGAAGACGAGGAGCAGCCGTCCAGGGCCATCGCTGCCCTCGATATCAAGCCCGGACAGGTCGTCGCTGACGTGGGAGCGGGGTCGGGTTACTACACCGTGCGCCTCGCGAAGCGGGTGGGGCCGATCGGCAGGGTGTTCGCCACGGACATCCAGCAGGAGATGCTCGACCTCCTCAAGAAGCGCCTTGCGCGCGAGCGCCTGGACAACGTCGAACTGGTCCTGGCCACGGATGTCGATCCCCGGCTGCCCGCCGGCCAGCTCGACCTGATTTTAATGGTGGATGTGTATCACGAGTTCGCGCGCCCCCAGGACGTGCTGCGCAAGCTCCGCTCCGCGCTCAAGCCGGACGGACGCTTGGTCCTCATCGAGTTCCACAAGGAAAGCGCGTGGGTGCCCATCCGCGAAGAACACAAGATGAGCGTGAAGGAGGCGCGGATGGAGCTGGAGGCGGAAGGCTACCGCTTCGACCGCGTCATCGACGTCCTGCCATGGCAGCATATCCTCGTGTTCAAGCCGTAGCGGAAAACGACCGGGATGAGACCTGAGTCGATGGCCTCCGTTCGCCGTGCGTGTCGTGATTACTTCGGCCGCGATGCCACGGCCTGCTTTGCCCGGGCGAGCAGGTCTTTCGGCTCCAGGACCTCGCCGGCCCTGATCACGTTCGTGATATTCGTCAGGTCCTCGATCCGTTTCAGCGGGTCGCCCTGGACGACGATAAAGTTGGCCTCCGTTCCCGGCGCAAAGCCGACCGAGTTCGGATTTGCGCCGACGAGCGCGGCGGCCGTCACCGTTGCCGCTCGCAGGGCTTCGGCCGGGCTCAGGCCGGCCCGCACCAGCGCGGCGAGTTCCCGGTGCAGTCCGACGCCGGGCACTGGATAGCCGCGCAACTCGAAGCCCGTGCCGGCGGCCACGCGTCCGCCCGCGCGGATAAAGCGCCTCAAGAAGGCCGCCTGACTGGTCCATACGCGCCTCGCCTTCGCGACGTCAGCGCTCGGCGCCGTGGTGAGGGCGCTGGTCAGTTCCGAGCGACGGCCTTCTGGCAGCAGCGCGAGCGAGGGGTCCTTGGCAACCTCCTCCGGAAACGCACGTGTCATGGCCGCCGCCATCATCGGTACCAGTGTGACGCGCGCACGCAGAAGTCGAGTGTGCAGTGTCGCCAGTTCCTTCGCGCTCGCAGCCAGCCACGCAGTGTCTGCCGGACCGTTTCCCGGTTTGATGGGGTACGCCAGGGTTTCGATCGACGACACGCGGGCCGTGACGAGGTCGGACATCGACGCGGCGCCCGGCTGGCCGCTGACACGCACGGGCGACCCTCGGACGGCCAAGACCATGGCCGTGTAGACATCGGCGCCGAGAGCGTGGTATCCCGCGATCCAATCGACTTTCGCCGCGATCTGTTGTGTCACTTCCTCGGCGGCGGCGGCGGCGTCCGGCGCATCGAAGAGCCAGCGGTCCGGGCTCGCGCCTTGATTGATGCCGCGGCCGCTGGTCCAGAGCCGCGGTGCAGGCGTGGCCCCGGACAACGCGCGTCCGCGCTGCGCCACGCCCCAGCCCGTGCGCACATTGAGCGTGCGGTATCCCGTGACGCCGTGGGCCAGGCCCATCAGGTAGAAGTAGTTTGCGTCGAGGTCGGCGGTGGGCGCGGCCCACGCATGGGCGTCGATCAGGCCGGGAACCAGTACACCGCCCTCAACCTTTACTCGTACCGTCGTCTCGGGCACGGACGCCGGCGGCTCGGGGGTCACGCTCTTGATACGGCCGTCCTCGATCAGGATGCTGGCCGGCGCCAGGTAGCGGCCCCTGGGCACGTCAAGGACTCTGGCGCCGACAATGAGCACCGGCGTCTTCGTCGGCGGCGTTTTGGGCGGCGGCGCCTGGGCGAGGAGCACCGTTCCGAGCGCGACGGCCGCCAGTGTGAGAAGCCCGCGCGCGGCGCGACGCGCGGTTCGAAGCCATTGGTGGGAGCGATGGAGCTGGTTCATGCTCGCGTCCAGTCTAATCCCGAAACCCGAAACCCGAGTCCAGAGCTCCTGGCCTCTGATCTATGATGCGAAGTTCGACAGGATGCCGTCATGCGCGAAATCGTCATCACCCGTCACGGTGCTCCGGACGTCATGGAAGAGCGGGAGCGTCCGACTCCCGATCCTGGCCCCGGCGAAGTCCGCATCCGCGTGAAAGCGGCGGGCGTGAATTTCGCCGACGTGCTCGGGCAGCTGGTCGCGTACGGCGCGCAGGACATCCTGGATGGCCTGCACCGCAACGATGAGCGCGTGCGGAGTTCGTTGTCGCAGATGCCGCGTTTCGACCCGCTCGACCTGATGAGCAGCAGCAAGGGTGTCTTCGGTTTGAACCTGGGCCATTTGTGGAAGGAGCGCCGTTATCTGGCCTCGGCGATGGAGGAGTGGCTCACCGACTTCGCCGGCGGGCGTCTGAAGCCCGTCATAGCGAAGACCCTTCCACTGGCGCGCGCCGCCGACGCGCATACGTTCCTGCAGGACCGCGCGAATATCGGCAAGGTGGTGCTGACGTGCTGGGGTTCGGGATTCGGGATTGGGGATTCGATCGTCACGCCGGCGAAGGCCGGGGTCCAGCATGGATTCCGGCTTCCGCCGGAATGACGGAGGGCGTCGCACCGCTATCTGGCGACCAGAGTCGCCCGTGCGACCGCGCCGGCAGCGACCACCACCTCCACCCGTTCGCGCCCCGCCTTCCCGGCCCGATCCTCCAGACGAACGTGGTACTTCCCCGGCGAGAGCCGCGTCATCCCGAACCAGCCGTTCGCATCGGCGGTTGTGCGCTTCGTCTTGCGAAACCAGCCCGTCCTGCGAATCCGGATCGCGGAGGCCTCGACGGCGCGGCCCTCAGCGTTGGTGACCATCCCGGCGATGAACCCGGCGGTCGGACGCTCGATCCATGGCATGCCCGGCACGGACGCGGGTGCCGTGAACGCCGCAGGCACGTTTTTGACTCCGCGCACGAGATAATCGAGGCGGTCGGGTTCGGCGGCCTGCGTCGGCGGCGCCGGTGCAGCAGGTGCGACCGCTGGTCTCGGCTGGGCGGCGGCCGCCGTGCCTGCAGCCGGCTGCGTGACCGGTGCGCCGGTCGCAGCAGGCGGTGTCGGCCGGAGGGACGGGCTGAAATACGAGAAGAACGAGACGCCGTCGGCGCGGGAACGACCTTCGGGTGTTCGCACGCGTGCCACCTGCGCAAGCACGCCTTCAGGCGCGCTCAGGTAGCCGCCGATCCCGACGGCCAGCTGCCGGTCGGCCTTGTAACGTTTCTCCCACGCGATCCAGCCGTTGAACCAGCCTCGCACTCTCTCGTCGTGCTCGCGCGCGTAGTTCATCGGCACGGCCAGATCGAGCAGCCCTTCGGCGAGCCAGCCTTGCCAGTTCTGGAAGATCCGCTGCATCGGCGCGACGTTCTCGAAGTCGGCGAGGGTCACTGGCGGCGCGCCCCAGGCGATGGTCGCCGCGCTCACCTTGATGTGGGGCTTGATCGCGCGCGCTTCGATCGAAATCCGGCGCATGAGTTGGGTCACCTGCTGCCGCCGCCACCGGATCCACGCTTCATCGTACGGGGCCGGGACGTCGGTGCGGCCCGTCGCCCGCTGGAAGCGCTCGACACTCACCGGGTTGTAGCCCACGTCAGACCCGCGCGGCAGCGCCGGCCCGTCGGTTTCCGGGTAGCGGATGTAGTCGAAGTGAATGCCATCCACGTCGTACCGTTTGACGATGTCGAGGTAGACCGCCACGAGATGATTCTGGGCCTGCGGGTGGCCGGGATCGAGGAAGTAGCCGACGGGAAACTTCTGCTTGCCGTCGCGAGCGCTGGTCAGCCACCCGTTCTCGCCGGTGGCAGCCGGTCCGTGGAGATTGAACACGTGGCGCGCGTCCTTTGGGGGCGTCTCATCGCGCCACACCGGCATGGCGTTGAGCCAGGCGTGCACCTGCAGCCCCGCCGCGTGTGCCTTCTCGACGATGTGCGCCAGGGCATCGAATGAGGGGTTGTAGTTCGGGTCGTCGAGGGGCGGCTCGAGGCCGCCGGTGTACAAGGCGTCGCCGCGCCGCCGCACCTGCACGATGAGTGTGTTGATGTGGATGCGCCTGGCGTCGGCGACGAGCTGCGCCGCCCCCTCGGGCGAGCGGATCCCGGCGTGGAAGGCATCTACCCACAGCGCACGCAACTCTGGCGCAGCCGTTGTTGGGCCGCCCGGCGGCGCCTGGGCGGAGGCGGCCCGCGGCGACAGCAGCATGAGAGACGCGGCCAGCACGAGCCAGGCACCGGCGGCAGCCAACCATGAACGATCTGACAGCATCCTTCGCCTCCAGGTCGCAGCGTTCCGCCGCGCGGTGGATTATCATCGATTTCCGGCAAGTGGGGTTAGACTCGACTGATTCACGTGTTCCGTGGCCTTCGGCCACCCGGAGGCTGAAGCCTCCGGGCTACGACGGGGTGACCCCAGGGAACGTTACGACGGGGTGACCCCAGGGAACGTTACGACGGGGTGACTCCAGGGAACTACGACGAGGTGAATCGACGTCATAGAGGCCGGGTTTTTCCTGCCCTGAGCGAGCGCACCACCTGCTGGCGAGTCGAAGGGAGACCCGGCGGGTCCGTACACGCAACGCGAGGAACACGATGAAACGTACAGCTTGTGCTTGTGTCATGGCGATGCTGATGGTGCTGCTCGGCGGATTGCCGGCTGGCGCCCAGACGGGCCCGACGGTTGACCAGTTGATCGGGTTGAAGCGGGCCGGGTCGCCGGCGATTTCGCCCGACGGCAAGCTCGTCGCCTACACGGTACGCGAACCGAACTGGGACGAGAACACCTATGAAACCGAGATCTGGCTGGCTGACGTCGCGGCCGGCACGTCGCGCCAGTTGACCAACGGCAAGAAGTCGAGCGGCTCGCCGGATTGGTCACCCGATGGCAAGCTCCTGGCGTTCACGTCCGACCGGTCGGACAAGCAGCAGATCTGGCTCATCAGCACGGCATTCGGCGAGGCCGAGCAACTCACGCGCGAAGACGAGGGCGTTGGCGGCAGTTTCGCCTGGTCCCCGGACGGCAAACAGATCGCCTTCTGGGTCACCGACCCGAAACCCGAGGCGTGGAAGGACCGCGACAAGAAGTACGGCGAGTTCGAGATCGCCGACGAGGACCAGCGCCTCACGCATCTCTGGGTGATCGATGTCGAGTCGAAGAAAGCGAAGCGCCTGACGAAGGGCGCGTTCACCGTCGGCAGCTTCGACTGGTCGCCTGACGGCAAGGACATCGCCTTCGACCACACGATCAACCCGGACCCGTCGAACGGCGGCACGGCCGACATCTCAATTGTCAGCGTCGCCGACGGGAAGATCCGCCCGCTGGTCACGCAGGCCGGTCCCGACAACCGGCCGCTCTGGTCGCCGGACGGCACGCAGATCGCCTTCTCCTCGGCGCTGGC
>Ga0315273_10005350_pt1 | contig 15868 bp, 15 predicted proteins | sample YL17G02_0_MG_FD_205753 | JGI IMG/M metagenome (GOLD analysis project Ga0315273, IMG submission 205753) | Sediment microbial communities from Yellowstone Lake, YNP, Wyoming, USA - YL17G02_0 | ecosystem: Environmental > Aquatic > Freshwater > Lake > Sediment | place: USA: Wyoming | collected...
CGTGCCGTGGTGGCTGGCACCCGTTCTAGTGGCCGGCCCGCTGCTGGTGGCCGAGATCCGCGGCCTCGGGTGGGGAGCGCTGCTCGTGATTGGCATCAGCCTGGCCGGCGCGGGGGTCGGCGCGGCTGTTCGCGCCGTCCTCCGCTCGCGGGCCACGTGAAGCGCGGGCCTCATCAGCCGCATCGCTCACCGTGGCACCCGCGCCGGTCGGGCGCAGCGACGTGTTCGGTCCGTCACTCTTCTCAGGTGTCATTGATCTGAAGAGCGATCTTCAGAGCCCTGTCCAAGTCTCGCAACCTGGTTTCCGACAGGACGCCAACGAAATTGGTGAGGAACGACTTTGGCAGGCTTACCAGTTCATCGCAATGAATGCTGCTGTCATGTTTCAAGCCTTCATCGATTCCCGCCGCGACCTGTGTCGTCAAGCCCGCATAGGCTGTGTAGACGGGGGCGCACACCACAGTCGAGAAGCGTGAATCGATGAGAATCTGGCGGCTGACGATGACAAACACGCGACACTTCTTCGGATCTCGACTGGACGGCTGGCGCACCCGGTACAGTTCGCCGCGCCTCACAGCGGGACCTGGTAGGTGAGGACATCCACCGCCTCCGCGTTGAGCGTGTCGGCGTTCCGGTTGATGATCTCAAGATCGCGTCGTTCAGCGTCGGTTCGTGCCAGGCTGGCCAGCAGTGACTTGGCCGCCTGTTCCAGGAAGGCTGATCGGCTCCGGAAGTCATGACGGTGCTTGTCGATCAGTTGAAGCACCTGCCGTGAAAGTGTGATAGAGGTCTTGACTTTCATACCACCATGATACTACCACCTGTGTGGTCTGTCACGTCGTGAATCATGGGACGGAACGACCACCTGCACCACTCCGCGCCCGATGGCTGCAGCATGTGTCAGCCATGGGTGCCTTGGCCGGACGCCTGATCTCTGGATGCCCGTGCAGCAAGGACGCCGCCGAGCCAACCGGCTGCGACGGTCAAGACGAACTCCACGATCGTCCGCACACTCATCGTGGCGCCAAGAAGGAACCCCACCCCCCCGACGACGACCCCGATGAGCGCCCCGTGCAGAGCACGCGACGCCGGAATCTTCCGGGCGGCCCAGCGTGTTGCAAGCACCGTCGCTAGAATCGCGAGAACCGACCAGTATGAACGGCCGAGGTACTCGGCAAACTGCCCGATCCGAATCTGGTCTGGAGCCCCTCGCGCCTCAAACGCCAGCGTGAAGGCGAACCCGGTAACTACGAGCGTGATGAGGAAGAGAATCGCGCAAGGGACCGCGATCCCAACCAGGACGATGCGACCCCACTTCATGGCGTCCGTGCTCCTTGGTCGTGTCAGGTCCACGCCGGGCTCCAGCCGCGGCGGCTCATGATCCCACCTGCCGCCGTCGGCGGCAAGACGACGTGTTGGACCGCCCAGTATGATGAAGTATCATACTTTCGAGGATCCCTATGCCCAAGACGAAAGTGGCCGTCACCGTGGACGCCGACCTGATCGACCGCGTGGATAGACTGGTGACTGCCCGGCACTTCGCCAATCGAAGCCAGGCCGTCGAGAGCGCGCTCGCTGATACGGTGGCCCGCCTAGCTCGAACACGCTTGGCCCGGGAGTGCGCCAAGGTGGATCCGCGCGAGGAACAAGCGTTGGCCGAAGAAGGCTTTGCCGGGAGTCGTGACACATGGCCCGCATACTGAGGGGCGAGATTCGTTGGGCTGACCTCAACCCCGTGCGTGGCCATGAGCAAGGCGGGGAGCGTCCGGTGCTTGTGCTCAGTCACACTGTGTTCAATGAACGTTCCGGCACGGTCATTGCCCTGGCGCTGAGCAGCCAAGAGCCACGGGCGGGATTCCCGCTCACCATGGAGATCCGCGCGGCTGGGCTGCCGAAACGCTCTTGGGTCAGGATCGGCCAGACGCATTAGAGGCGTCTCCACTCGCCTTCCGCTCAGCAGGTTAGCAGAACACCCGCTCTCGGACGCCGTGGGGGCCCCCTCCGAACAGTACCGCGCCAGACACAGCCGCAGTCGTCTTCGCAAACTCACGCCGCGTCACAGATGAGCTCTCGTTTCGGTCGTCGCTCATGATGATGTCTCCCGTCGGCCCAGGCCGCGCCCTACTGGACCTTGATCCGGATGTTCCGGAACCTGACCAGCGGCCATCACTGCACAGGGGACGACCGCGCGGAATATCGCATGTGTCTTGACGACGTCAAGTGCCTCCTCGCTATTTCGTGTGGATGAATGGGCCCGGACGGCGGCCGCCCAAGCACAGCGTCGGGGCCTTCGACGATCGCATCGAGTTGGAGAGCCCCCGCCATGGTGCGGCAAGAACTGCGACCTTCGCTTGCCCGCCAGAGTGCAGAAACTGCCACCTGCCCAATGGTACTGTTCAGGCCCGCGAGGAAGTGATCGCCACATCGCGAGTGTGCTGACCAGCGACAAGCGCCTGTAGAACAACACGTTTCGAGATGTCTTCTGTTCTAGCCGGCTCGAACCAGCGCCTTGGCGGTGGCAGGTGCGGCATGTGGCACGCGAATCGCCATACACGGAGGCGTGTCCCAACCCTCGCCGACCTATGAGCCGCGGATGGCGTCGCAGGGCGTCGTGTGCCAGGTGGTTCGCGATCACTTCGACACCTTCCGCGCGCAGGCCGCCGGTCTGCGCGACGGGGAAGGGCTGCCCCGGTTCGTCGAGCAGGAGTTTCGCGCGTTGCTGCGATGCGGGTGCCTGGCCGGCGGCTTCGCGCGTTTTCGCTGTGATGACTGCGGGCTGGATCGGCTCGTCCCCTTTTCGTGCAAAGGGAGGGCGGCCTGCGCGAGCTGCGTCCCTTCGACGATGCCCAGGGCCGTCCCGAGCAAGGTCGACGGACGGCGGGCGCCGGATGGCGGAACGCGCCGCGCACCTGGTGGACCACGTGTTCCCGGCGGTGCCGGTGCGACAGCGATCAGGCAGCGGGAAGCTGCTATTTCGTCGCCGCCCCTTTGACGATCTGATTCTTGTGCGCGCCCTTTGTGGTGTGGATGAGATATCCGTCCTGGCCGGACAGCCAGACTTCCGCCAGCACATACACGGTGAAGTACTCGGTGTAGGACGGCTCGAAGTTGCCCACCTCATCGAAGACGAGGCGCGGCTCGGCCGCCGGGGGCTCGGCCGGCGTCAGCTTCTGGCCGAAGAGGAGGACGGATTCCTTCCCGGTCGAGACATGCTGAAAGGTCACCTGACCGTCTCCTGTCCTGGTCACGAGATAGTCCCCGGCCGGGAATGGCTTCCCGCCGGACTCGAACTTGAACGGAACCTTGAAGGCTGCCTGGGCGTGCACCGGCGGGGCGGCAGACGGCGGTGGTGGCCTCACCCGCGAATTGAGGGGGGCCGCCGTCTTGCTCACCTCACGGCTGCCGACTTGAGACGTTGATCATGTCGGTGTCGCGGCACGCGCTCAAGCACAAGGGCACGACACCTCCGGCGAAGATGCGGAAGTACCCCCTGGGCAATCCATTGAGGTTCAACCATACCTGATCGCCCTGAATCCGCAAGAAGAGTGGCATGATGTCGACCCCGAAACCCAGCGCGAACTCGCCGCTGGTTTGAGGCGGCACTCCCCCTGAGGTCCGCGAAAATCCTGCGAGAGCGTGGACGAACGCTCTTCCGCACAATCCGCCACACCCCCATTCACTTGTGAAGCGCGGCCCGACCAGCAGGTGGTAGGCCGGCACGTTCTCGATGTTGTACTTGCCGATGCTGCCGGTGACACCTAGCCATGGAATGCCCACACTGAGCGTGGCCCCGGTTTCCCAGCCATACTCGCCCCAGCCAGCCTCCACCTCGCCGTTCTCGTTCTTGGGAGGATCCTTGACTTGGTGAGCGGCCCCGCCTGCAAAGAGGTCGAGGCGGAGGTATCTCTCGGGGCGATGCTGCAGGGTGCTCGCTGGCTTCGCAGGCTCCTGCGCCCGCGCTGTCTCGGCAAGACACCCCCCCAATAGGAACAACGCCAACGCCACAACCGTTCCGCGCATCGCAGCCTCCTTTCGGCAACTCTGCGGCTGCTCGCTTCTACCCGCTAGATGCGAAAGACGTTCGCCGATCGGCTCAGGCAGCGAACGCCGGTCTGTCGAAGGAAGGCCGGCGGGGGGGACAGCAGCAAGACCGGCGCCCCATTGCGACAGTTCCTGAGCGTCACATACTCGGGTTGGGGGCGGGGATTAGCCGAATCATGCGCTTCGGCTCGGAGGGGTGTCAACGGATGGCATTCGGGAGCCGCCCGGCCTCCCATCGACAATCCCGCCAACCGGGCATACCTTCCTCGCAAGCCCCTCTTCACCGGCGACCAGGCGCGGAGGTTCTTCTGCATGACCCGCTGCCCGCATTAGAGGCGTCATCGCTCGCCTGCCGCTCGCGAGTTGACGCAACATCCCGTCATCAGACGCGCCATCAACCCCAGCGACCGCCAATGGCTGACGTTGACCGGCTCACCACTTGCCCGCGTTCTTGAGAACCTGCGCCAGCACGTAGGCCGTCATGAGCCATGCTCGCCGCCATGCCTACCGATTCTTCCCGGACCAGCTTCGAATCATACGTTTCACATCGTCGAGTCGCTCATCCGTGATTCCTGATACCTGCCGGTCGGCAACCAAGGACTGAAGTCTGCCGCCAATCCCCTCGAAGATGCCCGAAGCGTCGATTATGAGACCTCCAAAAGCAAAGGGGTTGTATGACGCCTCGCCTGGTGGCTGCACATTCGCGAAAATGACGTACTCCGCGCCGACGGTGAGCCGCCGCTGCCAGGGGATTTCGGCCCGGACGGTCTTTCCCGCCACCACGACGGTTCCGGCAGATGTCCTCCACGGAACGACATCGCCGGGCGCGACCGCGCGAACAGCAGACGGTTTCAAGACATCCAGAACGTAGAACCGTATTTCAGAGGACACGGCCCTTCCATCGGACCGCAGAGCCGACTTCACATCTGCCAACCGAACGTGGATCACGAGCTTAGAGCCCTCGGTGAACCACTGCAGGTTGTCCTTTCCCGGGGGCGGACCCACCGTATGGGGTGCCTCGTAGCCCGATTCAAGAATCACTTCAACGTCAGAAGCGAGAAGCTGCTCCGCGATCGTCTTGGTGGGGTGAGGTTTGATGCGCCTTGAGCCGGTCGCCTGCTGGCCACTGGAAGGGCTGACCATTCCGAACACCACGAGCACGACTGACAAGCCCCGCATGATCTTGCTCATCTGCCACCTCCAGTTGTCCGAACGCCCCCTGCCTGGCTGCATGGTCCCGGCCGAGGTGGCGTACCGGCGGCTACGAGCAGTACGTCGAAGATCGGACGAAGATGCGGCCTTCCGCCTGACATGACATCGGACCGGTACCGGAAGACATTGCCCCACTGGTCTGTCCTTCGGGAAAGCCGGTAACCAAGGGAGATCCGATCAATCTCGAACCGCTCCAGCGACGAGAGTTCCCCCGACTCGCTCACCCCATTCCGGTTGATGTCGGTCCACAGGCGCAGTTCTCCAAACCGTGCATCGCGAGAGTCAATCCAGCCGTCGTTGTTGGTATCCAAGTCAGCGAGCGCCTCGAATCCATTCGATGCGCGACCGCCATCCACCAGGGGCGTTGAGGAACCAAACAACTCGGAGCCGTCGTCGATTGTGCCATTGCCATTCCGATCCAACACCAGCCACGCTGAGGTCGGCGTGCCTGTCCACGATATCCGCTGCGGAATGCCGTTCGCAAGGATATCGAACAGGACACCATTCTCGGCGCTACTCATCTCCACCGGACTGCCGGTTGTGCTCAATACGAGAGGCGTCGAGCGCATCTTGCAGCAACCGGTCACCACGTCGAATACGTCATACGGCTGGCAGATGAATCCGTCGAGTGGCGGGTAGCACGTTGGGCAAGTGCAGTCTGGATCACCGCTAGGGCTGTATTCTCTTGCCGCAGACTCGTCGCACGGTGTGATGTAGCGAGATTGCCAGCCCCGCTCGTCATTTGGTCCGCCCCAGGCATTCATGACGCTCTCGCCATTCTGTCCGTTAGTTTCCCCAAGCCCCATCGTGTGCCCGAGTTCATGCCTTGCCGCCAGGTTGTAGCCATCCCACCCGGAGATGAGGGATGTGTCGTTGCTGAAGAAGAGCACCGCCTTGGTGAGGAAGCCGTCCGAGTCGAACTCGCGATCGTTCGCGACAGCGGCGGCTACGTTTGTCCCCAGATCCTGCTTGTAGATTCTCAGATTGGCGTACCGCACGTCAGACACCTCGACGAAGCGATTCCCGTGGGCCAGCCTCCAGTCCCGCATCGCTTCCTGTACGGCACTTAGCTCCTCGTCAGACAGCGAAGAACCGAGCCAGTACCGCACTGTCGTGTCTGCGCGAAAGCCTGTGCTCAGCCCTGGGTCAGGCGTGATGCACTGTGCGCTCAGTTCCGTCCCAGACACCAGCGCGAGGGCCGCCGCCGACGCGACGACGTAACTCTCTATTCTTCGCATACGGCAGACACCTCAACTTTCTTCTGTCATCGGAGGAGTCGTTGTCCCCGCCATCCGCCGTCCTTCGTGTTGAACGTCCGCTGCACCACCACGTTGAAGCGGGCGTTCCCGGGCAGCACGATGTCGGCGAACGAGTGGAGGACGTTGCCGGTGTAGGTGTCGATGTGATCCCACAAAAACGGGCCGAGCGCGCCGTGCTCGGGAGTATTTCTCTTGGCGGCCATGGGATGGTCGGGCTGCGCCAGGGCCGGTGTGACCGCGCACAGCAGCAGCACCACTGTCGCGGGCAGAATCAACTGAGCAGGACGAATCGGGACGACGGGAAGGGACATCGTGGCCTCCTCACGTGGGTGCGCCGTAGGACCGGCAGACACACGGGCGGGGGCAACGCGCAGGCACTCGCCGATCACGTGACCACGGTCATCGACGAGCGCCGTGAAAGAGTATGCAACAGGTGACGCCCCCCCCTGCAAACGAAAAGCCAGGCTGAATCGCGAGTGAGACAGAATCTCCTCATGAACTCACTTTGTGTGCAGAATCGCTTGATAACCGCCGCGGTCCGCGTTCCGCACAGCAACGCCGAGAAGAATGAGAGGAGCGGAGAGGGAAAGGAGCGCGGTCGGTGCGCTCTCCGCCTTTCGTCACGCGACGGCAAGAGCCATCCCTGTGGAGCCGGCGCGCCCCCCCGCGTTACCGTGTCTACCACCCGGATGGCGGTCCCAGTTGGCGCGCTGGTGTCCGCAGCAGACGGTTCAGGATCGCGATCGACCCGGCCAACCGGGGTTGGCGTCCGTCGATTCGGATCTCTGTAGCTGTGTCAGAACCCCCTCTTGCATCTCGATGCCGGATGTCGCAGAAGATCGAACGCATCCGCGTCGCATTCTGAGTCGTGTGGTGTCTCAAGAAACAAGTGAGGCTGTTGAAAAAGTCGGGTAGGGGCCGGCGTGTGTGGCGAACAGTACCGCGCCCAGACACAGCGTGTCACGAGCGTGAAGCGCATCTCGGGCTTGGTCCAATGTCCGCTGACGACCTGAATCACGTCGGCCCGCACTAGAATCCCGGGTTTCCCATGGGACATGCGGGTTCGATCCCCGCCTCCGACACCATTCGACCCGGCCTCTCCCTTCGCTGCGGCCTCGCCCATGGCAAACCTTCGGCGCACCCCGACGCGCGTCGCACCGCGCGCGACCGGGGAGACGGCCACCGCAACCTCCCTCGACTGGTCGAAGCGCCGGGCCGGGTATCCGTCCCGCCTGCTCAGGCCGGATGGGCGTGCGCCGCCGCGATCGCCGTTCGGATGTTGGCCCACTTGATGTCGCCCGGCAGCGTGCAGTCGGCGCCGAGGATGAACGGCCTTGACGCCTGGCTCAGGGCCTCCGCCACCGCCCGGCCGATGTCCGCTTCGCTGCCCGCGACGATCCGGCCGTGCCGGTCCAACCCGCCCATGCACGGCCGGCCGAACATCGTCGCGACCTCACTCCAGGTCAGCGTCCGGCCGGTCAGTCGGGGATTGCAGTTGACCACGTGGCCCGGATAGTCGACGAACGGGGAGAAATCGGCGTACGGCGCGTTGTAGTCGCAGACGTGGAGGATGTTGAACTGGCATGAGCGCTTCATCTCGTTCATCAGCACGAGGTCGAACGGCTTGACGTGCCGCGCGAACACGGCGGGATCCCGGAACCTCCCGGCTTCTCCGCCCTGGGTAGACGCGTAGAAGCCGTCAACGCCCAGTCGAATGCACTGTTTCACGAAGCGCATGAGGCTCTCGGTGATCGCGTCGAGTCCCTTCCGCACCGGCTCCGGATCCTGCTCGAGGTGCGCGGTGACCAGCGCCAGACTCGTCGTCTGGCCCGCGCACATGAACGGCGAATAGAGCGTCATCAGGACCAGCGCTTCTCTCTTCGCCGCCTTCACCAGGCCGTCCACCGCCGCCAGCATCGGCTCGTAGAAGTTCAAGGGGTACGACGGCATCTTCTTCCAGTCCTCGGGCCGCTGGATCGCGGGAATCGGGGGGAAGGACCGTTCGTACTGGATCTTCACGAAGTCCATCCCGGTGTACCGGTAGTACTCCAGGTGCTTCTGCACCGCGGGCGGTCCGAAGTGGAAGGCCTCGTCGAAGTGGATGAAGAAGGCCGCGGGGACATAGGGCTGCGGCGCGTTCTTGTCGAGTAGCGCCAGCATCGCCTCACGCCTGTTCGTCGGGGCTGCCATCGCGCCTCCAGCCGCGCCGACCGTCGCTGCGCCCACAACGGACCGCAGGAACGCGCGACGTGATGTCGAGTTGGACATCGCGAACTTCTCCCCGTGCGCGGCGCCCGCCGTCGGACGACGGTCCCAGGACGCTCGCGATCCCGCGCATCATACCGCCGTACCGGGTCGCGTGACGGAATCCATGAGATTCCACGCGATTCGAGCCCCGGATCTCGAGACTGCAGGAAGCATCAGAGCGGTCTCCGCTCGCGTGCCGCTCGCCAGTTAACGTAACACGCGCCATCGGACGCCGAGGGCGCCCCCGCCGAACAGTACCGCGCCCCGACACAGCCCGGCACCGCGGGACTATTTCGCGTTGAACGCGGTCACTGAATGGAACGACCACGCGCGGGTGCACTCCAGGCGCACCACCCAGTCGATGGTCTGGACATCGGCGGGCTTGGGGGGAATATCCATGGCCACGACGAGGTGCTGGACGTCGTTGCCGGGGTTCATGGCGATCTGCTGAGCCCCGGACCAGGCCGCCGCCACGGTGCAGACCGTTCCAGATTCAAGGATGCTGACGACGAAATCGACGAGGAACACCCCGGACGACTGGATCGTGAGATCGAGCCGGGTGTCGCGTCCCGGAAGCGGCTGGAAAGAGAGGTGACTCGGAAAGGACCAGGCCGGGTACGCCGAAGAGTACCAGCCCTTGCCGGTCACGAACGGTTCTGCGGGAGACAAGGTCACGAAGGTGCCCGTGGGCGCGGGCAACGGTGCCGGAGCCTGAGCCTGAGCGGGCTGGGATGCACTGCCCGCCGCCGGGTCCGGGGAACTCGGCGTGGGCGGGGAGCCGGTCTGGCTGTCCCGGAGCAGATTGGCCAATCGAGTGGCGTCGATGGGTTGGTAGTTCCGTGAAGGCAGGACCGGTCCCTGATTCCCCCTCAGACGTTGAAGCAGGACTCTCGGACCTCCGGCCTTGCGGAGATCCACGACGGTGATGCCAGGCCGTCCCGCGGGGCTTCCGGGCGCTGGGAGCGGTCTCGGCACCGGCACTTGACCGCATACGGTCACGGAAACCACGAGCGGCGCGAGCACGCGCCCTATCAGTTGTCTGCTCACGGCACACTCCCTTCAGCGCGCACGCTATCGTCTCGCCCGCACGGATGTCAACGAGCATCCGAGGATACGACGCATTAGAGCGGTCTCCGCTCGCCTGCCGCTCGCCAGGTCACCAGAACGCCCGCTATCGGACGCCGTGGGCGCCCCGTCCGAGCAGTACCCCGCCGCGGCACAGACCAAGACGCATGCCTGACGGAAGTGCCATTACCGCTGCTCCGTGCGGGTCGCCGCGAGCGCCGCCTGCCAGTTGACGACGAGGGTGATCGGCGGCTGGTCCGTCTGTCGGCTCGCGCCAACGAGGAACCGCTGGCCGTCGTCGGCCGCCGCATACGTGAAAAAGAAGTCGTTGCCTGACGACGGGATGCCCTTGAAGAGCGGCCTGGGCGCCGTCCGCTCATCCACGGCTGCTGCACCGCGGGCGCCCACGCCAGCCCCGAACGACACCACCATCAGCGTGCCGTCGACCGCCCGGTAGTAGAGTTCGCGCCCGTCGCGGCGCCAGCGCGGCATGGACCCGCCGTTGGTCGACACCTGCCAGACCGCGCCGCTGGCGGGCACCGTGCCGACGTACACGTCCGTCTGTCCCTGCTGGTCGCTCGTGTACGCGAGGAAGCGGCCGTCCGGTGAGAACTGGGCGAGCGCCTGGATGCCCGGGGCGGTCAGGAGCGGAACGGGACGGCGGTCGCCCGAGAGCGGCAGCAAGGCGAAGTCGTACGCCTCGTCACTGAACACCAGGAATCGGCCGTCGGGCGACCAGTCCCACGGGTACAGTGTCTGCGTCGCCCGCAGCAGCGTCTCTTCGGCGCCGCCCCGGTCGGCTCGGCGGCGGCGGATCTCGTACTTCGGAAAGCCCACCAGATCGTACGTGGTGTAGGCCAGCTCGCGGCCATCGGGCGACCACAACGGAAAGGCCCAGCCAGGCGCCGGTCCGAACGTGAAGCGCGACGGTTCGCCGCCCGGCAATGGCTGGACCCACACGTCCGGGGGCTTACCGGCACCGTACGCGACGCGCGTCGATCCCTGAGCGAGGGAGACGCCCTGCAACTCTCGCGACTCGCCGCTGATGGCCCCGAGCCGCTGGCCCGCCCGATCGATCCAGATGAGCTCGCCGCTCTGCGACCAGTCGCTGCTGAACGCCAGCACGCCGGCCGGCGACACGGAGAACGCACCTGCGCCGGTATTCGGCCCTGAGCCGACGCCGTCGGCCACTGGCATCGCGTCCCCGGTGATCCGCCGGGCCGCAGAATCGAACGGCTGCGCCAACAGCGTGTCCTGACGCCGGTACAGCAGGAAGCCCGTCGGTCCGCCGGGCCGCGGCGCGTACATCGCCTGCTCCACGCCGTCGAGGACGCGGACCGGCGCGCCGCCGTCGATGGTGCCGACGTAGATGCCGGCGGCCTCTGGCGACGACGTCAGGAACTGAAACAGGAAACTGCGGCCGTCGGGGAGGAACTGCGGATACCGGTGGTAGCGGTTGGTCTCGCCTGACGGCAGTTGGGTCACCGCCGTCGGCTTGCCTCCCTGCGCGCTCACGCGAGACAGGCCGCCCGAGCCCAGCGCGGCACTGAAGACGATGACGTTGTCCGGCCCCCAGGCCGCGCCCCGCCCGTCCGGGGCGTCGCAAATCGCCTGGACGGTCCCGCCGTCACGCGCCACCTTCCTGAGCTGGCCGTCCGCAAAGAACCCAATCCACGCGCTGTCGGGCGACCAGAACGGGTAGGTCGCGCCGTCGATCCCCCCGGATCGCCGGGCGCTCACTGAGTCCAATGGTCGCACCCAGAGCTCGCCCGCCGAGACGATGGCCAGGAACCGGCCGTCGGGCGACAGTTCGAAGCCGCGCCCGCGGCGGGTCTGGCTGGACGACGCACTCGTCTCGACGTGGAAGCGGATCGCCCGATCCGGCTCGCGCGATACTGGCCGGAACTGGCCGACCGCCATCGCGGCCAATCCGACGAGTGACGCCGCGGTGATCGCCCACGGCACCCAGCGCCACCGCGACAGCGGGCGGACCGCAGCCGGCGCGAGGGCGGCGGGCGGCTCATCGTCATCGAGGTCGAACCTGGCATCGCCGATGGCGCTGAGCCGGCGCCTCGGTTCCTTCTCCAGACAGCGCCGCAGCAGACGGCGCACGCTGGCTGACGTGCCGGCCGGAATCGCCGCCCAGTCGGGCTCCGACTTCAGCACCGTCGCCAGCACGTCGGAGATGTCCGCGCCCGGGAACGCCCGCCGGCCCGTGAGCATCTCGTAGAGCACGGCGCCAAAGGCCCAGATGTCGGCGCGCCTGTCGACCGCCTTGCCGCGCGCGTGCTCCGGGGCCATGTAGGCCGCGGTGCCGATGATCATGCCCATCTGGGTGGCGCGCGCCGTGAGCGTCGGCGAGTTCATCGCGTCCGCCCTCGCGCTGGCCCCTTCGGGGCCCAGCGCTTTGGCGAGACCGAAGTCGAGCACCTTCACGGTGCCGTCGGGGCGGACCTTGATGTTCGCCGGCTTCAAGTCGCGGTGGACGATGCCCTGCTCGTGCGCGGCTTCGAGGGCTTCGACGATCTGCTTCGCGATCGGGAGCACGTCGGCGAGCGGCATCGCGCCGCGCGCAATGATCACCGACAGGTCGTCGCCCTCGACCAACTCCATCACGAGGGCGTGGAGGTGCGGGGGAGGGGTCGGGACGGCGGCCCCGACCCCTTCCGGTCCTTGTTCCTCAAGGATTCCGTAGATCTGCGCGATGTTCGGGTGATTGAGCGACGCCAGCGTCTGCGCCTCGCGCGCGAAGCGCGCCACGCGCTCGCTGTCGTGCGCAAAGACATCAGGCAGGATCTTGATCGCGACGTCCCGGTTCAGCTTCGTGTCGCGCGCGCGATACACCTCGCCCATTCCCCCGGCGCCGAGCGGGGACACGATTTCATAGGCGCCGAGACGGCTGCCGGGGGCGATTTGCATTGGGAGAGCCGTCTGTCATCATACCATCGGCCCTGCGTCATCCGGCCCGACCCAGGTACGATGTGGCCGATCGCGGTCTCAGGCTGTGGATGGTTCCCGTACGGGTAGACTCAATGACCATGCCGATGTTGCGCCACACTATCCGTTTCCTCCTCCGCTCTCCGTGGTACTCGGGAACCGTGGTGTCCGTCATCGCCCTCGGTATGGCCCTCGCCACGACGGTGTTTGCGGTGGTGGACGGCGCGCTGTTCAAGCCGTTGCCCTACGAGCGGGCTGATGAGCTGTTTCGCGTCACTGGGGGATACCAGAAGGGGCAGCGATCAGGCATTGCCGTCGCGCAGCGCAATCTGATCGATTGGGCGGCAGCCGCGCCTGGTGTGACGATCGCCGCCTACGGCATGGTCGGCGGCAGCGCTCCGCCGACCGGAGACCTGCGCACGTGGGCACCGTCGGTCGCGATGGTCGATGCGCTGTTCCTCGACGTGCTCGGCGTACATCCGCTCATCGGCGGCTTCCAGTCCGGTGACTTCGATAGAGAAGGAGGCGTGACGCCCGCCATCATCACCTACGGACTCTGGCAGAGCATGTTTGGCGGCCGGCCGGATGTCGTCGGTCAGACCACTGTGCCGTACGCGTCTGGCGTCGCCGGGTTTCGAATCGTCGGCGTGCTGCCGCGTGAGTTCCTGTTTCCCGCGCCTGGGCGCGTGCAGCCCAATGTCTTGACGCCGCTCGTCATTCCCGCCGCGAGGCGCGACGATCTGCACTTCCGCACGCTCTACGGCATCGCGCGTCTGCCGCGGCGACTGCCGTTCGCGGATTACCAGGCGCGCATGGATGCAGCGGCGCAGGCGGAGTCCCGTGTCTGGGTCCCTCGCCCGCACGAGGGCTCGCCGGCGTTCGATCACGCCGGCCTGACGCCGCTCGACACGTACCTCGCCGGCAAGCAGCGTCCGGTCTTCCTCATGATCTTCATGACCGTGGCCGTGCTGGTGTTGCTTGCATGTGTGAACGTGTCGGGCCTGATGGCGAGCCGCGTGCAGGATCGCGGGCGCGAGCTCGCGGTGCGCCGCGCGCTCGGCGCCAGCTCGCGGCAGATAATCTTGATGTTCCTCTCCGAGACCGCCATCATCGTGGTTGTCGGGACCGTCGTCGGACTGGCCGTCGCTGGTCCGTTGGTGGCGCTCACCCTGAGCCTCCTGCCCGATGCGATGGGCCTGCTCAAGCCGCCATCCATTGACCTGCGCGTGATCGGCTTCGCGGCGCTCGCCAGCGCCGTGGCCGCTCTCGTGGTCTCGGCCTGGCCGATCTGGCGCAGCCTCCGCTCGTTGTCGGCTTACTCGATGGCCGACGGCAGCCAGGCGACGACGCGCGTGCGGTCGACGGGACGAATGGTCGTCGTCGCCGCCCAGGTCGCCATGGGCCTCACGCTCGCACTTGGCGGCGCGCTGTTGGTGGGAAGTCTGGTGCGCGTCTGGCAGACCGCCCCGGGATTTTCCGCCGACAAACTGCTCGTGCTCCGCGGGATCGTAGCCGGCCGCTCCACGGAGGCTCATGCCGCCTCCATCGATGCGTTTCTCGCAGACGTCGGTCACGTGCCGGGCGTCGTCGTCGCCAGCGCGACTCAGAGTCCGATCCTGTCGGGCGGGTCCATGATGAACGCCTTTGTCGATGGAGCGACGTTTGCGGTCATGCCGGGGTTCCTGGAAGCCACCGGACTGAGGCTCCTCGACGGGCGATGGCTGACGCCGGAAGAGATCGCCTCGGGCGCCGCCGTCGCTGTGGTGAGTGAGCGCGTGGCGAAGAAGGTCGGAAAGGGCGAGCGCGTCGTCGACCGCGAAATCAGAGGATTCGTGGAGATGACGCCGCGGCCGTTCAGGGTGGTGGGCGTCGTGGCCGACGCCCATTTCGGATCGTGGGACGAGGACGGAACGGGCCAGATCTACGCGTCGTACGTGCTGGCGGCGACCGACCAGAGCGGCATGACGGTGCTGATCCGGGCCGGGAATCGGCCTAAGGCCGTGATGGCGTCGCTGCTGCCGATGGTCAGGAGCACAACCGGCGATGTGCGTGTGACAAGTGTCGCCACGGCCGACGACCTGCTCGACGACAGCGTGCGCGGACGGCGTCTCGAGTCGTGGCTGTTCGGGTCGGTTGCCGCCGCCGCACTTGCGGTCGTCGGCGTGGGCGTATTTGGCTTGATGGCGATGACGACCGCGCGCCGCACGCGCGAAATCGGCGTTCGCATGACGCTCGGCGCAACGAGGGGCTCGGTCGTGCGTCTGCTCGTCGGCGAGCAACTCTTCGCCGTCGTCGTTGGCCTGGGCGTTGGAGCGCTCGTCTCCAGTTGGGCCGTCACGTTTGTGAAGACGTACCTCTATCAACTGACGATCTACGACATTCGCGTGTGGTCGATCGCCATCGCTCTGATCATCGCGACCGCGGCTCTTGGCGCCTTCGTGCCCGCGCTGCGCGCCAGTCGCCTCAATCCTGTCGCGGCGCTTCGCGTGGAGTGAGTCACCGCCTGTTCACTGACATTCCTGTTGTGACTCGTTCGGGCGTTAGCGGCAGCCTGAAGATCCTCACGCCGGTCGCATCGAACAGCGCGTTGGCGATCATCGGGGCGACGGCCGTGATGGTCGGTTCTCCGCCCCGTTGCGGCGCAAGATCGGGGTTGTCGACGAGCACTGCGTGGATGTCTGGCACCCACGAGAAACGGGTGATTTCGCAGCTGTCGAAGTTTCGATCCTTGATGTTGCTGTGTCCGGGCTCGGCGCGGGCGCCCACGACGACCGGCGGCCGCGCCGCATCGCTCACGCGGCGGTCGGACAGGTAGAATGGTGCAGGGGGAACCCGCTCGTGGCCGAACGACCGACGCAGGACCGGCTGAACCAGGACCTGGGGCTGGGCGGCAAGCTCTCGGAGCGAAGCCGCGTCCGGCTCCTCAACCGCGACGGCACGTTCAACGTGCGCCGCAACAACCTGAGCGCGTTCCACCCCTACAACGCCTACAACACGCTACTCTCGCTGAGGGTCCCGCGCCTGCTCGCGCTGATGGCCGCGGGCTACCTCGTCACCAACCTGCTGTTCGCGGCTCTCTACTGGCTGGCCGGCCCGGGCGCGATCTC
>Ga0315273_10005351_pt1 | contig 15866 bp, 14 predicted proteins | sample YL17G02_0_MG_FD_205753 | JGI IMG/M metagenome (GOLD analysis project Ga0315273, IMG submission 205753) | Sediment microbial communities from Yellowstone Lake, YNP, Wyoming, USA - YL17G02_0 | ecosystem: Environmental > Aquatic > Freshwater > Lake > Sediment | place: USA: Wyoming | collected...
AGACCGCATGGAGGGCAGGGCAGTGACAACCCTTGAGATCGATATGCCGGCGCTGGAGCAGCGAATACGATTTGCGCAACAGGGGATATATGAACATTCAGAACTAAAGAAAATAGGCGCAATCCTCGTGGAAGAGGGTCTGATTTCTGAAGAGGCCTTGGAGGAATCACTTGAGCTTGCTAAGAAAGCGCCTGATATGAAGATCGGTGAGGCGCTGATTGCCGAAGGGAAGGTGACCCCCAAGCAGGTATCTCAAGCCCTGAGAAAACAGATGAGCCAGGTTGTCGATGTGACATCAATCAGAGTGGATACGAGGAAGCTTGATGACCTGATAGACATGGTTGGTGAGTTGGTCATTACACAGTCGATGATACGGCAGAGTCCCATTGTTCAGGCCAATATGGACAGAAATTTTTTTAGAGATATTTCCCAACTATCCAGTATCACATCGGAGTTGCAAAGGACTTCCACGAGTTTGAGGATGATTCCTATAAAGCAGACTTTTCAGAGGATGTCCCGCCTGGTCAGAGATCTTTCGAGATCTGCCGGAAAATCGGTGAATGTGGTCACAGTAGGAGAGGATACGGAAATAGAGAGGAATATGGTGGAGGAGATTCATAACCCCCTTGTCCACATGATCAGAAACGCTGTGGATCATGGCATTGAGCCTCCCGGGGAGCGGACAAAGGCGGGAAAGGGAGAGTCAGGAACAATCCAACTGAAGGCTTACCATAAGGGCGGCAACATCATAATTGAGATATCGGATGACGGGAAGGGATTAAATAAAGAAAAGATACTAAACAAGGCAGTGACTAACGGCTTTATCGGTTCTGCAAAGGGCCTATCTGATCAGGACATATATCGACTCATCCTGCTTCCCGGATTGTCAACGGCGGAGAAGATAACCAATGTATCCGGTCGGGGCGTTGGAATGGATGTGGTGAAGCAGGCAGTGGATAAATTGAGAGGGAAAATAGAGATCAACAGCCATTACGGTCTTGGAACCACATTCGTAACAAGCGTTCCCCTGACCCTGGCCATCATCGACGGCATGATCGTGAGGGTCGGCCGCGAAAAATACATCGTTCCGACTGCCGCAATCAGGAGATTGCTCCGTCCCAATAAAGAATATTACAACACCGTCATCGGTCGGGGCGAGGTCATAAATGTTATGGGCAACCTCTTGCCTCTCGTGCGGCTGCACGATTTATTCGACGTAGAACCTGATTGCCGGAATCCCTGGGAAGCAACGGTCGTGGTCGTTGATGGCGAAAACGGATCGAAATGTCTGCTGGTCGATGAGATCATGGGTCAAGAGGAGGTCGTCATCAAAGGTCTCAGTGAAAGCTTGAGGCATGTAAAAGGAGTGTCGGGCGGCGCAATATTGGGAGACGGTAACATCGGACTGATACTGGATCCGGCAGGGTTATTTGAACTGAGCGAATTGCAAGGCTTCGGAGGTAATGTAAATACGAAGAATTGATCTCATGCGGGGGGATGCATGATAGATGTCAACAAAAAGATAAATATCCTGGTTGTCGATGACTTTGCGACAATGAGAAAGGTTATAAGGAACCTTTTGAAACAGTCCGGCTATGAAAATGTCACTGAGGCTGAAGATGGCGTGGCGGCCATGAACGTGCTGAAGTCGACAAAAATTGATTTTGTAATATCAGACTGGAATATGCCCAATATGACAGGCATTGAACTTCTAAGGGCAGTAAGGTCAGATAACGAGCTCTCCGCAACTCCTTTTCTCATGGTGACTGCGGAGTCCCTTAGGGACAACGTACTGGAGGCTATCAAAGCCGGCGTCAGCAATTATATTGTGAAACCGTTTACCGCTGAAGTTCTCGGTGAAAAGATTGACAAAATATTTGAGAATATAAAGTAATTTTAAAAGGGATAAAGTATGGACGTTAAATATATTAATCCATTTAGAGAGATTAGCAATGGATTATAACAGCGACAAGAGAGAATACGCGAGAGTAGCTGCATATTTGCCCCTTGATATCCGTCTTGTGCCGCCGGAAGAGCGGGATATTCATAAGGCTCGAATTTCCGGAGTGGCGATACTGGACAATTTTACAAAACCGCCCGAACTGGATGACAAGCCTCTGGCTCAGTGGCTTAACATGTTAAACGCGAAGCTTGACTCCATCATCAGCTCCCTCGCGGTTGATCGTGAGGGGTTTGGCTCTCTGACTTTCAGAGCAATGAATATAAGCGCTGCCGGGATGGGCTTCAAGTCCAAAGAGAAGTACGATAAGGGGGCTTTCATGGAAATGAAAATTTTGCTTTATATGTATCCCCACGTGGCTCTTTACATGTACGGAGATGTGATCAATTCGGAGCGGGAAGGAGATGAGTTTAATACAGCAGTCAAATTTACAGGAATGAGTGATGACATAAGAGATGAGGTTATAAAATTTGTTTTTAGACGACAGAGAGAAATCCTCAGTGCGAAAAGGGGATAGCCTTAGGGAAATATGATAGTTATAATAGGATTCATCATTGTTACAGGCGCCATTGCTGCCGGCTATCTCATGGAGCATGGGAATCTGGCTGTTCTGTTCCAGCCTGCCGAGGTCGTTATCATCTTTGGTGCGGCCTTTGGGGCCTTTCTGATTGCATCGCCTATGAGGGTGATCAAAGCGACTGCATCGAGCATGATGAAGGTATTCACCAACACGGCCTATATAAAAGCCGATTACCTGGAAATGTTGATGTTGTTGAGCGAGATATTTTATAAGATCAGAAAGCAGGGCCTCGTGTCAATAGAAGGCGATGTCGATGATCCAAACGAAAGTACGATTTTTAAAAATTATCCGAAAATCCTTAAAAACCATCATGCCATTACCTTTATTACGGATACACTGAGAATGGTCATCACGACAACGATCGAGCCGCACGAGCTTGAATCGCTGATGGAGACGGAATTGGAAGAACATCATGAAGAATCATTGTTGCCTTCAAAGAGCATAGCGACTACGGCAGATGCCCTTCCCGGGTTGGGTATTGTGGCCGCCGTATTAGGAGTCGTCCTGACCATGGGGAAGATAGGCGAGCCGCCCGAGGTTCTGGGACAAAGCATTGGAGCGGCACTGGTAGGCACATTCCTGGGCGTTCTCATGTGCTACGGTTATGTGGGACCTATGGCAAAAAACCTGGAATTTATTGCCCAGGAAGAACTCCAGTATTTGAATGTCCTGAAAATTGCCCTCAAGGCCTTTGTCAGCAATAACGCGGCACCCCTGGTCGCCATCGAATTCGGCAGAAGGGCAATTCCGGCGAAACAAAGACCTTCCTTTATAGAGGTTGAGGAAGCTGTCAGGCAGGTTAGGAAATAATGGCTGAAAGATTAAGACCCATAATCGTCATTAAAAAGAAAAAGAAACATGCGGAACACCACGGAGGACAGTGGAAAGTCGCCTATGCGGACTTTGTTACGGCCATGATGGCATTTTTTCTGCTGATGTGGTTGTTGTCGATGGTTTCTCCTGACAAGAGAATAGCATTGTCGCAGTATTTCAAAGAATTCAGCGTCTTCAAGGAACAGGGTGAGAAAGTTACAAAAGGAGGGATTGGCATTCTTGAATTCAAGGGCGGCGCTCGATCTCCTGGCGATGCACCGGGAAAAAAGGAAGTGATGTCTCCTGAGAAATTGAAGACAAAAATCAAGGCCGCTGTTGAGGCAAACCTGAAGACACTGAAGGATCAAGTTCTTGTTGACGTGCATGAGGGATCTGTCAGGATACAGATTGTTGACAACGAGGGGAGCCAGATGTTTCTTCTGGGTAGCGCAAAGCCCAGTGACAAAGCTCTGGAAATACTATCTCTCGTATCTGAAACGATAAAAGAGACACCAAACAAAATTGTCGTTGAGGGGCATACTGATGCGCTGCCTTATAGGGGCGGCGAAACGACCAACTGGGAGCTTTCTACCGCCAGGGCGGCGGCGGCGAGGAGGGTTCTTGAAAACGACGGAATAACGGCGGACAGGATCGCCAAAGTAGTAGGGTTTGCGGATAATGATTTGTTGATCAAGCTTTACCCCAATGATCCACGAAACAGAAGGATAAGCATCATCCTTCTGCCTATGCAGTATAAGTATACCTCGGATTCATTTAATCGCTGAAGGTAGAACCAAATTCGTTAGCTGCTGACTCCCGATGCGTTCTTGAAAGGATTTTAGCCATTTCGTCGCCGCCAGCGATTGAGCCTTTCAAATGCCCCATCAACTGCCCTCAACAACATTTCTGTCCGCACCGGTTTTGTGAAGAAGTCGTCGAATCCCGCCTCCCGGCATTCCTCAATATCATATAACGCTGCCCAACCGGTCATTGCGAAGATGATAGCGATGGGGTTGTCTTTTCTGATCTGTTTGCAAAGTTCTATGCCATTCATGCCGAACAACTTGAGATCAAGAAATATGACCTCGATGTCTTCTTCTTTCAAAATCTCAAAAGCTGTCTCGGCTCCTTCTGCGAGCCGCACATCATAACCTTCTATAACAAAAGTATCTTTGAGCAGATCGCGAACTGTCACTTCATCATCAACAACCAAAATTGTTTTCGCCATGAAAGCACTCCCCAATCCTTAATGCGCAGAGCTTACTATAAGTCTATCTCCATATCATCGGCTGTCATAAAGGTATTCTTGAATATTTCTTGGGCTACACCTTCTGATTCTTTCCTTTCTCCTAATGTCTTATATATTTCTGCGTCGAAATGAATAAGAGCCAGGCTTCTTGCGCCGGCGTCCTTGGCAATCGTTGCAGCAGTCTCCGGGTTCAGATGCGGCCAGCTTTCGGAGGACTGGCCGCTTTTGTACGCACATTCAGCTATCAGGAGATCTGCTGATCTGGCCAGGTGGATGGCATTCTCACAGAAACCGGTATCCGGGCAGTAGCTGATGACCTTTCCTTCTATTTCAAATCTGTATCCTAAAGTCAGTGACTGGTGCCTGAGTTCTCGGGCCTCCACTACGAATGGCAGTTTATTAGTTTCATCGGGCAATTCATAAATATTGACTGAAAATGGGAGTTGCGAGACGGACGCCGTGAAGGGGTCATTGATAAATATTTGCAGAGTATCTCTTGTGCCGGTGGGGCCGCAGATATTAAGACCATGTTGGAAGTTGAATTTATTCAGTGTATGCAAGCCTATGATGTGATCAAGATGAAAATGGCTGAGGAAAAGGTAGGCGGGCTTGCCATTCCCTTCATGTATATACCGGTCCAGTTTGTAAAGGCCGTTACCGGCATCGAGAATAATCTCATAATCTGTTGTCCTTATAAGAACACAGATTGTATTTCCCGTTTGCGTATCGTACCACCCATTTGTTCCTAAGAAAACCACTTTCAAATTTGACTTCCCCTTATTATTTTAATTGTGGCTTAAAAAAATACCCCAGAGTCCGTTGATTTCCGGGGTATTTAAGATACCTATGTTTTAAAACGCTTTATCTCTTTTCTCCATCACCTTCAGGACGTTCTGTATCGATAAAGATTCCCTCCGTACCGGCAGGTGATACATCAACCCTTTCATCGCGTGCCCCGGGGTCATCGGAGTCATATCCGTGCCGGTCAATCCTGAAATTTCCGTCTCCATGAATTTTCTGGCATTCCATACATGCATAACTCCGCTAAGTCAGGATTCATCGATAGAAAGAAGTATAAAAGAGAGGCAGAGCATTGTCAATGATAAACGGGTCTGATTTTTTATAGATACATTGTCTTCATTTCGGATTTGTGGTATAAGGACAAACTTCAGACTTCGCCCCATTGGCTAAAGGGGCTGCAAAATAGATATCTTCCTCTCGGCGAGTTCCAATATCCGAAAATGGAGAATTGTAGATGTCCAAGAAATTAACCAATGTGAGTCCAAATCAGAAGACATCATTGGCGGACAGAAGATCTTCAGGGCGCCAGAAAGTGGATGAAAAGCTGCTCGAGAGTGAGCAGCTTTTCAGAAGCCTGACGGAGAAATCCTTTGCCGCCGCCTTCATTGTGCAGAATGGAAAATTTCGCTATATTAATACAAGTGCTATTGCTTATGCCGATTATACAGCAGAAGAGCTCGTAGGCAAGGATTCCGGCATTATAGTTCATCCCGACGATAAGGAAATGGTAAAGAAGAAAGCCCGCGAGATGCTCCAGGGCATAGACTATGCGCCATATGAATTCAGAATGGTAACCAAACAGGGCGCAATCAGGTATGTGATTCAGATAGTCTCCCCCATCCAATACAATGGCAAGCCGGCAATCCTGGGCAATGCCATAGATGTCACCGAGCGCAAGCAGGCGGAAGAGGCGCTAAGGGAGTCGGAGAGACGGTTAGCGGATATCATTGATTTTCTGCCGGATGCGACGCTGGCGATTGACCTTCAGGGCAAGGTTATTGCCTGGAATCGTGCCATAGAGGAAATGACGGGAGTTAAGGCTTCCGACATTCTGGGCAAAGGGGACTATGAATATGCCCTCCCATTTTACGGCATTCGAAGGCCGATACTTATCGACCTGGTATTCGGATACAGTGAAGAGATTGAGAAGGAGTATCGTTTCATCACGAAGGATGGAGACGTTCTTTTAACTGAAGCTGATGTGCCCCTAAAGGGAAGACCTCACGTGCTCTGGGCGAAGGCAAGACCCCTTTATGACAGTAAGCGAGATATTGTGGGCGCCATTGAGTCAATCCGGGATATTACCGAGCGCAAGCACGCGGAAAGAATGCTGCAGGAATCAGAGGAAAAATACCGATCCCTCGCCTCAACTGTAGACTTGATGTATCTCGTGGACAGGGATTGCAGTTATCTTTCCATGAACGAAGGATATTTGTCAAGGCTCGGCATGCCGTCGCACAAGATAGAAGGGAGGCTCTACGGGGAGTTCCATTCCAAAGAGGATACGAAAGAATTTTCAGAGCTTGTGAACAATATTATCGAAACGGGCCAATCCATCCAGCATGAGCATAAAAGCGAAAGGGACCGAAAATACTTTTTACGGACACTGAGTCCCGTGAAAGACCCTGAGGGAAGACCAATGGCCGTCACAGTGGTTTCCAAAGACATCACCAAGCGCAAGCAGGCAGAGGAGGCCCTGAGAGAATCAGAAAGAAGGTTAGCGGATATCATTGATTTTCTCCCGGATGCGACGCTGGCTATTGACCGGCAGGGAAAGGTTATTGCCTGGAATCGCGCCATAGAGGAAATGACGGGGGTCAATGCTTCCGACATGCTGGGGAAAGGGGACTATGAATATGCCCTGCCGTTTTATGGTGTGCGAAGGCCCATCTTGCTCGATCTGGTGCTGAAACCGGATAAAAAAATTGAGAAGAGTTACTATTCTATTCTGGAGAAGCAGAAGGATCTTCTCATCGTGGAGACGTGGGTTCCCTTTCTAAAGTGGAAGAAAGCCTTCCTCTGGGCGAAGGCAAGTCCCCTTTATGACAGCAAGGGGGAGATCGTCGGTGCGATCGAGTCGATCCGTGATATCACTGAGCGCGAGAAACTGGAAGAGCTGCTGCGTATGAATGAGGAAAAGTACCGGCAGCTTTTTACGACAGTGCCGGATGCCATATTCATTTTTGATGCAGACACGCGCCAGTTCATCGATGCAAATGAGAGCGCGTTGCAACTCTACGGCTACCCGAGAAAGGAATTTCTTGATCTGAAATATTCAGATATTACCGCAGAACCGGAGGAGTCAGAGAAAACTATAGCGATAACGATCACCGGGAAAATGCACAGGGTACCGCTTCGCTATCACCGAAAAAAGGATAATACCGTGTTTCCCGTGGAAGCGTCTACAAGCATGTTTGACCTGGGTGGGCGGAAAGTAATTTGTGTTGTAATCCGCGACATAACCGACCGTAAAATGGCGGAGGAGGCGCTGGAAAAAAGGGAGAGGGAGCTTCAGACCAAGACCGCTGAACTCGAAGACCTGAACGCAGCCTTAAGAGTTTTACTGAAACAGAGAGAAGAGGATAAAAACGAGCTTGAGCAAAAGGTGCTGTCGAATGTCAAAACGCTTATTCTGCCGCACGTGGAAAAATTAAAAAATCATGTGGATATGAAGGGACTGTCGTATGTTAATGTCCTCGAATCGAATTTAAAAGATATCATATCCCCCTTTGCCCAGAGATTGTCCGTAAAGTATTTGAATTTTACCAATAGAGAAGTGCAGATCGCCAATCTTATAAAGGAGGAGAAAACAACGAAAGAAATCGCGGCATTACTAAATGTTTCCGAGAGTGCCGTCAATGTGTACCGTTATCATATCAGGCGTAAACTAAACCTTACAAAAAAACATAACCTTCGCTCCAGCATTTCTACCATTGTTTGAATATTAATATTTTATTAATATTATTTATTATACTTTTAATATTGCATTTTCATTTCACTTCCCATAAATATGGTAGCCAAGATAAAATCCTGAAAGGTGGCTCGCTAATCGTGCGGCGCCATGCATAAAGATGCGATGCAGAAGAGAGAAGAAGAATATTACACGCATTCAATTTTACCGGCGAAAGGGGGTGATGTCGGGAAGGCCTATGTCTGAAAGGAGATGCCAGCAGTTTTAACCTTTCAACTGTGTTGCCGGCGTTGGCCGGTCAGTCGCAAAAAGTTTATTTTAGGAGGGAGGAATAATAATGTTTAAAGGTATGCCTAAAGCATTCTGGATTGGATTATCAGTAGCGTATGGATGGGCGGGCCTGTTCATGATTTTGGAATGGACCGTCCCCGGCTTTCCCTTGATAAAGTTCCTCGGCGTGCCAGCATGCTGGATATACAATTGTCTGATGTGCTGCTTCGTCGTCAATATCTTTGTTGCCTGGTATTTTGCGTATTCGGAGGAAATAAGGGAACAAAAATTAGCAGAAAAGAAGAAATAAGGAGGGATTCACATGGGAGTTGATCCTATTGTCATTTTTGGAGCTGTCTTATATTTTGTTTTAATTATTATTATCGGCCTGTATTCGAAAAAAGCAGCCTTGAATGCTGCTGATTTCTATGTCGCAGGCCGGAAAATAGGGCCGTTTATCAACGGATCGGCCCTCGCCGCCACGTACTTCAGCCCTGCCACCTTCCTGGGGATGCCCGCCTTTATCTTTATGATCTCCTATCCTTTCTGGTGGACATTGTCGGGAATCATCGCGGGGATGCCCGTCGCCACACTGCTGACGGCGGCGCCGATGCGCAAGTACGCGCCCACGTCATTCACCGACTATTATGCCGACCGGTATGACGACAAGTATATGAGGCTGGCAGTGGCTTTGCCGACAGTTATCGGCGGATTTGCGTATGTTATTCTTTCAATCGTCGGGACGGCGCTCTGTATGGTCGCCATCCTGAAAGTCAACTATATCTTCGCCGTTGTCCTCGCCGCGGGCGTTGTGTTTATATACATTTACTGGGGCGGCATGGTGGCGACGACCTTTTCAACCGCCCTGCAAGGCGTGATCATGACCGTGGCGACGCTCATTGCCGCCGCTGTTATCATCAGCCACTACGGCGGTTTAAACGGACTGACAGAGGCGGCGATATCGAATAACGCCCTCTATTTCAACACGCCTCACGCCAATCCCAAGACGTCACACCCGTTAATGGGGTGGTGGTCGGGCATGGTGGGCTTTTACTTTATCTGGCACTATGGTTTTGCAACCATGCCGTATACCGTCGTCCGCTTCTTCACGGCTCAGGATATCAAGGCCGCCCGCAGAAGCGTGACGTGGGCGATTATCATCGGCGGCGGCATGTACGTGGGGCTTATCGTCATCGGAACCGCCGCAAAGGTTCTGATTGAGGCCTCCCACCCCCTGATGGGAACGGAAGGCATCAAAAACGCCGTGGGCGTCCTTGCGCATATGAAGAAGACCTATGCCATCGGCACCGCGTCGGTTACGGACTATTCCATGTTCGCGATCATTGAATCGCTCAAGATGCCGTGGCTCATGGCGTGGATTATCGCAGGCGGTCTGTCCATCGCTATGTCGACGGCGGCCGGCTGGACCATGGTTCTCAACGTTGTCCTGGGGCGCGACCTGATCGGTAAGGTCTTCGGAAGCAAATGGCCGGAGGAAAAACCCATCAAGGTCATGCAAGTTATGACGGGAGTTGTCATTGTTATCAGCGCGCTCTTGTCCATCGATCCGCCCGCTCTGGTCCTCGATATATCGGGATCTGCCTTCCTTGTCATCATCTGCGCCACCGCACCGGCGTTGGTTCTCGGCATCTGGTGGGATAAGGCGACGAAGGCGGCGGCATACGTCACCATTTTCGTGATGACGTTTGTAACCGGCGGTTCATGGCTCTACGCTTTTTACGTTCAGAAGAGCCCCCACTGGTTCTTCCTCTCCGACCCGACCAATAAGATCCCGACGCCTCACCAGTTCTACTGGATACCGATCGCATTCGTGTTGTTCATCGTGGTCAGCCTGCTTACGCAGCCTCCGAAGCCGGAGATCGTCAAGAAGTACAGCTTGGACATTAGGCCCGAATATTAAACAGACTGTTTTACCCGGCGGCATCTCGCCGCCGGGGCCAACCCTCTAACATAAAAAGGGGACAGATAATCATCTGTCCCCTTTTTTATGATCCCTTGAATCCTTGAACCCTAAAGCCACCGGCTTAAGCCGGTGGTAGTTCCCTACTCCACAACGGTGACGCCGAAATCGGGGGGCACCGCGAACCGGTCTTTATCCATCCTGGCTGTTGAAACTTCCTTCAGCTCTACGGATTCTTCCTTCATCTGCAGTGAAGAGGTCTTCGGGGAAGCCGTGTCGGTTCCCGCCGTGAAGCGGCCTTCGACCGTTGTGATGCTCTTTACGGGGTATCCTTTTACGTCTTTTAAGGAGTTACGGATGGGATCGAGAGAGCCGTTCCAGTAAGCGAGCAGGATGCTCAGGTTTCCGAGTCTCAGCGCGTCCAGCCCCAGTCTTTTCGCCAGCTTTTTGTGAAAGGCATTGTACTCGTCATAACCGGGGACCTTCGTCGATACCCAGAGTTTCTGTTTTACCAAAGTTACGCTCGAAGCGTTATTTTTCACGTCAAGTGTTTCAAGGCGCAGATCCGCCTCCACGACCCTGCAAACGTAGCCCCGTAACGTTTCCTTTTTGGGATGGATGGTAATCGTGAGCTTCGGGGGTAAAGGCCGGTAGCGCTCCCTGATTCTTTCCGCGACATCCTCGTCGATTTTCTTTGTAATGCTTCTATTAATCCAGTTGATGTCCGAAAGCTTTTCGAACGAGAAAACCACGGCCTTATTCTTGTGATAATCGAGTTCGCGGATCTGATCCTTGTCAAGAAGAAAATGGGTGGTCTCCCGCACTTCTTTCTCCTTGCCCCAGAGAGTCGTCATCATTTTCCCCGTGTACCGGGCCTTTTTGTCGATGAACATCGCCTGAGGGGTATAGCCGGCAAGCATCTCGGCGTCCTGCGACCCCCCGTAATAGTCCGTCGACCGTACGTCGTGGACAAAAAGAACATCCGCCGGGCAGGGCGCCGCGGAAAGGAAAACGGCCGCGACAGCCATGAGGGAAATCAATGAGCGCCGGAATAGACCGTTCATAATCCGATCGCCTTCTTATGGATATAAACACCCAGAAACATGGTCGTAAAGGGGATGGCAAGACCGTAGAGCGACCCCCAGAACATGCTCCCGCTCGGATCAAAACCGTACGGCTTGGTGAAATAGAGAAGCAGGTTGATGCCGATACCTGAAAAGAAATAGACATTATACCACTTGCGCCTGGTTTTTTCCCAGTATTCAAGCCGGATATTTTTGTCGTCTTTTTCCTTCATGAAATGCACCTCCAGAGATTGACGCAATCGTAAAAAGTATGTCATTCCCGCGTAGAGACTGTGTCATAATTGTCTTTCTTGTCATTTCGAAGCGAAGCGAGAAATCTTGATTTGAATAAATTCAGCACTTTAAGATTCCTCACATTCCCCTTCACTATGCTCAGGGCTTCGGTTCACCGGAATGACATTTTCCCCTATTATGACACAGTCTCGTAGGCGGGAATATAGAAAATGCTAAGCCTTTGAAAAGACTGGATTCACGTTTTCACGGTAATGACAAGAGTACGCATATTTTGACTTTTTACGAATCCGCCAAAATTATGTTTCTGCCGCTCCGCGAACGATGTGTACCATATACAAAACAGATTGACCTGTCAATCTGTTTTATATATACTTAGCCGCCACTGTCTTGTTGAAATTCAAATAAAATCAACTGGTTAGTGTGCCGCGAGGCTGCACGGAAGATGAAAGGAGTAACGAGGAAGATCGTATGAGCGATAAGGCCTTTCAATTTTTGTCACAATTGCATCCCTTTTCTTTTCTGCCTGAAGAAGAGCTCAAAAAAACGGCCGCTGAACTCTTATTGATGCACTACCCGAAGGATACCGTTTTGTTTGTTCAGGGAATATCAAGGGTTGAAAATCTTTATATCATACAAAAGGGCGCTGCAGAGAGATACTATAGGGAAAATGACAAGGAGATACTGCGTGAGTTCTTGGGTGAAGGGGATATATTTGGAGGGGTTTCCATGCTTTTACACGATGCGATTGCCCCGCGCATGCTGAGAGTGATTGAAGATTCCGATATGTATGTTCTGCCGAAACAAAGGTTTTCCGATATTTGCGCACGACATGAGGCCTTCTCCGACTATTTTACGGATATGTTCGGCAAAAGGATGCTGGATAAGTCCTATGCCGCGATCATTGCGGAGACTATGCAGCCGAAGGACGAGATTTCGCAGTTATTTTACCAGCCTGTGGAAAACATTTGCACCAGGGACCTTGTTTTTTGTGAACCCGGCATGCCGATCCAGGAAGCGGCGCTCATGATGAGCCGGCACCGATGCAGCTCCATTCTCGTAAGGGAAGCCGAAGGAGAATTTGTGGGCATAGTTACCGATAGTGATCTAAGAAGGAAAGTTATCGGGAAGGGGTACGACATAAAAAAACCTGTTTCAGAAATAATGTCTTCCCCTTTGAGTACGGTTTCAGCGCGAGTTCCCGTTTTTGAAGTGCTTATGGTTATGATGCAGAAAAACATGAAGCACCTCGCCGTCGCATATGCCGACAAAAAGGTGGTAGGGGTGGTGACGATCAGCGACCTGGTTTCGGCCCAGGGACGGTCGCCGTTTCTTCTTATTCGCGAGATTGATAAGGCGGGAACGGTTAAGGAAGTTGCAGACAAACAGACCCAGATGACCCATCTGATCCAGAGCCTGATCGAAAGCGGCGTCAAGGCCAAGAATGTAGCAAGACTTATTTCAACGATCTCAGACGCCATTTTACAGAAACTGATTGGATTTGCCGTTCGTGAATTGGGTCCACCGCCGACTAAATTTGTGTTCCTCATAATGGGAAGCGAAGGGAGGAGAGAGCAGACCCTGAAGACGGATCAGGACAATGCAATAATATATGAGGATATCCCGCATGAATTTGCGGATAGTGTGAATGGTTACTTTTTAAAGTTCGGGGAAAAAGTCTGCACGTGGCTCGATCAGGCGGGATATACCTTCTGTAATGGTGATGTCATGGCGAAAAATCCCAAATGGTGCCAGCCTTTGTCTGTATGGAAAACATACTTTTCGACATGGGTCGACACGGTAGAGCCTGAGGCTTTGCTGCAATCAAATATTTTTTTCGATTTTCGCGGCGGCTATGGCGATATGGAGCTGGTTGATCAGTTGCGGAGCCACCTTTTTGCTTCCCTTGCCGCACGGCCGAACTTTTTCCGATACCTTGCGGAAAATTCATTATACCCCAAACCGCCGCTCGGCTTCTTCAGGAATTTTTTAGTTGAGTCCAGAGGGGAGCACCGCGACACTTTTGATATAAAAAGTTCCATGTTGATTATTGTCAATTTTACGAGGATTTATGCCCTGCAGAACGGGATTGAAGAAACAAATACTCAGGAGAGGCTGAGCCAGCTCTTCTTAAGAAAGGTTTTATCATGGGAAGACTATAATGAACTTGAACAGTCCTACAATTATTTAATGCAGATGCGATTATTAAGGCAGGTATCCGCCGTTATCAGAGAAAACGGAAAACCTGATAATCATATAAACCCCAAAATGCTCTCACACATAGAACAAACAATGTTACGGGAAATATTCAAAAGGATAGAAAAATTTCAGGAAAAAATGAGTTTTCATTTCATAGGGGTAGCCCGATAATAGATATTGAGGCGTTCTTCATTAAAACTTAACCTCGGTAAACCGGGCGTGGTATTTCAGCGCTATGTCCAAACCCAACAGGGTATGGATATGGCGGTCTTTTAATACCGCCATCATGCGCTTGAAAATCTCGGCCGTCAAAAACGCATCTCCCAGAGCGGTGTGCCGTCCGACGGGCTCAATCCCATAAAACACGAGAAGGTCATCCAGAGAGAACCCCGCAGATCGAATGCCGAGGAACTGGGCAAGCATGATGGTGTCGATGGTCCGGTTAGCAATTTTTGCATGACAATATTTTTTCAACTGTGGATTAATAAATCCAAGGTCAAATGCAATATTGTGGCCGACGATAACATACCTGTCAATAAACCGGAGGAACTGTTGCATGACCCCTAAAAAAGTGGGGCAGCCGACGAGCATCTCCCGCTGAATTCCGGTAAGCTGACAGATCTCCTCCGGCACATCGCGATTTGGATCAACGAACTCATGAAATGTCCTGTCTCTCTTTATTTCTCCATCTTCAATGATAACCGCGCCGACGGATATAATCTCATCTCCCCTATGGTGGTGGAAACCTGTTGTTTCCAGATCCATGACCGCAAAGCCCATTTCATCAAACGGGATCGACGTGGAAACCGGCCTGTTATTGTGCCTGATAATTTTTTTGATCTCCTTGACCAGATAATTGTGCAGGAAATCCTTGTCATGCCCTATGACCGAATTGTCGCTTGCCTTGCTGCCTGTTTTTGCCGTCATCGTTTATACCCTTTCAGCGAAAACCCGGCGGACGTTATCTGCGAAGGATTCACCTGTATTTCCCCCGGTCACTCTTTAGCAGAAAAGGCCCCTTTGGGCAATCACTGTTCCGTTCTGAAAATTATTTGACATTGCATTGTTGGAAGGGTAGGTTACCGAAAGAAAATAATCTGAAACGATACGTTAAGGAGATATCTCGAGATGTTTGGAAGTGAACATGCCCCTCAGCACCCCCTTTTTTTTATTCTTGCTCTCATCAGCGTTGTTTTGACGATCGGTTACTTCTGGGGCAATCGACTGAATAAAAAACTTTTTTTAGCCGTGCATGATGAACTGATCGGCGTGATCAAACCGGAAGATCAGGAATACGGGGCTATCGGAGGAACAGGGGAGTACTATTCCAATTTCACCCCCCCCAAAGAAAGTCCCGTCGCCCGTGTTGACGCAAAATTTTCGTTTCTCCCGAGACATCTTTGGCCATATCTTCCCATCGCCATGCTCATCGAAAAATACGACACGCTGTTAATAGCGCTCCAGTTCAAGGAAAAACCGCGTCTGGAGGGGCACTTGATTGAGACCGGCTATGCCAAGTCCCGGAAGGCAAAGATACCGTTTGAAGATCAGCTAAACGAAGTAAAAGTAACATGGGGAAAACATAATTACTATATTTACAGCAAAAGCAAGAAAATGCATGCCAGATTCAAAGAGCTTATCCATAATATCAGCGAGCCTGCGGTCATCAGACATATCGCATTCATTCCCGGCCAAAAAAAGTGCTTCATCTTTTTAGTTATTAAAAAAGGACAGGTCGGAAAAGAAGTGGAGTTGATCTATCAGCGAATCCTGTCTCTTTTAAGCGGCGCGGGAAAGATGGAGATCCCCCCGGACGTTCCGGAAGATGATGAAACCTCTCCTGAAT
>Ga0315273_10005352_pt1 | contig 15866 bp, 10 predicted proteins | sample YL17G02_0_MG_FD_205753 | JGI IMG/M metagenome (GOLD analysis project Ga0315273, IMG submission 205753) | Sediment microbial communities from Yellowstone Lake, YNP, Wyoming, USA - YL17G02_0 | ecosystem: Environmental > Aquatic > Freshwater > Lake > Sediment | place: USA: Wyoming | collected...
TCAACCATACCTCCCGCCTGATGAGCGGGCGCCCGCACGCTCGCAGGTCACCCTGGCGAACAGCGCCCGGCGTGTGTGCTCACGCTATGTCAAATCCTTGGACAGGATAGCACATGCGAACGCGCCGTGTCAAGCCTTTTTCGCGTTCGGTGGCAACACAAAGGCCACCGGGTAACGCCCCGATGGCCTCTCATCGACTGAGTGCCCCGCCGTGCCGTGTGCTCAGAAGGTTTTGAACCTGCTTGCGCAGGTGGGGATTTTGCCGGTCAGTCCTGCTTTGCTAATACACTCGCGCACAAGGCAACGGGTGCAGCTATTGCATTTCCGTCCGGGATGTCCAACCCCCGATTCGTTTCTGTTGGCTCAAAACGTTTATGGAACATCACGTGCACCGCAGGGTACTACGCATCCATGCTAGCACAAGTCCGAGGAGAGCGCAAAAGTACAAAAGTACCCTCGGTCAGGGATTCACGGTGAGATGCAGCTCTTGCAACTGCGCCGGCGAGATCTCGGACGGCGACTTGAACATGAGGTCGGTCGCCGATGCAGTCTTGGGGAAGGCGATGACTTCGCGTATGCTCGGGGAGCCGGCCAAGATGGCAACGGTGCGATCGATACCGGTCGCGATCCCCCCGTGCGGTGGAGCGCCGTACTCAAACGCCTCGAGCAGGTGCCCGAATTTCTCTTCCGCCTCGGCCTGGGCGATGCCTAGTGCCCGAAACATGGCCTGCTGCTGCTCGCGCCGGTGAATCCTGATGCTGCCACCGCCGACCTCCCACCCGTCCATCACCAGGTCGTAGGCCTTGGCGCGCACCCTGCCCGGGTCAGTTTCGAGCATCGGCCAATCCTCGTCCATGGCAGACGTGAAGGGGTGATGCATGGCGCTCCAGCGTTGTTCCTCTGCGCTCCACTCGAGCAATGGGAATTCGACGACCCAGCAAAGGGCATGGAGACCGGTTGGAATCAGGCCTATGCGGCGCCCCATGGCGAGCCGCAGCTCCCCCAGGCTCCGTGCGAGCGTCGAGCGGCTCGAGTCCGCCACGATCAGCACCAGATCCCCGACGTCAGCACCGGCGCGCGCCACGATCGCGCGCAGTTCCCCCTCACTCAGGAACTTAGCAGCGGAAGATTTCAGACCCTCCTCCCGGCAGCCAACGGTCACCAGGCCGCGGGCGCCGAATCGCTTCACAAGCTCGCCCAGCTCATCGATCTGCTTTCTGCTGTAGTCAGCGCAGCCCCGACCGACGATCGCCTTGACCTGCCCCCCGGCGGCCGCGGGCTCGGAGAAGACGGGGAAGCCGCTGCCTTTGGCAAGGTCAGTCAGGTCCACAAAGGCCATGCCGAAGCGCAGGTCCGGCTTGTCGGAACCATAACGCTCCATCGCCTCGGAGTACGTCAGCACAGGGAACGGCTTCGTCTGAATTCGCTTTTTGCCGAATGCCTCGATCAGCTCGATGTACAAGGGTTCGATCAAGTCCATGATGTCTTGCCGCTCGACGAAAGACATCTCCACGTCGAGCTGGGTGAATTCGGGTTGCCTGTCGGCGCGGAGGTCCTCATCTCTGAAACAGCGGGCAATCTGGAAATAGCGCTCGTAGCCTGCGACCATCAGCAGTTGCTTCAATTGCTGCGGCGATTGCGGGAGCGCGTAGAAATTGCCTGGATGCACACGGCTGGGCACAACGTAGTCGCGGGCGCCCTCGGGGGTAGTCTTGATCAGAATGGGCGTCTCGATTTCGAGAAATCCCCGCCGGTCGAGGTAGTCACGGATCAACTTGACGACGCGATGGCGTAGGATCATGTTGGCTTGAAGGGCAGGGCGTCGCAGATCCAGGTAGCGATACTTCAGCCTCAGGGCTTCGTCCACCTCGGCGTCTTCATTGATATAGAAGGGGGTCGTCCGCGCCTCGTTGAGGATAGTGGCCGCGGACGCGACAACCTCGATATCGCCCGTGGAGATGTAGGGGTTCGCCAAACCGGCGGGGCGAGCCTCCACCGATCCAACGATTTGGACGACGTATTCGTTGCGCGCTGCATCCAGAACTGCATGGGCATCGGGGGCATTCTTGGCGTCGCACGTGACCTGAACCAGTCCCGAGCGGTCCCGCAGGTCAAGAAATATCAGCGCTCCATGGTCGCGGCGGCGGTGCACCCAGCCCGCCAGCTTGACCACCTGACCCGCGTTGGAGATGCCCAACTCGCCGCATTGGTGCGTCTTGTGCATGGTTCTTGCTCCCCCTCTCGATGTCTGCTGGCATTATAACGCCCGCCCGTACAATGAACAAACAAGACAAATAGGCTTCTCACCGCCGGCATGCTATAATCGTTGGGCTTACTACCGGCTTTTAGGAGAAGACCAGCATGCGCTGTCTCGTGACGGGCGGGGCCGGTTTCATCGGCACCGCCTTGACAAACCGCCTCGTGCGAGACGGTCATCACGTCCGAGTTTTAGATGACCTGAGCGCCGGAGATCCAGCCCGGCTCAATGCCGAGGCCAGCTTCACCCGCGGGGATGTGCGCGATCGCCCCAAATTGTGGACGCTGCTTCAAAACGTCGATTGTGTTTTCCACTTGGCTGCGCGGGTGTCGGTCCAGGAATCGGTGCTGTACCCGCGAGACTACAATGATGTCAATGTCGGAGGAACGGTCAGCCTGGTCGAAGCGATCCGCGATGCGGGGGTCAAGCGGGTTGTCCTGGCTTCGTCGGCTACCGTATACGGCCCGCAAGCGCGACAGCCGGTCGCAGAGACGAGTTGGCCCCATCCACTGGTGCCATACGCGGTCAGCAAACTCGCGGCGGAGTACTACATTTTCGCCTTGGGGGAGCTGAACCACATCGAGACCGTCGCCCTCCGCATCTTCAACGCCTACGGCCCCGGGCAGCGACTGCCCCCGGCGCACGCGCCGGTCGTCCCACTTTTCATCAAGAATGTTCTGAGCGGCGCGTCACTTGTCGTACATGGAGACGGCGGCCAAACCCGCGACTTCGTCTTCATCGACGACGTAGTGAATGCCTTGATAGCGGCCTCGACCTCGCCCGACGTGAACCGGGCTGTTATCAACGTGGGCTCAGGGTTGGAGACAAGCATAAACTCCCTGATCGCGACGATCGGAGCGGTGACCGGGAAGCAGCCTGAAGTCATCTTCAACGCGCAGCAGGGCACGGGCAGCAGCCGGCTGGTGGCGGACCTCAGGCAGGCCCAACAGCGCCTCGGGTACCGCCCGCAGGTCTCGCTGCGAGAGGGATTGCAGAGGCTGCTCTCCGAAGATTCCCGGTTTGCGAGGCACGGTGAGCCCACGCGGGCCTCGGGACGCCCGCACACGCCGCCCGACCGCTCGCGTTAGACGTGGTCCCGAGCCCCGCCGAACATCTGGGACAGGTGGGATGCAGCCTGCGAGCGGGTGTTCGCGTGCTACAGGTTAGCGCGAGAAGCGCGTAACGCGATAGGCTGCGGTTGCCCCGTTGGCGACGGTGCGCAGGACAATCATATCGTCCTCGAAGAACACCCGCCCATGGCGCCCGACAACGACCAGTGCGCCAACCGGCTCGTCGCCGGCCTCCAACGGAACGCAGACAGCGGGACCGCTGTTCGCCAGGATGGGAGAACGCGACAGCGGCTGCTGAGGATCGTAGAAGATCGGCTGGCTCGCCCGGAGAACCCACGATACCGCGTCCTGATGTACGGTCGTCCAAAGCTCGGAGCGCAGCGTCGTAGGCCATTTGTAAAGTTTGCTCTCCTCCGCTGGGTCGTGCAGGTACAGCCATGCCGCACTGCCGCCCATCAGCTCGCCGGCCTCGCGCACCACGACCCCCAGCAGCACCTCAGAGTCTGTCGCCGACGCCACGACCTTGCTAATTACTTGTAGGGTGACCAACTGCTCCTGAAAGCGCGTGGCTTCCTGATAGAGCTGCGCGTTCAAAATGCTATGCGCAGCGATCCGGGAAAGCGCGAAGGCCATATCCCCGAACCCATCGACGCCGGACTGCCCGACACGGGGAGATCCGGCGATGATCAGACCCGTGGGCTCGTTTTCCCCGCAGACCGGGAAGAGGAACATGCTCCTCCCGACGTCCCAATCGAACTCCCCCGCCGGAGGGCGGCCTTGAACCACGGTATCATCGATCACCAGGAGTTGGCGCGACACGAGCGAGCGAGCCATCACACCCCACAGCGGGATCTGGTAGTCCCGGCCCACGATCCGCCCTAGATCCTCCGCCGCGAGTCCACGCGCTGCACGGCACGTATAGGGGCCGAGTTCACCCCGTCCGGCGAGGATGACGACGTAAGATAGCCCCCCCAACCCGTAGAGAGCCTCTGCCGCCGTCTGAAGCGATTCATCGAGATTCAATGTGCGACCCATCTCGGCGCTGGCCTGGAAGAGGTAGTTCGACTGTCTCACCTGCGCCTGCATCTTGGTAGATTGCCCCTCCAACTGCTGGGCCAGATAGTTCAAAGAGGTTGCTACCTCCCTCAATTCTCCTACCGAGTCCTCGGCTGCCGGTTGAGAGAGATCGCCGCCGGCCATGCCTCGCGCGACGCCGGCCAACGCCAGGATCGGCCGGGTCACTCCCGTTGATAGCCGCAAGCCGAGCACTACCGCGAGGGCCCCTCCCACCAACGCCACCGCCCACATCAAGATCTGCCAGCGGCGCAGGTCAGGAAGATCGACCGGTGGCGGCTGCCAGGTGGACAGAAAGCCTAGAAGGACCCCATCCACTGTCAGAGAGCGCGCGACATGAAGGTAAGTCCTGCCCAGCACGGACGATTCCTTCACCTGCTCGAGCTCTGCCTGCGATATCGGTGCGTTTGCCAGTAGGTCAGCCAGGTGGCCGGTAACACCGAGTCCCTCCACAGACGTGCTGTAGATCGGTTTGCCGCCGGCGTCGTACACAACCAGCGGCGCCTCAAACGCGCCGTTCTCATCTTTCAGTGCAGCTTCCAGCGGCATCCCTGCAACCAGCACGCCGCGCCTCTGGTCTCCCGTTCGCGCCGGACCCGCCGCGTAGAGCATGGGTTCGTCCCATCCGGCAGCCAATCCAAGCTCGACTGGCGCCTGGTCATTGGCGACTAACAATCGTTGGACAGCGTCGTTCACTGCCGGGTCGGAGGTGAGCTTGGCATTGGGACCAGGCATCCCTGCCTGCGCGATCTCAGCGTTAAGATCGGTTTGCCAGCGGCCCGACGCGTCCGCCACGGCCAGGACCGTGACGCCGGAGGGCCAGCCCGCGACCGCTAGCGCCGAAATGGCCGAACGCGAGTCGTCCTGCTCCATTGCCTGGCCCAGAGCATCGAGCTTGCCGGGTCGCGACATTTCTGACGCTAGCGAATGCGCGTGAGTGCCCACGGAGTTGGCGATGAGCTGGGACGAAGATCGGAGAATGCGCGAGTTGAGATCGGTAGAGAGCACGTGAATGAGGTGAGAGCCCAGGAGAAGGAACGCGACGGTGACGACCAGTGTGAGACCTACCAGGGGCGCCACCATCCAACGGCGCAGGGAGCCCCGCATCCACCTCCTGACGCGCATGCCAATTGACGGCGCGATCCTACGCCATCCCGTCTCGCGCTCCGGCCCGGCCAGCGGCGGCCCCGCTGGCGGAGCCACTTCACTCGTTGTTCTCATCTTGCTCGACTGACCTTTGCCAAAACAGCATGCTGTGGTATACTCACCGACTTGATGTCCGGGCAGGCGCCTGCGAGGCTCTCGTAGGATTCTCCGTTCGAGCTGACTGGGCATGTGAGAAGCCGCTCGAAGGAATTACATGGCCCCTGCGCCAAAAGTGCTGTTGGTAGATGACGAGCCAGATACCGTGCGCCTGGTCAGAAAGGTCCTCCAGGCGGACGGTTGTGATGTCGTGGAAGCCGTCGACGGCGAGCAAGCCCTGGTCGCCTACCGGGAATCTCATCCGGATATGTTGTTGCTTGACATCATTCTGCCGCATCGCGATGGCCTCGATGTCCTGCGCGAGATCCGCCGGACCGACACGGACACCGGCATCATCATGGTGAGCGCCCTGACCTCGGAGCGAATCACCGTCGATTCGATGCTGGCCGGCGCCGATGACTACATCGGCAAGCCATTCCAGCTCCGCGAGATGCGAGTGCGGATCCGGCAGGTGCTGGACAAGACCGCTATACGAAGGGAGAATGCCCGGCTACAGGCGCAATTGGAGCGCGCCAACGGGCGCATCCGTCAGCTTGTTGAGCGTTTCATGCCCGCGCAGGTCATGGCCGAATTCATGGAGAGCCCGGAACCGCCCGCTCTCGGCGGCAGAAGGCAGACCGTAACCATTCTGTACGCCGACATTTGCGGTTTCACGCCTCTCGCCGAGTCGATGTCCCCGGACAAACTCGTGGAGATCCTCAACCACTATCTGCAGTTCGGCGCCCAGGCCATACAGTCACACGGAGGCATGCTGGACAAGTTCATGGGCGACGGCATCATGGGACTATTCAACGCTCCGGTCGCACAGCCCGATCACGCATTGCAGGCAGTGGAGGCCGCGCAGGACCTGGTTGCCGCATTCCAATCCGAGGCCTTCGGTGGCTTCCGCCTGGCGGTTTCCGTCGGGATCAATACCGGCGACGCGGTGGTCGGCAACATCGGCACGCCACAGTTGATGAACTACACTGCGATCGGTGATGCCGTGAATTTGGCCCAAAGGCTCCAGGAGATGGCCGGACCCGACGAGATCCTGATGGGCCCGAACACGCAAGAAATGGTGAGGGAGCGAGTGGCGGTCGCAGCACTCGGGCCCAGCCCGGTGCGAGGTCGCACAGAACCCATCCTTCCCTATCGCGTGTTGGCTCAACCACAGCGGTCCGCCCCGGAACCCGCCTCGCTGCTCTGAGAACGGATCTTCGTCCAAGCATGCGACACTATACCACACCTCCCAGTGAGCCGCAATTGACAAGCAGCCATTCTATGTCAGCACATCGGTGGAGCGTGCTAACCGTGATTTCGCCGCGCATAGCGGCGGCAGTCCGGCTGGCCGCCGGCGGCTGGATAGGCCTGGCGTTGCTCGCACTTCTCGTCGTGTGCCTGCCGGCGAGTGCCCAGGGACCTGATTTGCAGATCGAACAGGCGACCCTCAGCCTCTGGCCCGAGTACGACGACCCCGGGCTGTTGGTGCTCTTCAGCGGCACATTCAGCGACTCGGCCGCATTTCCACAGACGGTGCGCTTCCCCCTGGCCCAGGGCGCCCGGGATATCCAGGCAACGGTCCAGGAAGCTTCAGGGCTGATCAACCAGCAATGGGACAAGAATGGGGACGAACTGACCTATACTTTGCCCAAGCCCGGCTTTCATGTCGAGAACTACGTCGACCGAGCGCCATCAGGTAGCCAGCGCGAATGGAGCTACACCTTCAAGGCTCCCTATCCGATCGCGCATCTGGAAGTGAACATCCAGGAGCCATCCCGCGCGACCGGTTTCTCCGTGTCGCCGTCCGCCGCTGCTTCGACGCAGGGCGCAGATGGCTTCACGTATAACACGATCAGGCGCGAAAACGTGGCTGCGGGCGAACGAATCCCCATCACGATCCGATACACCAAGACCGACCAGGGCTTTTCCAGGGCGCCGGCGCAGGCTGCCAGAAGCGCCGCCGCGAGCCCGTCGAGCTCGTCCCGGCCCGTCAGCCAGTCCACCCCATGGCTGCCGTTCCTGCTGATCGGGATGGGCATTGTGGGCCTGGTTTCGGCCGGCGTCTACTGGTTGGTGCTGCAGCGGCGGTCCCAACCCGCGCCTGCCCGCCCTCCAACGAGGAAGGCGACAGCAGCCTCGTCTCCGGCAGCCCAGGCCGGCGGCGGTGCCGTATTCTGTACGCAGTGCGGGCGCCAACTTGGCCCAGCCGATCGATTCTGTGCCACGTGCGGGGCGCCGCGCCGAAACTGAGAGTAATGCTATGGCAAGACGTGTCACGAGCCTGTTGGCGCTCGTCCTCCTCTTCGGAATGCTGGCATTGCCGGCCCAGGCCCAGACGCCGGACCCGAACCAGGTCGATGCAGTAGCGAAGGATCTGTGGTGCCCGCTGTGCAACGGCGTGCGGCTCGACAATTGCGATCTTCAGGCATGCGTCCAGATGCGTGAAGTGATCTCGCAGAAACTGGCCGCCGGCGAAGACAAGTCGCAGATCAAGGCCTACTTCGTCCAGCAGTACGGTGACGTGGTCCTGGGCGCCCCGGCGAACGAGGGGTTCAACCGGTTGGTCTGGATACTTCCTTATTTGCTTGCCATCCTTGCCCTGGCATGGCTGGCCTTCATCGTTCGCTCCTGGCTTCACCGGTCCACTGCTCCTCAGACCGGTGCCGCTGGCTCCGCTCCGGCAGCGGCCGCGAAGGATGAATACGAGCAGCGTGTGGACGAAGAGCTTGAACAGTACCAATAGTGGAGCTAGGCGTTACCAATGACAGTAGAGTTGCAGACCGAAGAGAAAACCCGCCGGCGATTGCCCGGCTGGACCATCGCGTTGGGCCTCGGCGTGGTCTTCATTGCCGGCCTTCTCGGATTGTTGCTCGTCAAGCCTCCGCAGAGGAGCCTCTGCGACGAGGCCGCACCGGAGTTCAATCTCCGGCTGTTCGACGAGTATCGCGGTAACCTGCCAGTGGACACGGTGAGCCTGGACAGCCTGAAAGGCAAGGGCGTGGTGTTGAACTTCTGGGCGAGCTGGTGCAAGCCGTGTGAGGAGGAGGCCGCAGCGCTCGAGGCAGCCTGGCGCGCCAACAAGGACAATGGCATAGTCTTCGTCGGGGTCGACTACCTGGATCAGGATCCGGCTGCAAAGCGATACTTGCAGAAATTCGACATCACGTTCCCGAACGGTCCCGATCTCGCCGGCAAGATCTCCAAGCGTTATGCCATCCGGGGCGTGCCCGAGACGTTCTTCATCACGCCCGAAGGCAAACTGGTCGGCTGCCGGAAGATCGGACCATTGAGCTCTGAGGAGCTGCAGCAGCGCATCGACGAAATCAGGCCTGGGTAGCCTTGCGCCGGGTTCGCTGTTATGCTACTATAGTCACACTAGGTTATGACTGCCAGTAACACATTTCGAATTTAGCGCGCGCGGGCTGGCTTGTCCCAAAGAGCCGGCTCCGCGATGGAGACTATCAGATGACAGATTTGGGTCACGTGGCGCTGATTCTGGCGCTTGTCCTGGCGCTGTTCGGCGTTGCAGCGTCCATCATCGGCGCGCGCCGCAGCCTGCCAGAGCTGGTTGCCAGCGGCCGAAATGCCGTCTACGTGGTGGGCGGCCTCGTGTTGTTCGCGGCGCTCATGCTATGGAGCGCCCTGCTCACCGACAAGTTCCAGCTGGAGTACGTCGCAACGCACACCGAGCGCAGCCTGCCGGTCTTCTATAAGATTTCGGCTCTCTGGGGGGGCCAGGCCGGATCGCTGACCTTCTGGACCCTGCTCCTTTGCGGGTATGCTGTGGCGGCGACCTGGTTCTTTCGCAACCAGCAGCCGAGCTTGAAACCGTACGTCAATTCAGTGCTGCTCTTGACCATCGCTTTCTTTCTCTCGGTTGTGCTCGTCGCCGCCAATCCCTTCGAACACCTCTGGCGGACGGTGTCCGGCACTGTCGTCACGGCCGTGTTCCAGCCGGCCGGAACGGTGCCGATCATTCCGGCAGACGGACAGGGGCTCAACCCGCAGCTCCAAAACTATTGGATGGTGATCCACCCGGTGGCCCTCTACCTGGGCTTTGTGGGAATGACGGTGCCCTTCGCTTTTGCCGTGGCGGCCCTCGCGACCGGCCAGCTGGGCAACACCTGGATCAAGATGATCCGGAAGTGGGCCCTGGTGCCCTGGCTGTTTCTCACCATCGGGATCATCCTCGGCTCGCAGTGGGCCTACGTCGAGCTCGGGTGGGGCGGCTACTGGGCCTGGGACCCCGTGGAGAACGCCTCATTCCTCCCCTGGCTGACGGCCACAGCCTTCATCCATAGCATCATGATCCAGGAGCGTCGCGGGATGCTGAAGGTTTGGGGCCTGGTGCTGATCTGGCTGACGTGGGAGCTTACGCTTTTCGGCACGTTCCTGACCCGCAGCGGGGTCATCGAGTCCGTACACTCCTTCGCCCTCTCGCCCATTGGCCCGATGTTTGCGGTCTTCATCGTCGGAACGATGCTGGGCTTCCTGGCCCTGCTGATCTGGCGCCTGCCCCTGCTTCACAGCGAGAATCAGCTCGACGCTGTGGCCTCGCGAGAGACCGCCTTCTTGACACAGAACGTGGTCTTCCTTCTGATCATGCTGGCGACTCTGCTGGGCACCCTGTTCCGGCCGATCTCCGAATGGGTGACCGGGAATAAGATCTCGCTCAACGCGCCCTACTTCCAGAAGGTCAACGGCCCGATGTTCCTGGCCCTCATCATCCTGATGGGGGTTGCGCCCTTGCTCGCCTGGCGCCGCACGGCGCCCGAGACGCTGAAACACAATTTCAGCATCCCCATCCTGGCGGGACTGCTGAGCGTTCCGATGCTGTGGCTCCTCGGCAACCGGAGCACGGCCGGGTTCGTCGGCATTGCCGTTCTGGTGTTCGTCCTGGCCGGGATCGTCCAGGAGTATGTGCGAGGCGTGCGCGCCCGTCAAGAGGCGACCGACGAGGCGGCCGGCACGGCGCTCGTCAACCTTGTGCGGCGCAATGGCAGGCGCTACGGAGGGTATATCGTGCACATTGGCGTCCTGCTCGTCGCCCTGGCGATTATCGGCAACGAATTCTACCAATCGGTGGGGCAGGCCAATCTGCAGCCGGGCGAGAGCATCAAGGTAGCCAACTACACCCTCACGTATCGCAGCCTGGAGCCTTCATTGGGCCCCAACTTCACCGAATACACCGCCCATATGGACGTGAATCGCAGCGGCCGCGCGGCAGGCGTGATCCTGCCGAAAAGGGTCATCTACAACAAGAACCAGGAACAACCGATGACCGAAGTGGGCCTCCGGCCAGGCCCGGTCGAAGACGTGTATGTTGTGCTGGCCGGCTTCGATAACATGGGGGCCACCGCGTCGTTCAAGGTGTACATCAACCCCTTGATGTCGTGGATGTGGATTGGCGCCCTCTTTATCATCGCCGGCGTCCTGATTTCAGCATGGCCGCGCAAGGCCTACGTATCGGCTGAGGCACGCGTGCGGCTTCCCGAGGGGACTCAGCCCATTACCTAGGCCTCAGAACCAATCTCTCGTTGTCGCAACAGGAATTCGCAATGATCATTCTGGTCGCCGCCTTGATGTCGATTGCTGCGCTGCTTCTCGTCGCCTATCCCATCCTGGTCAGGGCGCGTTCACCTCAGAGGGTTGAAACCCCGGCAGAGGAGCAGCTGGACGAGCTGCTCGGCCGCCGGGACGCGGCTTTCCAGGCGCTGCGGGATCTTCGATTCGACCACGAGGTCGGAAAGGTCACCGACGAGGATTTCGTCGTGTTCGAGGCCGATCTCAAACATACGGCCGCCGACGCGCTGCGCGCGCTCGACCGATGGGAGGCCAGAGCCGATCGCGAAACTGACAGCGCGCTCGAGTTGGCAATCGCGGCGCGGGCACGCGCACTCGCCGGCGGCCGGCGCTGTCGCCAGTGCGGCAATCCGGCAGCTCCCGAAGATAAGTTCTGTTCGGTGTGCGGCGCCGATCTGCCTGCGGCGGGCGTGTCCGCTGCCGCGCCCCTGGCGCCCGCGCCGCCGTGTCCCAGGTGCGGCCGGCCGTTTGAGGCGGAGGATCGTTTCTGCGCCGGGTGTGGCCAAGCCCTCGCGCAGCCGGTGGGGCCTGTCGCGGCATGACGCACGCCGGCTGACCCAGCCACCATCGACACAGCCACCAGGCCGGCAGCGGCCACCAAGCCGCAGTCGGGAGTAAGTCCCCACATGAGCGAACGGCAAGCCATCGCCTCGCGCCTGCAGCGGCTCTTTGCCGGCACCTCAGCAATTGCCCCGCTGAACCGGATTCTTCCGCACCTGCAAATGGCCCTGGACGCGGCGGCCAGCCCCGAGCGCGCCTCCGTCAACATTGAGCGCTTCGTCGAGCGTGTTACCGACCCAGCGGCGGTGTTCCAGGTCCTCGTGGAACGACCTCATGCGTTGGATCTGCTCGTAACCCTCTTCGCCGGCAGCCAGTTCCTATCTGAGATCCTGATCCGCCGTCCGGACTACTTTGGACTGATCCTGCGCCCCGGCATCGCAGAGATCAAGAGCCCGGCGCGGTTCCATGCCGAAGGCGTCGAGGCGTTGGTGCAGTTCGCGTCCAACGATGGCATGGTGCCCAGCCCGGCACCATCCCTCGATGCACTGCGGCGCCTCCAGCATTGGGAGCTGCTACGAATCGGGTTGTGCGACCTGGGCGGCCTGCTGGACCTGGCCACGGTGACGGCGCAGCTATCCGGGCTCGCCGACGGCATCGTACAGGTGCTGCTGGCCCATGAGCTTGGGCAGATGGGCCGCAGTGACGACGGTTTCGCAGTGTTGGCCATGGGCAAGCTGGGCGGGGGCGAGCTGAACTACAGCTCGGACATCGATCTCCTCTTCCTGACGGATCGCGAGGCGGCAGTCTTCCGCCAGGCCGGCGAGCGCCTGATTTCGGCTCTGACCGAGGCCACCGGCGAGGGGTTCCTCTACCGCGTTGACATGCGATTGCGCCCTTGGGGGCGCGTAGGCCCTCTCGTTCCGACAGTTGATGGGTATCTCTCCTACCTTGCGAGGCATGCGCGCCTCTGGGAGAAGCAGGCGCTCATCAAGGCGAGGGTCATCGCGGGGGACCTGGAGGTCGGCGCAGAGTTTCTCAGGCGGGCCGGCCCGCTCCTCTTCACCGCCAACCGGGAGACGGTGCGCGCCGACGTCCATGCCATGAAGCAGCGGACCGAGGCCCATCTGCGCCAGCTCGGCCGCGACTGGGGCGAGGTCAAGCTGGGCGAGGGCTCGATTCGCGACGTCGAGTTCGTTGCCCAATATCTCCAGCTGGCCCATGGCGCTCGCCGCCCCGAGCTTCGGGGCGGCAACACCCTGGAAGCGCTGGCTCGCCTTGCCGACGAGAAGCTGTTGTCCGTTGACGAGTATCGCGTCCTCGTGGATGGCTATGTCTTCCTCCGGACGGTGGAGCACTACCTCCAGATCCTCCATTACCGCCAGACGCACACCCTGCCCCGAGAGCGCGCGGACCTCCGGTATCTTGCCCAGCGCCTTGGCTTCCAGGGTGAAGATGCTGAGACAAGCTTCGTGACGCGCTACTCGCAGCACAGTGCAGCCGTTCGCGCGGTCTATCAGAGCCATTTGGCCCCGCTGGCCGGGGAGAACGGAGGCGATCCAATGACCTCGCCGGCTGAGAGTTCAGGCGCGAGAACTTACCATGGATCTGCAGCGAGACAGGCCGCCGCGGCGGAGTCTCAGCCCGAATCGGCGGTCCGGCAGCACATCGCGCGGCTCTCTCCGTCGTATGCTGAGACTTTCGCCGCCGACGAGATCCAGAGGCACGCCGACCTCGCAGCGCGCCTCGACTCAGACAATCCCGTTGAGGTGGATGCGGCTTCGCTGGGAGGCGGCTACTGGCGAGTCACCGTCGTCGGTTATGACTATCTTGGCGAGCTATCGATCATCTGCGGCCTCCTGTTTGCACATGGGTTCACAATCCTGGACGGGCACGTCTACACCTATGAGCCCAGTACGCCGGCATCCGAACTGCCCATCTCAAGCGCCTCCGATACGCGGCGGAAGATCGTCGACGTCTTCACCGTGCACGCCATCCCCGAAGCGGAACGCCCGGAAATCACGTTGGCTACCGCCGACCCGTGGCTGCTCTACGCCCACGAGCTGACAGGCCTTCTGCGGCTGCTCCAGGCTCGGCAGCAGCGGGAAGCCCAGGGAGAGCTTGCCAAGCGTGTGGCAGGCGCGCTTCACGGCGTGCCGGAGGGCACGGCCACGCTGCACCCTATCAACATCGAGATCGATAACGAGGCGTCCAACCTCTACACCATTCTGCGCATCGACACGCCCGACACGGTCGGCTTCCTCTACGAATTCACCAACGCGCTGGCCCTCAACGGCATTTACATCGCCCAGGTGACCGTGAAGTCGGTCGGCAACCGCGTGCAGGACACGCTGTGTGTCACAGATGTGCGGGGCCGCAAGATCGTCTCGCCCGAAAAGCAGCGCGAGCTCCGTGCTGCCACTGTGCTGGTCAAGCACTTCTCGCATCTGCTGCCCCAGTCGCCCAACCCCGAGTCCGCGCTCCTGCACTTTCACGAATACTTGAGCGAGCTGTTCGGGCGCCAGTCCTGGCCCGACGATCTGGCCTCGCTCGAGCGCCCGGAGGTCTTGAACGCCCTTGCCCGGCTGCTCGGCGTGAGCGACTTTCTTTGGGACGATTTCCTGCGCATGCAGTACGCCAACCTCTTCCCGGTCGTGCGGGACGTCGATGCGCTGGCAACCCCCAAGACCCGGGCGCAACTGTCCGCTGAGCTGGCCCCGTCGTTGAAGGGTGCAAGCGACGCGGCCGCGCGGCGCGACGAGCTGAACGCCTTCAAGGATCGGGAGATGTTCCGCATCGACATGCGGCATATCCTGGGGCAGATCGGGGATTTCGGGCAGTTCTCCGCCGAGCTGACGGACCTCGTCGAGGTTATCTTGACGGCCGCCCAGCGGTTCTGCGCCGCCGAGTTGTCGGCGACCTATGGGCTGCCCCTGGACGAGAACGGGCGGGAATGCCCGCTCTGCATCTGCGCGTTGGGCAAGTGCGGAGGGCGCGAGCTCGGTTTTGCGTCGGACATCGAGCTGATGTTCGTGTTTGCCGGCTCAGGCCAGACGACCGGCCCCCGGATTATCACGACTACCGAGTATTTCGAGAAGCTGGTGGTTGAGACGGTGCGCGCCATCCGCGCCCGGCGTGAGGGCATTTTCGAGATCGACCTGCAGCTGCGCCCGTACGGAAGCGCAGGCAGCATGGCGGTCTCGCTCGATTCCTTCCGCCGCTACTTCGCCCAGGTAGGTCCCGCCTGGAGTTACGAGCGTCAGGCCTTGATCAAGCTGCGCCCTATCGGCGGCGATCGCGAGCTCGGCCAGCAGATCCGCGGGCTGCGCGATGAATTCGTCTACGCCGGCGCGCCTTTCGATGTGGCGGCCATGAGGGCCATGCGCGAGCGCCAGGTAAGGCATCTGGTGACGGCGGGCACTGTCAACGCCAAGTTTAGCCCAGGCGGGCTTGTGGACGCCGAATACGTGATTCAGGGCCTCCAAATCAGGCATGGCCATGCGGACCCGACGCTGCGGGTCACCAACACCCTGGAAGCATTGGCTGCGCTGGCCCAGGCCGGCATCGTCTCAGCCGAGAACTACGCCCGGCTGCGCGAGGCGTACGTTTTTCTGAGGCGTCTCATCAACGGTCTGCGCATGGTGCGCGGCAACAGCAAAGATCTTACGGTCCCAGCTCCCGATTCGGAGGATTTCGCATTTCTCGCCCGCCGGTTGGGCTATGCCAGCGAGCTCGGGCGCCTCCAGGCAGATCTCATGGACCACGTCACCTCCGTCCAGCGGCTCACCGTCCGGCTGCTTGGATGACTCATGGGTGAAAGAGTACCCAAACGGGTACTCGACACGCCGCATCCCGGGCGATACACTTCCCGGGTAGTCGATTTCTGTCACCCGATCGGGTAACCCCCGCGGGCCTGTGCGGTCGATGTACCGCTCGAGTTGGAACTGAAGAATCAAGGAGGTCGTTGATATGCCCAAAACTGTAGCAGATGTACTCGCCCTCGTGCCCAAGGTGCAGATGGTGGATCTCAGGTTCACCGACTTGCCGGGCGTATGGCAGCACTTTACCATTCCGGCCCGCCAGTTGAATGAGGAATTATTCGAGGATGGTATCGGCTTCGACGGCTCATCGATCCGCGGCTT
>Ga0315273_10005353_pt1 | contig 15864 bp, 31 predicted proteins | sample YL17G02_0_MG_FD_205753 | JGI IMG/M metagenome (GOLD analysis project Ga0315273, IMG submission 205753) | Sediment microbial communities from Yellowstone Lake, YNP, Wyoming, USA - YL17G02_0 | ecosystem: Environmental > Aquatic > Freshwater > Lake > Sediment | place: USA: Wyoming | collected...
TACCCAAAAGTAAAGTAGTTATACCAGCCAGAAGTACTTTTTGGTATAAAGTAAACGGCGGTAAAAAAACCCGCGATGAAATTCTCGCGGGTAAATTGGGGAGTTTAGTTTGCTAAGTTACGTCATTTGATACTACCTTTGACAATACAACCATCTTTCAGAATGACCATTGCATACCATTTATGTGGTCGAGGATAATGCGGACCCTCTATGAATACAACTCCATTTGGTTTACACTCAAAGAGTCTACTAGGATTGTATACTGTTACAGAATCGCCAGCATCTACAGCCTTTTTCAGAGCTTTTTTAGTTTCGAAGTCCCACGTTGTATACATTATTTCTCCGGTTTTTGGTTAGTCAATGTACCCAACATTGCACCCAATCCCGAGATTCCAGGGAGGAGATTAGACGTGAGAGATTTGGCAATCTTATCAACTAACGTGTCCACTAACTTGTCAATTCCATGATTCATTAGACTGTCCAATTGAGTTATTTGTAAATCGCTGAAACGAGCAACTTCGAATCCTCTTTCCGCGCCGTAGACTATGTTTGTATTGGTTTCCGGTTTGATGTTTGGCGTGTATACTTTCTGCCATCCACAATGCTCGCATGCTCTATTTTCACCAATTGTCAACATATCAGATTCCTTTCTTGCTAACTGTCATTGGAGCAGCGACGCCGAATCCGAGTAAAAACCCTAGGAAAAACCATACAAAAATCTTCATTTGTCATCCCTTATCTTGATGGAATCTACTTCGCCTTGGAGGATCATGGTATCGCCAGAAATTCCGCCAATTTTCCATACGCATGTTGCTAAGATTCGCTGTATACCTTGATGGTCATTGTATACATGGACTCTCTCAAAAACTTTACCATCTGTACCGTGTCCCATCCTTGCGACCATTTGGGCGCCATCTAACGTTCGAAAGTTAACAAAAAATCGTGGAGTTTCATCCCGATCTAGTGGATTGTATAGTGGGATTTGTTCGCATTTATGAGCGTATCCTATTATGAAACTCCCCAACGAGCCTACTACAACTATGATGATGACTAATCCAATTGGAAGATCAAATTCAAACATGTTATATACCTTCGAACCTAGTCTGAGAAAGCATATCCTGCTTGAATCGGATAACGTGATAATGAATCCGGTTTGTTATGTTGACAAACTCCGGTATTTGATAGATGTATTTGAACGCTCTACGGTTTACTAACGTTAGAAATTCGTCACCTAAAACGCGGGGAAGAATGCCGAAACATTCATCGCAAATCATCTCATAATCTGATACCAGCATCGAACATCCTATGCACGGCATTTGTATAGTAGACATAGTTTTCCTTTCCTTTATTCTATTGGTCGGCTCATTTCTTCCGGCGCGAAACGTGGAGGATTGGATAGCACATAATTGTGAGTCCAATCTTCCAATTTATCAATGTCACTCTGCCTTTTTGTGGTAGCAAATGGTCTGATAATTTTGGATCTATCTATGAATTTGAGACGATGTGGACCAAGTGCAATTGGGTTACAGATTGCCATTTTGTGAGTAACAAAAACCCTATCCGTAAACTTAGCAGCACCATTTTTTTCTAGTTGCTTGATGAGATCATTCCAGTTGACTTTTGGAATCCCACGATTAGCTTGCTTCGAATGTAGAGTATCTCCAAGTTTGTAGAATCCATTCTGTATGCAAGTGAAGGAATCATAGTTGTCTAGTTTCCATTCTCCCAATTCATTGCTTAGTTTTACATCGGGAGAATCTCTCGTGAAAATGCTATCAGTAGCGAAAGCTAGCACTTCGGTTTCACGCGAACAAGCAAGTAATTGCGAACGTGTTTTGGAAGTTATGAATCCCGCATAAGCAGGACAACGATATTGTGGTTTTCCTTTACGTTGAGCAAATTTTCCGTATATCGAATTGAGACTCAACTTCAATACAAATTCAGCGGGATTGTCAAGTTGTTTTAGCTCTTTCCTCTTGCGATAAATCTCCGGTAAAACACTTGCCATTCTTGATAATTCTTCGCGTTCTTGCGTCCAAAATTCGAGGATACGAATACGATTCCCGAATAGATTTATAGCTTCATCTACTTCGGGTTTGTAATACCAGCCCTTTCCTGCTAGCGGAAACGATATTAAACCATGAGAATCTCTAAACGGAAACGGCCCAATTTTACATCGAGAACTTACATTCCATTCACACAAATAAAGTGACAATGTATCATCGAGAACGCGTCGCGTTTTACCATGTTTCCAGAATCGTGCTGGAAGGTGTCGTGGTAACAATGATGCTGAAAATGGATAGGCAGAATTGATATCAAATGCGTTCACGTTTGACAATGTACCAGTGAGAATATTCTCAATTCTTCCGCCAAAAAATGCAGTGTTCCAAGCAGTAAGCAAACCGTTTGGAATGAATGATCCTCTAAAACGCGGGAAGTCTGCTACAATATCGAATCCCGCCGATGAGATAAGAAACGATGCAAGTGCTCCCGGACCATGCCATTTTTCTAGATAAATTCCTTGCGATTGAAAGAGAGTATCCAAGTGAATTATCAGCGCTTCCAAAGCATGTAATTCTAGTTCATTGTATCGTTTTATAGCGGGTAATTGTGAAGCAGAAAACGTAGAACGTCCCATCTTGCCCTGAGCGATTTTTTCTAGTGTCGGCCATGTTGGAAGAAACTTAGTTAGTGCGGAAATGAACGAACATCCAAAAAACGAGAAGGTATCAAACCATTTAAACTTGACGTTTCCTTTGCTAATTTCGAAAATTTTCTTCGGATAGTACCGTAGAATGTAGTCTCCGAAACGTGTTTGATTAATATCCTCATCAAGCAACTCGATTAGTGATTCATCTGGCAAGTCTTTCAGCATCATATTTACATCATAACCAATGCCGAATCCAATGAAAATGGAGTTAGGATTTACTCTTGCTAATTCATGCAAAAAACGAATGCATGATAGAGAATCGAGTCCTGCTACATTTTGAATTGAACCATGAAGTGACGCTAGCAGAGCATATTTTCCATCGTATCCTTCGCCATCAATTGCGATGAATTTTTTGTTAATCATTCTCTTTCGTGAACCATCGGTTTGTGAGGAGAGATTCATCTTCGAAGTCTAGCATTTCTGTAGACATTTCTTCGTTCGCAAGTTTCTCCGCTAGAGTTTCTTTTTCTATCTCCTTTTTCGATTTACTTGGAGACTTGGTTACTCTAGGCAATCCTAGTGCGTCTGCTACCGTATTCAATCTAGCAAGGATCAAACTTCCGGATTCTACTTCATGAATTTTTAGTGCCTTGTCTAGTGCAGAAGTGAATGATGCAGCAGTACGTTTTTTTCCGCCTGTACCATGCGGAAATTTTGCGGCATCTCTTGCTAACTTAAACAACTTTTTTTCTTCGAAACGAGTCATTAATGGTAAGACGTTTTCAGTTCGCGTGAGACGCCGTTTAGCTAATGGAGTCAACGCATCAAGTTTACGTTTTATTTTTAGGAACGTTCTATCAGTAATATCATTGGGATTTTTAGCAATTTTACGATAGGTTCCCGTCGAAATATTTAACGCTTTCGCGGCACGTTTTTGTGTCTTATGTTGAACCTTGAATGCGTCCCAAAAATACGGATTCTTAAGTCTATTTACTAGCTTGATGAATGTTTTTGGAGACTTCTTTTTTTTCACAATCTATCCGCCATTGTCTCTCCCGTCGTTCAATTTCATCTGTAAAATTTTGTATCAAACGATCTACTAAGAATGCCGTTTGGAGATATGTTTGTTTGTCTTTTTCAAGTGATTCTATTTCTTCTCTGAGACTGCCAATTGTACGCTTAGTAAGTGGGATACGTGGCATCATATGTTCCTTAGTATTTGGTGATGGCGAATTTGGCAAGTTTGTTAATGCCTTACAAAAACACCGGCGTCCATGAGGACGAATATGCATTATTTTCTCCCTAAAAAATGCACGTTTTTGTGAAAGCTAGAACGTGCAAACTAGCGCGGAATTTGCTTACTGTTTCAGAAGATTAACAGAATACGCTTTCCATGCTTTCCCCGGAACATCATGTTGAATCAATTCGAACGACTTTCCAACGTAAGATCCTTCTGGAAAACGTTCATTGAGTGTATTCAAAAGAACCGCGCCAGCTGTCAATTCGAAGCATGTTCCCGTTTCGAGATCCTCTACCATTGCTACATACCGCGTTTTATTTTCTTCCGGATTATCACGGTTTGTAGACTGACGAGGTAGAGCAGCGGTCAAGAATTTTGCATACTTTGGAGTTTCGGGCTGAAACTTCCAAGGCGAAAGTCTGATAGGTTCCTTGACATACATCTTACCGCCAATTGTAACGGTATTATTAGAAGGTTCGATCATGGAAGCAAGAGCGGGCGGAAGTGGGCCGACAAGATTTTTCTTAGTGGTACCCATTTTATGTATCCTTTCCTCGTCTGGATTGTTACTATTGCCAATGATAAACTTGTCTAGTTCACGCTTCATTCTCGAAGTAAGCATTTACAGCCAATCCCGTAATTTAGTTACCGTATCGCCTGATAACTTATTTAGAACAAAATCATCCATAACTTTCCGGTAAGCATCAAGCAATTTTTGTAACTCCTCCTCTCGTTTTAGCGCCAATTCGAGCGCCTTAGTTGCAGGGAGAGGATCATAATTTGCGCTAGACTTGATGTTATCCATTCCGTAATCACGTTTCGTAAAAACCGCATTCATGCTATCAATTGCACGGTCAGCGCTGGCACTTGTTTTTTCCCGTAATTCTTGTTTGACAGAATCGTTCATTTCTCCCCCGCTATTTCGCGTACTCTACGTGTCAGATATTGTGTCAAACTTAGCAATTCCGGCTCCTCAATTGCTTTCTTAGTTAGTGAGCGAATCTCACTCAAAGTTAACCATACTCTGACAGGTTGGGAGCGTTCTATCTCAACGGTTTTTTCCGGCGGAGTATCCTCTTGCTTAGCTTTTTTCATTCGTTTAATCGCCATTTATCTACGTCCTTTCCGGTCATAACAAAATGACCAAATAGGATTGTAACACATTTGTCAACGCGTGTCAAGTTGCCAATTAGTAACATTAGCAATGAAAAGAATCAACTTGACAAATTAATAAAAGCGTACAATTGCTCAGGAGGATTCTAGAATGTCTAAATATACATGGTGGATTATAGGTGCCGTGGTTCTCTTTCTAGTTTGGCGATATATGCAAGTCAAGAACGGTAGCACCAATGGCAAAAAGGACGGTAGTACGTTCGGAATGTCATCGCAAGTTTCCAGCGCTTGACAATAGGCTGAATAGTAAGAGTTGCTAACATGGCAGAAGTCCAATTGACCTTAAAGGAAAGGCTCGCAAACTTATCTAAACGTGCATTATTGGGAAGTTTGCAAGAGGAAAAAAAAGATGACAACCTTGGAGAAATCGGAGGAGAAACCGGAGGAGAAACCGGAGGAGAAAGTATCAAATCCGGAAACGAAATCGCCGGAGAAAACGACCGAGACTTCGACTTCGGAAGTGAAAAAACCGGAGGAGAAACCACAGAAAACGACTCCGGAATTGGTGATAGTTCCATCCCTGCCGAAACCGAAAAAATCCCCGGAAAACGCGGTAGACATAAAAAAGAATGTGAATGTGAAAAATGCATTGCACGAAGAGAGAAGCAGGAAACCGGGGAAACTCCGAGCATTGATTCAAAAAGTCCTTCTAGGGTAGACTTCAAATTACTGTTTCCCGGTTTGCTAGAAGATGGTAAGAAACCCAAAATCGAAGATAGTGCGGCAGGGTTTTTTATGCTAGTTGGAAAAGCAACGGGATACCTTTCAGGCTATCCTCATATTTGCTCACTTGCAAACGAAGAAGCGCGCGATTTGGGACGTGGTTTTATTGCATGTATTAACACAATTCCCGCTGCTAAAAAAGCACAATTGATGGCGCGCGCCGAGAATGTTTTACCATGGGCTGCATTCGGATTAACTACAATCGCCGTAGTAGCACCTAGAGTCATGCTGTATCAAATGGAGAAAAGTAATGCCGGAGTTAGCAAATCCATTGGCGGATCTAATAGCAAAAACGTTGCGACAAATCAATCCGGAAACGTTTCCGCCGATGGTTCGACCGTTCCTAAATCCGATAGTAACATTGATAGAGAAGCGCTTCCGAACCGCTTCCGCCCTAGAGCTTAAGCAGTTTGTAAACATCGTGGTTACGTTTGCAGAGGATTGTGTCGCGGCATATGAAACTCCTCGAATTGATTCCAGCGAAAACAGATCGAGCGGTGTTAGTAGGAATGACGGGAAGCGGGAAAACTACATTGGCAATGCATCTACTGCGATACTCTCCTCACGTAGTAGCAATTGATCCAAAGGGTCTGTTAAATTGGCAAGGTTATCAACGGTTTACTACGCTAGCAGAAGCAGTAAAATGCGAAGAACCTAAGATAATTTATGCTCCAAAAGAAACGGAACTACGGGACACTAGTTATCATGAAGCATTTTTTGCATGGATCTATCAGCGTGGTAATTGCACACTCTACGTAGATGAAGTTTTTGGAGTAGCATTTGGCAATAGATTACCGCCTCACTATCATGCTTGTCTAACTCGTGGACGCGAGAGAGGAATTGCTACTTATTCAAGTACGCAACGTCCCGTTACACTTCCCAATGTCATTCTTTCAGAGTCTGAAAAATGGTTTGTTTTCAGACTATCTATGCCGGGTGATCGTAAAAAAGTGGAGGAAACTGTAGCGATAAGTAACGAAGCAATTGTGAATCTAAAGAAAATGGAGTTTTTTCACGTAACTGCGGAAGATCAAACTCCCCGTGGTCCATTAAAGTTAGACTTAACAAATCATCATTATCAAGAGGAAAAAAATGCCTAAGTTTGCTTTCGCCGATGCCGCCCGCCAGCGTTCTCAGACGGTCGCCGCTGTTCCTTTCGCTGCTAATGGTAGAGTTTCGATTGAGATGCCGCGGGTAGGATTTGCCTCTGCCGTGCATCTTGTTTTGAAAGGAACTATCACCCGCGGTGCGCAAGATACAGGCGCATTTTCAGCGAGAATGTGGAATATTTTGCAGCGCGTTGGGTTCTCTCTCAATCTAGGCGCTAACTCCGTAATTGATATGTCGGGTTTTGGTTTGTATTGTCAGAATCAAACTATCGCTCGTCATTTTGGTCCAGATTTGGGCGGATCTATTGCTGCCGCTGCTACAGGACAGGCGAACGGTTCACTTGAAATGTCTCCCGGAGTCTTTCGCGGTACTGCGACTCCCGCTGGAGTTAATATGCCGTTTGTTATGTCCTGGTATCTTCCAATTGGGCAGAATCTAGGTCCTAATGCTACCGTTGGACTTATCAATCTGCAAGCACAGGAAATTCGTGCATCTCTTGATATTCTTTTTGGCAATGTCGCGGATCTTTTTGTGGCAGGTGCGGTAGTCGCCAACACAGTTCTCAACGCATTCACACTTACTGCGTCATACATTTTCTTCGAAGTGCCCAATCCTGCGAACGTGCTTTGGCCGCCGTTGCTTTCTCATCGTCTTCTCGAAGAAAAGCAGCCCTTTTCTAACACGGGAGATATTACATATACAATTCCGCCACAGGGTACTTTGCAGCGTTGGGGTCACGCAGTTCTACTCAATAATTTGATGGTACAGTCTGGTAGTGCGGCGGGAGGAGATGTTACGGGTTTGATTGTTAGAGTTAACAAAACTGATGATTTCTACCGTCAAACTCCCGAATTTGCTGCATATCTTGCGCGTCAGAGATATGGGCATTCACTTCCCGAAGGTGTTTTCGTTCACGATATGCTTGCAGCTTCGCAAGTAGTCGACGCCGGAGTTTATCGCGACACAATCAATTCCGAAGCAATCGCTACTCTCGAATCCATTGTAACAATCAATCCCAATGCCGTGTTGGGTGTTGGGAATAACTTCAATGAAACATGGCGTGAAATTGTCCAGCCGCTTGCATACTAAGTGAGAGGATAAATAACATGTCTTACAATGGCGTTCTAACTAATCCCGTTGGAAATACGTATCCCGATTTCGAAGCAAGTGATCCTGCATTGTCATTGGGGATGCGCGTTTCTGGAAGTGCACCGTCATCTCCCGACACTCCGATTACAAGTGATGCAGCGGCACAGATTTCAATCGGTGGTCAAAAATCTATTCTATGGGCAGGTTTGATGTTCGTTGGATTGCTCATTGCGCTTATGTATTTTGCGCAGTATTTTTCCGATGAAAAAAGTGAGTTTAGGAACATCAAAGCTAGTGCATATAATGCTTTGGTGATTGGTCTAGCGGCGGTAACTACAATTCCGATTTACAAGTTTCTTTTCTCGAAACTTCCGGTTCCGGGAGTGAAAGCCTGGGTGTCCGCGGTTTGATGAAGTAAGCAAATGCGCACGTTGATAAGAATGCACCAAAAACGAAAGATTCATTGTACCGTCAACGTGCGCATTTTGCGGAGTAAGAAATGAAAAAGAAAAATAAGAAACGTATTAAAGTAGGCAAAATGAATAAAAAATTGCAATTCAAAACAAAACGTAACATCAAAAACGATAACGCGGGTTTTAGTTGGTTGTTTGGAAAGTTGTAGATTTATGATAAGTTAACCAAAATGCGCGCCATTGTATCTAGTGATTTTTGATTCATTGAATTGAGATGTAAAAACAGAATCGAACGTACATTGGCGCGCATTTTATTGGAAAGGATGTATGTCTAACTCTCTCTTAATCGTTGCAGGATTCTTGTTACTTTATCTTGCTACCACGGGAAAAATTCAAGAGCTTGCTAACCTATGGAATCGCTAACATGGCCAATTCGTCGATTCTTATATTACTCGGCGCTTTGCTTATGTATCTTGCTTATTCTGATAAGCTAGACGATTCCATCTTGATACTTTTCCCAAATGCTATCACGCGCAAAGGTACAGAAGTATGAATGTTAGATCAGAATTTTCACGTGGTTTAGCATGGTTTATAGCGGGAATGGGCATTGTTTTGTCAGTAATTGCTCTAGACTTTGCTACAGAAAATTTTCGCAATAAAACGAGTATTTGATATGAGCGGCGGAATCATTCCGGTACTAGCGGCGGGATGGATAGTTGCGTTCATTTTTGCGATGGATAGAACGTTAGGATCGTGGCTCATAATCGTACTCGTTCTCGGCGCGTTATTTGTGCAAGAGAAGAAAAAGAAAGCTCTTGCGAATCCACAAATTGAACTAGTTTAAATGAAAGGATTTTGCTATGTCATCGTTCGATAAATTCATCGCTGGCGCGTTTTTTCTCATCGCGCTATATCTCGTCTTCCAGAGTGAAAATGTAGCGCGAGTTATTGGACAGTTTGGCGCATCTTCCGAAGGAATTTTTAAGACTCTGCAAGGACGTTAGACATGATGCTTTATGGCGTTCCCGGAGATTCCGGAACGGTAGAAATGGACATTCCCGCTAATCCACTAAATAATCAATCGGAACATGGCCGTCCTGCCGAAACTCACTACGGAAAAGCTTACAAGAAACTAGTAACTAATGATCTTGCCAAACCACGATACAAACCCGGACCTTGGAATTTTCTTCCGTTCGCCGGTCAATTGATGGTTCCGGCGCCCGCGAGACCACGCATCCAATACCATACTACGCAAGGTTTCCGTGGTAGCGTTTCACTTGCGCAAGCACCAAAATATCAACGTTTGGCACCTTGGTTAGTTGATCCTAGGACAGCGTGAAATATGTGGTTCTTCGGTTATCCAGATGATTCTGAATATAAGAAATCTAAGAAATCTAAGAGACCTAACAAATACAAAATCGAAATTAGACACGGTGAAAGTTATTCAGTTTTTCACGTTTATAGGAACGGTAGTTTTGTCAAGTCTCATAGAAGTCTAGAAGCTGCCGAAGCTCATATTAAAAGGTTGAAAATATGAAAATTGCCGAACTACTTAAGAAAAAAGAAACGCTCTACGCAATCGGAGGAGTAGCAGTAATTGGCGTGGTTTACTACGCATATAAAAATCGTGGCGCGTCATCTGGCACGGCCACGGCCACGCCATCCGACACACAAACTCCGACAAGTAATACCGGAACTGCTAGCAGCGGGAGTGCTAGCAATCAAAATATGCAAGCGGCCATAGCGCTTGCACAAATTCAAAGCGCCGAAAAAATTGCCGCGAATCGTGATGCGGCACAACTAGAAGCTGCGCGAATCGCGGCACAAACCGCGAAGGATGTTTCATCCAATAGAACTACGCAAGCGGCATTAGGAGCAGCATCAACTCCTGGTGCTCAAATAGGCATAAACGAATTGGTTAAAGCGTTCTTGAAATGGGTCCAAGGTACTACGCCTACGGAAGAAATACCACGTTATGATGGTCCGACTGGAATGGATATTGGCAAGACTGGAATGACCGATCAAGTTTTTGCTAACTATCCAATGCCTAATAATCTAAGCCAGGTGTTCGATTTTGAGCAGACTCCCATTGGTGCTATTGGCAATAATTTTACCGTTGAACCTATGTATTGGGATGCTAATACTTCGGATGGTCCTGGAGGTACAATGTATACTTTCGCGGGAGAAAATTCTGGTAATAGCGGACCATCATCCGGTAACGTTGAAAATGATCCAAACTACGGTTACGGATGGGACTGAAAAGGAGTAAGCAAACATGAGAAGTTATTCGAAACTTGGAGATAGACGTCCCGGTAATCTTTTCTTGCAGAGTGTGAGAACTAGTTCAACATTGCAAGGAGATTTGACGTCAATTCTCAGAGCACAAATTCAGCAGACCACGATACTACTCAATCAAGTCTATGCTGGAACGCGCGCCATTCTAGATGCATCGGTGCATGGTAGAACTAAGTAGGCAAGTATCATGCAAGATGATACACAATTATTGATTGATGATGGTTCCGGAGGTGGTACCGGAGACGGTACCGGAGGCGGTTCCGGCGATGGTACCGGAGGCGGAGGCGGAGGCGGTACCGGAGACGGAGGCGGTACCGGAGGCGGTACCGGAGGCGGTACCGGAGGCGGTACCGGAGGAGGTACCGGAGGCGGTTCCGGCGTTTCGGATGATCCTACAATTGCAGACTTGCTACGTTCCGGATTAGGTGGTTCCGGCGCGACCAATCCTCCGGTAATTATTCCGGTACAAACTAAGGCGAGTAGTTTACCAATTTTTGCAGCTATTATCATGGCAGGAATACTTGTCTACTTTCTCTTTTTTCGCAAGAAAACGTCAATGAAAACTAGTGAAAAAAATGAATGACGACTTCCGCGCGTATGCAAATTCGTCTGCTAGAAATGCTGGTGTACCGGAAGATTTATTTGCTCGTTTGATAGGTGCAGAATCTAGTTGGAATCCTAACGCGATTGGACCAATTCTTCCCAATGGCGAACGTGCTCTAGGAATTGCTCAAATTCGACCTAGTGCTCATCCGTTCGTGAATGCAAATGATCCATATGCTAGTTTGGATTATGCAGCGGGATACTTGCGCAGTTTGTATGATGAATTTGGATCATGGGATTTGGCAGTGGCGGGATACAATGCCGGACCATCGAAAGTGAAGGAAAATAATTACAATGTACCTTCACAGTCTCGCTCGTTTGTCGATAAAATTATTGGCAGGCGAGACGCTAATCTTATGGTAGAAGGTGCGTCAGGTAGTCTAGTCAATCCTTCCGAAAAGTCACCAATATCTACTAACAAACTTACGTATTTAATTGCTATTGTAATGCTCGTTCTTGCATTCGGCGCGTTGAATACTCCGCGAGGAGAAACGTATGGGACTTGAAGTAACAGATATTGTGAATGCTATCAATCGCGGAGTTACTTTCGGCGATGATGGCATTGCAGCTATGCACAATACACAGGCGAGTTATACGGGAGATACTCCGGTTAGCGTTGCCAATAATGCAGCCAATACTCCGCCTGAAACACAATCAAACTGGTACGGTTTAAGTATTCCGAAGCAGCGTACAACGTCAATTTATGATAATGAACCTTATGATTCTAGCAAGGAAACTCCAGGAGAATATGGCGAACGTATCAAAAAAAAGAACGATACAAAAACTTCGGTTTCTATGCGTACTGTTAGACGTTGGAGTTTGGGAATCTTAGGTGGATTTTTAGTTCTAGTTGGCGCTGTAGGCATGGTTTCCGGTTCGAGCGCGGAAGCGCCATTAGCTCTAGCATTTGGTAAAATTGCCAATAAAATTGAGAAGAAAACGGAGGAGGAATGAGCACTAGACTAAAGCAGTTTGGAAGTGTAGGAGGAGAATTTTCGCAAGATGCACGAATCTACATTACCGGCCCTGGAAAAAAACAGGCGCTTGCTATCATTGCAAGTTATCAAATTAGTAACATTGTGCTTCCCAATAGCGTTCTCTTCGCGGATTCCGCCGTGGTCTGGGGAAGATTGACAATTTTTGATGGATTAGTGGACTTTGGGCAAGAATATACTGCGCTAACTCCGGTTACTTCGCGCGTTCTTTTTGATGCTGCTTTACCATCTCCCGGACCCCACCATTTTCTATTGCCAATTGCCGATCTAGTTCCTAACCCGTCATCTAGTAACACGCTATCCATTTTTCTCAGTAATATTGCAGCACAAGGTGGAGTAAGCGTACAAACTATTTTGGTAGTTGGCGGTGCTGGTACATTCACAATTACTTATAACGGTTTGACTACTGCGCCGATAGCATGGAATGCAGCGGCAGCGGTAGTTTTAGCGGCATTGAATGCGTTGGGAACTATCATAGTCGCGGGAGGAGTAGCAAGTGTAATATTGACAGTACCAGCGGCAGGAATGTCATTGTATACAATTACATTTAATACTGGTCCACAAAATGCATTGTTTTCACTTGGTGCTGGCGGAGCGACTTCTACATCTAACACGGTAACTTATGGTGGTCCGCCGATACAGTGGGCACCATTGCTTACAGTCTACGGTAGAATTATTGATTCTGGAAACGTTCTTTCCGTAAGATAAACTACACAATACAAGAGGAGAAAAAATGTCAGATCAATCAACTGGCCAGCGTCCAAGTTTTCCGCTTGGAAACATGGGACATTGCAATGGATTGGGACACTATTTTAATGGTAACTACGCTATCACGCAAGCACTAGTCAATGCAAACGTACAACTAATTCTAAGTAATCCTTCTGGCGTTGGGTTAGCGGATAAAAATTATCCGCCGTTTGGTCCGCAACGTACTACACAGTTTGGCGGGTGGCTCGTCAATCAGAGTGATAACTACATAACAGTTAATGCAGAGGGCGCTTATCTCATTCGTGGTTCCATTTTTGCTAAGATTAGTGATAATTCATTCTTCGGAGATAATTGGAAAGTTCAACTCGATATTTTCATTGCAGATGATGCAGGTGGACCATTCATTTTTCAGGCTACGGAGTCCAAGTTTACTCTAGCTTCATGGCAGATGACACTATGTCCTTTGACAGTAGTCGAGTTGGTTGTATTGCCAAAAGGATACAGAATCCAATTCAAACTAACACTCAATGCCGCAGTTCTTCCGGTTGGCGAACGTATGATTCCTTCCGGTCAAAATTCTGCAATGGATTTTATGAGCGTCGTCTATCTTGGTCCCACTGTATAGGTGATAAATGTCAGACCAAAGTTACGCACAGAATGGCGTTGTTAATATCAATTTTGGTAATTCATTTTTTCTAGGATACAAACCACCTTTTGTTAGTGTTTTGGGAACCGTAGTTGGAATTATTCCTAATGCAACGTCTCTCAAAATGGGATACAATACTCTGGTAGCAGAGAACCTTCCAAAAATTTGGGACCCTGCCGTTTCACTAACACGATTCACGGTACCGTTCACAGGAATTTGGGCATTCGAATTGGATTTTTCTACCGTAACTACTACTCTACAACTAAATTCTAATGTCACATTGGACGTATATAGAAACGGCGTTCTTAGTCCATTCATTCAAACCATTTCAGTAATAAATAGCGCGAGACGTTATCAGGAAATCGCCATACGTAGTGCAACCGCTGGCGACTTTTTCGAATTTGGATTCACTAACAATAGTGGTATTCAAATAACTACTACAAATTTGTATACTGTACGTTGCGTTTTTATGGGAGGATTGTAACGTGGCAGAAGCAGTTGATTCGGATGGAAAACTTGCCAGAGGAGTAAATTCACTTGCCAATAACATTGCTCTTACTGCTACTCTTCCCTTATCTACTTCCGGTAGTGCTAACATAGCAATAGGGAATAATGCACTAGATAAAATTGTAAATGTTAATGATAATACAGCCGTTGGGTCTCGTGCTCTTGTATCCGCTACAACTAGAAGAAATACTGCAATCGGATCTAATGCGGGCGGCGTAACTACTACCGGCGAAGGTAATACTTTCGTTGGATATGCGGCAGGACTTACAGGATCACAAATTGCTACGGTTAGCAATACTACTGCAATCGGAAAACAATCATTTACTCAAATTGATGGTGAAATTGCATTGGGAGATGATTTTCAGGCAACGGAAGTAAAATGTAGAACTAAACGAATTGTGACTCATGGAATCGCTGCTAACTATACAGCATTCAAAGCGCTAACTGATGTAGTGGGAGGATTGACTACTCTATTCCAGATATCAATTCCTGCTAGTGGACATGCTGGCGGAATGATGAATTATGTATTCAAGCTAACAAAAGCTGGCGGTTTTTGTACGCATTCCGGAGTAGCAACATTCGCGGCTCATAATGATGCTGGTACTGTAACAAGTATCATTAGAGAATCTGCCCAATTGGAATCTCAGATTGTAGAAGGTGTAGCAGTTATTACTGATACGTTTTCAATCACAAATGGTGCTGGTATTATTACTATAAATTGTGCTGTTACATCTAACCAAGGTGGATACACTGATGCGTCAATTTTGGCTTCCATAACCGTTACACAAGATGAAACTTGTGTAATTACAAGATTATAGAAAGGATCTAAAATGTCAACGTTTAACGCTCTTTTCGAATCTCTAGATGCAGCAGTCGCTGCTATTAAATCGGCGGTTAATCTCGCTGGTAGTACGCATAAAAACCCGATCATTGATACATCTCCAAGTGATGAAAACGTCGATTCCGTACTTAATAAAGTGTATGCCGGATGTAGAGACTTGTATCCTACGTGGTACAATGCAGGTTCGTCTATTTCTCGCATCCCTGTACGCAATGCATTGATGTATAAAACCGTTGATGAAGTTGCTAACAAACTTCTCGAAGCCGTTGCTATGTTTCATGGTGATTCGGCAGCCGCACTTGTGAAAGAATACAACTATGCAGATCGTGTTGCAGATTGGGCAGAGGATAATTCTCCGCTTCCCGCTCGTCTAGAAGAGATCAAACCTAATCGAGATCCTGCTACAATTGCAAAAAATGCAGAAGAATTGATTGCTTATGCTGGTAATTTGACTAGTAATAACGTCGCGATTGACAAGTCTTACCGTGCTCTTGTATATGATCTTGCGATGGTATACAAACCTATTAATGTTGATCCTCGAACACTCCGGTATCTTGTTATGATTGGAAGCGTTGAAGTGTTTCAGAATAAATTGACAAGTGTAAAAGCTCCAGGTGATTTTTTTGGTGAACGTGTAACCGTTGTTCCAGAGTCATATTATTGTGCTGGCGGTATCGTTGGGTCGTTCGAAGATTTTTGTAGTAGACTAAGGTAGCAAAATAGCATATGGAATTTGATGTTGGACCTAACCTTGTATTGATAATCATTGCAATCATTAACTTGCTTACATTGATAAATACACACAAGACTAAGCAACTTGTGAATGGTAAGCATCTTGAATTACTCAATGACTATACAAAACTACAAGACA
>Ga0315273_10005354_pt1 | contig 15862 bp, 12 predicted proteins | sample YL17G02_0_MG_FD_205753 | JGI IMG/M metagenome (GOLD analysis project Ga0315273, IMG submission 205753) | Sediment microbial communities from Yellowstone Lake, YNP, Wyoming, USA - YL17G02_0 | ecosystem: Environmental > Aquatic > Freshwater > Lake > Sediment | place: USA: Wyoming | collected...
GTCGAGGACGAGAGCGCGATGCGCTTCGGCTCGGCCACGATCGCCGACATGACGTGGAAGCAGATGATCGACACGATGTCGTGCACCGAGTGCGGCCGTTGCCAGGACGTCTGCCCGGCGTACGCAACGGGCAAGGAGCTGTCCCCGAAGCTCCTGATCATGGGATTGCGCGACCAGCTCTTCGCCGAGGGGCCGAACCTCCTCGCAGCGGCGAAGGGCGGCCAGGCATTCGAGCCGACTGCGCTCGTTCCGAACGCGGTCAACGACGACGTCGTCTGGGACTGCGTCACGTGCGGCGCCTGCGTGCAGGAGTGCCCCGTGGCGATCGAGCACGTCGACCACATCGTCGACCTCCGCCGCCATCTCGTCATGGTCGAGGGTCGCTTTCCATCGGACGGCGAGACGATGCTGCGCGACGTCGAGCGCTCGCAGAACCCGTGGGGCAAGCCGCAGGCAGAGCGCGCCGACTGGACGGAAGGGCTCGACGTGCGCGTGTTGCAGCCGGGGGAGCCTGCGCCCGAGGTCCTCTACTGGGTCGGCTGCGCCGCCTCGTTCGACGAGCGCGCCCGCACGACGGCCCAATCCACGGCGAAGCTGCTGCAGGCGGCCGGCGTCGACTTCGCCGTTCTCGGCCCTCGCGAGTCCTGCACCGGCGACCCGGCCCGGCGGATGGGCAACGAGTACACGTTCCAGTCGTTCGCGGAGCAGAACGTGACGACGATGAACGACGCCGGGGTGAAGAAGATCGTCGCCAGCTGCCCGCACTGCTTCAACACGCTCGCGAACGAGTATCCCGACTTCGGCGGCAACTACGAGGTCGTCCACCACACCGAGCTGCTCGCCGAGCTCCTGCAAACGGGCAGGCTCAATCCGGTTGCCGGCGCCGAGGAGATCACCTACCACGACTCCTGTTATCTGGCCCGCCACAACGACGTCATCTCAGCACCGCGCGAGATCGTCTCTCGCGTCGGAAAGCCGCTCGAGATGGCACGGAGCGGCAAGCGGGCGTTCTGCTGCGGCGCCGGCGGCGCCCACATGTGGATGGAGGAGCGCGGCAACCAGATCAACGAGGAGCGCGCCCGCGAGGCGGCCGAGACCGGGGCCGGGACGCTCGCCGTCGCGTGCCCGTTCTGCACGATCATGCTCGACGACGGCGTCAAGCAGAACGGCTCCGAGATGCGCGTGGCCGACGTTGCGACGCTGCTCGCCGAGGCGTTGAGACCGTGACCTCCGCCGGGGCGCCTGTTCCGCGCCGGGCGATCGCTCACTTCCTCGGACGCGCCGCCGCGAACGCCGTCCCCGGGGCGCGGGTGCGGGCTCTTACGCGACGTCGCGTAGGCCGGCCATCATCAGGCCGAGCGCCTCGCGCGTACTCTCTCGCGGATTCACCTCGGCGATGATGTCGCCCTCGAACATCACGAGGATGCGGTCGGAAAGCGACAGAACCTCGTCGAGGTCCTCCGAGACGATGAGGATCGCCGTACCCGCGTCGCGCTGCTCCATCAGCCGCGTGTGGATGTAGTGCCCGGCGCCGACGTCGACGCCCCGCGTCGGCTGTGCGGCAAGGAGCACACGCGGGCCCGCCGACATCTCGCGCGCGAGGATCAGCTTCTGGATGTTGCCGCCGGATAGGTTGCGCACCGGCGTGTCGAGGCTCGGGGTCTTGACGTCGAACTCGGCGACGAGCTCCTCGGAGTGCCGCCTGATCGCGCGGGCGCGGAGGAAGCCCCACCGTGAGAACTCCGGCGCACCGTTGTCGATCAGAAGCAGGTTCTCGGCGACCGAGAACTCGGGGACGACGCCGTCGCGCATCCGCTCCTCCGGAACGTAGCCGAGCCCCGTCCTGCGCGCCTCCGCCGGGTTGAGCCCGACGAGAGACTTGCCGTCTATCTCGATCGAGCCTCCGGCGGCGTGCCGCAGTCCCGCGATCGCCTCCGCGAGCTCGCGCTGCCCGTTCCCCGAGACCCCCGCGATCCCGACGATCTCGCCGTCGCGCACCTCGAGGTCGAGGCCGCGGACGGCGTCAACGCCTCGATCGCCCTTTACGGTGAGATTCCGTACGACCAGCCGCGCGTCACCATTGCTGCTCTCCCCGAGCGGCTCTTGCGTCGGCAGCTCATGGCCGACCATCATCTCGGCGAGGCCGTGTCGCGTCACCTCCGACGGCAGCACTGTCCCGATCTTGCGCCCGTTCCGGAGTACCGTGATCCGGTCCGAGAGGTCGAGCACCTCGCGGATCTTGTGGGAGATGAAGACGAGGCCTCGGCCGTCGTCGACCATCTGCCTGAGCACGCCGAATAGGTCGTCGACCTCCTGCGGCGTCAGTACCGCCGTCGGCTCGTCGAGGATCAGCAGCGAAACGTCGCGGTAGAGCGCCTTGATGATCTCGACGCGCTGCCGCTCGCCGACCGAGAGCTGCCAGATCACGGCCTGCGGGTCGACACGCAGGCCGTACCTCTCCGACAGCTCCGCGATGCGCCGCGATACCGCGTCGAGATCGGTCAGCGGGCGACGGGTGGACCGCGTTCCGAGCGCAACGTTCTCCGCGACGGTGAGCGTGTTCACGAGCATGAAGTGCTGGTGGATCATTCCTATCCCGCGCGCGATCGCGTCGGCCGGGGAGGTGATCGTAACCCGCTCCCCGCGCAGGCGGATCTCGCCTTCGTCCGGCTTGTAGAAGCCGTAGAGAACACGCATGAGCGTGCTCTTGCCGGCACCGTTCTCGCCGAAGAGCGTGTGCACCTCGCCGGCCCGCACATCGAAGTCGACGTGGTCGTTGGCGACCACCCCGGGAAACCTTTTCGTGATGCCGCGCAGATCGAGCAACGGCACCACATCGACCTCAGCACTGTCGGTGTTCCCCGGGGTGGACGCCTCGACCGTCATAGACCGCTCGGTACGACGATCTTGCCGCTGACGATCCCGTCGACGACCTTCTTAGCCTTCGCCTGGATCGTCTTCGGCGTATTCGCGGCCCTGTTGAACTGGATCTTCTCGCCTCCGTTCTTCAGTGAGATCCGGTACGAGACGCCGCCGAGCTTCCCACTCTGGACGCGCGTGACAATCTGGCTGAGGACCGGCATCCAGTCGTACATCTGAGTTGCCACGACGTTCTTGGGGGCGAGTGACGCCTGCGTCCACTGCGTCCCGAACCACTTGAGGTTGTTCTCGCGGGCGACGTTGATTGCGCCCACAACCGACTGCGAGCTGCCGGTCAGCACATCGGCCTTCTGCGCCACGAACACGCTGGCCTGCTTCGACATCAGGCTCGGATCGCTGAACGAGCCCGTGTAGGCAACGTTCACGACCGTCTTCTGCGACTGCGCCTTCGCGCCGGCGACGAAACCGTCGACGTACAGCTTGGCGTCGCCGACAGCGATCGGGCCGATCACGCCGATGATCTTCGTCTTGCTCATCAGCGATGCGATGTAGCCGTTGACGTACCCGCCCTCCTGCGAGTTCGCCTCGTACGCGTACACATTGGGCAGGCCGTAGGTCGTTCCAGCCGTCCCCCAGGCGAACGACGTCTTCGGGAACAGCGGTGCGAGCTGTTGGATCGTCCCTCCGTACTGCGATCCGTGCGCGATGACCAGGTCGTAGCCCTGGTCCGCATACTGCCGGATGATGTTCGCCGCGTTCGCGACGACGAACTGGTTCTCCGAGACGGAGAGCTCGAAGCCGTATTTCTTCTGGAGATTGAGAAGCGCGTGGTGCATCGACTGCGTGAACGCAAGGTCGTTGTGCGAACTCGGCGCGATGAGCGCCACCTTGAGGGTCGTCGCATCCGTTTTCGACGATGCGCTGACGACCGGGATGGCGAGCATGAGCGCCGCCACCGTGGCCAGCATGAGCAAGAGCTTGCGCATTGTGAATCCCTTCTTTCCCTAGCTGTCTTGGGTTTGTGGTCGCGGGTGGATTGGGTTGACTCAACCTCCTCGCGTATAGGGCATGGCCAGAGCGGCCGGCTGCCGAAAGCGCCGCGCCACTGTGAGCAGCGCGAGAACAGTGATCACGGCGGGCGTCGCGGCGGCGAGATCGGAGAGGCTGACCGGGATGATCCCGAGGCCCTTCCACGAGAGCACCAGCGCTTGCGTCATTCCGTAGAGGAGCGCTCCGAGCATCACGCCGATCGGCCGCCACGCTCCGAAGTAGACGAGGGCGATGGCGATGAAGCCCACCGCGTTCGTGATGTTCTGCTGGAAGATGCCGACGTCGATCATCAGCGTCGCGCCGGCCAGGCCCGCGAGCGAGCTGCCGATCGTGACGGTCACGTAGCGCGTGCGCGCGACACTCACGCCAAGGCTGTCGGCGGCCGCGGGGTTCTCTCCTACCGCTCTGACGTTCAGCCCGAACGTCGTCCGGTTGAGCACAAACGTGACGATGGGAACGAGCGCGAACGCGAGGTACACGAGCGCGTCCTGCCGGAACAGGGTCTCGCCGACGAGCGGCAACTCGTGCAGGTACGGAACCTCGACCTTCCCCGGCTGCTCGATAGGTAGCGGCGTTCCCACCAGCTTCAGGAAGAGCAGCGAGGTGAGCCCGAGCGCGAACAGGTAGACACCGATGCCGCTGATCCCCTGCTCCGCGCGCAGCGTGACGCTGATGAACGCGGTCGCGAGCCCACACGCTGCACCGACGGCCAGCCCGGCAAGCACGGCGAGGGGCAGGTCGCCGGTCTCGAGCGCGACGTAGTAGCTCGTGAACGCGCCGAGCAGCATGATCCCGTCAACGCCGAGATTGAGCACGCCGCTGCGCTGTCCGAGCGTTTCACCGAGCGCGGCGAGCAGGAACGGCACCGCGAGCTGGATCCCCGACGCGATCGTCGCGGTCAGGATCGCCGGCGTGAAGAACTCGTTCACGCTGACCCTCCGGTTGCGACAGGCTGCTCGATGTGCTCGGGCGAAAGCGCGGGCGGCTCGCTCGGCGGCGCCATCTGCGCCGCACGAGGGCGGCGGCGCAGGAACTCGACCGAGACGACGAACACGACGACGAGGCCGTTCAGCGCGACGATGAGGTCAGACGGCACGTTCGTCACCACCTGCATCGCGTCGCCGCCGACAAGCAGTCCCGCGAAGATGAACGACGACAGGATCGTCCACAACGGGTTCAACCCGCCGAACAGCGCGACGACGATCCCGTTGAAGCCCGCGGAACCGGTGAAGCCGGTCAGGCTTCCGTCGGTGACCATTCGGTGCGAGATGCTTCCGAACACGAGCATCGAGCCGGCCATGCCGCAGAGCGCGCCGCTGAGCGTGAGCGCCAGAGTGGTCGTGCGCGCGACCGGCATCCCCGCGTAGGTCGCCGCGTCGCGCGACAGCCCGACAGCCCGGAGCCGAAACCCGAAGCTCGTCCGCCATAGGAGCACGTATGCGGCGACCGCCGCCAGCACCGCCACGAGCACGCCGAGGTGAAGCTGCGTCCCGCCTCTGAGGATCGGCAGCCAGGAATTCTCGGGCAGGAGCCGCGTCTGCGGAATCAGCCCTCCCACCGAGTCCGCCGTGTGGTCGCGTAACGGCCCGGCGAGCATGTAGTTCACGATCTGGACGGCGACGAGATTGAGCATGATCGTGCTCAGGATCTCGTTGACGCCGAGGTAGCCCTTGAAGGCGCCGGGGATCGCACCCCAGACGCCGCCACCGACCGCGCCGGCGAGGATCGTCAGCGGGATCAGGAGAGCGGCCGGAAGATCTGGCAGCGCGAGCGCGATCGCCGTCGCGAACAGCGCGCCCATCGCGATCTGGCCCTCGCCGCCGATGTTGAAGACGTTCGCCCGGAAGGCAATGCAGATCCCCACCCCGACGAGCAGCAGCGGGACGGCCTTCACCGCAGTTGCGCTCAGGGCGTAACCGTCTCCGAAGGCGCCGTCGAGGAGCGCGCGGTAACCGGTCACGGGGTTCGTGCCGAGCGCGAGAAGCATGACGGCGCCGACGAGGAGCGCGGCGACGGCCGACCCCGGGAGCGCGAGCCAGGTCAGCCTGAAGTGCCGCCAGTCGGGCCGTGGACGAGACCGATCCGAGCCGACTGGGCCGGGTCGAGAACGCGCCTCTCGTCTGGTCATCGAACCTCGCGGAGTGGGTGAGCCGGCGCAACGCGCCGTGGCCTAACTTCTCCACACGTGCGCCGCGCGAGCATCGGTAGTCGCCCGTATCCCGCAGGGGAACAACCGCAGTCGGGGCGTCGGGTCTGGCACGATGGTCGTGTGACCGGCGAGCAGCGCGACGTGGTCGTTGTCGGCGGTGGCATCGCCGGCCTCGCGGCGGCCCACGCCCTGCGAGACCTCGACGTCATCGTGCTCGAGGCGGCCGACCGGGTCGGCGGGCGCATCCACTCCGAGCCCCGGGGCGAGAACTGGCTCAACTTCGGCGCGCATGTCTTCGGCGGTGAGAGCTCCGTCTCCGGGCAGCTGCTCGCCGAGCTCGGCGTTCGCGCCGAGCCCGTGCCGGGACGGCTCACCGCGGTCTCGCTGAACGGCAAGCTCGTCTCGCGGGGGCCTGTGGAGAGCTTCCCGCTGCAGCTGCCGCTGTCGCTTCGCTCGCGGCTCTTGCTCGCCAGGACGGGGCTGCGGCTACGGCTCGCCGTGCGGCAGTACGCGAAGATTGCTGCGGTTCGCGAGGGAGAGGATCCGGCCGTGCGCCAGCAGCGCATGCTCGCGTTCATGGACGACCGCTCGTTCGCCGAGTTCGCGGGGCCGCTGCCCGAGGACGTCGACCTGCTCTTTCGCTCGACCCTGACGCGCTCCTCGGGCGAGCCGGAGGAGCTCGCAGCCGGCTACGGCGTCGGCTACTTCCACCTCGTGTGGGACAAGCAGGGCGGGCTCTCGCGGAACATCCTCGGCGGCTCGGGCGTCGCGATCGACGCGCTCACGACCGGGCTCGGCGACCGGATCCGCCTCGGCACGCGGGTGACCTCCGTCGAGCGCACGCCGGCGGGCGTGCGGGTCGAGAGCGAGGGCGGCGTGATCGAAGCGCGCACCGCGGTCGTCGCGACCCCCGCCTACGCGACCCGCGAGATCGTGCGCAACCTCCCCGGCGACACGGACGCGGCGCTCGCAGCCATCCCCTACGGCCCCTATGTCGTCGGAGCGTTCCTCACCGGTGAGACGGGGCCGACGCCCTGGGACGACCTCTACGCCCTCGCGACCCCGAAGCGCTCGTTCAGCATGCTCTTCAACACGGCGAACGTGCGCCGGGCGGGGGAGGCGGCGCGAGCGCCGGGCGGCAGCTTCATGGTCTACGCGGCCGCGGACTTCGCCCGGCGGCTCGAGTCGCTGGACGACGACGAGATCCGCGATCGGTTTCTCGCCGACCTGCACGAGGTCCTGCCCGGAACGCGCGGGCTCGTCGAGGAGGCCGTGATCAAGCGGTGGGAGCGGGGGCTTCCGTACCCCTGCGTCGGACGGAGCCGGCTGCAACCGGCGTTGACGCGCCCGCTCGACCGGGTGCACCTGGCGGGCGACTACCTGGGCAGCTGGTACACCGAGACCGCGGTACAGACGGGCCTCGCCGCGGCCCGTGCTGCCCGCGGCGACCTCGGCTGACAGACTCTACGACGGCGGAGGCGAAGGACGGTTCCGACGGTTCTGCCGTCGCCCCGCCGGTTCCCCGTCCCCCGACGGCGGCGGGGGAAGGTCGGGTAGCTCGGCGCCGCCCATGGCCGCGCTGACGATCGCCCGCAGCTCGGCGTCGACGGCGGTATCGGTTTCGACGGGCCGGTAGGCGGCGAGCCGCCTGTCCACCTCCGCGTTCGCCCGCAACACGAGATCCCGCTCGGTGCGCTCCTCTCCCGTCTCCCGGTTCGTGCGGTCGATCGTCGGGCCGGTCAGCCACAGCTCCTGCGGCCAGTGGCGTGTCGTGTGCTCGGCCATGATCAGGTGGTTCTCGGCGAGCAGGTGGTCGACGAGCTCGGTCACCGGGAGGTCGTCGAGGGGCTCGATCGGGCGGAGGAAGTGCAGAGCCTGCCCGCAGAGCTCGTCATCGAGCACGAGCTTGGCGAGGCTGAACACGAGCACGAAGTCGAGCATTCCGGGGCCCGAGACGGAGTTCACCCCCGCGAGCGCCGCGAGCAACGCGCTCGCAAACGTCTCGGCGCCGGCCTGCGCGTCGATCGCCTTTCCGTCGGAGAGGGCCATATACGCCTGCGTCGGCAGTCCCAGCGACTTCCCGACCTGGACGTAGGCAACGTCGAGGTGCAGCGCCTCGATCGCCGCCATCGGCGAGCTCGCCGCCTTCATGTGGAACGTCGCAGGAGCGCCGCCGAAGAGGACGGGAGCGCCCGGCCGGATCAGCTGGGCGATCGTAATCCCGCCGAGGACGTCGGCGGTGTGGAACACGGTTGCCCCGACGAGCGTCACGGGTGCGATCAGTCCCATCAGTGTCACGGGGACGATCTCGACCGGGATCCCGGCCTCGACGCAGTCGATCAGGTTCTGGCAGGAGTCCTCGCCGTAGCGGAAGTTTCCCGTCGCGGTAACCGTGAAGATGGACATCGGCCGCGCGATCAGATCGGCCCGGTCCCGCCGGAAGAGTTGCATCAGCTCGACCATGCGTGCGACGCCGTGCTCGGTGAAGGCTCCCGACACGACCGGCTTCTCCGAGTTGACGAGGCACATGTACAGCCGCCACGCGTCGGACACGTCCGCCGGCACGTCGCCGGTCGAGAAGGCCGTCGCGAGATACGGGATGTGGGCCAGCCCGTCGGTGAGCCTGACGTACTCGACGAAGTCGCGGGAGGTCGACGGTCGGGTCACGCCGGTCCGGTGGTCGAGGACCTTCAGTGCGCTCGAGCCGGGGACGAAGTGCACGCGGTCGCCGCCGATGTCGGCGTGTGGCCGCCCCGCGCGGTCGTAGAGCATGAACGACGACGGCGCCACGTGCAACGCCTCGTCGACGACCTCCGGCGGGAACAGCACCCGCTCGCCGAGCGCGTCGAGGCGCAATCCCTCGTCGAGCAGGCGCTCTCGCAGCGCCCGGCCGCGGATCTCGAGCCCCACCTCGGCGAGGACGCGCTTGGCCTCGTCGACGATCGTCGCGAGAAGGTCGTCGTCGAGGACACTGATCGTCGGGCGCACTGGAACCTCCTGGTCGCTCGTCGGCCGCGGAGAGCAGTCTTGCAGGCCCGGGGTGTGAGAGGCGAGCAGGCTCAGACCCCATCTCGTGGAACGACAGTTCCACAATGTGGAGTACAATGCCTGCACGCACAATGACCCAGACGCGAACGGGAACCCAGTCGATCGACCGCGCCTCACAGCTCCTCGTCCACGTGGTCGAGGAAGACGACGCGCCGACGGTCGGCGAGCTCGCGCAGCTCGCGGGCCTGCCGAAGAGCACGACCTCCCGGCTCGTCTCGGCGCTCGAGCGCCAGGGGCTCGTGCAGCGCGACCCGGGCCGCGGTGCGATCAGCCCCGGGCCGGTGCTCCTCCGCTACGCGCGCCGTGAGACCTCGGCGCCCGACCTCGTCGAGCTCGCGACGGACGCGCTCGACCGGCTCGCCCGGCTCAGCGGTGAGACCGTCAATCTCGGCGTCGCGACTCCGACCGCCGTCGAGATGCTCGATCAGCGCGACAGCCGCCACATCGTCGGCTCGACCAACTGGGTCGGACAGCGGGTGCCACATCATGGCTCCGTGGTCGGCAAGATCTTCCTCGCCGAGGGCGCGCTGCCGCTCCCCGAGGGGCCGCTCGAGCCGCTCGGCCCTCGCACGATCACCGACCCCGCAGCGCTGCGCCGCGATCTCGAGCGTGCGCATGCACGTGGGTATGCCACGGCGGTAGACGAGCTCGAGGCCGGCCTCTGGGCGGTCGCCGCTCCCGTGCGCGACGCGGGTGGCACCGTTGTCGCGGCATTGAGCATCTCCGGACCCACCGTCCGCCTGCACGACGGCCTGCTCGACGAGCTCGGCAGCCTCGTCCGCGACGAGGCTTCTATCCTGTCCACCCGCATTGGCTACGACGACGCGAAACGAGGTGCTGCATGAGCGAGACAGAGATCGACCTGAACGCCCTTCCCGACGACGAGCTCGTGACCCAGATGCACGACGACCTCTACGACGGTCTCGCACCCGAGATCGCCGAGGGAACCAACATCCTGCTCGGCCGCGGCTGGGCACCCGACCGCGTGCTGAACGATGCGCTCGTCGGCGGAATGCGGATCGTCGGGATCGACTTCCGCGACGGCATCCTCTTCGTCCCCGAGGTGCTGCTCGCCGCGAACGCGATGAAGGCGGGAATGTCGATCCTGCGGCCGCTGCTCGCCGAGACCGGCGTCGAGCGGATCGGCAAGGTCGTGATCGGCACCGTCAAGGGCGACATCCACGACATCGGCAAGAACCTCGTCGCGATGATGCTCGAGGGTGCGGGCTTCGAGGTGATCGATCTCGGCATCAACACTCCGGTCGAGCAGTATCTCGAGGCGCTCGAGGAGCATCAGCCGGAGATTCTCGGCCTCTCGGCGCTCCTCACGACGACGATGCCCTACATGAAGGTCGTGATCGACACCCTCAAGGAGAAGGGGCTGCGCGACGATTACATCGTGCTCGTCGGCGGCGCACCCCTGAACGAGGAGTTCGGCGCGGCGATCGGCGCCGACGCCTACTGTCGCGACGCGGCGGTGGCGGCCGAGACCGCCCAGGCACTCGTGCTGGCGCGCCGCGCCGCGGCGAAGGCGAATTGAGCTCGGAGGCCACAACCGACCTCCTCGAGGACGAGGTCGCGTTCGCTGCGGCCGAGCGCCCGGAGGTGCTGATCCTCGCGTGCGGCGCGATCGCCCGCGAGGTGCTCGCCGTGATCTCCCTCAACGGGTGGACGCACGTCGACGTCAAGTGCCTGCCCGCGAAGCTCCACTCGACGCCGGAGAAGATCGCCGGCGCGGTCGACGCGAAGCTGACCGAGCTCGCCGGGAGCTACGACCGCGTCTTCGTAGCGTACGCCGACTGCGGCACCGCGGGGGCACTGGACGTCGTCCTCGACCGGCACGGGGTCGAGCGACTGCCGGGCGCCCATTGCTACGGCTTCCTGGCGGGCAACGACGCGTGGGACGCGATGCAGGAGGACGAGCCCGGCACCTACTACCTCACCGACTTCCTCGCGCGGCACTTCGAGGCGCTCATGGTGCGGCCATACAGATTCGACACCAATCCCGAGCTGATCGAGATGATGTTCGGCAACTACAAGCGCCTGATCTACCTCGCGCAGACCGACGACCCGGCCCTGCGCGAGCGGGCGATGGCAGCGGCCGAACTGCTCGGTCTCGCGTACGAGGAACGGCGGACGGCGTACGGCGAGCTACAACCGTCGCTCGTCCAGTTCGTGAACGTGGGTGCCCATGCCTGAGCTGACCGTGATCTCGTGGCGCGCGATCCCGGCCCAGGTGACGGCGGGCAAGGGGCGCGGCGCCTCGCGCGTGCAGCTCTCCGACCGCTTCCAGGAGGCAATCGACGCAGCCGCGATGCGGGCCGGCCTGATCGGCACCGACGCCTATCTCGAGGAATGGCGGCGCGAAGCCCGGCTCTGTGGAGACGATCTCGAGGCCGAGGTGGCGGCAGCCGCCGCGCACCTCGAAGCCGAATACACCGACGAGAGGCTCGCGCGGCTCGTCCGCGGGAGCGGAGAAGAGGAGACCGCGTGACACAGACCGTCCTTTCCTCGGCCACGAAGGAGGTCGTGATCGGGTTCGACCGCCCGTTCGTGATCATCGGCGAGCGAATCAACCCCACCGGCCGCAAGAAGCTGGCCGAGGAGATGAAGAACGGCAACTTCGAGACCGTGATCGCGGACGCGATCGCGCAGGTCGAGGCCGGCGCGCAGATGCTGGACGTCAACGCGGGCATCCCGCTCGCGGACGAGCCGGCGATCCTGCGTCACACGATCGAGCTCGTGCAGTCGATCACCGACGTGCCGCTGTGCATCGACTCCTCGATCGTCGAAGCGCTCGAGGCCGGCCTCTCGGTGTACCAGGGCAAGGCGCTCGTCAACTCCGTCACCGGTGAGGACGAGCAGATGGAGCGCGTGCTGCCGCTCGTCGCGAAGTACGGCGCCGCGGTCGTCGCGATCTCGAACGACGAGACGGGTATCTCCGAGGATCCGGACGTGCGGTTCGCCGTGGCGCAGAAGATCGTCTCGCGCGCAGGCGACTACGGGATCCCGAAGGAGGACATCGTCGTCGATCCGCTCGTGATGCCGATCGGGGCGATGGGCACCGCCGGCCGGCAAGTGTTCCGGCTCGTGCGACGGCTGAAGGAGGAGCTCGGTGTCAACTCGACCTGCGGCGCTTCCAACGTCAGCTTCGGCCTTCCGAACCGGCCGGCGCTGAACGCGGCTTTCCTGCCGATGGCGATCGCCTCGGGCCTGACCTCGGCGATCACGAGCCCGCTGCACGACGAGGTGCGGTACGCGATCTGGGCCGCCGACGTGATGAACGGCAACGACGAGCACTGCGCGTCCTGGATCGCCCGCAACGGCGACTCCGGCGAGGCTGCGCAGACCGGCCGCCGGGGCGGCCGCGAGGGCCGGCGGAGGTCCGCGACCGCGTGACAAGGGCGGCGGGACGCCGGCAAGCGCCGGAGAGAGGCTTCAGCCTCTCTCCCGGGTGTCCGTGCCCGGGGGTGACGCGGCATGGCTGACCACCTCGTCGTCTTCACGCCGTCCGGCCGGCGCGGCCGGTTCGAGAACGGAACGACCGTGCTCGACGCCGCGCGTCGGCTCGGGGTCGACATCGACTCCGTCTGCGGCGGCCGCGGCATCTGCGGGCGCTGCCAGGTCGAGGTCAGCGAGGGTGAGCACGCGAAGCACGCGATCGTCTCGGCGGCCTCGAATCTCTCGCCGGTGAGTGAGGTCGAGCGCGCCTATGCGTCGGACCGTGGCCTCGCCGCCGGTCGCCGTCTCGGCTGTACGGCGTGCGTCGAGGGCGAGCTCGTGATCGACGTGCCGCCGGAGAGCCAGGTGCACCGGCAGGTCGTCCGCAAGGAGGCCGACGCACATCCGATCGAGGTCGATCCCGTCGTCCGTCTCCACTACGTCGAGGTCGAGGAGCCCGATCTCGCCTCGCCCACGAGCGATCTCGGCCGCCTCCGCGACGCGCTCGAGCGCGAGTGGGAGCTGACGGGGCTCGAGTGTGACACCCACGTTCTCCCCGTCCTGCAGAAGACCCTCCGCCGGGGTGGCTTCAGGGTCACGGTCGCGGTCCACGACGGGTCCGTGATCTCCGGTGTCTGGCCCGGGCTCCACGACACGATGTTCGGCATCGCCTTCGATATCGGCTCGACCACCGTGGCCGGCCACCTCTGCGACCTCGCGAGTGGTGAGGTGCTCGCATCGGCGGGCGAGATGAACCCGCAGATCCGCTTCGGTGAGGACCTGATGAGCCGCGTCTCCTACGTGATGATGAACCCCGGCTCCGAGAAAGACCTGACGCGCGCCGTTCGCGGTTGCCTCGCGAAGCTCACCGCGGAGCTCGCGAACGACGCCGGCGTCTCACGGGACGACATCCTCGAGATCACCCTCGTCGGCAATCCGATCATGCATCACCTGCTCCTCGGCCTCGACCCGACCGAGCTCGGCGGTGCCCCGTTCGCGCTCGCGATCGACGAGGCGATGCGGCTGCCCGCGACGGAGCTCGGCTTCCCGGTTCACCCGGGCGCACGCGCGTACGTGCTGCCGTGCATCGCGGGCCATGTCGGCGCGGACACGGCCGGCGTGATCCTCTCCGAGGCGCCCTACCTCGGCGAGGAGATCAACCTGATCGTCGACATCGGCACCAACGCCGAGATCGTGCTCGGCAATCGTGACCGCATGCTGGCCGCCTCGAGCCCCACCGGCCCCGCTTTCGAGGGGGCGCAGATCAGCTGCGGCCAGCGGGCCGCACCCGGTGCGATCGAGCGCGTGCGCATCGACCCCGATACGCTCGAGCCCCGCTACCGCGTGATCGGCAACGACGCCTGGTCGAACGAGCCTGCGTTCGCGGGCACCCACGTCACCGGCGTCTGCGGCTCCGGGATCATCGAGGCGATCGCCGAGCTCCACCTCGCGGGGGTGCTGACGACCGACGGCACGATCGACGGCACGCTGGCAACCCGCTCACCTCGGATCGTGGCCGACGGGCGCACGTTCTCGTACCTGCTCTCCGACGGCGAGCCCACGCTGACGATCACGCAGAACGACGTCCGCCAGATCCAGCTCGCCAAGGCCGCCCTCCACGCAGGGTGCCTGCTGCTCTTCGAGCGCTACGGGATCGAGCGCGTCGACCGGATTCGGCTCGCCGGCGCCTTCGGCAACCACATCGACCCGGTGCACGCGCTCGTGCTCGGGCTCGTCCCCGACTGCGACCCGGCCCACGTCACCTCGGCCGGGAATGCGGCCGGCACCGGGGCCCGGATTGCGCTGCTCGACCGCTCCGCCCGCGCCGAGATCGAGGAGGTCGTACGGCGGGTCGAGAAGATCGAGACCGCAGTCGAGCCGCGGTTCCAGGAGCTCTTCGTGGGCGCCATGGCGATCCCGCACGACACCGACCCGTACGAGCGGCTTCGCGCCGTCGTCGCACTGCCGCCGCGCCGCGTCGCCGAAGCCGCAGAGGGTCGCGGGCGCCGCCGCCGCGGCCAGAACGATTCCGCCCAAAGGAGCTGTGCATGATGGAGGATCTGGCATGACCGAGACAACCGGCGGCCGCCGGAGTGGTGGCCGAGCCGCACGACAGGCCGCCCGCGCGATCACGAACGCCGAGAGCGTTCCGTACATCACGAGAACGCTGACGCCCTTCGAGGTGCTCTCGGAGGAGCACCTCGAGCTGATCGAGGCGAACGCCGACACGGTGCTCGAGCAGGTCGGGATCGACTTCCGCGACACGCCCGAGGCGCTCACGCTGTTCAGGGATGCCGGGGCCGACATCGACGGCGAGCGCGTGCGCTTCCCTCGTGGTCTCGCCAGGCACCTCGTCCAGTCGACTGCGCCGGCCCGGTTCACGCAGGTGGCGCGCAACCCGGCGAACAACGTCGAGATCGGCGGGATGAACACCGTGTTCGCACCCGCCTACGGATCGCCGTTCGTGCGCGACCTCGACAACGGCCGCCGCTACGGGACGATCGAGGACTTCCGCAACTTCGTCAAGCTGACCTACATGACGCCGTTCCTCCACCACTCGGGAGGAACCGTCTGTGAGCCCGTCGACGTGGCCGTCAACAAGCGGCACTACGACATGGTGTACGCACACATGCGCTATTCGGACAAGGCGTTCATGGGCTCGGTCACCCACCCGACCCGGGCGGAGGACACGGTCGCGATGGCGCGGATCCTCTTCGGTGCCGACTTCCTCGAGTCGAACACGGTGATCGTCTCACTTGCCAACGCCAACTCACCGATGGTCTGGGATTCGACGATGCTCGGTGCGGCGAAGGCGTACGCCGAGGCCAATCAGGGTGTTCTGATCACCCCGTTCATCCTCGCCGGCGCGATGAGCCCGGCGACGGTCGTCGGCGCCGCCACGCAGACTCTTGCGGAGGCCCTCGCAGGCATGGCGTTCTGCCAGCTCGTCCGGCCCGGCGCCCCCGTCATCCTCGGCTCGTTCGCCTCGTCGATGTCGATGCAGTCGGGTGCGCCGACCTTCGGCACGCCCGAGCCGGCCCTGATCCTCTACGTGATGGCGGCGCTCGCCCGCCGGCTCGGCGTCCCGTTCCGCTCCGGCGGCGCCCTGACCGCGTCGAAGATCGCGGACGCCCAGGCAGCGTACGAGTCGGCGAACACGATGCAGCCGACGATGCTCGGCGGCGTCAACTTCGTCCTCCACACCGCGGGCTGGCTCGAGGGTGGCCTCTCGATGGGCTACGAGAAGTTCATCCTCGACGTCGACCAGGCGGCTGCCTGGCACGCGTTCGCCAA
>Ga0315273_10005355_pt1 | contig 15862 bp, 11 predicted proteins | sample YL17G02_0_MG_FD_205753 | JGI IMG/M metagenome (GOLD analysis project Ga0315273, IMG submission 205753) | Sediment microbial communities from Yellowstone Lake, YNP, Wyoming, USA - YL17G02_0 | ecosystem: Environmental > Aquatic > Freshwater > Lake > Sediment | place: USA: Wyoming | collected...
GATTCAGTGACATTACAAATGTTTTGCCTGGTGAATCCACGAGTGGCAGCTGTGCAATTGCCGGAGATTATGATAAGGATGGTGACCTTGATATTTTTGTTGGCGGCAGGCACCTTGGTCCCGGATACCCCAATAGTCCAGAAAGTTTTATTCTCAGAAATGAAACTAAAGGAGACAATATAAAATTTGTAAATGCCACGGCAGAAATTAATTCTTCGCTTAGTCATATCGGAATGGTTACAGATGCACAATGGACTGATTACAATGGCGATGGTTGGCCTGATCTGATTGTTGTTGGTGAATGGATGGGAATTAAGGTATTCAGGAATGTGAATGGTAAACTTATTGAACAGAATGTGCCTTCACTGGAGAAAAGTGAAGGCTGGTGGACTGCAATCCGGCAATTAGATATTGATGGTGATGGAGATATCGATTATCTGCTGGGAAATGCTGGTTTGAATTCTCAGATAAAGACCTCGGTTACTGAGCCAGTTGACTTATATGCTTATGATTATAATAATGATGGAAAACTCGATCTTATTTTATGCTACTACATTCAGGGTAAAAGTTACCCAATGAATTCACGGGATGAGTTACTGAAGCAAATAAATCAATTGCGCAATAAGTTTCCTGATTACAATTCCTATGCCGACGCCACAATTAAAGATATAATTGATCAGAAATTGCTGGATAAGACGTTTAAGTTGAGCGCATATATAATGGAATCGTGCTGGATTGAAAATGTTGATGGAGAGCTCATATTAAAGAAATTGCCTGATTTGGTTCAGGTTTCCTGTGTCAATGCATTTATCAATTATGACTTTGATGGAGATGGCGCACAGGAAGTAATAGCTGCCGGAAATTTTTATCCAATTAAACCACAAATAGGGATGAATGATGCCTCTATGGGTTCTTTGCTTAAGTTTTCCAAAGATTCATTGATTGTAGCGAAAGATATAATTTCACCGCTTTGGCTATATGGTGATATCCGGGATATGGCATTATTGTCATTCAAAAATGGCAGAAAGATGGTGGTAGTGTCAAAATTTAACGACACCCCGGGAGTTTATACCATTAATCCTGAATTTGGGAACTCACTTGAAGATCGATAAATTAGAGGGCATATTCAAAAATCCAATCTCAATTTAACTGACCAAATGTGGTCAAGAGGTCCAGCTTTTACATATAACATTCAGGAATTCCATTTACTTTTTCATAAATTAGTATTTAAATAGTTACCTGTCAGTCAGTTTGTATTCTATTTATAAAATATATATATTCAGCAGGGAATTCAATTATTAATTATAACTGAAAATTATGATCAGCAGAGAAAGTAATCGTCGGTCATTTATTAAGAAATCAATTCTTGGAACAGGAGCCGCCATCCTGGGACCGTCACAATTAATAACCGCTGCGGAGCACCCTGGTCAGGATTCTGAACAGAAATTACCGAGAGAAGTCTGGATAGCCACCTTGTCACAACAGGGTATGGTCGCTGAAAATCATAAGGAGATGATCAAGGTTGTAACAGGCCATATTCGTCAGCTGGCAATTTATCATCCCGACATATACTGTTTGCCGGAGACTTTCCCGTTTGTTAATAATGTAGTTAAAATACCTGATTTAAAAGAAATTGCAGAATCGGTTAAAGACGGGGGCCCGATTATCTCGGAATTCTCAAACCTTGCAAAAGAATTGAATGCTTATATTATTTGTCCTGTTTATATTACTGAGAATGGGAAATATTATAACAGTGCAGTAATCATTGACCGAAATGGTTCTGTTGCCGGCGAATACAGAAAAATCCATCCCGCTCCGGGAGAAATTGAGATTGGAATAACTCCGGGGCCTCCCGATCCTCCAGTCTTTATAACTGATTTTGGGACAATCGGTATTCAGATCTGTTTTGACATAAAATGGCAGGATGCCTGGAAAAAATTAAGCCATAAAGGTGCCGAAATTGTATTCTGGCCTTCTGCCTTCGCCGGTGGAAAAATGCTGAAGACTATGGCATGGCTGAACCAATATTATACTGTTTCAAGTCCCTGGAAGGATACTGCAAGGATTTGCGATATATCCGGCGAGGAGCTTGCATGGACTGGCAGGTGGGCTCCAAACTGGATATGCGCTCCCGTTAATCTGGAAAAAGTGTTTCTTCATGCCTGGCCTTTTTGTGAACGATTTGATGAGGTCCATTATAAATACGGGAAAAAAGTAAGGATTCAGCTGTTTCATGAAGAGGAATGGGCAACTATCGAAAGTCGTTCTCCGGATATAAAAGTTGCAGACATAATCAAAGAATTTGATTTTAAAATTCAAAAAGACTATTTACGTGAAGCTGAAAAAACACAAAACAGGACTATTTAGTTTTTTTATATCCTTAAAAAAAAATTATGCCATATAAATTCAGAATTACTATCCTGTCAATTTTATTTCTTGTAATAGTTCAAACTGCCTGGCCTCAGGATATTAAATTCAGGGCTTATTTAAAAGCTGATTCGGCTTTTGATTGGATTAAAACAGCCAGGGTCTTTTTAGTTGACGCTTATCAGCCTCCTTTTGTTCCCAAATTGGAATTTGATGCCGAGTTATTAGCTAAAACGATGGTTGAAATGCACGCCAATGTTCTGCGAATAGGCACTATGGGAAAGTATGCAACCATTAAGGGAGTATGCTTTTCAACACACCCGGATCAGGGAGACAGGGATATTCTTCAGGAGGCAATTAGGGCCTGTAAACCAAGAGGAATTAAAGTTATCCCTTATATTTCTACCGGCCACAAACTGGCATGGTCGATGTTAACAAAAGATTATCCTGATTATGCACAAAAGACCAGTCCCAACGGCGGGCCTCTCAGGCTGCAGATGATGATTGGTGAAGATCAAGGTACTGTTTGCTGGATGTCGGATTACAGGAAAGCCTATTTTGATTTAGTGGAACACGTGTGTCGGGATTATGATATAGATGGTATATATTTTGATACCTGGCGTCCTTTTTCTTTTTGGGAAGGTAAACAGGTCTGCTATTGCGATGGATGCACAAAAGGCTTTAGAAAAGCTACAGGACTTGAACTCCCATATCATGAAAATCCCGACGAATATACAAAGAGTGAACTGGAAACAATCGATAAATATCATAAATGGTATTATGAAGAATACATTAAGATTGTTGAACAGGTGTGCGATTTGGTACGATCATATAGAAAGATACCTTTAATATATAATGCAGATAATCCAACAAAGATTGCTGAAGAAGATCCCCGCATTCTTTCTTTACTGGATGCCTTTCTTTATGAACGTGGCAATTCAATGCTTGAACGAGCAGAGGGTGTAAGTCTGGCCCGGGCTCTCGATTTAGATGTTTTACCCTACATTGGAGTATATAATAACTGGCAAAGAACTGTCTATGAAACAAACAGTTATCAACAGCAAATTTTTACTAATATGATGTTTGGGGGTGGTGCAATTGTGGCACAGCCATATGCATACACAAGCCATTATGAAAACAGGAAATATGTCAGCTATCCTTTCGAAATAATTGAAAAACACGAGAGTCTGTTAAAATCCCTGACAAATTATAAGTATGTTGGTGTAGTGTATTCTGATCATAACCCTCAAAACCATGCTAAATCAAGTTGGTGGGGAGGGAATACTGATTCCCGCACCTCCACCCTGGGTGCATTTGCGGCCTGCATTTATAATCACATTCAGGTCAGCTCAATACATGAATTTCTTTTGGATCAGCCTGAAAAATTAAAACAATTTCCGGTCTTGTATTTAGCAGATATTACTTATTTATCAGAAGAACGTATTAAGAATTTAAAAGACTATGTCCATAACGGAGGAAGTCTTATTGTTTGTTATTCAACATCTTTATACGATTCAAGTGGAATAAGAAGGAATAGTTTCGGGCTTGAAGAATTAATCGGGGTTAAACCGGTTATTCCCGAGGGAAACCTTAAAGATGAAATGAGAACTTACAGTACTAAAATCGGGGGACCTTCTGATCTGTACATATTGAAAATAAAAAATAATGGTAATCTCTTAGGCGATTTTTGGAATGACCGTTTAGTTCCGTTATGGTTTTATGAGCCTGTAAAGGCGATAGACCCGAACAGTGTAATAATGGAAATAGTAGCCGGCGATGGCCCGCACACCATTCTTCCGGGAGTTATTCTCAATAACTACGGGAAAGGTAAAGTACTATATTCATCTTCTTCCCTCGAAAGTCTTTATTTAAAAGATGGCAAATATATATTAGGTGATTTAATTGATAGTTTTATAAAAGCAGTCTCTTCAGTTCCGGCACCTTATATTGTCAAAGCTCCATCTGCAGTAATTACCAACCTGTCTGTCAGTAAAAATTGCTGGGTTCTGCATATTACGAACTGGACAGGGAATAAATTTGAACGTGCAAATGTTGACGATGATTATCTGGCCCACGTTGAAAACTTCAGCGCAGTATTTAAAATACCAGCCAATAACCAGGTAAAATCAGTATCATGTTTTGTTGAAGCCCCTTTTGAAAAAAAGATTAAAGGCAATCAGCTGGAAATTAAGATCCCACATATTGATGCTTATCAGGCCATATATATCGAGTTTAAACAGGACTGACCTTAGCATTGATAGAGTCAGGCTTTAACAGTAATGATTTATCCCTGAAAAAAGAATAATTAAAAATGAGTGTGCAGAACGGAACTGGTCCCACACAAAACAGAGCGAGAGTGAGAGCGAGAGCGAACATTCTCATTCTGTTTTGTACATATAGGTTGAGGCTGAGGCTGAGATCCTCTAAATAATATTCTCAGCCTTAACCTTAACCTCAGTCTTACAAGGTAGGCGCCAGGTTCACGCCAGGTTTTGAGAGAAATTTGGGATTTTTTATAGCTTTACTTCCTTTCAGATATCTGATACGGGTGTTATTAAATAATTTTTCCCAATGTTTTCAGGATAATTTTCAATACCTTTCTGAAGTTATTGATGATCCTAACTGATATTTAAATCCACTTTTCGGGAATGTCCATTTATTAAAAGACTTCGAAATATTTTATAGTTAACATTTTAATTTATTGATTATGAAAACAAAAGTTATTGCATTAGTAGTCCTGTTTTCATTTGGATTTTATGTTTTTCAATCATGCCAAAAAAGTCATCATAAGGCAGTAATTGGTCTTCTGATGGATGATTTTGCCACAGAACGCTGGGCCAAGGACACAACTTTTTTTATTAATAAAGTAAATGAACTTGGAGGTAAAGTGATTTGTAGAATTGCAAACCAAAACCCCTTAAAACAACTTGAACAAGCCAAAGAGTTGATTGAAAAAAAAGTGGATGTTTTAGTCATAGTCCCTGCTGACCTCGAATTGGCAGGCCAAATTGTTAAAGCAGCTGGTGCTGCCCATATTAAGGTAATATCGTACGACCGTTTAATCCTAAATTCTAATTTGGATTACTTTATATCGTTCGACAACGTTAAAGTTGGTGAATTGCAAGCCGATTACGTACTGAACCGTCTGGGCAAAGGAAATGTTGCGCTGATAGGAGGCCCGTTGTCAGATTACAACTCATTCTTCTTAAGACTTGGACAAATAGGTATTTTGCAGCCTTTTGTTGAAAAGGGAGATATTAAGATTATATATGATAAGCACGCTTCCACATGGTCCGACACTTCGGGTTACCGGTTGGCACTTTCGTGTCTGAAAGCCTACCCAAATAAAGTAGATGCCTTTATTGCTTCTAACGATTTACTTGCAAAAGGCGTTATTAAAGCACTCGAAGAAAAATCACTTGTCGGAAAGGTGCTGGTTACAGGTCAGGATGGTGATTCGCTAGCCCGTGAGAACATTATTTTGGGCAAACAGTCCATGACTGTTTACAAACCAATTGAAGCCCTTGCTTTTGCCGCCGCCGAGGCAGCCATGACAATTGCCGGCAACCAGGACATTAAAAACCCGCATACAACGATCAACAATGGAACCAAGCTGGTCCCTTCCATCCTCCTGGCTCCAATGGTTGTTAACAAAGGAAATATCCAGATGCAGATAAATACAGACAAATACATGAAAGGACAGTATAAATAACGTAACATTGCGTTCCCCTTATCAATAAGAAAGTCTTTTATGCGGTTTCAGAGGTGCTAAGGGAGCACCCAAAAAAAAATGGGAAAGGCTTACTGAGTAGTCTCCAGGTGCGTATCAATCTCCTTGATAACATCATCAATATCGACGTTCTCCTGAGCAGCGTCATCCGATAAACCCTTATCTTTTTCCGGGTCATTTTTAGGTTCCAAATCCTGTTTCTGTCTGAAACGCCGTTTCATGCCATCGCTGATTTCAAGGTAACACTCTTATCCATTCCAACAACCTCAATGCCTTCATTCTCGATAAACTCGCTCAAAGGCTCCTCATGATCTAAACCAATATTTTGCCTGAACACCACATCAATGGCATCAAGCAAATCCTGCTCCTTCATACCAACAGGATTCTTATCCGGATCATCAGCGTCGCGGCGGATAGCAAGGGTCGTCGCCTTATCCACAATACCGGCAATCAAAGCACCATTTACAATATGCCTGAGCAGAAAATGCTTCGGCGTCTTAGGTTCCTTGCGATCAAAGACAGCATAGTACTTGTACTCATCAGAGAATAACCTTTTCGCAGCAGAAGCAGCAAAATCTTCCTTCTTCAAACCATCTGCGAGCGGTACTCCTTTCATATGAATATTGAATATTTCCCCGGCACTCTCTAACGTCGGCCGGGAAACATACACCTTAACATCAACTCTCCCATCACGAACAACCGCAGGATCTAGAATATCTGCTCTGTTAGTTGCCAGCAAAACAAGGGCACTGGATTCTTCCATACCACCCATCTCCGACAGAAATGTCGGCACAGTCGTACTCTCAATATCAGAACTGATACCAGAACCACGCTTCCGAAGCAACGCCTCTGCCTCATCAATGAAAATAATCGCAGGAAAGCCATACTTCTTCTTGTGCGCTTTAGCTCTCGCAAACAGACTTCTGATAGCTTCCTCTGATTTACCGAGCCACATTTCCAGAAGTTCCGGACCCTTAACATAGATGAATCCTGACTGCATAGCCTCCTTAGCATCTATACCATACATTTTAGCTACCGCGGTGACGATGGCCATCGCAAGGAGCGTTTTTCCACATCCAGGAGGACCGAAAAGCAACGCACCTTTCACCGGCTTCTTACGATAGAACTCATACAACTTCCTGAACTGATGAGGCCCTTCTATGATTTCACGCATGATGCGCTTAGCCTCCGACAAACCACCTACATCGTCCCATAACACCTCTTTCCAGTCATTCAAAGTGTAACTTGTCTCAATATTCCCGAGATTCCTGATGATAATGGTATTAAAAAGATCAAGCACTACACGGTCACCTTTCTTCACATCAGCAAAACGACCCCTGTAAGCGACCGATTTACCGCTGCCGATGGCCACTTCACAACTCTCGTCATCGACGATTTCAGTGATGATACCAATGTTCCCGGCGACAATACCATCAGTTTTGTCGACTATCTGCTTCGTAGAAGGTGACAGCCTGACCATGTCGCCTGGTATCAATTTGCCATGCAGGTGATTCGGGAAGATGACTTCCACGAGTCGTCCTTCAAAGTGCAGGACTGCGGTGCCGTAACGGTCGCGGTCCATAGCATCACGATCTTTTAAGAGCAGGTCATCAGTGCAATAATCACCTTTCTTACCATCCGCAAACCCGACTGTCACCCACCCGCGTTTAGGTTTGGCTTTGATCTCACCTTCAGCAATGGATTCATGAGCATGTTTACTCCCGGGCTTAATACGTACTATCAGGCCAACTTTGTACTCATTATGACCTGCTTTGTCCTTGAAATAATTGCCATGATCAGCCCATACACCAGGATCATTCATATAAGTCTTGATAACCGTGGCTAAAGGGAGCGGTTCCCTGGTAAGTGCTTCGAGCATGTCGCGTTGTTCAAACAGCTTCTCTTTGGCCTTCGACAGTGTAATGGTCATCTCATCGACTTTCGTCTGGAGATGACTGATTTGTTGTTCAATCTTATCATTTTTAGTCATAAGCGGATTATTTTTCTCCAAACTTTCTCACAGAGCACAACGCGTCCTCATGCTGGATATTAAACTCGTTAATATCCTGCAAGTGAGTAGGATCAAGCCCTGCATGGCGGATGCCTTCCATTATATCATTGAATTCCTTAGTGTGCTTAATAGTAGTAGGTCGTGGCTGAGGCCAGGGAATCTTGATATCCTCGACAATCTTCGACCCGTTCTTGCCATCCTTGTAGTACTGGGACAGAACGATGAGCCTGGTCCCCATAAAGATTGCCTCTTCGAGGTCATGAGTAATGAACAGGATTGTCTGCTCTGTCTGACCCCATAGTTCCTGGATGAAGATCTGCATAGCCTCACGCGTACCCACGTCTAACGCGCCCAATGGCTCGTCCATAAGCAGGATTTGCGGCTTCATGATCATCGCCTGTGCTATAGCAACTCGTTGCCGTTGTCCGCCTGATAACTGGTGAGGATAATTGTACGCATGCTCCAGCAAGCCAACCTTTTCCAAAAAGTGATCAGCTTCTTCACGAAACTTCTTCACTTTCTTCCGATATAGAAAAGGAAAGATTTTCCTGAGCCAATTATCCATCAGGTTGAAGTGCTCCAGCTCCAAACCAAACATCACGTTATCCCGAACGTTCATGAAATCGAACAATGAGTATTTCTGAAAGACTATACCACGACGGCGATCAGGACGCTTAATGAGATTCTCCTCCATGGCAGCTATGCCCTGACTCGGAGTTTCAGATCCCAGGACCATGCGTAACATCGTTGACTTGCCGCAGCCAGTTGGACCGACGATGGAAACAAACTCTCCTTTACGAATACGCAGGCTGATATCATTCAGAATGATTCGTCCATCATACTGCTGGAAAACGTTGAACAATTCTAAAACATACTTCCTGTCAATATATTTTTCCATAAGACACAATCATTACTTGTTCAACCACTTATATTGCCTGCTTATCCAGGTACGAAATGCCATGTCGACAATGAAAGCCAGCATACTGATCCAGACAACATAAGGAAAGATTGTCGCCATATCCATGTACCGGCGGACAACGAAGATACGATAACCAATACCTGCTTCTGCTGCCAGCGCCTCGCCTGCGATAAGAAACAGGATGACTGCCTTGAAGTTTAGTCGAACAGTATCCAGCACTTTAGGGATGATTTGCGGAAATATAATCCTGAAGACAATCTCCGGCTGGCTTGCACCCAATGTCATCCCCTTGACCAGCTGCTCATCATGAACCTCTTTCACCTTGAGATAGGTGTCAAGAATTACAGTAGGAGCAACGCCGATAACGATAAGCGCGATCTTTGCAGTCTCGCCAAGACCGAAGAGGATAAACAGTATTGGCAAGACCGCTAATGCGGGTATCTTATCAAAGAACAGTACGAACCTGTACAACACCTTCTCAGCATAGGGGAACGCACCCATAAATAATCCGGCATAAATGCTGGCGAAAATGAACACCATTGCTATGAGTATACGTTTGCCGCTTGCCTTTGTATCCAGCCAGAGGAGTGATTCTCCCTGCTTAAGATAATTACGGGCAGCTCCGTTCTTCCACATTTCCCGATTGTTCCCGAACTTCCCATCGGCGAATGCTTGTTTGTCACGCTTACGTGCCTCCCTGAATGATTTGGGCAGCTCATTTTTGATGACTTCGCCATTCGCATTATACTCCTCTCTGATCTTCACCTCAAAAATGGTTTTCCTGAAACCGTTCCACAACTGTTCGCCTGTTGGAACAAGCTTGTCCTGTGAGTTCTCTGTATGCCTCTCTACGGAAGTGTTATAATAAAGTTTAATACATACGAGGAATAGAATCAATGAGAGCAGGAACGAGATGCGTTTGCCGGGAAGGGTTCTGAGCCTGTAGAAATTCTTAATCATCTCCAGGAACTCCTTGCCAATACCGAAAAGCTCTTTAGCAATTGAATGGGGTAATCGCTTGAATGCTTCCAGTGTTTTTCGTGGTAACCTCTTCAGCCACAGCACCGCGTCGATGAGCTTTTGTTTTATTTGCATAAGTCAATTAGGCATTTCGGGTTTTAAGCTGAGTGGGTTAATTGGATGCCCCCTGCATATAGCTGGCATCATAGATAAACAGTATTTTGTTCTGGTTTCCAATGACAGTACCGTCAGAGAACTTGATACCTAAGTCATCAGCCTTGACCCCTGCGCCCAGCAACTCGTACTTGGAGCAGAAGTTGCGTACCCGACGCATGTTTGTCTTTATTTCCTCACCGTTCGTGTAAGTGATAGCGTCGGCAGCCTTATAAAACATGGCGGTAGTCTTCAACTGGTTCTGATACTCTATCAGGCTCGAACCTCCAGCTTTAGCCATATCTGCCAGTGCACCTTTTCCTTTATCAGTCCTTGAGGACATGATATCCATCACTTCAAACCACGCGCCAACAATGGCTTTGCCCAGCTCTGGATTAGCTTGCAACACCTTGGTTTTTACAACCATCAGGTCGAGTATTTCTCCAGGAATTTGCGAGGAATCAAATATTTTCTTTACACCAGGGGTCTTCATGATTTCCATCACCAACGGGTTCCATGTAACGACCGCTTCCTGATCTTTATTCGCAATGAATGCCGGACCTATGTCGCTGTCGCTTACGTTGACTATCTTTACGTCGTCATCAGTCATGCTATTCATGTCTAATGCACGAGACAACATATAATGAGAGACTGAGAACTGTACAAGGTTTACCTTCTTCCCTTTGAGTTGTGGGATGGTCAGGTTGTTCCTCACGATAAGGGCATCGTTACCGTTGGAATAGTCACCGACAATGATTGAGGAACACGAAATGCCGCCTGCGACAGGAATAGTTAAGCAGTCCATGTTCGTCATTACACAAGCATCAACTGAAGGTGTGGTGAACGCTTCTATGGAAGGCATGTAATCCATCCTTACCAGCTTAATCTTAATGCCATATCTGGCAGCCCACTTGTCCATGATGCCAGAAGTGCCGGCATACGACCATGGGTTCCAGCCGGCATAGATGGACCAGACAACTGTGAACTCCTTCGGTGCGCGAGCAGGAGCTTCCTTCTCAGGAGTACGGGAGCTAAAGGAACTCAAGGCCAATCCGATAATAATCAGCGATACGGCCATTATTACTATGAGTGGATTAATTATTTTTTTCATATTAATGTTGAATTTTATAGTTGTTTGTAACGAAAAGTTTCTTTGTGCTGTCAGATTTCATCGTCTGCGGTGATGTCCACGAAGGCTTTCTTCCTGACGGCTTCACCTTTCTCCATTCTTTCGATGGTATCACGACCTTTCTTCGTCAGGTCTTCCAGCTTGCCGATAGATTCCTTCATGCCAGCTAAGGCATTAATTCTGAAGGTGGAAAGGTCTTCGACAGCTTCATTCAGTTTGGTGAACGCGCTGGCCAGGACTTCCACAGCTATGGTTGGCTCAGTGGCACCTTTCTGGATCTCAACGCCTTGTGTCTTCAAGGTCTCCGCATTGCCCAGAAGTATCTTCTCTGTGATCTCCTTAGTTCCTTTGACTGCCTCAAGTACCATGCGCTGTTTGTTCAGTGCGAACTGTGCCGTCACTCCGACACTTAAGGCAACCGTTGTGATTGTCACGCTGCGTTCGACACCCTTGATGAGCTCGTCGTTGTTTCTCATAAGCAAGTCGTAGGTAATGACTCCCTGCTGGTTCACATTCAACGCGGTCTGCAGGTCGATGATACGCTGTCGCAAAGGGAAGAGAACTTCTTCCTGGAGGAACCGGTACTCCTCAGGCTGTTCCTGTTGGTTCATCTCGCGGAGTTTCGCCTCGAACTTCTGGTCAAGCACCTGTCCGACTTTGATAGCATGGGCGAGGCCATCGAGCGTTTCACGCAAAGACTTCTTGTCCATCCCGAGGATATTATTGTCGTCCTTCAACCCTTCCTTTCCCGCGAGTAAACTCTGAGTAATGTCTTTCAACACAACGCTGCCTTTTTCATACCTTTCCAGGTACCTGCTTACCGGGTTTTTCTTCCCAAGTATTGATCTGAAAAACTTGGCGGTGGCGCTGGTTGGAGCTGTGAGGTTGTATTGGTGGGGGTTTAATGCCTCGACCTCATTCCTCAGTAATAGCAGATCTTTTGCGACTGTACCTCCGTCCTGAGTCTTGGCCAGCATCTGCATTGACTGGTCAAGGATGGCGTTGTGATTACTCAACCTTGTCTGATGCTTCATGCCCAGGTCGTTGATGCACCTCTTCTTCTGCTCCTCGTTATACGTGCCGTTGAAAAAGTTGTCAATGATGGAATCAGTCAGCTGATCAATTTTTGGATCGATGACTTCCTTCTTCTCTCTGGTCATGCCAAGCTGTTCTTCGAGGTCCTCTTTGAGTTCGGCCTCAGTGGGGACATTATACTCCGCTTTTTCGATGTTTTTTATATCATGGGCATGCTCCTGCAACTTTTGTTTGAGTTGCGGGTCTACTGTTTGTTGTTGTTGTTTACTCATTTTACCTAAGGATTTTATTGTTGTTAATGTGAGAATTTGTATGACTGCTGTGCCATGCGGTGCAGTTGCTCCATGGATGCTTCCATGTCAAGCTGACCTTCATTGTTTGCTGACCGTTTGATATCCTGCACCTGAACGATAGCTTCATCCAGCTTGCTGAGGGCTTCTTCGTTTTGTGCCATCAGGTCCTTAATATCTTGCTGCTGGTCCTGGTACTGTTTCCTGCTTTGAAGCAATGAGCTCCGTTCCCTTTTCGTCACAGCCTCTTGCTCTATTCCCTCAAGCCTCTGCAGGCTCCGGTCGATATAATCAATGTTGATTGCGTCAAGTGTTTTATGTATGAGCAATACCTCATTAAGATTATCGATACCTGAGAGGAATACCTCTTGCGAAATTGTGTAGTAGCGGTTGTATGTCAACTGGTTCTTGTCAGGAAATTTCATATCGAGGATTTCAATGAACACCTTTATTTTCGTTTGGAACTGCTCGAGTTGTTCGCAAGCGTGATTGTTGCCGTATGCTTCGAGCGATCGTTGTAATTCATGACGGCGGCGTTCAGTATCTTCATCAAGGAGTTGGCGCAGGTGGTCGCGGTACTGGTCGAAGAACCTATCTCCTTTAAAGAATCGCTTCCACGCCCAGGTCCCTCCTCCGAGCAGGATTGCTCCCCCGATGATTGGTATGCCAACTCCTGTACCAAGGAGAATGGCAGTCAGAATCCCTACAGGGATGGCTCCGATACTCGCACCAACGAACCAGTTGTCCATTATGGACTTGTTGAGCGCCTTAATGATAGCTTGCTCTTCGAAGTCCTCTTGCCGAGGCGTGAATACGGCTTTCTCCTCTTGTTGGTAATTCTTTCCCGGGCGTCCCATATGCGAACCTCCTATTTCATTTTAACAGGATGAACTCGACTCGTTGCATCCGCAAACGGTAGGCTCGTTCCGACTCGCCATTCTTGCGTTTGGGAAGCCGTTCTGCTCCGAAGCCTTTTGCCAGGATACGATCCTCGTCAATGTTGTAAACAGCTATTAATTGCTGCCGAACGATATCCGCTCTTTCCTGTGAAAGTTTCAGATTTGCATCAGCGTCGCCGTAGCCGGTGTGGCCTGCGATCAGAACACGATAGTCAGGGTAGTTGTGGATGAGCTTCTGTGCAACGTTATCAACGGTCCCTTCTCCATCATTGTCCAATCGGCCCACACCGCTCTGGAAAGTGATGTTCTCCACCCGCATTGTCCCTGATTCCTGCAACTTCTCCCATTGGTCTTTGCTCAACACCCCGAAGTCCTTAACATTTTCTAACTTTGAACCTACGGGAGCGACTGCTGTCGCGACTAACCCTTCTATGAATGTCTTGTTCAGGATCTCGTATGGGTTATCCACTTCAATAGTCTTTTTCATTAGACGGTTGACATCGTTCCAGGCGAAGATAGTCTTCACCAGGCCTTCATCAGCGTATGATCCGGCGCCCGAGACTCCCTGGATGCCGAACATGAGGTGAGCGTTCTCCTGTAAGTTATACCACTTAATATTGTCCATGAAAGAAGGCACCATAGTCCTCTTAGCACCGGTCACTGACCTGAGTTCGTCGAACATCTCCTCTTTCCGGGCCATGTAATAGTCTACTACCTCGAAATAGGTGCGGATGATCTCCCTGACTTCCACTTCCTTGTTGTTCACGAACTTCCTGCTGAACACGAACACATCAACAATGTAGTTGCGGAAGTTGTCAGAACCCCATATCTTCTTCATACCCAGGTTATCGATAGCATTTGAAACATCAGGTTCCCACATAGTATAAAGGTGTTTGCCTTTCGCAGGGTCGTTCTGATCGGCTTTCGCTTGTTTGTAAACGGCTTCCGAGCCGCTGGCTTCGATCATCCAATCCTGACTGCCCTGCAGCTCATCAAGGTCGAAGTTGGTGATGGTCAGATTGACCAGGTCCTCGCTGGGCGAGTCAGGTGTCACTACGATCTTGATCTCGCTGTCGTTGAGGTCGTTGACCTTGGTGAATGGGAAATCCTTGAACGCGAGGATGGCGTCGGCTCCCCGGGATTCGGAGATAGCTCCCGTTATGACGCCCGGATACTTATACCTGTAGCCGTGCTCCATGTACGAGCTGATAGGCAGTACGATGAAATCATACTCGCTGTCATTCAGTTTTTTCAGACGGTCAGCATATGCCGCGCCGTCGTCAGTGAAGTCGAGCACGATGCCTTTCCTTGCCAGACGTTTCCTCATTTCTTTTGATTTTATGAAGGCGTAGCCGGCATAGCTATCGCCGGCCCATTTCACTGTGTGCGTGGCACCTCCTGAATCGGAGCTCTTCGTTCTCTTGATTCCATCGAGCAATGTTGTGCCGAAGTAAATGCCTAGCACAGCGAGAGTTCCGAGGAGCATGAAAACGATTATGCCTTTTGTTCTGTTATTCATAGTATAAACCTACATATTATTGTGTTAAAAAAATAGTCTCACTGAGATGAAACCCTGTTTCCTTGCTTAGCGGTTAGTACTATCGGCTTTGTAAAGGTTCTCATCAAAAAGGCTTGCATCAAACACATCTGATTCAGCAGTCGCCTCAACCAATGCTTGCTCGAGTTCCTCATAGTTATTCGCATCGCGGTAGGAGAGCGAGTACCTCTTCAACGTGTGCGAGCTTTTCATACATAAACCTATCGAGTATAGCCCGATGAACCCATGCTGGGCGAGATAAGTACAAGGTTGCTTCAGATCAATGCCTGTCTGCTCTCCATCAGTAACGATGATGATACGGTATGTACCGTAACCCAGCTGCTTCTTGTATTGCTCTATAATCTTGTCGACACTCGCCAGGAGTGCTTCTCCCAGCGGCGTTCGTCCGCTTGGTTGCAAACTGTTGATGATTTTCAGGAACTCGTCCTTGTTGCCAGAACCAATAGGAAGTGCTTCAGCAAAACCGTCTCCGCTTCCAGTGCCGAAGATCATCAGGCCAATGTTCACATCATCAGGAATGTTCTTCAGGAACCTCGTGATAGCTTCTTTCGCGCCATCAATTTTACTTTTCCCTGAGCAGTTTTCATCCATGCTACCGCTCATATCGAAGAGAAAGTAAAAATTGGACGCAGTTGAAGCGACGCCAGCTGATTCATCGAAAAGAATGGTTGTCTGGGGTGTCCCTGACTCCTGAGCTTTCTTCTCTGACTGAGCTTCCCGTCCTCCTCCCGGTGTCGACTGAACACAGGAGTTGACGAGGAGCGCAAGCACACTTAAACATAAGATGGGCGCGCCTGCTTTACAAATATAT
>Ga0315273_10005356_pt1 | contig 15861 bp, 17 predicted proteins | sample YL17G02_0_MG_FD_205753 | JGI IMG/M metagenome (GOLD analysis project Ga0315273, IMG submission 205753) | Sediment microbial communities from Yellowstone Lake, YNP, Wyoming, USA - YL17G02_0 | ecosystem: Environmental > Aquatic > Freshwater > Lake > Sediment | place: USA: Wyoming | collected...
GCGGAGAGCGCGCGCTCGTGGTCGTCGCGTGCACGGTACGCGAGGCCAAGGTTGTCCCACACGCCCGCGCCCCGTGCGCCGAGGGCGATCGCACGTTCGAGGCGCTCGCTCGCCTCGACGGGATCTCCGGCGTCGAGGCAAACCGCGCCGAGCGTTGTCAGGACCTCAGCGTCGTCGCCGGCAATCGTTGCGCAATCGACCAGGACGCTGCGCGCCGCAGCGAATGCTCCCATCGCCTTTTGCACCTTGCCGAGCAGGTGCAGAGTTTCCACGTCGCGCGGGTGCCGGTCGAGCGCGCGACGGCACAACACCAGTGCGCCGCCGTGATCGCCGGCGTCGAGCATGAGCCACGCAAGGAGCCGCAGCGGGAGAAGCGCATCGGGCGCGAGGTCGAGCGCCCGCTCGCAGGCCTGTCTGGCTGCGGCCCGGTCGCCGCCCTTCAAATGGAGGCGCGCGCAGGCGAACCAGATGTCTTCCGCGGGCAGTCCCTGCGCCGCCGCGCCGGCGAGCGCCGCGTCGAGACGAGCGCGCGCGGATTCGAGCAAGCCACCGTCGAGATCATGGTCGGCAAGCTTCAGCAGCGCGCCGGGTTGGTTGGGGACCGCGGCAAGAATTTCGGCGTAGATCGCGCGCGCCGCGGCCCTCCGCCCGGCGTCTTCGTGCGCGAAGGCGAGATCGAATGCCTGCTTCAGCGTGATCCGCATGGCCCGTCGTTGCGCGTCCCGCCGTCGGGCGGAACCCTTCGTGATGCGAGCGCGTCAGCTCGACGTGCGCAGCAGCTCGCGGATATCGTGGGCGAAAACGTCCGCGCCCTGCCCGTTGCCGACGTAGAGCCTCAGGCGCCCCTGCGGATCGAAGACGAAGCTTCCCGCCGAGTGATCCACCGTGTAGCTTTCGGGCGTCCTGCCCGGCCGCTTCTGGTAGAGGATCTTGAATTCCTTCGCCGTGCGCGCGATGGCGTCGGCATCACCGCGGAGGCCGATGAACGACGGACCGAACGCCGTCACGTAATTCGACAGGAGCTCCGCGGTGTCGCGCTCGGGATCCACGGTCACGAACAGCACCTCCACCCTTGCCGCGTCCGGTCCCAGCTCTTTCAACGCTTCGGCGAGTGCGGCGAGCGTCGTCGGACAAACGTCGGGGCATTGCGTGTAGCCGAAGAACAGCACGACGACCTTGCCGCGGAAATCGGCAAGCACGCGCGGCTTGCCGGCGTGGTCGGAGAGCGCGAAATCGCGGCCGAATCCCGTTCCGGTGACGTCGGACGACTTGAATTTCGGTGTGTCCGCGCCGCAGCCGGCAAGCGCCAACGCACCGGCGAGAAGCAGGATCGCGGCCTTCGCGAGCGCGCGCATCAACGCCAGTAGTGGTCGACGAGCAGCGCGGAGAACAGCGCCGCGAGGTAGCAGATCGAGTACTTGAACGTCGCGCGCGCGAGCTCGTCGCTGTAGTCGCGGTAGAGCTGAATGACGTAGACAAGGAACATGCCGCCCAGCGCAAGCGCAGCGACGAGGTAGAGCACGCCGCTCATGCGGATCGCGAACGGCAGCAGCGTCACCGCGACGAGCGCGCAGGTATAGAGAACGATCTGCAGCTGTGTGTGGCGCGCGCCGTGCGTGACGGGGAGCATGGGCAGCCCGGCCCTGGCGTAGTCTTGCGTCCGGTAGAGCGCGAGCGACCAGAAGTGCGGCGGCGTCCACATGAAGATGATCAGGAACAAGAGCAGCGGCTCGGGCCCGACATCGCCGGTCACGGCAGCCCATCCCAGCACCGGCGGCATGGCGCCCGACGCGCCGCCGATCACGATATTCTGCGGGGTCGCGGGCTTCAGGAGCACCGTGTAGACGATCGCGTAGCCGACGAACGTCGCGAGCGTCAACCACATCGTCAGCGCGTTGACCTGACGATACAGCAGCACCAGGCCCAGTCCGCCGAGGATTCCGGCGAAGACGAGCGTCGACCGCGAGGTGAGGTCGCCAAGGGGCAGCGGGCGCCTCCGCGTGCGCGACATCAGCGCGTCGATCTTCTGCTCGACGAGGCAGTTGATCGCGGCGGCCGCGCCGGCGACGAAAGCGATGCCGATCGTCGCGAAGAACACCACACCGGCCGGCGGCAGATCCGGCGTCGCGAGAAACATTCCGATGACCGCGCAGAAAACGATCAACGACACGACGCGCGGCTTGGTCAGCGCGACAAAGCTTTTCAGCCGGTTTTCGGTGAGCGCGAGCGAGGTCATGCGGGCGGGCGGCAGCGTGCGGCAGTCGGGACCACGGGCGGCGCCGGCATCCCGGCGCGAACGCGCGGATTTTAGCATCCAATGCGAAGGCCGCCCCTATCCGATCCGCGATGCCTTGAGGAGTCGCGTCAGGTCGCTGGCGATGCCTTTGATGTCCGGGTCGTCCGGAAAGCGGAGCACGAGGTTGCCCAGGGGATCGATCAGGTAGAGCGAGTCCGCGCCGCCGGACGGCATCGCCGGCGCCGCCTCCGCTTCGCGTACGACGACGAGACCCGGGTGCTCCGCGAGCAGCGTCGCCGCGGGCGCCGCATCCCCGACGACGATCCAGACGCGGACGATGCGATCCTGGTCACGGCCCTGCATCGCGCGTGCCTGCCGGATCGAATACAGCTTTCGCTCGCAGGCGGAATCGCATTCGCCGCGGCCCATGACCAGCAGCACCCAGCGGCCACGCAGCTCTTCGAGGCGAAACGGCGAACCGTCGTCTCGCGACCCCCGGATTGCCGGAGCGGGCGCCGTCGCCAGCAGCGTTCCGTAGTTGACGCGCTGGTCGCGCGGGAAAAGAGTGTAGGCGACGTACGACGCGACCATTGGCGCGGCGACGACGGCCGCGATCAGCAGCAGCGTGCGCCGTCCCCGGCCCGGCGCCGGCCCCGCTCCGCCCGGGGATATCGGGGGCGGAAGGTCAGGCATCGCTGGTGCGCGCGAATCGCGGCCGATGAAACCAGAGCCAGAGGATGAACGCGAGCAGCGCCAATGCGTACCACTGCAGCATGTAGATTTGGTGCGTCTCGATACCGTAATCCGGCGCCGGCCAGTCGCGGACGAGACCGTCGTCGGGTGCGGGCGCTGCGGTCGCTTCGATGACGACGGGCAGTACGGCCAAGCCGGTCGCGTCGGCGAAGCGCGCCGGATCGAGGTTCTGCCAGACGGGACCCGCCGGCGTTTCGGGCCGCAGTTCGAGATAGCCGCCCGGCGGAATCGACAGGCGGCCGCGCACCGTCGCGACCCCGGCCGGCGGGGCGGCCGCCGGAAGCGAGGATCGCGACGCGCCTTGCGCGATCCAGCCGCGGCTGACGAGCACCACGCGGCCGTCGGCAAGCGCCAGCGGCGTCACGACGAGATAGCCGGCGCGGCCTGCGTGGACCCTGTTGTCGATGAGAATCTGCCGCGACGCGACGTACTCGCCGGCGGCAACGACAGGCCGGTACCGCAAGGACGCCCAGTCCGCGGCAGCGGGCAGGCTGGCGAGGGCAACCGGCGGGAGACGCACTGCGGCATCGAGCTGCGCGCGCAACGCTTCCTTCGCGTGCATGCGATCCTGCTGCCAGAGGCCCGCTGCCACGCACACCGCGACGGCGGCGATTGCGACCAGCGTCGGCAGCGGGCGTGGGCGGCTCCGACGCACGACCGGACCGGGTCGCGCTCTCTTGCCGGCGCGGCTCAACGCGCTTGGCATCGATCGGGGCATCCTCTAGACTCGGCTCGTGGAGCATGCAATCTGAAGATCATCGTCATCATCGGGCTCGTCGCCGTCATCGCCAGCCTTTTTTCGGCGCTCTACTATCTTTACCGCGATCGCGGACACGGCGAGCGGATGGTGAAGGTGCTGGCGATCCGCGTCGCGCTGTCCGCCACGCTCGTGCTGTTTCTCGTCATTTCGTACAAGATGGGCTGGATCGCGCCGACCGGCCTCCGCTGATCCGCCCCAGGTCACCGACGAAAGAGCCGCACGGCAGCCGCGCGGCTTCCTGCTCCGGGCGGCGCGGTCAGAGCCAGTAGACCAGCACGAACAGCAGGAGCCAGACGACGTCGACAAAGTGCCAGTACCACGCCGCCGCCTCGAACGCGAAGTGGCGGTCGCGGTCGAAGTGGCCCTTGATCGAGCGCGCGAGCATCACCGACAGCATGATCGCGCCGATCGTCACGTGCGCGCCGTGGAACCCCGTCAGCATGAAAAACGTCGAGCCGTAGACGCCGGTCGAGAGCTTGAGGTTGAGCGCGCTGTACGCGTGGATGTATTCGTAGGCCTGGAAGCCCAGGAACGTGAAGCCCAGCACGATCGTCGCGAACAGCCAGAGCTTGAGCGTACCGCGATGGCCGACTTTGAGCGCGTGGTGCGCGACGGTCAGCGTGAAACCCGACGAGAGCAGAATGATCGTGTTGAGCAGCGGGATGCCGATCGCGCCCATCGGCGTGAACTGCTCCTTGATGTACGGCCCCACCGTCGGCCACGCCGGGACGTACTCGGGCCACAGCAGCTTCGACGCCGGGCTGCCGAGGTCCGGCACCGACAGGTTGCGGACGTAGAACAGCGCGCCGAAGAACGCGGCGAAGAACATCACCTCGGAGAAGATGAACCAGCTCATGCTCCAGCGGAACGACAGGTCCACCTTCTTGTTGTACAGGTGCCGCTCGGACTCGCCGATGACCGTGCCGAACCAGCCGAAGAGCATCACCAGCAGGACCGCGAATCCGGCCGTCACCATCCAGGGTCCCGGCGCATAACCGTTCATCCACAACGCCGCGCCCATCCCCAGCAGCAACAGTGCGGCCGAGCCCACGAGCGGCCAGTACGACGGCTGCGGGACGAAGTAATAGGGCTTGGCGTCTGTCTGTGCTGCGCTCATGGGCGAAGACCTCTTCATGGATCGCCGACGCGGATGCGACGCGCCGGCCATTTGGATTACGTTTTACCCGCGCCTTCGACCTCGAAGAACGTGTAGGACAGCGTGATCGTCGCGACGTCCGGCGGCAGCGACGCGTCTATGACGAACGCAACCGGCATCAGCCGCCGCTCGCCCGGCTGCAACGTCTGCTTCGCGAAGCAGAAACATTCGAGTTTCCGGAAATACTGCGCCGCCTGAGGCGGACCGTAGCTCGGGATCGCCTGCCCCGTCACCGCGCGGTCGCTCGTATTGACGACCTCGTAGATCACCTGCCGCACTTCCCCGGGGTGGACGCCGATCACGACTTCGAGCGGGCGGAATGTCCACGGCAGCGCGCGGACATTCGCGTCGAACTCGACGCGCACGGTTCGCCCGCTGTCGACCTGCGTGTTCCGCACCTCGTCGGCACGCGCGATGTTGCGGAGCCCGGTGACTTCGCAGATCTTCTCGTAGAACGGCACCAGCGCGTAGCCGAACCCGAACATGCCGATCACGACGATGGAGAGCTTCAGGAGCAGCGTGCGATTTTCGCGGTGTTGGGCAATGTTCATGCTTTCCCGCGCAGATTTCGCCCGATCGCCACGACGAGGAACAGCAGCACCGCCGACCCCATGACGCCGATCCCGGTCGCGGACCCGTCCATGAACCTGGTCGCGATGATGCCGACGAAAAAAACGGCGGCAATCGACAGCAGAACGAGCGCCGTCCTGCGATTCCTCGACTTGAGCCGCGCGTCCGCGTCCCTGGCCGGCTCGTGGGTGGTGTGCATTCCGCGCTGTTCCGTCGGCGTCAGTCCGCGGTCACCTGACCACGGGCGGCGTTTCGAACGTGTGATACGGCGCCGGCGACGGCAAGGTCCACTCCAGCGTGTCGGCACCCTCCCATGGCTTCGCCGGGGCCCTGGGGCCCTTGCCGCGGGCGCATTGCACCATCGCCCACAGGAAGACCAGCTGCGTGGCGCCAAACCAGAACGCGCCGATCGACGCGACCATGTTCCAGTCGGCGAACTGCTGCGCGTAGTCGGGAATCCGGCGCGGCATCCCGGCGAGGCCCAGGAAATGCATCGGGAAGAACGCCACGTTGAACGAGATCAACGACGACCAGAAATGGACCTGGCCGAGCTTCTCGCTGTACATCGTGCCCGACCATTTCGGAATCCAGTAGTACGCGCCGCCGAAGAACGCGAACAGGCTCCCCGCCACCATCACGTAGTGGAAGTGGGCGACGACATAGTAGGTGTCCTGGACCTGGACGTCGACGGGCATGATCGCGAGCACGAGGCCCGTGAAGCCGCCCAGCGTGAACAGGAACAGGAAGCCGATCGCGAACAGCATCGGCGTCTCGAACGTCATCGAGCCCCGCCACATCGTGGCGACCCAGTTGAACACTTTAACGCCGGTGGGAACCGCGATCAGCATCGTCGCGTACATGTAGAACAGGATTCCGGCGGTCGGCAGGCCCGTCGTGAACATGTGGTGCGCCCAGACGATGAACGACAGGATCGCGATGCCCGCCGTCGCGTACACCATCGACGCGTAGCCGAACAGCGGCTTCCGCGAAAACGTCGGAATGATCTGGGAAACGATCCCGAACGCCGGAAGGATGATGATGTAAACCTCCGGATGACCGAAGAACCAGAACACATGCTGGAACAGCACCGGGTCCCCGCCGCCGGCGGCATTGAAGAACGATGTACCGAAGTGGCGATCGGTGAGCAGCATCGTCACCGCGCCGGCGAGCACCGGCATCACCGCGATCAGCAGGTACGCGGTGATGAGCCACGTCCAGCAGAAGAGCGGCATCTTCATCAAGGTCATGCCGGGCGCGCGCAGATTCAGAATCGTCGTGATGATGTTGATCGAACCCATGATCGACGACGCGCCGAGAATGTGAACGGCGAATATCGTGAGGTCCATCCCCATTCCCGCCTGAATCGTCAGCGGCGGGTAGAGCGTCCAGCCTGCGGCCGCGGCGCCGCCCGGGACGAACAGCGACGTCATCAGCAGGATCGCCGCGGGCGGGAGCAGCCAGAAGCTCCAGTTGTTCATCCGCGCGAACGCCATGTCCGGCGCGCCGATCATCAGCGGGATCTGCCAGTTTGCGAAGCCCACTGCCGCCGGCATGATCGCGCCGAACACCATGATGAGCCCGTGCAAGGTCGTCATCGAGTTGAAGAATTCGGGGTTCACGACCTGCAGCCCCGGCTGGAAAAGCTCGGCGCGGATGATCATCGCCATGACGCCGCCGACCAGGAACATCGTGAACGAAAACCAGAGGTACATCGTGCCGATGTCCTTGTGGTTGGTCGTCGTGAGCCAGCGCGCGATTCCGCTCGGGCGATGCGCGTGATCGTCGTGCCCGTAGCCGGGAGCGTGGTCGTGGGCGATGCTGCTCATCTCGGAATCTCCAGAACGGTTCGTTCGCGCGCTACCTGCGCGCGGCCTTGATCTCGGAAGGCTGCGGCGCGTCGCCGGTCTTGTTGCCCCAGCTGTTCCGCGTGTACGTGATCACCGCGGCCAAGTCCGTGTCGGAGAGCTGGGTCCAGGGCGGCATCGCGGTGCCGGGCTTGCCGTTCAGCACGATCGCGATCTGTCCCGCGGGCGGTCCGTTGACGACCCTCGAGCCGTCGAGCGCCGGGAACGCCCCCGTCACGCCCCGGCCATTCGACTGGTGGCACGCGACGCAATTGGCCGCGTAGACCGTCGCGCCGCGGGCGATGAGGTCCTTCGCATCCCACGCCCGATTCGGGTCGCCGGCCGCGGCGCCCGACTTCCTCTTCTGCTCGTCGGCCCACTTCGCGTAGTCGTCTTTCGACATGACCTCGACCACGATCGGCATGAAACCGTGTTCCTTGCCGCACAGTTCAGCGCATTGACCGCGATAGATGCCGACCTTTTCGGCCTTGAACCAGGCGTCGCGGACGAAACCGGGGATCGCATCCTGCTTGACGCCGAACGCCGGGACCCACCATGCATGGAGCACGTCGGCCGCGGTGATCAGGACCCTGACCTTGGCGTCGACCGGCACCACCATCGGGTTGTCCACCTCGAGCAGGTAGTGCGGGCCTTTGGGCGCGCGGTTCTCGATCTGCGCGAGCGGGGTCGAAAGGCTCGAGTAGAAACCGAAGCCGTCCTGCAGGTAGTCGTAGCTCCACTTCCACTGATAGCCGGTGATCTTGATGGTCATGTCCGGCGCCGTCGTGTCCTTCATCGCCAGGATCGTCTTCGTCGCCGGGAAGACCATGAACAGCAGGATCAGGAACGGGATCACGGTCCAGACCATCTCTACCGTCGCGTTCTCGTGAAACTGGGCGGCTTTGTGTCCCACGGACTTCCGGTGCCGGAAGATCGAATAGAACATCACGCCGAACACGACGACGAAGATCGCGATGCAGATCCAGAAGATGAAGGAGTGCAGGTCGTACATCTGCCGCGCGATCGGCGTCACCGGCGGCTGCAGGTTGTACTCCCGTGCCGCGAGCGCCACGCCGGGAGCCGCGAGGGCGAGCGAGAGACACGTCAGCAGCCGGCCGGCCTTGCATTCAATGCGCACCATGCATCCCTCGATTGCGTCCTGTAGTCCTCTTGAAATCGTCCCGGTCTGCCAAGCCGTACAGCGCAGCGCATTCCCGCGGCCCGTTGCACCGCCACGACGCTCTGCCCGAATACCGAGGAAAACGGAGGGGCGGCGGCGCGCTGCAATGATCACATTGCGCGGGGATCGGGAAGTTGCGCGGCGCAGCCCGGGCCGGTGCGCGGCGCCGGTCAGCCCGCGGCGCGCGCCGCGCCGGATTGGTGCAAAAGGCGCGAAATCTTAGCATGGATCACCGCGCCGGCAAAAGCGTCCCGCCAAAGTCTAAGGGACCTCTGCAACACTCACACGCGAACCGAATCCGAGTTGCGCGAGCGTCGCGCCGTCGACGGCGAACGCGGGCACGCCGCCCCTGCGCCACGCGAAATCCGCCAGCAACGGCGCCGGCAGCCGGGCGGCCAGCGCCGACACGGTCGCATCGGCATCGATCATTGCGGGGTCGATCCGGTTTGCGACCCAACCCGCGAGGGAGAGGCCGCGCGCAGAAATCGCGAGCGCGGACAGGAGCGCGTGATTGAGGCATCCCAGGCGGATGCCGACCACGAGAAGCACGGGCAACCCGAGTCGCACGGGGATATCGAGCATGTCGGTCGCAGTCCCAAGCGGGACAAGCACGCCGCCGGCCCCTTCGACGACGATCGCGTCCGCCACCGACGCCAGACGATCATGCGCGGCCACTATGAGGTCGAGGTCGATGGCGACGGCGGCGGCAAGGGCAGCAAGATGCGGTGCGATCGGCGGCGCGAACGAATACGGATTGACGTCGGCATGGGGCGCGGCCACGTTTCCCGCGGCGACCAGCGTCCCGACATCCGCGTTCACCGCTGCACCCGGGGACCTGCCCGCCGCGACCGGCTTCATGCCGACCGCACGAAGGCCCGCTCCCGTCAGCGCGCGGAGCAGCGCCGCCGCGACGACCGTCTTGCCGACGCCTGTGTCAGTGCCGGTGATGAAGATGCCGCGGGACATTTTGCCAGCATGTCTTCTATGCGGATCTCGAGCCCGGACAGGAAGCGGTACTGGAGACGATCCTGAATCGCCTTCTACGGATGCTTCGCCGGCACCACTACCACCGCCGGCCCGAAGAATTTGCCCCGCGTAAAGTACGTGTAGTTCGCTTCGAACGCTCCAATCCCCAGCAGTACCATCAACAAAAGGGGCGGGACCAGGATGGCATACACCATGGCCAGCCGCTCCCAGAGCATGTGCATGAAGACGGCAACGATCAGACCGGCCTTCAACAGCATGAACACGATGATCAGCGACCACCTGAGGTAACCCTGGAAGTGGAAGTAGTCGACAAGATACGACGCCGTGCTGAGAACGAACAGCAATCCCCAGATCTTGAAATAGATGCCGAGCGGATGTTGCTGCCCCTCTACGTGATGTTCGCCTCCCGCCGCAGCGTGCGGTTGCCCGGCGGCAGGATGGTGCTGCCCCGCCGCGACATGTTGTTGCCCTTCTGCGTGTGCCATGGTTTTTCTTACCAAAGATAGAAAACGGCGAAGATGAATACCCACACCAGATCGACGAAGTGCCAATACAGGCCCATGATTTCGACGATCTCGTAGTTCCCCTTCCTGCCGGTCAGGAAGCCGGGCTTCTGGCGATCCAGATCTCCCCGCAATACCTTTATCGCCACGATGATCAGGAAGATCACGCCGATCGTCACGTGCGTGCCATGGAAACCCGTGATCATGAAAAAGGTCGCGCCAAACTGGGCGGCGCCCAACGGGTTGCCCCAGGGGCGTACCCCCTCTTCCACGATCAGCTTGGTCCACTCGAAAGCCTGCATGCCGACGAATGTGGCGCCCAATGCCGCGGTGATCAGCAACAGGACAAACGTCGTGACACGATTCTTTCGGTAGCCGAAGTTGACAGCCAGGGCCATCGTTCCGCTGCTGCTGATCAGGACGAAGGTCATGATGGCGATCAGGATGAGGGGAACTTGCTTGCCCCAGAGCGTCAACGCGAAAACCTCGCTGGGGTTGGGCCAGGTCGCCGTGGTGGACATCCGCACCGTCATGTACGAAATCAGGAAAGAGCTGAAGATGAAGGTATCGCTGAGCAGGAAGATCCACATCATCGCCTTGCCCCAGGGGACCTTCTTGAACGCCCGCTGGTCCGAGGACCAGTCGGCGACAATCCCCTGCAAGCCTGCAGGCAGCGGCAGCGTTTCTGCCGTACTTGTCGGCACCGATTGCGTCATGTGGATTGATCCCCTCTAACCATGTGTATTCAGCAACACAGCGAACAAGACCGCCCAAACCAGAAGCAGATAGTGCCAGTACACGGTGCACAACTCCACACTCAGGCGAACCTTGCCGACCGCAACGCCGCGCAACGCCCTCGCGGTCGCCCTGGCCCAGACGCACAGACCGCCCAGCAGGTGCATGCCGTGCAGCGCCGTGAGCAGGACGAAGAACGCATACGCGGGATTGGCCGACGTAAAGTGCCCCGACGCATTCAGTTGTTGCCACGCCCAAAGCTGTCCGGCCAGAAAAGCAAAGGTGCAAGCGCCCCCCGCAACGAGGCCTTTTTTCACGCTGTCCCTCTGCCCCCGTCGGGCGGCAACACGCGTCCATTGCATGGCGACGCTGGCCAGGATCAGCACACCGGTGTTGAGCCACAGCACCCTCGGAAGGGTCAACGTGGTCCAGTCCGCCTCCACCATTCGCATGTGGTAGGCACTGATCAGCAGCGCAAACAGCGACGTGGCCACCGCAAGAAACGCCCCAAGACCGACTTGCACCGGGGGCAGGGCCAGCTCGCCGTTGCCGCGCGCGATTTCGGTCGGGGTCTGCTCCATCCAGGGAGAGACGTTCAACGTATGCCGAACCAGCCACCAGACAACAATGGCCATGATGGCGCTCAAGAACAACAATGCGGTCGTCACGATTACGTTGCCTTGGTGCCGGCGGTTTTCTCTGCCGGTGGCTGGTTTTGCGGTATGAAGTCCTCGGCGGCGCCCGGCACGCTGTAGTCGTAAGCCCAGCGATAGACCACGGGTACCGTCGGGCCGAAGTTGCCGTGCTTCGGCGGCGTGTCCGGGGTTTGCCACTCCAGTGTCGTGGCGCGCCAGGGGTTGCCGCCCGATGGCTTGCCCTTGAAATAGCTCCAGTACAGGTTGTACAAGAACACCAGCTGGACCGCTCCCACGATCAACGCCGCGATCGTGATACCGGCGTTCAACGTATGCGCCGACTGGGGGATGAAGTCCGTGTTCTCGATCGCATAGTACCGGCGCGGCACCCCCAGAATTCCCAGGTAATGCATCGGATAGTAGATGGCATAGGTCCCCACGAACGTGACCCAGAAGTGGAATTTGCCCAGGGTATCGTTCAGCATCCGCCCGGTGACCTTGGGGTACCAGTGGTAGATCGCCCCGAACACCACCAGAATGGGCGACACGGCCATCACCATGTGGAAGTGGGCGACCACGAACATGGTGTCGGACAGCGGGAGATCCACGGGCACGTTGCCCAGGAACAGGCCCGTCAACCCGCCGTTGACAAAGGTGAAAACGAATCCGATGGCAAACAGCATGGGAACGGTGAGGTGAATGTTGCCGCGCCACAGTGTCAGCACCCAGTTGTAGACCTTGAGCGCCGTCGGGATGGCGATGATCAGCGTGGTGGTGGCGAAAAAGAACCCGAAGTACGGATTCATCCCGCTGACGTACATGTGGTGCGCCCACACAATGAAACTGAGGCCGCCGATCGCCAGAATGGCCCAGACCATCATCCGGTAGCCGAAGATGTTTCTTCTGGCATTGACACTGATCAGGTCGGAGACGATGCCGAACGCCGGCAAGGCGACAATGTAGACCTCGGGATGGCCGAAAAACCAGAACAGATGCTGGAACAACACCGGGCTTCCACCGTTGTGGTCGAGGTGCTGTCCCTGCGCGACGACGGCGGGCATGAAGAAACTCGTGCCCAGCAAGTGATCCAGCAACATCATGATGGCGCTGACGAACAACGCGGGAAAGGCCAGCAGCGCCAGGACCGTGGCCATGAAAATGCCCCATACCGTCAAGGGCAATCGCATCATCGTCATCCCTCGCGTACGAGCCTGCAGCACCGTCACCACATAGTTCAAGCCACCCATCGTGAAACCGATGATGAAGAAGGCCAGGGAAACGAGCATCAGGATGATTCCCCAATTGGCCCCCGGCGTGCCCGAGAGAATGGCCTGCGGGGGGTACAGGGTCCAGCCGGCGCCCGTGGGTCCGCCCGGCACGAAGAAGCTTGCCATCAGCAACAGCACGGCGAGCAGATAGACCCAGTAGCTCACCATGTTGACATAGGGGAAAACCATGTCGCGGGCGCCCACCATCAGCGGGATGAGGTAGTTGCCAAAGCCGCCCAGGAACAGCGCCGTGAGCAGGTAGATGACCATGATCATGCCGTGCATGGTGACAAACTGGAGGTAGGTGCTCGGCGTGATGAAGGAAAACGTGTGCGGGAACCCCAGCTGCAGCCGCATGATTCCCGACAACACCAATGCCACCAGCCCCACCGCGATCGCGGTGAGCGAGTACTGGACCGCGATGACTTTGGCGTCCTGGCTCCAGATGTACTTCCCGATGAAAGTTTTCGGATGGTAGAGCTCCGGCTCTTCGACTTCGACCGGAGGAGCGAAAGCCGATTCGTCATGCGCAACGTAGGTCATTGCTATTTCCTTTTCGCCAAATCGTCATCACGCCCGATTCGCCCGGGTCTCAGCGCCCGCACGGCCGCCCGAAGGGCGCTGTGCGCCCCCGCGCGGGGGGCAGCGAACACCAGGCCGCAGGCCGCAGGACAGCCGAAGGCTGGTCCCGCGAAGCGGGATGCGGCGAAGCCGCACACAGTGAGCGTGGGGGCCGTTCATTTGAACGTGTTGATGTGGGCAACGACGTCATCGATTGCCCGGTTATCGGTCAGCATCGCGGCCATGGATACCATCTGCTGGCCGTACGGGTCCTTTGAATGCGCGCCACGAGCACCCTGTTTGAAGTTCTTCAATTGCGTGACCATATACCAATCGCTCATGCCCATGAGCCGCGGGGCATTCGTTGCCTGTATGCCCCGCCCGTCGACGCCGTGACAGGACCCGCAGGTCTCATAGAGCGTTGAGCCGCCGGCGGCGTGCTTCGTCACCGTGGGCGGGGCAGGACGATCCGGCAGCGTCTTGATGAAGGCGACGACGTTATCGATGGCGGCATCATCCGCCAGCGTCGCCGCCATCGGCGCCATCGTCCTGCCGAAAACGTCTTTTTCGTGCGCACCCCGGGCGCCGCTCTTGAAATACCGCAATTGCCGCTTCAGATACCAATCTCCCTGCCCGCTCAATTTCGGCGCATTCAGCGCGGCATTGCCCTCCGCCTGCATGCCATGACAGGCGGAACACACCGCATAGAGCGGCTCACCCGCGGCAGCATTGCCGGCGGCTTCTGCCGCGGTCTGTGCAAACGTCGGATTGCTGCTTAACCAGGCCCGGAACGCGCTCTCTTCTTCCACGACGACTTTGCCGCGCATCGTGAAATGGGCGACGCCGCACAATTCTTCGCAGAGCACGTCGAATTTCCCGACCCGGGTGGCGGTGAACCAGACGTAAGTCACCAGCCCCGGCACCAGATCCATCTTGACCCGGAATTGCGGCACGGTGAAATTGTGCAGGACGTCTATCGAGCGGAGCAGCGCCTTGAACGGCCGGCCCATGGGGAGGTGGACCTCGGGGCTCGCTATCAAGACATCGTCCTGCCCGCGCGGATCGTCCGGATTGATGCCAAACGGGTTCTTGTCGCTGACGAACCGGGCATCGACAGTGCCGAGCACGCCGTCGTTCCCGGGGAAGCGATAGGCCCAGTACCACTGCCTGCCCACGACCTCGAACACCGCCGCGTCTTTCGGGACGTCGACGAATTTCGCCCATACCACCAGGCCGGGGGCCAGCATCGCGACGACGCCCACGGTCGTCACGGCGATGAGCCATCCCTCCAGCTTCTTGTTTTCGGGTTCGTACATCGCCCGGGTCCCCTTTGCCTGGCGATAGCGAACAACGCAATACGCCAAAAATAAATTGACGGCGACGAAGACAAACCCCGTGACCCAGAACGTGAGCGTCACCGTGTCGTCGATCGTGCCCCAATTGGAGGCGATCGGTGTGAAATACCACGGGCTCAGCAAATGAAAGAGAACGGAGCCGACGACCAACAAGACCAAGACGATTGCTAAAACCATAGCGGTGGCCCCTGTTGACTGGACAGAAATTCGCAGGCGGGAAGCGGTGAATTGCAGGAAGCGCTGACCACGAAGCCGGATGCGGCCGCGCTCAAGCTGCGTCGCCCGGCGTGAAGGGCAACCCGGATCGCGTGCACGCGGCGTGCCTCATTTCGGTCACAGTGCACTTTCGTGGCCGCGCGGAGCGCGGTGGCGCCGCCGCACGGGCTTGAACGGATTGATGAAATGCAAGTTGACCGCGACGAGTTCCGCTTCCGGATGCTTGGCGCGCATCAGCGCCCTGACCGCCGCGCCCTGCTGCTTTCGGGCATAGATCAGGATCAGGAACTTGCCCGCCTCGATGTCGTGGCGAAATTTCTTGAGCTTCTTGCTCTCGCTCGCGATACCCGTCAAGCCGCCTTCCCAGGCGCCGAACATGGTGACGACCCCGACGATGACGAAATAGACGTAACGGGGGACGTCGGGGCCGAACGGCTCGAAAACCATCAGCAGTCCGGCGCCGATCATTCCGGCGATGGCGCCGATGGCGGCGCCGATGAATCCGTAGAAAATGATATCGAGGGTCTCCAGATAGTTGCTGGAGTGGATGTGCCGCTGTTCGAGGCCGGATTCGTCCTTGGCGATGACGTGGACGAAGAAGTCCTTGATGCCAGCCGTATGGAGATCGTCGGAGATCCGATGGGTGCTGTCGAGCGTGGGCGCGAGATAGTAGAGACAGCGCATTACTTCCCCCTGGTTTCGACGAGGTCCCTGTTGCGGGCTCTTCGGGCCGTCGAAGTCTATCGGTCTGGCGACTGCATCGGTGCGCGCACGGAGACGGGCCCCCAACGCAGCGGCCCCACCCGTGTCGCGGCGCAGTTTCTCATAACCCCACCGGCTTTGGAAGCGGGACAGGGTCCGGTCGGCGAGCGATGTCGCCAAAGTGCTCGCGGAACCCGGGGGCGGACAAGCGCTATCCCCGCCGCCGCGGCGCGAATCGCACGATCGGGTGTCCCTCCTCCGTATGCCTCGGCGCCACCTTCCAGGCGTGGCCGTAGATCACTTCGAACGTCGCCGGTATCCGCCCGTCGCGGCGCATCGCTTCGAGCGCGGCGAGGGCGCGTTCCCAGCGGTGGCGACCCATCAGTGCGCGCGGCCGCGC
>Ga0315273_10005357_pt1 | contig 15859 bp, 13 predicted proteins | sample YL17G02_0_MG_FD_205753 | JGI IMG/M metagenome (GOLD analysis project Ga0315273, IMG submission 205753) | Sediment microbial communities from Yellowstone Lake, YNP, Wyoming, USA - YL17G02_0 | ecosystem: Environmental > Aquatic > Freshwater > Lake > Sediment | place: USA: Wyoming | collected...
GCTTCGGCGCCGTCACGGGGAGCAGGTTCCCGCAGGAGTCGTCGGGTCTGCTGCGCTCGTGGAAGAGCTGGCGCCCGGTCGATCACGCGAACATCGCATTCGGCCAGGGCGTGAACGTGACACCTGTCCAGCTCGCCGCCGCGACTGCCGCGCTCGCGAACGGAGGCGTCTTCATCGAGCCCCATCTCGTCGCGCTCCGCCGCGCGCCGGGCGGCGCCTGGGAGCCGCCGCGCGCGCCCGAAGTGAGGCGGGTGGTCCGTCCCGAGACCGCCGCGAAGGTGCTCGCGATGATGGAAGGCGTCGTCGGGCCCGAGGGCACCGGCAAGCGCGCCGCAGTCGCGGGTGTGCGCGTCGGGGGCAAGACCGGCACGGCCCAGAAGCTCGACGCTGCAACGGGCCGCTACGCCTCGAACCGCTACCTTGCCTGGTTCACCGGGATCGCGCCGGTCGACGATCCCCGCCTGGTGATCGTGACCGCGCTCGACGAGCCGAAGGGCCTCTTGCACACGGGGGGCGCCGTGGCCGCACCGCTCTTCGCCGAAGTCGCCACTGCGCAGCTGGCCCGGCTGGGAGTCGCGGTCGCCCCTCCCACGCTCATCGCGAGCGCCAAGCCGGTGGCGGCGCCTGCGCCGCAGCCGCCGCCCGTAGCATCGGTCGAGGAATCCCTCTCCGTCGCGGAGGACAGCGATGCGATGTTCGTCCACGACGGCGATCGGGTGTTCCTGCCGGACTTCCAGGGCTTGACCGTGGCCGAGGTGCAGAAGGCCGCGGCCGGGGCGCGCGTGCGCATCGAAGTCGAAGGCCGGGGCCGAGCGGTGTCGCAGGACCCGGGCCCGGGCACGATCCTCACCGGCGGCGAGAAGCGCGTTCGTGTGCGCTTCGATCCCGGCGCCTAGGTCATCGCATGCGCCTCTCCGAGCTGCTCGCCGCGCTGCCGCCCGCCCTCGCGCCCGTCTCGGTGCGCGGCCTCGATGGGGCCGACGATCCGGTGATCCGGGGTCTCGCGATCGACTCCCGCGCGGTCGCGCCGGGCGATCTCTTCGTCGCGCTGCGGGGCGCGCTGGCCGACGGCCATCACCACCTCGGTGGCGCGGCGCGCCTCGGTGCTGCGGCTTTCGTCGTGGAGGCCGTGCCCGAGGGAGTGGACCTCGGGGGCCGCCCAGCCATCGTCGTGCGCGACACGCGCCGCGCGCTCGCACCGCTCTCGGTTCGCTTCTTCGGCGATCCCTCGTCCGAGCTGACCCTCATCGGGGTGACCGGCACGAATGGCAAGACCAGCACGACGTATCTCGTGGAGTCGATCCTGCGGCAAGCCGGCCACGAGGTCGGCGTGATCGGCACGGTGGAGGTGCGCTACGCGCGAGAGCGTCACCGCGCCATCAATACGACGCCCGAGAGCCTCGAGCTCCAGCGCCTGCTGCGCGCGATGCGCACGAAGCGTGTCGACGCGGTGGCCATGGAGGTCTCCTCCCACGGTCTGGCCCTCGGCCGGGTGGACGGCTGCCGCTTCGCGGTGGGGGCCATCACGAACCTGACCCAGGACCACCTCGACTTCCACGGCACGATGGAGGCCTATCGCGACGCGAAGGCGCTGCTGTTCGCGCGGCACATCGCTCCCGGCGGCGCGGCGGTGATCCATCTCGACGACCCCTGGTCGGGGAGCTTCGCGGAGGTCGTGCACGCGGCCGGCGTGCGCGTCCTCACGACGTCGCGTGATCCCACGCGCGGAGCGGACGTGTCACTCGTCGCGGCCGAGGTCGCGCTCGACGGCACCGCTGCGACCGTGAAGCTGCCGGACGCGCTCGCGACCGGGCCGCTGCAGGTCCGGCTGCCGCTGGTCGGCGACTTCAACCTCGAGAACATGCTGGTGGCGATCGGGATCGCGGCAGCGCTCGGCATCTCGGCCGAGCACATCGTCGCGGGGATCGGCGCGGTGCCGCAGGTGCCCGGGCGCGTCGAGCGCGTGGGCGCCGACATGCCCGGCGCGCCGACCGTGCTCGTGGACTACGCGCACACTCCGGACGCCGTGGAGAAGCTGCTGCGAACGGTGCGTCCGCTGGCGCGAGGTCGGCTCGTCACCGTGTTCGGCTGCGGCGGCGACCGGGATCGCGCGAAGCGCCCCCTGATGGCCGAGGCGGTCGCGCGCTTCAGCGACCGCGCGATCGCGACCAGCGACAACCCGCGGACCGAAGACCCCCTCGCCATCCTCGCGGACGTCGAGGCGGGACTTCACGGCCTGCGCCGCGTCGGCCCGGTCGCCCTCGCCTCGACGGAGCAATCGTATGCCGTGGTCCCCGACCGCCGCGCCGCGATCGAGCTTGCGCTCTCGGTGGCCGGTCCCGACGACACCGTCGTGATCGCCGGCAAGGGGCACGAGGACTACCAGATCGTCGGTCGCGAGCGGCTGCCCTTCGACGACCGCGACGAAGCGCGGCGCGCGCTCGCGCGAAGAGGCGCCGCGTGAGCGTCCCCTTCCGTCTCGCCGACGTGCTCCAGTGGACGGGCGGCCGGCTGGTCTCGGGCAATCCCGACGCCGTGCTGCGAGGCGTCTCGATCGACTCGCGCGCCGTCGGAGCCGGCGAGCTGTTCGTCGCCATCCGCGGGCCGCGGCACGACGCGCACGCGTTTCTCGAGGCGGCCGCGGCGCGCGGCGCCGCGGCGCTGCTGGTCGAACGGGGCGGCGCCGTGGCCGCGTCCCTGCTCGCTCCGGACAGCAGGGTCACCGTCGTGGAGGTCGACGACACCACGCGCGCCCTCGGCGCGCTGGGCAGCGGACATCGCGCCGGATTCAGCGGACCCGTCGTGGCGCTCACGGGCAGCAACGGCAAGACGACGACGAAGGAGATGTGCGCTGCGATCCTGTCCGTCGCAGCGCCGTGTCTCAAGACGCAGGGCAACTTGAACAACCAGTTCGGAGTGCCGCTCACGCTCCTGCGCCGCGACGCCGAGCATCGCGCCCTCGTCGTCGAGCTGGGGATGAACCACCGCGGCGAGATCGCGCCGCTCGTCGCGATCGCGCGTCCCACGGTGGGTCTCCTGACGAACGTGGGCACGGCCCACATCGAGAACCTCGGATCGCAGGAAGAGATCGCGCTCGAAAAGGGGGACCTCGTCGCGGCGCTCGCACCGGACGCCACGGCGGTCCTCAACGCGGAGGACGCGCGGGTGCTCGCGCAGCGCGCGCGCACGCGGGCGCACGTCACCACGTTTGGCCGGGGGGGCGACGTCCGTGCCGAGAACATCACGCCGCTCGGCGACCGTGGCTTCGCGTTCGACGTCGTCACGCCGCAGGGGACCATCGCCGTGCGCGTTTCGGGGCTCGGCGAGACGACGGTCATCAACTCGCTCGCAGCCGCCGCCGCCGCCCTCGCCGCAGGCGCAACGCTCGCGGACGTGGCCACGGGGCTCGGGCGCTACCGCCCGATCGGCGGCCGCATGGAGCGCGTCGAGCTGCCGCGTAACGTGATCCTGATCAACGACACCTACAACGCGAACCCGCAGTCGATGGAGATCGCGCTCCGCAGCCTGTCCGAGCTCAAGGGACAGGCGCGCGGCTTCGCCGTGCTCGGCGACATGGGCGAGCTCGGCGCCATGGCGTCGGACGCTCACCGCGCGACGGGACGGCTGGTCGCGGAGCTCGGTATCGACTACCTGCTCGCCCTCGGCGCGCACGCCGGAGAGACGGCCGAAGGCGCGCGCGCCGCGGGCATGGACGGCGCCCGGGTCCGCGTCTGCCGTGACCACCTCGACGCGAGCGAGCGGCTCCGCGACACGCTCCAGGGCAACGACTGGATCCTCGTCAAGGGATCGCGCTCCATGCAGATGGAACGCGTCGTCGACGCGCTCGTCGCACAGGCACAGCCGGGCGTACGCGCGGAAGGGATCTAGTGCTCTACCACCTGCTCTATCCCCTGGCCACCGAGTTCAGCGTCTTCAACGTCGTCCGCTACATCACCTTTCGCACCGCAGCGGCGACGCTCACGGCGCTCTTCATCTCGTTTCTCGTCGGACCGGCTTTGATCCGGGCGCTGTCGCGGCTGCGCGTCGGACAGCCGATCCGCGAGGTGGGGCCCGCTCACCAGGCGAAGGCTGGGACGCCCACCATGGGCGGGCTCCTCATCCTGCTGTCGCTCCTCATCGCGGTGCTGCTCTGGAGCGACCTCCGCAACCGGATGGTCTGGATCGTAGTCGGCCTCACGGTCGGCTACGGCGTGCTCGGGTTCGTGGACGACTACCGCAAGGTCAAGCAGCGGAAGAGCGACGGCATCTCCGCGCGAGCGAAGCTCTTCTGGCAATTCCTGCTCGCTTTCGGCGTGGCGCTCGCGATCTACACCGACCCGAGCTTCGACAACCAGCTGAGCGTGCCGTTCTTCAAGAATTTCACGCCGCATCTCGGCTTCCTGTACGTGCCGCTCGCGGCGTTCGTGATCGTCGGCGCCAGCAACTGCGTGAACTTGACCGACGGCCTGGACGGCCTCGCCATCGGTCCCGTGATGATCACGGCGGGTACGTTCCTCGTGCTGTCCTACGCCGCCGGCCACACGGGCATCGCCGAGTACCTCCAGATCAAGTCGGTGCCGGGCAGCGGTCAGCTCGCGATCTTCTGCGGCGCGCTCGTCGGCGGCGGCCTCGGCTTCCTCTGGTTCAACACCTATCCCGCGCAGCTCTTCATGGGCGACGTCGGCTCGCTCGCGCTCGGCGGAGCGCTCGGCACCATCGCCGTCCTGATCCGCCAGGAGATCCTGCTCGCAGTGGTCGGCGGCGTGTTCGTGGTGGAAGGGCTCTCGGTGATGATCCAGGTCGCGTCGTTCAAGCTCACCGGCAAGCGCGTGTTCCTGATGGCGCCGATCCACCATCACTACGAGAAGCTGGGCTGGGCCGAGCAGAAGATCGTGGTCCGCTTCTGGATCGTCTCGATCATCCTCGCGCTCGTCGCCCTCTCCTCGTTGAAGCTGCGCTGATGGAGGAGCTCCGGGGCCAACGCGTCCTCGTGCTCGGGCTCGGCATCTCGGGGCGCAGCGCCGCGCGCTTCTGCGCGGAGCGCGGCGCGCGCGTCACCGCTGCGGACGAGCGGGCGCTCGATGCGCTCGGCGATCTCGGAGACCTGCCGCACGACGTCGAGGTCGTCGCCGGACGCGCCCTGCCCGACCCCGCCGGCTTCGACCTCGTGGTGCCGAGCCCTGGCGTCCCGTCCGCACGTTACAAAGGGCGCGCGGCGCGCGTCTGCGGCGACGTCGAGCTCGCGTGGCGCGCGCTGCCGCCGACGCTGCCCATCATCGCGATCACGGGAACGAACGGGAAGTCCACCACGACCCGGCTCGTGGAAGCGCTCCTGCGTGGTGCGGGGCTGCGCGCCGAAGCTGCGGGCAACATCGGCGCTCCGGCGCTCGGCCTCGTCGGCCGGCCGCTCGACGCCGCGGTGCTCGAGGTCTCGAGCTTCCAGCTCGACACGATCTGGTCCTTCAGGCCTCGCGTCGCCGTGATCCTGAACGTCACGCCCGACCATCTCGACCGGCATGGCAGCTTCGAGGCCTACACCGAGGCGAAGGCACGGATCCTCGCGAATCAACGCGAGGACGACGCCGCAGTGCTCTCAGCCGACGACGCCGTCGTCGCTGCGCTCGCGAAGCGGGCGCACGGGCGGGTGCGTCGCTTCTCGCTCGTGCCCGGCGCGTGCTGCGAGGCGACCCTGGACGCCGGCGCGGCGCTCCTGCGCGGCGGCGACGCCTCGGCGCGCATCCCGCTCGACGGTCTGCGTCTCCAGGGGACGCACAATCTCGAGAACGTGCTCGCTGCGCTGCTCGCCGTAGCCGCGCTCGGCGTCGATCCGTTGGTCGCGCAGCGCGTCTTGCCTTTCTTCGACGGCCTGCCCCACCGCACCGAGCTCGTCCGCCGCCGAGGCGGGGTGACGTTCGTGAACGACTCGAAGGGCACGAACGTCGGCGCTGCGCTGCGCTCGCTCGAGAGCTTCGCCGAGCCCATCGTCTGGATCGGCGGAGGCAAGGACAAGGGTCTCGACTTCGAGCCGCTCGGGCGCGTCGCGGAGAAGCGCATGCGCGCGGCGGTGCTGATCGGAGAGGCCGCTGCCAAGCTCGCGGAGTCGCTCGAGGGCCACGTCCCCGTGTATCGGGAGCCGTCGCTCGAGGCCGCCGTCGCGCGCGCCGCGTCGCTGGCACACAGCGGAGACGTCGTCCTCCTGTCGCCGGCGTGCGCGAGCTTCGACCAGTTCCGGAGCTACGAGGATCGGGGAGAGCGGTTCCGCGCCGCGGTGCACGCGCTGCCGGAGGGGGGGCGATGAAGCTTCCGGAAACGCTGACGCTCAGGAGCACGGCTGCAGCCGCTGCTGCTCGCCCGCGCGACGTGGCGCCCCGCCGGGCGGCGGAGGACCGCCGCCGGGCGGCGGAGGACCGCCGCCGCGTGGCAGAGGAGCGCCCGCGCGAGCCCGCCCAGAATCACGGCGACGGCAGCCTGCTCTCGGCCTCCGTCATCCTGACCTGCATCGGTGTCGTGATGATCTACAGCATCACCGCGCCGCTCGCGGAGGCGGGCACGCTGCCCGGCCACTTCGTGCGCCATCTCGGCGGGATCGCCGCCGGTATCGTCTGCGCCGCGGTCGCGTACCGGGTCCCGCTCTCGACCTGGCGGCGGCTCGCGCTCCCGGGGTGGGCTGCGGCGGTGGTGCTGCTCGCGCTCACGCTCGTGATCGGCGTGAAGGTGAACGGCGCGCGGCGCTGGCTGGCGCTGCCCGGCGCGGGCATGGCCTTCGAGCCGGTCGAGCTGGCGAAGCTCGCGACGCTCTTCGCGATCGCGCACGTCCTCACGCAGCGCGAGGGCCAGTCGGCCTTCGCACCGGTGAAGCTCGCGCTGCCGCTCGCGCTCGCGGCCGTGCCCGCCGCGATCCTGTTGCGCCAGCCCGACATGGGGAACGCGGTGGTGCTGCTCGCGCTCACGGGCGCGCTCTTCTTCGCTGCGGGCGCTCCGCTGCGGTTCTTCGTCATACCGGCGGGCGTCGTCGCCGCGGGCGTCGCGGCCTACATCGCGACCCACCCCTACGCTGCGGCGCGCGTCACTGCGTTCCTGCGGCCGTGGGAGACCTCCGGCGCCGAGGGCTATCAGCTCGTGCAGTCCTTCGTGGCGTTCGGCCGCGGACAGGTCTTCGGCGTCGGCATCGGCGCCGGCCGTCAGAAGCTCGACTACCTGCCCGAGGCGCACACCGACTTCATCCTCTCGAGCGTCGCCGAAGAGCTGGGCCTCGTGGGCGTGCTCGTCGTGATCGGCGCGTTCGCCGCGCTGCTGCTCGGGGGATTGCGCGTCGCCCGGCGCGCCCGCGACCGCTTCTCGCTCCTGGTGGCGTTCGCCACGACGCTCTTCCTCACGCTGCCGGCCGCGGTGAACGCCGCCGTCGTGATGGGCCTCCTCCCGACGAAGGGCCTCGCTCTGCCGTTCCTTTCGTATGGGCGGAGCTCCATCCTCGCCTGCTTCACGGCGCTCGGGCTCCTGCTGGGCATCGCGCGGCGCGAGGCAGCGCCGGTCCGGCCGCCGATCGCGGGCGCCGGCCGGCGCGGGCTGGTCCGGACATGACGGACGGACGCACGACGCGGCGCTGGGTGGTGGCCGGCGGTGGGACCGGCGGCCACGTGATGCCCGCGCTTGCGCTGGGCGAACGGATTCGCGCCCGTGGCGACACCGTGCTGTTCATCGGCTCGCAGCGGGGCCTCGAGAGCCGGCTGGTCCCCGAGGCCGGCTTCGAGCTGGTGGCCCTGCCCTCGCGCCAGCTCCTCGGCAAGAACGCGCTCGACCGCGCGCGCATGGTTGCCGGGCTGCCGGGCGTGGTGCTCGCAGCTGCCCGGGTCCTGCGGGACTTCCGGGCGGAGATCGTCGTCTCCGTGGGCGGCTATGCCGCAGCGCCGGTGACCGCGGCGGCGGCGATCCTCCGGATCCCGATCGCCCTCGTCAACACCGACGCGTTGCCGGGACAGTCCAACCGTCTGGCGGCACGCTTCGCACGCCGCATCTTCGTCGGCTTCGAGTCGGCGGCGGGCGCCTTCGGCAGCGCGGGGGACGGCGAGCGCATCCGCTGCCTCGGCATCCCGCTGCGGCGCTCGCTCGTGGACGCCTTCGGGGCCGCGGGTCCGAGGCGCACGCCCGAGCCCCCGTTCCGGATCCTGGTGTTCGGCGGCAGCCAGGGCGCACGCCAGCTCAACGACGCCATGCTCGAGGCGGCACCTGCGCTCGGCGCGCAGCGCATCGAGCTCTTCCACCAGACCGGTGAGGCCGATCGGGAGCGCGTCGCGACCGGCTACGCCGCGGCGGGAGTCCGCGCCGAGGTCGTGGCGTTCGAGCGCGACATGGTGAGGCGGTACCGCTGGGCGGACGTCGCGCTCTGCCGGTCGGGCGCCCTCACGGTCGCGGAGCTCGCCCTGGCAGGGCTGCCGGCGTTGCTCGTGCCCTACCCGTTCGCCGCCCACGACGAGCAGAGCGCCAACGCACGCGAGCTCGTGGCGGCCGGCGCCGCATTGCTGCTCGATCCGCACGCGCTGACGCCCGCACGTGTCGTCGAGACGCTGGCAGGCTTGTTCCGCGAGCCGGGGCGCCTGCATGCCATGGGGCTCGCCGCGGCGAAGGGGGCGCGGCCGGACGCCGCGGAACGGATCGTAGAGGAGTGCGCAGCGCTCGCGGGCGCGCGATCCTGAGACGCGCGGAGGGGGGGCATGTTCCGCAAGATCCAGCACGTACACTTCGTCGGCGTCGGCGGCATCGGCATGTGCGGCCTCGCCGAGCTGCTCCACGACCAGGGTTACCGCGTCAGCGGCTCCGACCTGCGCGAGGGTGCGACCATCGAGCGGCTCCGCGCCCTCGGCGTGCCGATCGCCGTCGGCCACCGCACCGACAACGTCGGGCGCGCCGACGTCGTGGTCTACTCCTCGGCCGTGCGCCCCGGGAACCCGGAGCTGGTCGAGGCCGAGCGGCGCAAGATCCCGGTCATCCCGCGTGCCGAGATGCTCGCGGAGATCATGCGTCTCAAGGACGGCATCGCGGTCGCCGGGACCCACGGCAAGACCACGACGACGTCGCTGATCGCGCACGTGCTCCACGCCGCCGGGCTCGATCCGACCGCCGTGATCGGCGGGCGCGTGCTCGCGTCCGGGCTCGACCCGACCGGCGCGCGGCTCGGGCGCGGCGAGTTCCTGGTCGCCGAGGCGGACGAGAGCGACGGCTCGTTCCTCCGGCTCGCCCCGGTCGTCGCGGTGATCACGAACGTCGATCCCGAGCACCTCGAGCACTACGGAAGCTACGAGGAGCTCCAGCGCGCCTTCGTGACGTTCGGGAACAGCGTGCCGTTCTGGGGCGTCACCGTGCTGTGCCTCGATCATCCCGGGGTGCAGGCCATCCTGCCCCGCATGACCCGCCGGATCACGACCTACGGTTTCTCGTCCCAGGCCGACCTCGTGGCGACCGAGGTCGAGGTCGACGGCACGGGCATGGCGTTCCGCGTCCGGCGCCGCGGCGAGGTGCTCGGACCGGTGCGCCTGCGCATCCCGGGCCGCCACAACGTGTCGAACGCACTCGCCACGCTCGCCGTCGCGCTCGAGCTCGACGTGCCGTTCGCCACCGCGGCCGACGCGCTGGCCGGCTTCCTCGGCATCGAGCGCCGCTTCCAGACGCGCGGCGAGGTGCGCGGCGTGCGCGTGGTGGACGACTACGGGCATCATCCGGCGGAGATCCGGGCGACGCTCGAAGCGGCACGCGGGCTCCACCCGGGACGGATCGTGGTCGTGTTCCAGCCCCACCGCTACACGCGCACCCGCGACCTCTTCGACGACTTTGCCACCGCCTTCAACGACGCCGACATCGTGCTCGTGAGCGAGATCTACGCCGCGGGCGAGGAAAAGATCCCGGGCATCGAGGCGGCGCTGCTCGTCGACGCAATCCGCGTGCACGGCCACCGCGACGTCCGCTTCGCGCCCGATTTGGAGGCGGTGCCGGAGCAGCTCGCGCGCGAGCTGCGGCCCGGCGACCTGGTCGTGACCCTTGGAGCGGGAAGCGTGTCGGCGGCCGCTCCCCGCATCCTGGCCGCGCTCGGCGAGGAGCTCCCGTGCTGACGCGTGCGGCGAAGAGCGCGCTCGAGGACGTGCTCGAGGACCGCGTGCGCTTCGACGTGCCGCTCGCGCGCCATACCTCGTTGCGGATCGGCGGGCCGGCCGACGCCCTCGCCGGCCCCGCCGACCGCCCCGAGCTCGCCCGCCTGCTGGCGGTCTGCGCTACGCACCGCCTGCCTCACTGGGTGCTCGGCGCCGGCTTCAACACGCTCGTCCACGACGGCGGAGCCGACGGGGTCGCGATCCAGCTGAGACAGTTCCGCCGGCTGGAGGACCGGCCCGGTGGAGCCGTGCGCGCCGAGGCCGGGGTGTCGCATGCCCGCGTCACGCGCTTCTGCGTCGAGCGCGGGCTCGCGGGTCTCGAGTTCGGTGCGGGGATCCCGGGCACGGTCGGCGGTTGGACCGCCATGAACGCGGGCATCGGCCAGCGCGAGCTCAAGGACGCCGTGCTCGAGATCGAGGTGATGAGCCCGACCGGGAGCTTCATCCGGCACCTCTCGCGCGAGACGCTGCGCTTCACCTACCGCGCGCTGCGCGGGCTCGCCCCAGGTTCGGTGATCCTGTCGACGCTGCTTGGCGTCACGCCCTCCACGGCCGAGGCCGTGCGCGCGGTGATCGAGCCGCAGCTGGAGCGGCGCGCGGTGACGCAGCCCCTCGACGTTCCGTCGTGCGGCTCGGTGTTCAAGAACCCGCCCGGCGATTTCGCGGGTCGCTTGATCGAAGCGGCCGGACTGAAGGGGCTCCGCGTGGGTGGAGCGGAGATCTCGACCCTCCACGCGAACTTCATCGTGAACCGCGGGGGGGCGAAGGCCGCGGACGTGCTCGCCCTGATCGAACGCACGCGCGCCGCCGTGCGCGAGGTGTCGGGGATCACGCTCGAGCCCGAGGTGCGCATCGTGGGGAGGAAGACGTGAGGGGCTTCTTCGACCGCCGCCGACGCTCGGTGCTCGACAGGCAGACGCCGGTGCCGACGTCGGACGGGCGACACCCGCGCTCCGAGCTCGGGCCGCGACGCCGCGCCCTTGGACAGGGCGCGCGAGGACTCGTTGCGTCCGGATCTCGGGCGCTCGGACGTCGGGCGCTCGCCGCCCTGGTGCTCACCGGCGGCGCGCTCGCCGCGCTCGCGGGCGCCCACGCCGCCGGCTGGATCGCGCCGCTCGCCGCGCGTCTGGATCACGAGCTGCTCGACCTTCAGTCGATCTCGGTCACGGGCGCCGGCCATCTCTCGCCCGCCGAGATCGTCGCCGCGACGGGGCTCGCCTCGGGCACGTCGCTCCTCGACGTCTCGTCGCGCGAGGTGGAAGACCGCCTGCGTGCCCACCCCTGGATCCGCGACGCCCGGGTGATGCGGCTCCCGCCGGGACGCGTCCTGGTGTCGGTCGTGTTGCGGAAGCCCGTCGCACGCCTCGCCACCGAGCCGCCCGCGCTGGTGGATGAAGAGGGCCGGCCGTTCGCACTCGCCGCGCCGGGCGAGTGGAGCGATCTGCCGGAGATCGTCCCGGCCGAGCAGCTGCAGCTCGGCGCGCCCAGCCCGCGGCTCGCCGAGGCCGCCGCGGCGGCGGCCTCGCTGGCGCGCGCGGGGTACGCGAGCCGGACCACGACGCTCTGGGTCGCCGAGCCCGGCGATCCCGCTGGAGTTTCGGTGCGGATCGCGGCGCTGCCCGGTCGCGTCGTGCTCGGAAGCGGCGACCTCGACGCCAAGCTCGCGCGCCTCTCGCACCTGCTCGCGGCCGGTCGGGCCCCTGCCCTGACCGCCGCGGAGATCGATCTCCGCTTCGCGGACCGAGCGGTCCTGCGAGGCCTGTCCATCCCGGATGGGATGGGCGACAGCGCGGAGGCGCCCCTTGGGTCGCCACCGCCAGAGGACCGCGCGGGCTAGCACCGGCGGTCTCCAAGGGGGGTGAGAGAGCCGTGGCAAGGAAGGAAGACCTGATCGTCGGACTCGATATCGGAACCACCAAGATCGGCGTCATCGTCGCCGAGCGCACCGAGAGCGGCCTCGACGTGGTCGGGCTCGGGACGCATCCCTCGCGCGGCCTGCGCAAGGGCGTGGTGGTGGACATCGACGCCACCGTCGCCTCGATCAAGAGCGCCGTCGAAGAGGCGGAGCTCATGGCCGACTGCGAAATCACCTCGGTGTACGCGGGTATCGCGGGCGGCCACATCCGCAGCTTCAACTCGCACGGGATCGTCCCGGTGAAGGACCGCGAGGTGCGCGAGAGCGACGTGAAGCGCGTGATCGACGCGGCGAAGGCGGTCGCGATCCCGATGGACCGCGAGGTGATCCACATCATCCCGCAGGAGTTCATCATCGACGACCAGGAGGGCATCCGCGAGCCGCTCGGCATGAGCGGGGTCCGCCTCGAGGCAAAGATCCACATCGTGACCGCGGCCGTGACGAGCGCGCAGAACATCGTGAAGTGCGCGAACAAGGCCGGCCTCAACGTGATCGACATCATCCTCGAGCCGCTCGCCTCCGCAGAGGCCGTCCTCGCCGAGGACGAGCGCGACCTCGGGGTGTGCCTGATCGACATCGGCGGGGGCACCACCGACATCGCGGTCTTCGCCGACGGCTCGATCAAGCACACCTCGGTCCTGGGATTGGGCGGCTACCACATCTCCAACGACATCGCCGTGGGCCTGCGCACGCCATTCGAAGAGGCCGAGCGGATCAAGAAGAAGTTCGGGGTGGCGGCGGCCCGCTTCCTCCGGACGGACGACGTGATCACGGTGCCGAGCGTGGGCGGACGCCGTCCGCGCGAGGTGTCCAGGAAGATCCTGTGCGAGATCATCGAGCCGCGCGTGGACGAGATCCTCTCGCTTGCGCGGCAGGAGATCGCGAAGTCGGGACTGGCGGACAAGATCCCGTCCGGTGTCGTCCTCACCGGCGGCTGCTCCGCGCTGGAAGGTCTCGGCGATCTCGCGGAGGAGGTGTTCGAATCGCCCGTGCGACGCGGCACCCCGATCCACGTAGGCGGCCTCCAGGACGTGGTCCGCAGCCCGATGTACGCGACCGGTGTCGGCCTCGTGCTGTTCGGGCACTCGCAGTCCCGGGTCCGCACGCAGAGCCGCTTCCGGATCCGCGACGAGGGCATCTTCGGACGCGTGAAGCAGCGCATGCGCGAGTGGTTCTTCGGAGAGTTCGAGTAGATGCGGCAGCCGGCGGCCCGGAATTCGTGGCGAGTCGCGGCTTTTCGTGCAAGAACCGCACAAATTCTGAACAATCATGTTAGATTCGGAGCGATTCGTTCCGGGGGGTGAGAGTCATGTCGAATCACAAGGGTGACAACGGGAAGCGTGGGGCAGGCGAGCGAAGCTCGGTCGACCTGCTCGAGCTCGAGGCCGGCGACGGCCCGGACCTGCTCGAGTTCGAAGGCGCCTCGCGGCTCCAGGCCTCGATCAAGGTCATCGGGGTCGGCGGCGGGGGTGGCAACGCGATCAACACGATGATCGACGGCGGGCTCTCCGGCGTGGAGTTCGTCGCGGCGAACACCGACGCGCAGGCCCTCCAGCACAACAAGGCGCCGATCAAGCTCCAGCTCGGCGCGGAGGCGACCCGCGGGCTCGGCTGCGGCGCCAACCCCGACAAGGGCCGCGCGGCCGCGCTCGAAGCGCGCGATCGGCTGCGCGACCTCCTGATCGGCACCGACATGGTGTTCGTGACGGCGGGCATGGGCGGCGGCACGGGCACGGGAGCCGCGCCGATCGTGGCCGAGGTGGCGCGCGAGGTGGGGGCGCTCACGGTCGCGGTGGTGACCAAGCCCTTCCACTTCGAGGGGCGCGTGCGCACCAAGCACGCCGAGCGCGGGCTCGACGAGCTGCACCGCGTGGTCGACACCTTGATCACGATCCCGAACCACCGTCTCCTCGCCCTCGCCGGCAAGACGACGGCGATGAAGGACGCGTTCAAGCTCGCAGACGACGTGCTGCTGAACGCGGTGAAGGGGATCTCGGACCTGATCACCGTGCACGGGCTCATCAACCTCGACTTCGCCGACGTGCGGACGATCATGAGCGAGATGGGCATGGCGCTGATGGGCACGGGCATGGCCGTGGGCGAGGGGCGGGCCGTCGAGGCGGCGCGGTTTGCGATCTCGAGCCCGTTGCTCGAGGACCTGTCGATCGACGGCGCGCGCGGCGTCCTGATCAACATCACCGGCGGCACGGACATGACGCTGTTCGAGGTCAACGAGGCGGCGACGCTCGTGCAGGAAGCGGCCCACGAGGATGCGAACATCATCTTCGGCGCCGTCGTCGACGAGCGCATCCCGGCGGGCGAGCTCCGCGTCACGGTGATCGCGACCGGGCTCGACGACGGACGGATGCGCCGCGACCGGGACCGCGACCACGAGGCCCGGGGCGAGGACTTCGGGAACGTCCGGCCGCTGCGGCGTGAGCCGGTGAGCGCGGGCGAGCCCGCGCCCGCAGCGGAGCGTCGCGTCGAGGCGGCGTCTCCGGTGGCTGCCGTCCCGCAGAGCGCGCGTGCGCCCGAGGCGGAGAAGGAGTGGCCGAAGACGCCGGAGGATTGGCTCTCGCCCTTCGAGGACGAGCTCGACGTGCCGACCTTCATCCGCCGCAGCGGGGCCGAGAAGGGCAAGGACGAGGACCGCGAGCTGCCGACCTTCTTGCGCCGCTCCGCGGATTGAGCCGCCTGCGGGGTTGATCGAAGCGAGGGGCTCGGGCAGGCTTCGCGGCCATGCCCGAGCCCCTCGTCACGCTCTCTCGCGAAGCGCTCCACGGCGACGCCCACCTCGCCGTCCTCACCTTCAGCGACCCCGAGCGCCTGAATGCCATGACCCAGGGGATGGGCGAGGCCCTCGCCGACCACGTCGCCGCGCTGGGCCGCACGTCCGGCCTGCGCGCGGTGGTCCTCACGGGAGCCGGACGGGCGTTCTCCGCGGGCGGCGACCTCGGGATGATCGGCTCGCGCGCGGCCGCCGGTGCATCGGATCCGGGCGGCCCGCCCCGTCGCACGAATCGCGAGTCGATGCGTGCGTTCTACAAGCTCTTCCTCACCGTTCGCGACCTGCCGTGCCCGACCGTGGCCGCGATCCAGGGCGCCGCGATCGGTGCAGGACTGTGCGTCGCCCTTGCCTGCGACCTGCGCGTCGCTGCGCGCGAGGCGAAGCTCGGGCTCAACTTCACCCGGCTCGGCATCCACCCCGGCATGGGCGCCACGTGGACCCTCCCCCGCCTCGTCGGCCCCGCGGTCGCTGCCGAGCTGCTCTACACGGGACGCATCCTCGATGGGGAGGAGGCGCTGCGGATCGGCCTCGTCAACCGGGCCGTCCCGCGCGACGAGGTGCTGAAGGAGGCGCTCGCGCTCGCCCGGGAGGTCGCAACGAGCGCGCCGCGCGCGGTCCGGGGCGTGAAGCGCGCGCTCGCGCGCTCCTCGGAGGCCACGCTCGAGGACCAGCTCAGCTTCGAGGCGGAGCGCCAGGCCGAATGCTTCGAGAGCAGCGATCTCCGGGAGGGGATCGCGGCGGTGCGCGAAAAGCGCGAGCCCCGTTTCCAGGACGAGTGACCGTGGTCACATAAGAGATCTCACGAGCGCGCACTTGCGCACTCGTGACGTGTGCTATCACTAAAGTGTCATGGCGTTCCGAACGATGAGTGAAGCGACAGTGTGGGGAAAAACGGAGGTTCTCGTGACACGCGCGCTCCGCAATCAGAGTCTCTGGCTGGTCCTGACCTACGTCGGACTGCTCCTGCTCATGGCCCGCGCCTACGCCTGACCCCCCGCCTGGTCCATTCGATCG
>Ga0315273_10005358_pt1 | contig 15857 bp, 10 predicted proteins | sample YL17G02_0_MG_FD_205753 | JGI IMG/M metagenome (GOLD analysis project Ga0315273, IMG submission 205753) | Sediment microbial communities from Yellowstone Lake, YNP, Wyoming, USA - YL17G02_0 | ecosystem: Environmental > Aquatic > Freshwater > Lake > Sediment | place: USA: Wyoming | collected...
TGCAATTCAGTTCATCGTCGCCGGCACGTTCCCGCTGACGGTGACCCAGAAGAACGAACTGGCTTCCCAGGTGGAGCAAACGGCCGGTCTCTCACTCCTGACGGGGGCGACATCCCTGCTGACAGGTCGGCTCTCGGACTATCTGAGGGACCAGACGGGGTTCATCAATTCGGTCGAGCTGAGCTACGGCGGGAAAGAGTCCACCGAGTTGCGGCTGAGTGGGACGGCGTGGAGCGGATACTGGCGGTACGGCGGCACCATCCTGAACGACCCGCTCAGCAACGCGAACATCAGCATCCTGTACTCCTTCGGCACGATTTTCGGCAATCCCGCTCTCCGCAACCTCATGTTCGAACTCGAACGCAAGGTCGAGCCCGGCACGACGGGGCTCAGTAACGACATCAAGCGCATCAATTCGGCCCGGGTCTACTACCGGTTTTCCTTCTAATACAGATGCGGGGAGGTCCCATCGCCACACTCAAGCAGCGCACGCTCGAATATTTCACCCAGACCAAGGGGGGCGTAACCATCAAAGACCTCGCCCGGCACATCAAGGTGAGGGGGAAAGATGAGTTCCGCGACCTCCGCGAACTGGTGGACGACCTCGAGCGCAAAGGCGTGGTGGAGGCCGATGAACGGGGCAGGTTCCTCTACGTCCGGAAACGGACGACGGGCAAAGAGGGGAAAATGGGGAACAGGATCACCGGCCTGTTGAACATGACCCGCAAGGGGTTCGGTTTTGTGGCCATCGAAGGGACCGACGACGAGATTTACATCGCTCCCCGCTTTCTCCATACCGCACTCCATGGCGATGTTGTGGCGGTGATTCCCTTTGCCGGCCGCGCCTCGCGGGGCAAGGCGCGCGACGACGACCGTGCGGAAGGAGAGGTGGTCGAGATCATCACACGGACCCTTACGACGGTGACGGGGAGACTCCAGGCAAGCAGAACGTCGTTTTTCGTCGTCCCCGACAACGACCGTATTCCCCGCGACATATACGTGTCGCGCGAGGACGCCATGAAAGCCCGCACCGGCGACAAGGTCGTCGTCCGGCTGCACGAATGGACCGACGAGCACATGAACCCTGAGGGGGACATCACCGAGGTGCTCGGACCCGCAGGCGATGCGCGGGTGGAAGTCCTCAGCGTCGCCCGGAGCTTCGGGCTCCCGCCGTCGTTCCCGCCGGAGGTCGAGCGCGACGCTGCGGCACTCGCAGGGACGGTCGGCCACGCGGAGTGCAGCGGACGCGTCGACTACCGGGGAAGGACCGTGGTGACCATCGACCCGGAAGACGCGAAGGATTTCGACGACGCGCTCTCGATCGAAAGGATCGACAAGGCGACCGTCCGTCTGGGCGTGCACATCGCCGACGTGAGCCATTACGTCCGGGAAGGAACCCCGCTCGACCTGGAGGCTTACGCGCGGGGGACCAGCGTCTATATGGTGAACGAGGTCATCCCGATGCTCCCCGAAAGGCTATCGAACAACCTCTGCAGCCTTCGTCCCGACGTCGACCGGCTCACGTACAGCGTGTTCATGGACGTGAACAATGAGGGAATGGTGGGAGAGTATACCATCGCAAAAAGCGTGATTCACAGTGCGCGGCGCTTCAGCTACGAGGAGGTACAGACGATCCTCGATGCGGGAAAGGGAGAGCATGCCGATGTTCTGCTCCCTCTCTTCGCCCTCTCAAAGACGCTGCTCAAGCGCAGGCGCAGGAACGGCAGCCTCGATTTTGACACGGGCGAGGCGAAGTTCACGTTCGACGCGGAAGGCCTGCCTGCCCAGATCATAAAGAAGACGCGCCTCGACGCGCACCGGCTGGTTGAAGAATGCATGCTGCTCGCCAACCAGACCGTGGCGAGGCACATCGGCGTCGGGAAGAAGGAAACCCAGGTGAAGCCCTTCCTCTACCGTGTGCACGACCTTCCGGACCCCGCCCGGCTGAAGGAACTGGCGACCTTCGTCCGCCAGTTCGGCTATTCGCTGGACGCGAAGAGCGGGGTCCCGTCACGCGAGCTGCAGAAGCTGCTCGACAAGGTCGAAGGGTCGGAGGTCGAAAACGTCATCAACGATGTTGCGCTCCGCACGATGGCCAAAGCGGTGTATGCCACAAAGAACATCGGCCACTACGGACTCGCATTCACGCACTACACGCATTTCACCTCTCCCATCAGAAGGTACCCCGACCTGGTTGTCCATCGCCTGCTCCATGAATACGGTGACGGGACAGGTGTCCGGCGTCTGGAAGAGATCCGCAAACGCCTTCCGGATATCGCGCGCCAGTCCTCCGATCGGGAGCGCGTGGCCAACGAAGCAGAACGGGCATCGGTCAAGGTGATGCAGGTCGAGTACATGAAGCGGCACGTGGGCGACCAGTTCAACGGCGTCATCACGGGGGTCACGAACTTCGGCCTGTTCGTGGAGATCAATGACCTCCTGGTCCAGGGATTGATCCCCGTGCGGGACCTGACGGACGATTACTATCTGTTCGATGAGAAACACTATTCGCTCCGGGGACGGTCGAGGGGGAAAGTGTTCCGCCTCGGGGACCCGGTCAAGGTCCGGGTCTCATCGGTTCATCCCGAAGAGCGGACCATTGATTTTGCCCTGGGGGAGTGACCTCGAACCATCAGGGTTCCGTGGGTGTTACAGCCTACGATGGCGCCCGTATTGCATTTTCATCAACGGATGCGTAAAATACATGCGGACACCATAGCATACCACCGCGTAAGGGGAGACATGAAACGGTTTGTTCGTGACATGGGACGATGGGGAGCAGCGACCCTGGTGGCGCTTGCTGTCGTGTCGGGGAGAGCCTCCGCACAGGAGGAGCAGTTCGGCAAGAACAAGGTCCAGTACACCCGTTTTCAATGGTCGTTTATCCAGACCGACCATTTTGACATTTATTTCTCCCAGGGGGGGCAGGGCCTCGCGGAATTTACCGCGACGGCCGCGGAATCCGCCTACACGGCGATCAGCAAATCCTTCCGGTACCAGCTGGTGAACCGCGTTCCCCTCATCGTCTATAACTCCCACAACGAGTTCCAGCAAACGAACGTCATCGGGGAGTACCTCGAGGAGGGGATCGGCGGCGTCACCGAACTCTTCAAGAACCGCGTGGTCATACCCTTCGAGGGCGACTACCGGAAGTTCCGGCACGTGATTCACCACGAGCTGGTGCACGCCGTCATCAACGACATGTTCTACGGCGGTTCGATCCAGTCGATCATCGCCAACAATATCACGCTCCAGCTTCCGCTCTGGTTCAACGAGGGACTCGCAGAATATGAGGCGCTGAGGTGGGATACCGATTCCGACATGTTTCTGCGCGATGCGACGGTCCACGAATACCTCCCGTCGATCAACCAGCTCTACGGCTACTTCGCCTACCGCGGCGGCCAGTCGGTCTGGTGGTACATTGCGAGCAAATACGGCGAGCAGAAAGTTGGTGAGATCCTCAACAGGATCAAAAGCACGCGCAGCGTGGAGGGGGGATTCCGGGGGGCGATCGGACTCGGACTCGAAGAGCTGAACGAGCGTTGGCAGAAGGAAATGAAGGTCACCTACTGGCCCGACATCGCAAAGCGGGAGGAGCCCTCGGATTACGCGAGGCGGCTCACGGACAACCGGAAAGACGGTGGATTCTACAACACCAGCCCGGCGATCTCCCCCCAGGGGGATAAGATCGCGTTTATCACCAACCGGAACGAGTATTTCGAAGTCCTGATCATGAGTGCGGCCGACGGGACGATCCTCCGGAAAGTGTCCGGCGGGTCGACGACCAACAACTTCGAGGAACTGCACCTGCTCACCCCGGGGATCAGCTGGTCACCCGACGGCAAGAAGATCGCCGTGTCGGCGAAGGCGGGAGAAGAGGACGCGATCCTCCTTATCGATGTTGCCGAGGGAGAAGAGCAGAAGCTCACCTTCGGACTCGACGGCATCTTCTCGGTCGACTGGTCGCCGAAGGGGGATGCCATCGCGTTCGTGGGCGACGTGAAGCATCAGTCGGATATCTTCGTCTACAACATGGTGACGAAGCAGCTGACGAACCTGACCGATGACGTTTTCAGCGACGGGCGTCCGGGGTGGTCGCCCGACGGCACCACCGTCTATTTCTCGTCGGACCGCGGATCAGCATCGTCGGATACGACCAGAAACATGAGACACCACGACTTCAGTCAGGACGACCTGTACGCCGTCGATGTCTCGACACGGCGCATCGAGCGACTGACCGACTGGCCACACAGCAACGAGTCATCCCCGGTCGCCTCGCCCGATGGCAAGAAGCTGCTCTTCGTGTCCGACCGGAATGGCATCAACAATGTGTATGAGATGAATCTCGACACGAAGAAGTTCCGCCCCATCACGAACACCCTGACCGGAGTCTACCAGCTCTCCCTCTCCCGTGACGGATCGAAGCTGGTGTTTTCGTCGCTGACCCGCGGCGGATTTAACATCTTCCTGATGCGGAGTCCGTTCGACCGCGACATCAAGATCGGCGAACTGGAACCGAGCGAGCATTACAAGAAACTCTACGGGCCGACGGAGAAGGACACCAGGACGCCCGCAGACACCGCCTCGGTCGCTGTGAAGCAGCATCCCGGTGCGGCGAACGATACGACCGGGATCTACGGCGGAAACGTGCAGATTGATTTCAGCACCTATGTCGCGAGCGACACCTACAGAGACGTGGTGCCCAAAGACTCCGCGATCGCGCGGCTTCCGAAGATCGCCGAAAACGTCGATGAAAACGGCAACTATAAGGTCAACAGATACAAGCTGAACTTCACCCCCGACATCGTCTACGGCAACGCGGGCTACGACACGTTCTACGGCGTCACGGGATCGACCGTGATGGCGTTCAGCGACCTGCTGGGCGACCATCAGATCGTCTTTGCGACGAATCTCCTCCTCGACCTGAAGAACAGCGATTTTTCCCTCCAGTATTTCTACCTGCCCAACCGGGTGGACTTCAGCTTCGGCGGGTTTCACAGCGCGAGGTTCATCCAGGTCAACGATATCTACGGGGGGAGCATCTACCGCTTCCGCACCTACGGGGCGAACATGGCGGCACAATATCCCTTCGACCGCTTCGACCGTATAGACTTCGGAATGAACTGGTTCAGCATTTCGCGCGAGAACATCCAGGAGCCGGCCGATCCGATCCAGCACCGGACGGTGGTGGTCCCCAGCGTCAGCTACACGCACGACACGTCCCTCTGGGGCTACACCGCACCGATGATCGGTACCCGCTACAAGATGACCCTCTTCGGCACCCCCAAGATGGGGAACAACGGGCTCAGTTTCGTGAATGTCATGGGCGACTATAGAGCGTACCTGCGGCTCGGGCGGAATTACACTATTGCGCTCCGCGGCGCGGCCGGCGGGAGTTTCGGCACGAACCCGCAGAAGTTCATCATCGGCGGGACAGAGAACTGGATCAACCGGACATTTGAGGGGAGCTACGTTCCTCTGACCAACGCCGAGGACTACATTTTCATGATGGCGGCGCTCCCGCTGCGGGGATTCAACTATAACGCGCAGATCGGCTCCAAGTACGGCCTGTTCAACTTCGAATTCCGCTATCCTCTCTTCGCATTCCTGCAGGCCGGACCGCTGCCGATCGGGCTGCAGAGCATCGGGGGCGTCATGTTCTTCGACATGGGGTCGGCGTGGAACCAGGAACGCGACTACGTCGCGTTTACGAGAAGGACCGATGGGTCGACCGTCGCGAGGGACCTGCTGATGGGGATGGGGACCGGCGCGCGGATCTTTTTCATCGGATTCCTCGTCCGGTTCGATGTAGCGTGGGCCTGGTACGTGAACGGATTCTCGGAGCCCAAGTACTACTTCTCTCTTGGCACCGACTTCTAAGCGGGGAAAACGATGCGGATGACTGCGGTCGCGCTGCGGCCCCGGTTCAGTTGACCGGGAGCCGTACCGTGAACACCGATCCCATCTGGGGCGCACTCTCCACGCCGATCGTCCCGCGGTGCAGTTCCGCGATCCACTTTGCAATGGAGAGCCCGAGCCCCGTCCCCCCCATCTCCCGCGAACGGGCCTTGTCCACGCGGTAAAACCTGTCGAAAATCCTCGGGATGTCCCCTGCGGGTATCCCGCAACCCGTATCGCTCACCCGGAAGACCGCGTCACCGTTCTGCCTTTCCACCGCCATGACAACGGTCCCGCCTTCCGGCGTGTATTTGATCGCGTTGTCGATGACGTTGAGAAATAGCTGGCGGAGCCGGAGACGGTCGCCGACGATCGTGATCGGCATGTCCGCAACAAGGGTGACGCGGATCTTCTTCCTCGCCGCCAGCACTTCGCTGTCCTCGTAGAGCTCCTCCGCGAGCTCCTGGAGGTTGACTTCCGAAAAGTCGGCGCGGTAGAGTCCCTGGTCGGCCTTGGCCAGCGAGAGGAGGTTGTCGATAATGGACGTGAGGCGGAGGATCTCTTCGAGCGTGCTGGCAAGGACGCGTCGGTATTCCTCGGGGGACTTGGAGCTCCGCAGTGCAAGCTCGATCTCGCCGCGGACGATGGTCAGGGGGGTGCGGAGCTCGTGCGAGGCGTCGGCGGAGAACTGTCTGATCTGCGCGAACGAATCGTGCAGCCGGCCGATCATGTCGTTGATCGTGAGGGCAAGCCGCCCGATCTCGTCGTCGGGCGTCGTGACCGGAAGCGTCTGGTCGAGGTTTTCCGCCGTGATGCGCCGCGTGCGCGTGGCGATGTCGCTGACCGGCGCCAGCGATTTGTTGGCCAGCGCGAGACCGCCGAAAACCGAAACCGCCAGGGCGATGGGTGCAAGGATCAGGAAGATCCAGTAGAGACTTCCCAGCAGGTCCCGCACCTCGGAGAGAGGATAGCCGACGAGATACGTCAGGTTCTTGTCGCGGGCCAGCGCGATGCGGACCGGCTCGCCGTTCAGCCAGCCGGTCGTCAGGATGGTAGCGTTCAGGGCGACCGAGTCGGTAAAAACCAGACTGTCGTTGCCGAGGTTGTAGGAACGGTAGATGATCGTCCCCTTCCGGTCGGTGAACTGGATATAGGTCTTCTTCGGTCCCTGCAGGGTGTGCTTGTAAATCTGGTTCCAGATCTCGTCGGCTTCCTCTGTCGTGTCCTGGAGAGCATCGCCCGGCCCGACAGGCATCTGTCCCACCTTTTTGCGGAGCATGGTGTCGATCGAGCGGGTGCCGGGCTTGACCTTCCCCGCCTGGGGCTGGATGAACTCCCGGACCCAGCGAACCTCGTTCTTGAGCGAAAGGTCGAGGTTCTCAGAGAGGGTGTTGCTGGTGTAGTAGTATGAGAGAGCGCCGAACAGGAGCAGTGTCGAGAGGACCAGCAGGGTATACCAGGCAGTGAGCCGCGCGCGGATTGACTGGAGAGGGAGCGTCACAGCCTCATCCCTCCCGCAGGACGTACCCCACGCCGCGGACGGTGTGGATGAGCTTTATGCCGAATCCGCTGTCGATCTTGCTCCGGAGGTGATTGACGTACACGTCGATGAGGTTGGTGCCGGTATCGAAGTTGTACGCCCAGATATGCTCGGAGATGATCGTACGGCTGAGCACCCGTTCCTTGTTCCGCAGGAAGAATTCCAGCAACGCGTACTCCTTCGCGGTCAGGTCGATCGTCAGTCCCCCGCGCCTCGCCTTGTGGCTGACCGTGTCCAGTTCGAGGTCGGCGACCGACAGCATCGTCGACTTTTCCAGTGTCCCGCGGCGAAGGAGGGAACGGACGCGGGCGAGAAGCTCCGCGAACGCGAACGGCTTCGTCAGGTAATCGTCGGCTCCGCTGTCAAGTCCCGCCACCTTATCGTCGGTGGCGATCTTGGCCGTCAGCATGAGGATCGGCGCGCTTCCGCCACCCTGCCGGTACGTCCTCGTCAGTTCAAGCCCGCTCATCTTTGGCATCATCACGTCGACGATCAGCAACTCGAACTCTCCCGCCTTCGCCTTCCGGAGCCCCTCCTCACCGTCCTGCGCGATCTCCACGGCATAGCGCTCCTCTTCAAGCCCCTGCTGAATGAATCGCGCGACCTTCTTTTCGTCCTCAACGATCAGAATCCGCATGGCCGAAAACTACGGCATTTCCGGGCCAGTTGCAAAGGGGCGATATGTTGGATTCTTGAATGATTTTTGGGTATATTTCGATGTAGTGGGAAACCTCACGATCATGAAGGCATGAAAAAAACACTTCTCCTTGGTTGTGCCGCACTCCTTTTCTTCCCGGGATGCCTGCGCACGATCGCCGTCTCGACGGTGGGCGGGATGGTCGACGAAGGGTTCGAGGCGTTCACGTCGGAGAGTGACCTGACGTTCGCCGAGGAGGCCCTTCCGGCCAATCTGAAACTCCTCGACGTGATGCTGAAGAACAATCCCGACGATGTGCGTCTTCTCCGGCTCGCCAGCGAGGGGTACGCAAGCTATGCGTTGGCATTCCTTGAAGGGAAGGACAATGCCCGTGCACAGGCTTTCTACCTCCGCGCGCGCGACTACGGGCTCCGCATCGTCCGTCAGGATGATCCTCTTGCCCGAGCGCTCGACGGGAGTGCCGAAGACCTCAGGACGGAACTTGCCAAACGCGACAAGGACGACGTCCCCGGGGTGTTCTGGGGGGCCTTCGGCTGGGGCAGCTACATCCAGCTCTCGGTGACCGACCCCGCCGCGCTTGCGGATCTCCCTCGTGCGGAAGCAATGATGGAGTTCGTGGCCCGGGTGGATTCGGGCTACTACGAGGGGGGCGCCCACCTGTTTCTCGGAACGCTGTACGGCAGCCGTCCGAAAATGCTCGGCGGTGATATGGAGAAATCGAAGGCGCACTTTGAAACCGCGCTCCGCCTGAACGAAGGAAAATTCCTCATGACGTATGTCTACTACGCCCGTTCCTACGCCGTGCAGACGCAGAACGAGGCGCTCTTCGAGGAGTTGCTTACCAAAGTGCGCGACACCTCAATCGACGTTCTTCCCGCATTCCGACTTGCCAACGCCGTTGCCAAGCGGAAGGCGGAGAACCTCCTCGCCAAGAAATCCGACCTGTTCTGAGATCATACCCAACGACCGGAGACCGTACGTGAAGATACGCACCCCTTTTCTGATCCTGCTCGTGACGCTCCTCCTGAGCGGGAGCGACGCCCGGGCCCAGCAGTACATCATCAAGTTTGCCTCGATCGCTCCTGAAGGAAGCACCTGGGTGAACATGCTGAGGGAATACGACAAAGCCGTACGCGCCGAGAGCAACGGACGGCTCGGCTTCAAGATCTATGCGGGAGGGGTCCAGGGAGAGGACAAGGACGTCATCCAGAAAATACGCCTCGGACAGCTTCAGAGCGCCGGGTTCACCGGCGTCGGCCTCGGCGGGATCGCGCCGAAGGTGCGCATCCTTGATTCGCCATTCCTCTTCCAGAACTACGACGAGGTGGATCATGTCTACCGGACATTCCAGGCGGAATTCGATCAGGCCTTCCGCGATAACGGGTTTGTCCTGCTGGGCTGGGCGGAGGTCGGCTTCGTGTACGTCTTCTCGAACACGCCGGTCCGGACGCTTGCAGACATGAGCGGCGTGAAGATGTGGATGTGGGAGGGGGATCTGGTGGCGGGCGCGACGTTCAAGGCGTTCAGGATCAACCCGATCCCGCTTTCGGTCGTGGACGTCCTGACATCGCTGCAGACCGGTCTCATCAACGGTGCGTATATATCCCCCTATGCGGCCATCGCGCTGCAGTGGAACACGCGGGTGAAGTACATGATGTCGGTGCCCCTGGCCGACGCCTGCGGGGCAGTCGTTGTTTCGAAAAAATCCTTCGATGCCCTTCCGGCCGATCTGCAGGAGATCCTGCTCAGGAACGGCAGGACCTACATGACGGAGCTGACGAAGAAGAGCCGGCAGGAGAACGCAGAGGCGATTCCGATCATGAAAAAGAACGGACTCCAGGTCATCGATGTGAACTCGCCGGTGACGCTCCAGGAATACGCGGCGACGGGCAAAGCCGCACGCCTCTCACTGGTGGGCAGACTCTATGATCAGGCCTTCCTCGACCGGGTCGAAAAGGCGGTGACCGACTTCCGCGCCAAAAGGGGCGGATCGAAATGACGATACTCCGGTCGCTGGGCCGCACGCTCGCCCGGGTCGAGGGGTGGTTTCTCGTCCTTTTCCTCGGCGTGATGGTTGTCCTGGCCTTCACGCAGGTGGTCCTGCGCAATGTCTTCGGCTCAGGTCTTCTCTGGGGCGACACGCTCGTGCGGCAGATGGTGATGTGGGCCGGATTTACGGGAGCCGCGATCGCGGCAAGTCAGGACCGGCATATCAGCATCGACGCCATCACCAAGTTCATCTCCGAACGGACACGGCAGGCGACGCGGACACTCACGAACCTCTTTGCCGCCGTGGTCTGTTCCTTTCTTGCCCGCGCGGCGTGGACGCTCCTGCTGAGCGAACAGGAACACGGAGGGGAGATATTCCTCAGGATCCCGCAATGGGTCGGCCTGCTGATCATCCCCGCCGGCTATTGTCTGCTCACCATTCACTTCTTCCTGAATTCTCTTGAGAGCGGCCTGAAGGCGTTCGGCCGCGACGGGAAGGGGGCGTGAACATGGAGACCATCGTCATCGGCGCCGGGCTCGTCCTCCTTGCGCTTCTCGGGGCTCCGCTGTTCTGCGTCTTCGGCGCCGTCGCGATGCTCGCCTTCGCCGGAGAAGGGATCGACCCTTCGGTCATCATGGTGGACCTCAACCGGATCGCCACCAATCCGACGCTCGTGGCGATCCCGCTCTTCACGTTCGCCGGCTACATGCTGGCGGAAAGCAAGGCCCCGATCCGGCTCGTGAACCTCTTCCGCTCAATCTTCGGCATGATCCCCGGCGGTCTCGCCGTGGTGGCGCTGGTGACGAGCGCGCTCTTCACTGCGTTCACGGGCGCCTCCGGCGTCACCATCATCGCTCTGGGCGGTCTCCTCTATCCGATGCTCCTGAAGGAAAAGTATCCCGAGAAGTTCTCGCTGGGGCTGATCACGACGTCGGGAAGCCTGGGGCTTCTCTTCGCTCCGAGTCTGCCGATCATCCTCTACGCGCTCATCGCGTCGATCAGCGTGGACAAACTCTTCGCCGCCGGATTCATACCGGGGATCCTGCTGCTTCTGATCCTGGCGGGCTATGCCGTCGTGCAGGGACGCAAGTTCAAACTCGAGCGCCACCCCTTCGTGTGGGCCACCGTGGGGGCCTCGCTGAGGGCGGTGGCCTGGGAGATCCCTCTCCCTCTGGTCGTGATCGGGGGGATCTACAGCGGCCTCTTTACGGCGACGGAAGCGGCGGCGGTGACCGCGTTCTATGTGCTCATCGTCGAGGTGTTCATTTACAAAGACCTGAAATTCTTCGCCGATATCCCCCGCGTGATGCGCGAGAGCATGGTGCTCGTGGGGGCGATCCTGATGATCATCGGGGTGGCAATGGGTTTGACGAACTACCTGGTGGACCAGGAGGTACCGAACAGGCTGTTCGAAATGACGAAGACGTTCATCTCGAGCCCGACGATGTTCCTAGTGGTGCTGAACCTGTTCCTGATCATCGTCGGCATGATGATGGACATCTTCTCGGCCATCATCGTTGTGGTCCCCCTGATCAAACCGATCGCCCAGTCATACGGGATCGATCCGATCCACCTCGGTGTGATCTTCCTGTTGAACCTCGAAATCGGATACCTGACGCCGCCGGTCGGATTGAACCTCTTCATCTCAAGCCTGAGGTTCGGAAAGCCCGTGTTCACGGTCGTCCGCGCCACGCTGGTCTACATCGGGATCCTCCTGGTGGCGCTTGTGATTGTCACGTATATCCCGGAGCTCAGTCTCTGGCTGGTGCACGCGATGAATGTGAAGTGAGAGGCGCCTACCGTCTCAGATCGATCGGTTGTTCGAGCACGCTTTCTCCGGCCTTCAGCCGCACGACATACCGTCCGGGGCCGAACTGCAGTCCGCTCATCCCCACCACGTAGGTCCCTTCATCCTGCGTCCCGCCGGCAAGCGACGCCACGAGGCTGTCGGGAGCAGCTGCGCTCAGCGCAACGAGGGAGAGTTCCACGCTCTCCCTCCGCGCGAGCGAATAGGCGACGAGAATCGGCGTTCCTCCGTTCGTGGACAGCGAGACCGAAAGTGCGGTCACGTCGGACATTTTCCCCCTGAGGCTGAGAAATTCCTTCACCGTCCCGCCGGAGACCGGGCAGGGCGCGCTCTCGTTGTTTCCCCTGTCGACCGCCGTGACCGCGTAGAAGAACGTCGGTCCGGTCGGCGAGCGCACGGTGTCGATGAAGACGGTCTCGTTGCCGGGTGTTATTGCCACTATCGCGCGCGGGTCGTCGAATGCGATCTGCCGCGACGAAGAGCGGTACACGATGTAGCGGCGGGGGGGGGCGGATGAAGGTGCGGGCCATTCGAGCTGGAACACATTGGTGGTGACTTCGCTGACACCGAGGACCGTCGGCGACCGCGGCGGCAAGGCGTCCTTCCAGGGCATGGAGGGAACAAGGGCGGGGGTGTCGTACCGGCCGCCGTACTGTGTCATGCCCCTGATATTGTCATAGCGGTAGAATGACTCGCCGGCCGCTCCCGCGCCCCTGGTGCTGTCGATCTGGGCCGGGATCTCCCGGGCCACCTCCGGTTTGTACGCCCCGATCCCCGCGTACACCTGCCGCCCGCATGCATGGCGCTGCCAGTCCCGGAGAAGGGAGACAAAGTCGGGATCGCCCTGCGTGGTGCCGATGTCCCAATAGAGCTGAGGCGCTATGTAGTCCAGTTTCCCCGCTCTCAGCCACCCCCGTGCGTCCTGGTAAAACAGGCGGAAGGCCCCCGCGGCGGGATCCGCCTCCGATGCATAGACTCCAAGGGGAGACGCCCCCACCTTGATCAGAGGTTTCTGCGCGATGAGACGGTCGTAACTCTCCGCAACGAATCGGTCGATGTTGGACCGTCGCCAGTCGTCTCTGTTCATTCCCCCCCCGTACCTCTTGTAGACGTCACCGTCCGGAAAATCCCGGCCGGGATAGCGCACGTAGTCGAAGTTGATCCCGTCGATATCATAATTCCGGGCGAGATCGAGGGCCACGTTGATCAGATACGTCCTGACCTGAGGCAGGCCCGGGTCCAACCATCCCTCTCCGGCGTAGCCGACGGTCCACTCCGGATGGGCCCGTGATACATGGGGGGGGATCGTTGCCGGGAAGCCCCCGGGTCCGCGCACCTTGTAGACGTTGAACCAGGCATGCACTTCGATCCCCGCCCTATGTGCTTCCGTGATCAGGAATCCGAGCGGGTCCCATCCCGGATCCTTGCCGAGCGTTCCTGTCAGGTTCTCGGCCCACGGTTCGTAGGCCGAACGGTAGTAGGCGTCCCCCCGTGCGCGCGCCTGGAAGAAGATCGTGTTGAAGTTCGCCAGTCTGAGCGAGTGGACGATCTCCCGCAGGGAGGTCTGTTGTTCGGCCCTGTCCGCGGTACGCGGCCAGTCGAGTCCCGCCGCCGTGGTCAACCAGACGGCGCGTACTTCGTGTTTCGGCGGGGCGGCCCCGGGAACCAGAGCCCCGAGGCTCTGCGCCGCCGAAGAAAGGAGGGCGGCGAAGAGAAATGCGTGGAGAAGGGGGGAGTTGGGCAATGCGTCGTCTGTCGTCGTTGTCAGCAAATATACTCAGCCCCCGCCGCGGAATCAAGACGACGGGGGATCCGGTTGTATCTCAGGGGAGGCGTCGGTATATTAGTTCACTTCCCATGGCAAAGAGACGTTCCACATATGTGTGCCAATCCTGTGCCTACGAGTCCCCCCGGTGGACAGGGAAATGTCCCAACTGCGGGGGATGGAACTCGCTGGTCGAAGAGATCACCCCGGCAAGAACGAGGACCGGGCGCACGGGGGGCATATCGGGAGGCAGCGCCCCGGTATCGATCACCGACGTCGATGTCGCCCCCGACCCCAGGACCCCGACCGGGATCCCAGAACTTGACCGGGTCCTCGGAGGGGGCATTGTCGCAGGGTCCGTCGTCCTGGTCGGCGGCGACCCGGGTATCGGCAAATCGACACTGATGATGCAAATGGCATCCGGCCTCGGCGGCCGGGCGACACTCTATATTACGGGGGAGGAGTCTGTCAGCCAGATCAAGCTGAGGGCGGGGCGGTTGACAATGACGCCGCCGGAGAGCCTGATGCTTCTGGCGGAGACGAACCTGGGGGTGATCGAACCGCTCGTGGGCAGGACCGCACCCGAGGTGCTGATCGTCGATTCGATCCAGACCATGTACCGTCCCGAACTGGAAAGCGCCCCCGGCACGGTCTCCCAGGTCCGCGAAGCGACGGCGATTTTCATGCGCATCGCCAAGACGAGCGGTATCCCCGTGTTTCTTGTCGGGCACGTGACCAAGGAGGGAATCATCGCAGGACCGAAGGTGGTGGAGCATATGGTGGACACGGTCCTCCAGTTTGAGGGAGAGCGGCACCACGCCTACCGGATCCTACGCGCGACGAAGAACCGTTTCGGATCGACCAACGAGATCGGCATCTTCGAGATGCACGACGGGGGATTGCGCGAGGTTGCCAATCCATCGGAGGTGTTCCTCGCCGAGCGGAGGTCGGGCGCCTCGGGCTCGGCCGTTGTCGCGAGCATGGAAGGGACCCGGCCGCTCCTTGTCGAGGTCCAGGCCCTGGTCGCTCCGACAAGCTATGGCGTGCCTCAACGGAGTTCCACCGGGTTTGATCCGCGCCGGCTGCAGATGCTCCTGGCCGTTCTCGAAAAGCGCGTCGGACTGCGCCTCGGCCAGTGTGATGTCTTTGTCAACGTCGCCGGCGGCGTTCGCATCGAGGAGCCCGCGGTGGATCTCGGGATGGCGCTTTCGATCGTCTCGAGCCTGCGGGACATTCCCGTTGATTCAGGCGCCGTCGCCATCGGCGAGGTCGGCCTCGGCGGTGAAATCCGCACCGTCAGCCAGGTGGAGAAGCGCATCGCGGAAGCTCACAAGCTCGGCTTCAGCCGTTGTGTCCTTCCCCGCAACAACGCACGCGGACTTCCCGCGCGGAACGGCATGGCCATGGTTGAGATCGAAACGATCGACCAGGCCATCGCGGCGGTGGTGGGCGCCTGAACGGCATGTCGACCCCCCCCCGCCTCCTCATCCGCTGCGGTCTCATCGTGACGATGGATCCCGCGCGGCGGATCATCCGCGGCGGAGGAATCATCGTCAATGGCTCCCTCATCGAGTCGGTGCTGAACGCCGAGGAGGTCGCGGCGCTCCGCCCGTTCGACGGAGACACGATGGACGCGGGCGCACTCACACTCATCCCCGGTTTCATCCAAACCCACATCCACCTCTGTCAGACGATCTTCCGCGGGATGGCTGATGATCTCGAGCTCCTCGAATGGCTGGCGCTGAAGATCTATCCTTTCGAAGCCGCACACACTGCAGCCTCGATGCGCGCCTCCGCGATGATGGGCATCGGCGAGCTGGTCCGGTCCGGGACCACCACGATTATGGATATGGGGAGCGTGGAGTTCGAAGAGGAGATTGCCGCGGCGGTCGAAGAGACGGGCCTCCGGGCGTTCATCGGCAAGGCGATGATGGACGTGAACGACGTCTATCCCGGGCTCCGCGAGCCGACGGCCACGGCGATCCGCACGACCCTGTTACAGGCGGAGGCGTGGCACGGAAAAGCAGGAGGCCGGCTCCAGTATGCGGTTGCGCCCCGGTTCGTTCTCTCCTGCACCGATCCCCTTCTGACGGAAGCCCATGCGATGACGCGGAGCTTTCCCGGCATGCTCTTCCATACCCACGCGGCGGAGAACCGCCGCGAGACCGAGGCGGTCCGCAAAAGATGCGGGATGAGCAA
>Ga0315273_10005360_pt1 | contig 15854 bp, 12 predicted proteins | sample YL17G02_0_MG_FD_205753 | JGI IMG/M metagenome (GOLD analysis project Ga0315273, IMG submission 205753) | Sediment microbial communities from Yellowstone Lake, YNP, Wyoming, USA - YL17G02_0 | ecosystem: Environmental > Aquatic > Freshwater > Lake > Sediment | place: USA: Wyoming | collected...
TAACAAAACTATTCGGCTGCGGGTAGTTAGTACTGCGCCTCCTGGACTGAAGATTCTGCTTCAGCGCCTGAAACTGCCGCTGCCCAACAGACCGAAAGTTATTGAAAATGTAGTGCCGACTTTGGCCTATTAAGCGAGTCAACACATTGATTTGTAAAGACTTTGAATTTCAAACTGCGGAAGATGGGTTAACCCCTCCTCACCTCCCCTTAAGGTAAGGGGAGGAAGGGTGGGGTTATGAAGGCTGGCAGACCACATGGAAGGGCTGTAAGGTGTCGATGGCAGGGCTTTTTCATTACATCTGCCTCCCTAAACGAATGGAATTTATACAACTGATGGGTTAGTAATATAATGATTCTTCGCTGCTCTCAGACTTATCCTGAGCGAGATTCTTCGGTCGCTCTGCTCCTTCAGAATGACAGAAGGCGAAGGGTTCAAAATGACACTTCGAGTAGGATTGCCACGCCCTCCGGGCTCGCAATGACAATGTAAAAACATTTAGTGCGTTATATATAGGGAATGCACCTCGGATCAGGCGCTTTGATATTCCCGGATATCAACAAACTGACAGCAGGACATCCTCCATGGCAAAAAGAAAACAGTTTACACTTCTTATTGGTACAGGAATTTTTATCAAATATTCTGAATATGTCAAGAATAGGATTATTCCATATCCTGCTGAAATCATTATTTAGAATATTACCGAGCATAAAATCATCATGTCTGGCAAAAAGATAACAGGGATAGACTGTTCCATCAGGCATTACAGTAAGTTTCGTTGTGCCTGCTGGACATCTGACATATTGGAGGACAGGATATGTACTGGTATCAGGGATAAATCCTGAACAAAATACTCCATCCACATTTTTGTAAATAGTTTTCAAGCTGGTCAGCCTTTGGAAGTATTCAAAGAAGGCAAGGCTTGTTTTTAAGTCGTCAGCACACACAGTATCCATGAAGAGCAGATAGTATTGTATATCTGGAAATCTTAAATATTTTCTGTGGGTTTCAGGAATTGTCTGTTTTTTAGAACAGATACTCTTTAAAAAGGGTTTGTATGTAACGATATATTTGTTAAGTTCTTTGGAAACTGAGTTATGATTAAGGGAGACACCTATCTGTATCTGATCTTTCTCATATGTTTGCGATATTTTCTCCAGAAGGTGAACATTACAACCGTTTGAACTGATAAAGGCTTTTAAATTCTTCTGATAAATGAGTTTCACTATCTGGACAAAATGAGGATGGAGTGTTGGCTCTCCTCCAAGAATATCGATCTCCTTTACTCCGTTATCAGCGAGAAATGCAATGACTCTTGCACAATCATCGATTGGGATATCCTTTTCTACCCTTATACCTCTGTTGAAACAGAATGTACAGGAAAGATTGCATCGCAGGGTAGGGTAGAATTGAATGTATTTGGGTTCTGACGGAAAAGTATTCATAACGAATTCTGTTCCAATGTTTGTCTGTCATTCCCGCTTGTCGGGTCACCTCAGGCGACTCGCCGAGGCGAGAATCCTTCCGACTGTTCGGAATCGCAAGAAAGATTCTGGACAAGCCAGAATGACAGAAATAAGGAGCTGCGGCAGAGACCACAGGGTGTAAAATTTATCAAAAGAGGAAGAAATGACAGAGAAATCAGAGAAGGTATTCTGCAAGATTTATCTTGTACTTATTCGGGTCCAGAGTTTTCATGATACTTCTCATATATCTTCCTGCTTCATCCTTCCCGGAAAGGTCTACCACTGGGCCGCGAACACTCTTGCCCTGACGGTCGATGATTATTAATACCCTTGGCCTGTCTGCAAAAGCCGCATTGCATTCAAAGACAAGACCAACCTCTTTTGTATTTAGCATGACGATGGTTCCAATGGGGTAGATGCCGACCATATTGGTAAAAAATTTAAAGAGCAAAGGATCAAGGTGAGACCCGGCGCCTTCCAGCATAATACTCAGCGATTTGTCGGGTGACATGGGAATCCGTTTATACACCCGTGCAGATGTCATTGCGTCATATTGGTCTGCAAGAGCCACTATCCGCGAATAAAGGTCAAGCTCCCTATACTTTTTCACTTTAGGATATCCTGAGAAGTCACAGTTCAAATGATGCTCAAAGGAGACAATTAAAGCCCTTATAGCACTGCTATTGAAGCGTCCCAACCCCAGAATTGCTTTAACACCCCATATGGGATGCTTTTTTATAATCCTCCACTCATCATCGGTAAAACTCGTTGGTTTATTCAAGACTTCATAGGGTATCTCTACCTTGCCAATGTCATGGAAGAGCGCCGCAAGGCCAAGTTCCGTTAATGCCTGCCTGCTCAGTCCTAATCTCTGGCCGAGAGACATGGAGAGGATGCTGACATTTACCATATGATGATAGGTATATTCATCGAAGTCCTTGATTGCGGTTAAACTGAGGAAAAATTGTTCATCTTCGAGTAACTGATCCACCATCGACTCAACAAGCCTCTTTGCTTTCTTCATATCAACCCTTTGTCCTGACTTGATCTTTGCCAATACCCCTCTTGTATAAGAGACCGCATTAAAATACGTTTTCTTGATAAGTCTTCTCGCATCAATCTCTTCGCCTTCACTCCCCTTTTTTAGTCGGTTTTCCATGATCTTTTTCAAGCGGTCGATCTGAATAGCATCAGATGCGGCCAATATTTCTGACATCTTATCAAGTGGTGAATCTGAAAAACCGGCCGTAACAAAAGCTTTCAAGAAGATGATGATATCATCAGATTGTAAGGGGGCTGTGAACACAACCCTGCCGAGTTCTCTTTTTCTGAATTCTTTTATAAGAAAGTCAAAGTTAAGGAGGAATTCAAGGGAGTAACGTATCCTCGTCTCATTCATATAGAAGAACTCACCAGATAGTTCAAGAGTGATAGTTTTTTCTGATTCCATTATCTGTTTCATTAGAGAGATCAGTTTTTCGACGGCGGTCCTTACAGCGATATTATTTGGATCGTGAATGAGAGCAGTCTTTACAAGGATAGAGAGCTGATTAACTATTTCACCCGGACTTTTCTTAATTAAGCCTTCTTCTTTACTGACCATATTCAAGCTTTCTGATAGCAGATTGAGAAAATTCTCTCAGGAGTTGATTTTTGGAATCATTGTATTTCTGGAGATAGGGGAGTGCATCCTTGTTGCCAAGGAGTCCCAGACAGAATGCTGCACATGCCTTTTCCTCATAGTTCTTATCCCACCAGAGGAACGAACCTTTCTTCAATGTCCCGATCAGAAAATCAAACACCTCTTCATCCTTCCACTTCGAAAGAATCTCATAAAATACTTTTTTCTCTTCGATGTCCTTCTCCTTGAACATCTTGTCGGAGATCTTTTCAAGGAGTATCTTTTTTGCTGCGATGGAACCAATAGTTCCCAGAGCTCTGGCAGATTCAATTCTCACCCCGGCGTCTGGATCGCTAAGGTGCTCTTTCAGTGGCCTTATTACCTCTTGTCCCCCAAGATCAGCAAGGGCCTTGATTACTTCTTTTTTGACCCTTGTGTCTTCGGTCCGCATAGCCTTCAGAAGGTATTCAACAGATTCTTTATCCCTAATTTTTCTTAGAATAGAAATTATATTCCTTACAACATGCCATCTCTGATCGTTCAAAGCTGAGGCGAGAGTCTTGATATCCTGCCTGCCGAGAAAAACAAGGGCATCCATGACCTTCTTCCTCCCGCGGAGCGTCTGAATCTCTCCGAGGATTTTTACAAGAGGCATTATGGCTTTTCTGTCAAGCAATTCTATGTACAGAGTAAAGATTTCATCCTGTATGATGAGATTACTGTCAAGAACTTCACCGAGCGTGCCTAATGCATCATCGCTTCCGGGATACAAGAGGAGCATTCTGATATGCTTTTTCATCCCTTCTGTCGACAGAGGATCCTCGAGTATCTCTTTTGCTCTTTTCATTATCTGTATTACTGTATTGATATTTCCTTCTTTTAGAGAAAATGTAATAGTCTCCCTGAAAAACTTCAGGGTATCCTCGAGGATCGCACTCATCTCCTCGGCATGGTAGAACATTTCAAAAAGGATTGTTGTCAGTTTGTCTATCTTGTTACTTGAATCATGTTCAAGTTCCTTCATGAGGTTCTGCAAGTCCTTATCAGAAAAATGAATAACGGATACATCCTTTATATCCTCTTCACTGAATTCTTCAACATACGCCTTCATAAGACCATCAATATCTGAGACCTGCTGCTTTGCTGCAGTTACTGCCCTTTCCTCATACTCCTCTCCGTCAGCATCCAGGAGAAACGTATCATCCACGACATAATATATGTTCTGAAAGTCACCTTCCCAGAAAAGAGTTACAACATCGTCATCAACTGCTTCTCTGTCGAAATCCATAGCAATAATCTTCATGAAGCTTTCGAGTTCTTCCAGAAGCAAACCCTGCCTGAAGGTTAACTCTCGTAACCCATCCTTGAAAAAGAAAAGAGCTATGTTATCATCCTTTTCAGGGTTCTGATATATCTCTTCTGAGTCATGAAAGATGCTATGCTGGTTTATTTTAAAAGTGAGATCACCCTTAAAATGAAAAAAGTCACCGAACCTGGCATAAAGATCTTCCAGGGTTTTTACGTATACAGGATTGTTTTGAGGGTACATCCGGAGGGTCTTTTTTGATTTTATAATGTTCTGAAGGATGTCCCGCGCAAGTCTTGTGTCCTCGGAAATCTCCATGTGCTCCATATTAAAAACTACCACAGTATTCGAGATGTGTCAAACATTAGACGATAAGTATTTTCCTTTCTCTGGCAAAATTCTTGATTACGATTAAGGCTTGATGGAGTCTCTGGAGCCGCATATTCCTCCACCGTATTGACTGCGTATCATTATGGGGGAATTTTTCAGCCCTTATTTCTGACTGGGCCTTTATGGCCTCATTGTATAGCCCCTTAAGCGCTTCATTATCAAGAGACTTCAAGAATATGGGGTTCACTGTGAGGTATCCCTCTGAAATGTCATAGGCAACTGCTTTGAGACTTTTCCCCCTAATGGTAGGCATTAAGCAGTTTTTCTCCTGACAAAAATTCTCGAAACAAGTATGCCAATCTCATAAAGTACAATTATAGGAACAGCCATCAGGGTTTGATTAAACACATCGGGAGTCGGGGTAAGGATGGCGGCAACAACGAAGGCTAACAAAATTGCATATTTTCTGTGTTTTGCCAGGGTCTTTGGACTGACAAAACCCATCCGTGTTAAAAAAACGATCACTATAGGAAGCTCAAATATTGCACCAAATGCCAGAATAAACTTAAGACAAAAGTCAACATATTTTTCTACGGAAATCATCGGTATCATGGATTCTGTCTTATAGGTGAGAAGAAAGCCCATCGCAAAAGGAAGTACCAAAAAAAAACAGTATGCAGCTCCGACGATAAAGAAAGTTGTAGTAATAAAAACAAAGGGGATAACATATTTTTTTTCCTTATGTAAAAGACCGGGAGAAATGAAATGCCAAATCTGAGAGAAAATCACGGGAAGGGATATAACAATACCTGTTATGATAGAAACTTTCATATGCATCCAGAAGGCTTCAGCAGGAGCAAGAAAGACAAGAGTAAGATTATTTTTTACATTTTTCTCAATTAATTGAACAAAAGGTGAGGTAATACTGAGTGAAATATTGTACCTCAGGGGAAAGGTTAAAAACCGAAAAATATACTCAGAATAGTTAAAGGCAGCAGCAAATCCTGTCACAACAAAAACAAGGGATATAATAATTCTTTTTCTCAAGTCTACAAGATGTGAGGTAAAAGGCATCTTCAGTTCTTCCATCTATGCCTCTTTCTCCTTTTCCGGGTCTTTCTTTGCTGTTTCTTCTTCCTTCATAATTTTGTTATCTTTTTTCCCTTCTTCTTCTTCAATTTCCTCTTCTTCAGCCTCTTCTTCCTCTTCGGGTTCTTCCTCTTCTTCGATCTCTTCTTCATAAGCTTTCTCATCTTGCTTTGGAAACGGAGACTGGCCGGCAGAAGTTAAGATATCCTTGTATCCGGTATCCATTTGTTTTTTTACATCCTGTAAGGATTGTTTTATATCAGCAAACCCTTTGCCAATGCCGCCTTTCCCCTGACTCTCTAACTCCCTGAACTCGGTCTGCACCTGTCTCTTTGCATCGTTTAGTGACCTCTTTATTTCTGCAAGACCTTTACCAAGTGCCCTGGCTAATTCCGGAAGCCTTTTCGGGCCGAAAACAAGGAGGGCAACAATAAATACCACTAATAACTCTGACATCCCAATATCAAACATTTCTTAGTTATTCCTCTTCATATAATTTTTTAATGACCTTTTTTTCAGGAGGGAAAAGGAAACTTACAGATAACAAAAGTCTATATTCAGGATCTTCAGTCTCAATATCAAATGCAGCACCTACAGTAGTATATAAGATGTCCGAGACTTTTACCCTGTACCCAACCCTTAGCTCTGTTGAGTCAAATATGTTGGAATCAAAATCCTTCTTTGAATATAATTCTGCAAGGAGCTTCATGTTGTGGGCAGCAGCAAAGTCCAAACCTGCTGCCAGAATCACCTCGTCATCAAGACTGCCTTTGCCGGGCTTTTCATACATAACATTAAAATGTCCTTTGACAGGACCGACCCTTTTGCTGACAAGAAGGCCACCGCCAAAGACACCATTTGTAGTGAACTCATCACGTCCTGTTGGAATGGAAGCGGTCAGAATATAAGCTATGGATGGACTATACTTGGTTTCATTTACAAATCTATGCTTTAAGCCGATAGCAATATCCTCAAACCCATCGACAGTATCAGACCACTTATAAATATAAGGAATTGTAACATCAAACTCAATGTTATCGGTAATGCCATAGGCTGCTTTAAATAAAAACCTGTAAAAATCCGGCTCAAAAAGGATTTCAGCATCTGCTGAAAGAGCAATTTTACCTTGCGGGAGACTTTCGGCACTGAAAGTAGAAAAAACACCATACGGTGGAGCAGGTTGCAGTCCTGTTATATCAAAACCGGGAGAACCTTTAGGGAATAAGAGCATGAATAAGATGGCAGGTAGCAAAAGATACTTTCTCATTTCTAAAACATAACAGAAAACCTCAAGACTGTCAATAAACCGGATCAGAGAGATCGGTATTCACAGTAAGATATTTAAACCACAAATTACCATCTTTCATATGTATTGTTTATATTTTCCTGATTCATCGGTTCAATTTTTTTTAAGAAGCTGCTGTATTTTCAGCAGTTCCCGTTTGGCGCCGATCTTATCAAAAATTATCTCTGCCCGTTTTAAAAAAAGAGACTCTCCTGTTCGGCTGCCCATCTCCAGATATGTTGTACCGAGTTCATGACGAGCCCCTAACTTTTCCGCAATGGAAAGGCTTCGTTGCCAGCACTTTTGAGCAGCTGCCGGCTTGCCATTGCACCACTTATAGGAGCCTTGAATGCGATAAGCATGCGGCAAACCTGCACGATACATCTTGGCTTCTTTCAATGCTTTCACGCAAGCCCGTCTCGCTTTTTCAAAGGCGTCAGGTTTTTCAGACCCCTCAGACCGTTCAGCGGCAGCGAGATGAGTTTCTGCCAGAACATTGAAAAGTCTGGTAACAGGAGGGCCTTTTAACCCCTGCTCGACAACAATACGCTCGCCCTTTTCCAGCACCTCAAAAGCTTGATTCAATTTGCCCTGATACAGATAACACCTGGCAAGATCACGTTTTGCGTCTATCATGCCCTGGTAGTCAGGTACAGTCATATGCATCTCCAGAGACTTCTGAAGGCACTCTTCAGCAGCATCAAGGGCGCCGGAACGTAAAAGGTTAAGCCCTTGTCCCCACAATCCCCATCCCCAGATCTGTCTGTCAGCTCCTTCCTGACCAACCTTGGCGATATTCTTGAATACTTCAAAGCTGCGGGTAAAGTCCCCTTTGAAATGAAACAATTCAGCGCATATTGAGCTTGCACCTCCCCATCCCCGCAGATTGCCTGCTGCCCAGAACGCCTCTGCAGCCTTCTGACAATCCTCAATTGCTGTTTCCCATTTAGATAGAATGTCCTGGTGTATCGCACGGGCGAGATAGGCAAGGCCTACTGCTATCGGATTTCTAATCTGTTCCGCGAGAGCTACGGCACGCTGATGATACCTCTCTGCAAGCCGGAACATGCGCATGTGGTCCAAAATCAATCCCACTCCCAGACTTCCCTGAACGATTCCAAGAGAAAAATTACTTTTTTCCGAGAAATTCAGAAGCGATATCGCATCAAGTAAGAGACGCTCTCTGTCGATAAAGTAGTTAATCCAGCCAGTCACTTCGAAAATGCGTGAATGTTCTTCCACTGCCGGGTCATCTTTGGCGGGCACATGACGGATGAACAACGCAGGTAACCAAAGGTGACCCAAATGTTCCACAAGTTGACGGGCAATGGCTAATCGAACATTCCAGCGTGAGATCGGGTAAGGGTTCCCGATGTATGTGAGTGCCCTCTGCATATATTCAGCGGCTCTGTGATGTTCTCCCCGCCTGAAAAAGGCTTCACCCATCTTACGCTCAAGTACGGCACGCTGAAATGGATTCCATCTGTCGCCAAAAGCTCGCTCGTATGCAGCCATGGCCTGCTGGTAGTGCGAAAGGGCCTCAGCATCAGCAGCAACTTTAACGGCACGGTCAGCAACCTTGAAAAGATAGTCCTGAGCCTTTTCCCAATCCTCGGCTTGAGCGAAGTGATTGGCGAGGAGGCCATAAAATTCTTCAAGACGGCCGGCAAACAATTCTTCAAAACATTTGCCCACTCTACGGTGTAATTCTCTTCGACGTTTCAAGAGAATGCTGTCATAAGTTACTTCCTGCGTAAGTGCATGCTTAAACGAATATGCAAGTTCTGGAAGAGGGTTTTTTTCGTAAATGATCTCTAATTGCTGCAAGTTTTCGAGATGTGTGCGCAGATGCTCTTTATTTTCACAGACAGATTCAAGTACTCGATAGAAAAAACTTCGTCCTACAATAGATGCGATCTTCAATATTTCTTTGGTATCTTCGGCAAGACTGTCAATACGAGCTACAATCACTCCTCTCAGCGTGTGGGGTATTGTAATATGTTCAATTGCTTTGATAACCTGCCAGCGTCCTGTTGAAATATTCTGCTCAACCACTCTGGTATCGATGAGCGATCGCACCACTTCCTCAAGGAAAAAGGGATTTCCCTCAGCTTTCTGCAATATCAAATTGACCAATCGTGAAGTTGGGTCTTTTATTTTCATGAGGTTGCTCAGAAGAATTGCACTGTCGACCGCTGAGAGGGGAAGTACAGCAATCTCAGTAAATCTGTCAGCATACTCTCTTGCAGACACCTCCAACAAATGAGTCCCTGGAGAATGATGGTAGAGACGACTGACACAGCAGATCAAAAGGGGAACTTCTCTGACGAGAGGGAAAAGATGCTCTAACAGGCTTACCGAAGATTGGTCTGCCCATTGGAGATCTTCAAAGACAAGAAGTAAAGGGAGCCGCAATGAGAGTCGTTTAAAAAATCTCCGGGTTGCTCGAAAGATCTGTCTGCCCATAGCTTCTCCGTCAAGGTACTTGACACGTTCAGATAATTCGTTTCTCACTTCCAGCCCCAGTAAGCTTGCGATATAAGGGAGAATCTCTGCTACCTGAGCGGGGAAAAGAGACGTTACTTTTCTTTCGAGCTTTTCCCAGGATTCTCCTTCATCATCTTCCTCAGTAATTCCTGCACAGGTTTTAATAATCTGTAAAAAAGGCCAGTAGCTGATGGACTTGCTGAAAGAGACGGCCCTGCCTTCCAGCCAGAGCAGGTTCCATCCTGTAACCTGATTTTTTACATCTGCCAGGAGGCGTGATTTACCAAGACCTGCTTCACCGATAACAGATATGATACTGCCCTGACCTGCTAAAAGGCGTCCGATGTTCCCAATAAAAGAGGAAAATTCAATATTACGTCCTACCAGTGGTGAGCCTATCTTCCTCACTGAATGTTTCTTTATGTCCTCTGAGAACCTTTGTATGCTCAGTACCCTGTAAGTTAAAACAGGCTTTGTCTTTCCTTTCAGAAGGATTGCCCCGAGTTCCTGAAAAACAAAGATACCCCTCGTCAAACGGGACGTAGTAGGTCCCACGAGTATTTGTCCGGGTTTGGCAAGATCTTTCAGACGGGAAGCTACATTAACGGTATCACCCATCACTTCATGTCGATTGCTTATGCCAATGCTCCCTACAATAACCATCCCTGTGTTGATACCCATATGAAGGTTTAAATCTGTTTCATGAATTGATTCCATCATCTCCAATCCAGCCCGAATGGCCCTTTCCGGATCATTCTCATGAGAGAGGGGAACACCAAATACTGCTATGATTGCATCGCCGACATACTTTTCCAGTTTTCCTCCATATTTTTTCACAATATGCAGCAGATGGTCGAAGCAGTCATTTATGAGATCACGTACCTGTTCGGGGTCCATCTGTTCAGATATGGATGTAAACCGGGAAATATCAACAAACAGAACGGTAACAAATTTTCTTTCTTCCGGTATGGCTTTTATAATCTCCTGGTCAGAAGCGACCCGAAAACCGCATTCTATGCAGAATTTTGCAGAGGGCGCATTGTCATGCTGGCAATGAGGACATTGCATATTTTTATCCCCCACGCCTTCACTATTACATCAAAAATACGCTAACGTAGAAGGAAACGTAGAAGGATTAGTTTCTAAATGTGAGACGGGATATCCCGTTCAATCTCATATAGCATACTCAGTAAATTTCATATGTCAAGAAAATTTTACCTTCTTGCCAATGACGAATTAAAAGTGAACACCTAATTTATGCGCATCTTGTCATTCTGGCTTGTCCAGAATCTTTCTTATTTCCTCGACGCATCATTCCGTGCTGAAGAAGGATTCCCGACAAGCGGGAATGACAGATCAGAAAGAAAATAATGAAGGCCGGTTTCTTCAAACAGCGGTTCACTTTTAATTCTTAAATGGCATTGGTAATTTTGTAATATTGACAAAATTTCATTGCAGAAAATATAATTCTTAAGTAAATTACTTACCTTGCCAAGCAAGCGGGGTCTAAGGAGGTTCATATGGCAGAAGGGATACTTGATGTTATATCATCCGTGTGGGATGTCGAAGTGATTAAGGCTCAGGGGCTTATTATGGTTGATTTTTGGGCTCCATGGTGTGCTCCTTGCAGAATGGTATCGCCTACCGTTGAAGAGTTAGCGAAGGAGTACCAGGGAAGAATGAAATTCCTGAAACTCAATACTGATGAGAACCCTGATATTGCCAGTAAATATAATATTATGGGAATTCCTACCCTTATGTTTTTTAAAGATGGTCGTTCTGTTGATTCCATAGTTGGTGCTGTCCCAAAGCAGCAGTTAAAGTCAAAAATTGATTCTCTTCTTGCTGTGTAAGGAGCTTAACATAATTTCTCTTGATACGGTACCTATTCTGTCATTACGGCTTGCCCGGAATCTTTTTCCCGCTTTAAAGAAGGATTCCCGCCAAGCGGGAATGACAACTTATCTACTCAGAAGTTCACCTGAAGTAAGTTTCTATTCTGGCTGGGGCACTTCCATATATGTTTGAAACCCTCACGAGTAAATTAGAGTCCATTTTTAAAAAGTTAAAAGGGAAAGGACTCCTGAAAGAAGAGGATCTTGAACTTGCGCTGAAAGAGATCAGGCTTGCTCTCCTCGAAGCTGACGTTAACTTTAGAGTTGTCAAGGATTTCATCCAGAAAATTAAAGAGAAAGCCATCGGGAAAGAAGTTCTTGAGAGCATTACCCCGGGACAGCAGGTAGTAAAAATCGTAAATGAAGAACTCTGCGGGCTTCTTGGTATGACAAATAGCAGAATTCAACTCTCTCCGAACCCCCCGACAGTCATAATGCTCATTGGCTTGCATGGTTCAGGAAAAACTACAACAGCAGCAAAACTTGCCAGGAATTTCAAGAAAGAGGGAAGGAGACCTCTGCTTGTGGCAGCAGATCTGCAAAGACCTGCAGCAATAGAGCAGCTCATTACCCTTGGGGCGCAGATAAATGTGCCTGTATACTCGTCGAAAGAGACCAAGGATCCTGTTGCCCTTTGTGAGGAATCAATCAGGCAGTCAAAACTCGATGCGAGGGACATTGTTATTCTTGACACTGCCGGGAGACTCCATATTGATGAATCTCTGATGGCAGAGTTGAGGAAAATAAAAGAAAAGGTCCTGCCGAAAGAAGTTATTCTTATTGCTGATGCAATGACCGGACAGGATGCCGTTACTATGGCAAAAAACTTTGACGAGCACATAGGCATTGACGGGATCATCCTGACCAAGATGGATGGTGACGCACGAGGTGGGGCAGCGCTCTCGATACGAACGATCACAGGAAAGCCGATTAAATTTATCGGAGTTGGAGAGAAGATCGACATGCTCGAACCTTTCTACCCTGACAGGATTGCTTCCCGCATACTCGGCATGGGCGATGTTCTGAGCCTGATAGAACATGCACAAAAAACTTTTGACCAGAAAGAGGCAGAAAAACTCCAGAAGGCGATCATAGAAGAGTCTTTTACCTTCGAAGACCTGAAGGAGCACCTGAAAAAACTACGGAGCATGGGACCACTGGAAAATATACTCAACATGATCCCGGGGTTTAACAAAATGAAAAACATCGCAGTGGATGAAAAGGAACTGGTAAAGGTTGAAGCAATAATAAACTCCATGACGAAAAAGGAAAGGAAAAATCACGCTATCATTGATGGAAGCAGACGCAGGAGAATTGCAATGGGCAGTGGAACGACCGTTGCGGATGTCAACAGGGTTATCAAACAGTATATAGAAATAAAGAAAATGCTCAAGATGTTTAAGGGGAAAAAGGGCATCAAGCTACCAAAAATTCTCCCGTTCTGAATGTTTGATACCCTTGACACATCAATTCTTTACTTGTTAAAGTATTAGCACTTAACCATTGAGAGTGCTAATGAAGAGGGCAGTACGAAATGCTTTATGAAAGAAGCAAGAAAGTCCTCTGTGCCGTTATTCAGAACTATATAAATTACCCTGATCCTGTAGGGTCCAGGACTGTCGCAAAAAAATATTCCTTCGGTCTGTCTCCTGCTACCATACGGAATATTATGGCTAACCTTGAAGAAATGGGTTTTCTCACTCATCCCCATACGTCTGCAGGAAGGGTTCCCACACACAGGGGCTACAGATTTTATGTAGATTCACTCATGACAAAGGGAGATTACTCCAATAAAGAAGTTATAAAGGGGTTGTTCGGAAGACTCGAGGCATTACGGGATAATCTCGATATGCTCCTCAGTGAGACGACAGAGGCCATTTCTCTCTTATCTAACTATCTTGGTGTTGCTATGTCCCCAAAGCCAAACATAACAACCCTGAAGAGGATAGAACTTTTTAGCCATAGGGCCAATAAAATAGCAGCAATAATATTTACTGATGAAGGACTGATTAACAGCAAAATAATATCCTCCGATTTAAACCTTACGCAGAAAGACCTCAACAGAATTGCCGGGTATCTTAATGCAGAATTATCCGGTTATACCTTTGACGAAATCCGGCAGAAGGTCATCAGGGAGATGTCAAGAGAAAAGATGCAATGTGATACCCTTATCTCGAATTCTTTAAATATCTGCCGTGAGGCATTTTTTTCTTCTCATGGCGACCTGTTTATTGCCGGACTTTCTGAAGTGCTCGAACTGCCTGACTTTGCAGATCTTCAGAAAATAAAGGAACTGTCAAGGGCGGTAGAGGATAAACATGCGATAATAAAGCTCCTCGATAAGCTTTCAGAGTCTGACGGTGTTCAGATCATAATAGGTTCTGAGAATACCATGGATGAGATGAAGGAACTGAGCCTGGTGGTTTCAACATGCAAGGAGGATGACAGACCAATCGGTGTTATCGGGATCATCGGTCCGACAAGAATGAATTATTCAAAAGCAATTTTAATTGTCGATACAGCAGCAAAATTTATCTCAAGAATGATTGCTGAAAGATAGAAGTGTATATGAAAGAAACGAAGAACAAACATACCATGTCTCAACAGGAAGACGCCGGTGAGCAGAAAGAGGCAAAACCTGTCGATGAGACACTTGGTGACAAAAAAGAAATTCTCACTACCGAGATCAAGGCTATGAATGATAAATATCTGAGACTATATGCTGAATTTGAAAATTATAAGAAGAAAGTTCAAAAAGATAAAGAAGAATTAGTAAAATATGCAAACGAGAAGTTCATCTTTGAACTGTTACCCGTACTTGATAGTCTTGAGATGGCCATTGAACATGCAAGAAATGAGGAAAACGGGGGAATTGTGCAGGGGGTTGACAATACCCTGAAGGAATTTCTAAGGACTCTCAACAAATTCGGACTCACTCCCATTGAGGCAATGGGCAAGCCTTTTGATCCGTCAGTTCACCATGCCATGTCGGTTGTTGAAAGAGGGGATGTTGAGGAAAACAGGGTTGTTGAGGTATTCAGAAAAGGATATATGTTGAGAGACAAAGTAATCCGTGCACCTCTTGTTGGTGTATCGAAGAAACCATCTGATGGAAAAGAAGAAGAAATTGAAATTATAGAGGAGGAATCTTAATATGGGAAAGACAGTCGGAATTGACCTTGGAACTACATTTTCTGTTGTTGCTGTTGTGCAGGCTGGCGAGCCTGTAGTCATTCCCAATCAGGAGGGAAACAGAATAACTCCTTCTGTGGTGGCTTTCACGGAGAAGGGTGAAAGGCTTGTTGGACAGATCGCAAAAAGACAGGCAATAACAAATCCTGAAAATACCGTATTTTCTATCAAAAGACTCATGGGGAGAAAATACAATACTCCTGAAGTTGAACATGCAAGGAAACGGTTACCCTACAAGATTGTTGAAGCGCCGAACGGTGATGCGCATGTGGAGATAAGAGGAAAACGGTATTCTCCTCCTGAGATCTCAGCGATGATACTTCAAAAGCTCAAGCAGGCGGCTGAGGACTACTTAGGTGAAACCATAACAGATGCTGTTATCACTGCACCTGCGTACTTTGATGACAGTCAGAGGCAGGCTACAAAAGATGCGGGGAGGATTGCAGGGCTGAATGTATTGAGAATCATCAATGAGCCAACAGCCGCTTCTCTTGCATATGGAATGGATAAGAAAAAAGAGGAAAAGATTGCAGTCTATGACCTCGGCGGAGGAACGTTCGACATATCTATCCTTGAAATCGGGGAAGGTGTTATTGAAGTCAAGTCCACGAATGGAAATACATATCTGGGTGGAGATGACTTTGACCTGAGAATTATGGATTGGATGGTTGAGGAATTCAATAAAGACCAGGGAATAGACCTCAAAAAAGACAAAATGGCATTACAGAGATTAAAAGAAGCTGCTGAAAGGGCAAAGATAGAACTTTCGACAGCTATGGAGACTGAAATTAATCTCCCCTTTGTAACTGCTGATGCTTCAGGTCCCAAACATCTCCTCATGAAACTGTCGAGGTCAAAATTTGAACAACTCGTCGGCGACCTTATTGAAGGAACAACAGGTCCATGCAAGAATGCTCTCGCAGATGCTAATCTTTCTCCTTCAAACATAGATGAAGTACTCCTTGTAGGTGGCCAGACAAGGACTCCAAAAGTTCAGCAAATTGTCCAGAGCTTTTTCGGAAAAGAACCGAATAAAACAGTAAACCCTGATGAGGTTGTCGCTGTTGGAGCAGGAATTCAGGCAGCAGTTCTTAAGGGAGAAGTGAAAGAGGTTCTTCTCCTCGATGTCACTCCCTTATCGCTGGGTATAGAAACACTTGGCGGAATATTCACCAAAATAATT
>Ga0315273_10005361_pt1 | contig 15853 bp, 10 predicted proteins | sample YL17G02_0_MG_FD_205753 | JGI IMG/M metagenome (GOLD analysis project Ga0315273, IMG submission 205753) | Sediment microbial communities from Yellowstone Lake, YNP, Wyoming, USA - YL17G02_0 | ecosystem: Environmental > Aquatic > Freshwater > Lake > Sediment | place: USA: Wyoming | collected...
TGATCGGTGCTCGTTGCAAGGACTTGTCGCCCGAAGAGGTTGTGAAGAATATTTTTGGCGTCACCTGCGTTAATGATGTCACGGCGCGAGATCTGCAAAAGAAGGACTTACAGTGGACGCGCGGCAAGGGTTTCGATACCTTCTGTCCAGCCGGGCCGTATTTGGTCACGGGATTGGACTGCAAGAATCTGAATGTTACTTCGAGGCTCAACGGCGAGACTCGGCAAACATCCAACAGCCGGAACATGATCTTCTCAATTGCGGAACTGATCAGCTTTATCAATCACATCATGACACTCCTTCCCGGCGACTTGATCGCAACCGGCACGCCGGAGGGTGTTGGACCGATGAAAAACGGCGACATAATCGAAGTCGAGGTGGAAGGCGTCGGCATACTGCGCAATCGGGTGCAGCGAAATGGATAAGCACGACGACACCAGAACGGTTCAATCGGGTACGAACGCCCACAAGTACGAAGGCGCCGTGACTATGCCCATCTTCACGACGAGTACTTTCGCCTTTGAATCCAGCGACGCCGTCGAAGCATACAATCGCGATCCTTCCGGACATTACTTATACACTCGTTACGCTAATCCCACTATCGTTGCCGTGGAACAGACAGTAGCCGACTTGGAACGCGCCGAGGCGTCACTGCTGTTTGCCTCCGGCATGGCGGCAATCACCTCAAGCGTTCTGGCATTTGTGCGCAATGGCGACAAGATCGTCACCACGCCATCACTCTATGGCGGCACGCGGAAGTTCTTTCGTGATATCCTGCCTCGTTACGGTATCGAAGTGGCGTTTGCATCCGGTAATGATATCGATGACGTTAGACCCCTCATCGACAGCCGAACCAAATTGCTCTATCTCGAATCTCCCGCGAATCCGCATGCCGAAGTGCTGGACGTCAATGCTTTCGCAGTCGCGGCAAAGGAGCACAGTATTGTCTCTGCTATCGATGCCACTTTCGCCACGCCAATTCTGATCAAACCCTACGTGATCGGCATTGATCTGGTCATCCATAGTTGCACCAAGTATCTCGGCGGACATTCGGATCTTATCGGGGGCGTCGTCAGCGGTAACATTGAATCAATCAAAAAGGTGGAGGAGTATCGCCGCATCTTGGGTGGCGTAATCGATCCTGAAGGCGCTTACCGCGTCGGTCGCGGACTCAAAACTCTGGCGGTCAGAATGGATAGGCATTGCGCCAACGCCATGCAGGTGGCGCAAGCTCTGCGGAAATCGGATAAGGTCTCCGAGTTGTTTTATCCCGGTCTATCAGACTCTCCTTGGCATGCGCTTGCAAAGGAACAGATGACGGGCTTTGGCGGCATGATCTGCCTGTCTCTGAAGGGTGGTCTTACCTCCGCCAAGCGATTTGTCGACGCGCTGAAAGTGATAATCAATGCGCCGAGCCTTGGAGGTGTAGAGTCATTAGTGTCGATACCGGTGCTGACTTCGCACGTCAACATGTCACCTGAGGAGCTGAAAGTGTCGCGAGTCGACGAAGGCATGGTGCGTCTTTCAATCGGCATCGAGTCGGCAACCGATCTCATCGCCGACGTCCGGCAAGCGCTTGATGCCGTGTAGCCGGTCGCGACTAAAGTCGCTCCTACAATCTGCGTTGGCAGTTCGTTAGAAGCGATTGTAGGAGCGGCTTTAGCCGCGACATTGGTGACCACACAGTTTTTCAACAGTTTCGCCAGTGCGGGATGCCGTCTTCGCCAATTTGTAGTTGATTCCACTATCGGCAACGCTATCTTCAATTGCCATGAAGTTATCCGCTCGGTTCCTTCTCACAGTCTGTTTGTTCATCCTCGTGCATACGCCCTTGTTGCCGGGCGCGCTCATCAGGCTTGAACATGCCGATTCCTCGACGGCTATGCAAACGGCAACCGGCATGGTCTATGAGTTTTTCGGAAACGTTCATTTCATAAGGGATTCGACGGACCTATTTGCCGATCATGTGGTGCGGTATGAACCCGGCAATCTGGTTCGCTTGCTCGGCAGCGTACGAATCAACGAACCGCAGCGTGTTCTGGCTGCCGACTCCCTTTGGTATGATCAGAAGAGTGATTCGATGTTTGCCTGGGGGCGGGTCGCAATCGAAGATCGGCCTCGTCATGTCAAGGCCACCGGTGGCGAAGCAGCATATGACGGCAAGACAGAACGCCTGGTGATGAGTCGGCAGCCCAAGTTGATCGTTGACTTCGATCTGCCACGGGCGGTTACGCTCATTACTGCCGATACCATCAAGTATCACTCGCGTGATGATCTTGTCGAAGCGATCGACTCCGCGACGATTTCTCAGGGGACGCTTTTCGCCCACTCGCGGCAGGCCGTAATTTATCTTGATCGTGAGCAAATCTGCATGACCGGCGACGTCCGCGCCTCGCAGCGTCAGAATGAACTGTCCGGCGATGAGATGACGATTTTCTCCAAGAACAAGATGCTGGAGAAAATCGAAGTTGTCGGTAAAGGCGAGGCCATCTTTCGGCAACGCGCCGCCGCTGATACCGTTGTCTTCAACCAGAGTCGTCTCACGGCGAACAAAATCGACTTTTTCTTCATAAACGACTTGCTCGATCTGATCAAAGCGCAGGGAAACAGTTACACCTACTATCTGCCGGCAAAGGAGGACACTGCCGCCAGCGGCAGCAACGTTGCCTCCGGTGACTCAACCATTCTCAAGTTTGGTGATGCCGGCTTGAGCGAGGTATTCGTGGTCACCTCGGCGGAAGGTACCTATTGGTCGCCCGGAAGGAAAGATTCACTCGGCAATGTCAGTCGTGTCGACACAGTGACGTATAGCGCCAAACGGATCCACTACAAGATTGCCGAAAAGATGATTATCATGCGGGAGACAGCCAAAGTTGCGCAGACGACGATGGTGCTCGACGCCGACGAGATTCAGTATGACCTCAATTCACGCAATGTTTACGCAGTCGGTCATTACGACAGCATGCAAGCGAAGTATGTGCCGCTGGTGTTGACAGACAAACTGGAGGAAATGACCGGTGAGCAACTGGTCTATAATCTTGATAGCAAGCGGGGGAAGATCAGGGAGAGTCGCACCAAGCTCGATCAGGCCTACTATTCCGGCGGTGTCCTGCGCAAGGAAGTTGAAAACGAGTTTCTCGTCCGCAGCGGGAGCTATACTACCTGCGAGAATCCGGAACCCCATTTTCATTTTGCCTCGAAGAGCATGAAGCTTGTGACCGAAGACAAAGTCTTTGCGCGACCGGTCGTGCTGTATATCGAATCGATGCCGGTCTTTGCCCTGCCGTATTTCGTTTTCTCGACGAAGAAGGGGCGTCATTCCGGTTTCTTGCCTTTTCAGTTCGGCAATTTTGCGCGCGGTCAGCGCTTCGTGAATAACCTCGGGTACTACTGGGCTATCTCCGACTACTGGGATGTCAAAGGGTCGGTCGATGTTATGGAGTCCACGGGATTGCGCTTCAACGCCAGCGCCCGGTATGCAGTGCGTTATGCTCTCTCAGGGGAAATCAAGGGATCGTTCTCCCGTGAGACGCAGTTCGTCGGAGTTAAGAGGACCAGCCCCAGGCGCTACCAGTTCAGCTTCTCTCACAGCCAGACACTTGACCCGACTCTTTCACTTTCCGGCAGCGGGCAGATTGTCTCAGACAAAAGCTACTTCACCGATTACTCGTCCAATTTGGATGAGCGTCTCAATCGGCAGATCCGTTCCCAGTTGAATATCACGAAACGATTCGAAGGTGCGTCCTTATATGCTGCCGCAGATCAAACCAAAGACTTGGACCGCGATGCCCACACCGAAAAACTGCCGGCGGTTCGATTCTCTCTGTCGCAGAAACCGATGTTCCATCAGCCGAAGAAGAGTACCGACAAACGCTGGTACCACGACATTTACTACACTTACAGTTCCGGTTTCCTGAATTCGGCGAGCAAATACATGGCTGGCACGGTTGCCACGAGGAAGAAATACGCCGTGCTGAACCAACAGCTTGATCTGAGGGCGCCGGTGAAGTTCTTCAATGCCATCACCGTTTCACCATCGGTCTCGGCCTACGACAACCGGTACTACCTGCCTTACTCCGATCAGGCCGACAGCGCCCACCTACAAACGAACGCCGTGAAAAGCCGCCAGACCTGGACATCGTCCGTATCCTTGTCGACACAGCTCTTCGGCACGGTGGCTCCCAACATCCTGTCTGTAGTCGGACTACGGCATGTTCTGTCCCCCTCTGTCAGTTTTGGTTATCAGCCCAAGATCACGCGAAACCAGCGGTACTCTTCGTTCACGGGTGTGGGAGGTTCAGGATACGAAAGCAAGAACGTGGGTCTCAGTGTCGGTAATCAGCTTCAGATGAAGTACCTGCGAGGCGGCAAGGAGAAGAAGGCCGACCTGCTCAAATACAATTTCTCCGCCGGTTACGACTTCGTGCGCACTCAGCGCCGTTGGTCGAATCTCAGCTCGAATCTGAGTTCGCCGAATATCAAGAATCTAACACTTGAAATGAGTTTTGTGCATGATCTGTATGCTTCCGACGGCAAACTACGTTGGTGGAGCCCGACGCTCAAGACGATCAGTATTTCCTCCGGCTACGGCGGCAGCTTCAAGATTCCCGTTGGTCTGCCCAGCTCCGGGGATCCCGAGGGTATCGCGTCCGGAGCGCCGAGAGCAACAGTGGCGCCGGGCACAACCGGTCCACCGAGCGTAGCCGGAGCGCCATCAAGCGACGCCAGAATCGTCAGATTTGGTATCTCGCAACGCTATTCCGAGACGCGTGGTGTTTCCTCGTCGGTCTCACACTGGATCAGTTTGGACATCGCTTTTTCGCTTTCAAAGAACTGGTCGATTTCCTATCGCCAGAACTACAATATTCGAGGCAAAGAAACCACGGACAAATCTATTGAAATCCGCCGAGACCTCCACTGCTGGGAGGGGAACTTCAGTTGGATTCCCGAGGGTTCGCGCGAAGGTTTCTATTTTCGTCTGAGTGTTAAGTTAATGCCAGACATCAAATTCGAGAAATCAGAGTCCAGCATCCGCGATGCCCTGTTTCGCATGATTCCTACCGAATAACGAAACAACGTCCAGTTCATTCGAACTACACAAGCGAGAGTTCGAATGATTTAGTGTCGGATTTGCCTCCCGATAGCTCCTACAGCGGCTGATTTGTTGTTGACGTGCCGCCTTAACAACGGTACATTCCTCTTATGGGTGTAACACCGTTCTTTAAGGCCGGACATCGCCAGGAGCTCACCGGGTTTCTCCTCATGGTTCTGGCGCTAATCGTTCTCATTTCGCTGGCGACTTATGACCGTCGGGACGTAGCGCTTTTTTATGAGGAGCCCACGATATTGTCCTCGGGCGGGACGGATAGCCTGGCTATGCCACAGATGTCGGATGGACAAGTGAAAGCGCTGTCATTCAACGAGATACTGCATCTGAGGGCGGAGAACTCGGCCGGAATAGTGGGAGCTGTTATATCTCATCTGCTACTTTGGAGTATCGGCTGGAGTGCCTATGTTCTCGTGTTAGTGGTTGTCGTGGTCGGGTGGAAGCTGTTGTTTAAGTACGAAAACTCGCATCTTCGCAACGCCTTGTTGCGGGTTTATGCTTTTGTTTTCCTGCTCGGAACTTTGATTTTTCTTTTTCAGCTTGACGACCCACGCATCAATTCTACTCTTGTCGAAAGCTTGTCCGGCAAGGCCGGACTGACGGTCGCCGGGCTGGTGCGCACAATGCTGGCAGTCACCGGTGGGTTTGCCTTGCTGGGTGCGGCGTTGATCCTCGTTTTCTTCACAATTGTGCCTTACCGGCCCAAACAGGCTCGCGCAACTATTGACCGTATCATCGCCTTTTTCCGACGTTCATCAATCGGTGCCGCAAGCTACACGCGAAGCCAGTACAAAGCTTGGCGCGAAAGTCTCAGTACGATTTTTGGTAAGCATGAAACGGAATCGGAAGCAGGCGAATCTGTTGACGAGGAATCGGCAAAGCAGACGGTAACCGAACCCGACCATGCAAAGACGATCGAGCAGCTTCCTCTCGATCTGGACGAGGTAATTGAGGGGCCACGCAAACTCGAGTTGAAGACTGCCAAGCCCATCCGTCGTTCCAGAGAACCGTTTGGGCAGCCGCCTCTATCGTTGTTGCACGAACCCATGCACGAGGAGACGAGTGCCAGCGACTCGGAGTTGGACGAGATTGCCAAGGCACTTCGCGACACGCTCAATACATTCGGCATCGAAATCATCGCCAACAGCATTGAAAAATACCCCGGCCCGGTCATTACCCGCTTTGAGTTCAAACCGGCTCCGGGGGTAAAAATTAATCAGATTGTCAATCTCGCCGACGACCTCGCGCTGGCGCTAAAGGCGTCACGTGTCAGAATCATTGCGCCCGTGCCCGGCAAGTCGGCGGTAGGCGTGGAGATACCGAATCGCAAACCGCAAAAAGTCTTTATCAAAGAAATCCTCACTTCCGAAGCCTACCAGCGCAGTCGTTACAAACTGCCGCTGGCTCTGGGCAAAAATACCGCTGGCAAACCATTTGTCGTGGACCTGGCGCGCATGCCGCACTTGTTGATTGCCGGCTCAACCGGCTCAGGGAAATCGGTCTGTTTGAATGTCTTGATAACGAGTCTGATCTTCCGTCACTCCCCCAAGGATTTGCGCTTCATCTTTATTGATCCCAAGATACTGGAGTTGTCAGTGTACGCTGATATTCCGTATCTGGCGCGGCCGGTCGTAACCAAAGCCAAGATGGCCGAGTCGGTCCTGGCAGGGGCAGTCAATGAAATGGAAGAGCGTTATCGCCGACTCGCCATGCAGTCGGTGCGATCGTTAGACGATTACAACGCCAAGGTGCCGCTCGAAGATAAGCTGCCATACTTGTTGATTGTCATCGATGAACTGGCCGACATGATGATGTCCAGCTCGTCCGCGAAAATTGAACTCCTAATCACGCGGCTGGCGCAAATGGCGCGCGCCGTCGGAATTCATTTGATACTCGCGACCCAGCGCCCGTCAGTAGACGTAATCACGGGTTTGATCAAAGCGAACTTCTCATCTCGTATAGCATTTCAGGTCGCATCCAAAGTCGACAGCCGCACGATTCTCGATGGTAACGGCGCGGAAAAGCTCTTGGGCATGGGGGATATGTTGCTGCTCATGGCCGGTGAACCGGAACCAATCCGCATCCATGGCGCGTGGATATCTTCGGAAGAGACCGAGCGTGTGGTGGCATATCTCAAGGACAACGCAGCGGCTGCCGTCCCGATCCAGAACCTTTCCGAGGAAAACGAGCGAGTGATTGTCGAACGCAACACGCATGACGTCCTGCTTCCCGAAGCGACTGAACTTGTGATCAGGCACAAGCAGGGCTCCGTATCTCTCCTGCAGCGACGACTCGGCATCGGTTATCAGCGGGCGGCGCGGTTGATGGATCAGCTTGAGGCGACCGGTGTTGTTGGACCTTACGATGGCAGCAAGGCCCGCGAAGTCCTCGTCGACAAATCGTATTTGGAAAAGCTGCAAAAAAACAAACCTTCACTCTGAGGGTCCGGAATAACTCGCTATGAATTATCGTGTTGTGATATTGATTCTCGTCTTGTGCGCGGCAGCATTTGCCGGAAGCGCCACCGATATCGTTGACAAGTCGGAAGCGCTTTATTCCAAGAGCGGGCTGTTTTCCGCCAAGTTCACGCAGACAGTTTCGACGGGGGACTTCTTCGATGACGAAAAGATCGAAGGGACGCTTGTTATGAACTACCCTCGACAGTTTCGCATCGACACTCATGAACAAGTTATCGTATCTGACGGTGACACACTCTGGTCGTACTCCGCTGAGAATCGGCAGGTTACTGTGGAGGCGGTATCCAAATCGAAAGAGACAATCACGCCCGCCGACTATCTGTTCAACTTCAAACAGAACTACACCTTGGAATATGACTCTACTGACATAATTGACAAAGTCAAAGTTCGGCGACTTTCCTTACGATCCAAGTCACAGGATCATTATGTCCGCTCGATGAAGGTCTACATCAACGTTAGTACCTTTCAGATTCGGCGAGTAGTCTATCGTGATCTCAACGATAACAAGATCACACTCGATTTCTCCGACTGGAAAATGGGAATCAAGGCCACACCGGATCAGTTTCGTTTCAAGACTCCTCGGGGCGTTGAAGAGGTGAGGCTACCCTGAGCGCGAAGAAGACAGTCTACTTCAAGGGACTTGGCTGTCCCAAAAACGAAGTTGATGGGGACATTATCCTCGGCTACTTGCTGCGTCGTGGTTTGAGGATCGTCGACGAACCCAAGCAGGCGGACTACTTAGTCGTCAATACCTGCGGGTTTATTCAGTCGGCAAAAGAGGAATCGATTGAGGAAATCCTGAAACTCGCCGAACTCAAGAACAGCAATGGCCGCAAACAGCGGTTGTTGATCACCGGTTGTCTGGCGCAACGATACCCTGGCGAACTGCTGAGGCAGATTCCCGAGATTGACGGTATGCTGGGTATCGATCAGTACGACAAGATCGATTCGTTGCTGGATGCCGACTCCGCCTATGTCACACGTCCCCCAAGCAGTTACAAGGAATCTCACTCTCTACAGGTGTTGCGGGATCGACCATACGCTTACCTCAAAATTGCCGATGGCTGTGACAACCGCTGTAGCTATTGCGCGATTCCGATGATTCGCGGCAAATACCGCTCACGATCTTTGGCCGCAATTTCCGCCGACGTTGACCGCTTGCTCGAACACGGCGTACGTGAACTGAATTTGATCGCTCAGGACGTTACGCGTTACGGATTTGACATCGGTAAACACCCGTTAGCCCTGCTTGAAATGCTCGAACAGAAGCGAAGCGAGTTCTGGGTCAGGCCGTTCTACCTGCACCCGGCGCATCTGACCGACGAAATTCTGGACTTTTTCGCTGCCTCAAAGAAATTTTGTCAGTATCTCGAAATTCCCCTTCAGCACGTTAACTCACGACTGCTCAAGGAGATGAACCGGCACTACAGTCGCGCCCGAATCGAGAGACTGTTAAATAATATCAGGGTGAAACTTCCTGCAGCGGTACTGCGTACCACTTTCATCGTCGGGTTTCCCGGCGAAACCCGTAAAGAGTTTGACGAGCTCTGCTCTTTTGTAGAGGAGGAAAGAATTTGTCGCGGCGGTGTGTTTGGCTACAGCCGAGAAGAAGGAACCGCCGCCCACCAGTTTAACGGTCGTCTCGCGCAGCGAACGATTTCCGCGCGCCAGGAAGAACTGACCCGCCTGATTAACGAGAATGCAGAGGAATTTAATGCGTCTCTGGTCGGCAGGGAACTGAAGATGATCGTCGAACGTTTCAATGCTCCGAGCAAGCAGGCCATCGGCAGATTGTTCTGTGACGCTCCGGAGATTGATTTCACCATTCACGTCCCCGCTCGCGCCGTTGTTGGCAAGGGTTTCCGCACAGTCTATGTTACCGGGACTTCGGGAGAAGGGTTTGTGGGCGAATTCGTTGGTGCGGGCGTAGAAGGGAGAAAACATGCCAAATAAGAACTATCTGCAATTACGGTTGCGGCGTCTGGTGCTGCGTTTCTTCATGATCTGTTTGATTCAATCGGTCGTGGTAACGTACTGGGTGCTGGATCTTGCCGACAATCGGAAATCGGCGGCGTCTTTGTCGGTCCAGGCCACACCTTCGGCCGATCAGGCCTCTATTGGTGAGGCGCTCACCAGCCTCTGGACAGGTCAGACAGATCGGCAGGAGGTACAACTCGCGAGTCTGGCATGCTACCATCGTCCGAGTGACACGATGCAAGAGGAACGCCGGACTCAAATGAAACGGCAGATGTTAGTCGAGAGAATCATTGGCGATTTTCAGGTGGGCTTTGACAAGAACGAAGTCGGCCAGTTGGCACAAGTAATTGACAGCGAGAGCCGACGTTACAGCTATGATCCGCGGCTGCTGCTCGCCGTAATCATTACCGAGAGTTCACTGCGCAAGGGCAACATTTCGTATCAGGGAGCGCATGGCCTGATGCAAATCAAGCCAATAGTAGCTGTGGAATTGGCGAACCGCCCGGGGCACGATTTCGAAGGCAAGGCATCGTTATTTGATCCGGAATACAACATCAAGCTCGGCAGTCTCTACTTGTTCGAGTTGATTATGAAATATGGTGATATTCGCAAGGGTCTGATTGCCTACAATCTGGGCGAAACGGCCATGCGTGACCGATTGGCGACCAATCGCAAGTTGCCTTCGCAGTATGTCCACAAAGTCATGTCGACATACGAGGAGCTGTTGGAGAAGTATCCCGATGCTTAGAGCGCTGGCATCGGGCGTGCTGCTGCTATTCTCTTTGTCTGCGATTGCCGCAAAGCTCTCCAATGAACAGTTCTGCGAAAAGGGGGTTGAAACGCTGGCAGACAGTCTGGCAGGGCAACTGACGGCGCCTGCCGATTCGGGCGTTTTGCTCCTCCCCGTGGATGGCCGTTTTGGACAGCAACTGCTGAACAATCTGGCGATCAAACTGGAACGTTCGGGAATTCCGGTATATCTTTTGTCAGGAGGGGTCGATTCCAAGAGACCGATTGTAAAAACAACGGTGAATGATTATCATCTTTCTTATGAAGGTGTACATAGAGGGTTCTTTTCTCGAGGTCGGGTTGCGCGGATGTTCGGAATCAGCGGCGCCAGTCAGCTACTAGGGAACGATGGCCGATTGTTGCACTCAGCCGAGGTCAGCACGTTGACTTTATGCGATACCCTGAGCTATACTGAGGCGCGCGCCGCGCGGGGAAAAGACCGCTTCTTGTCACCGACATTGCCACCGACGATCTATCAGCGGCTGGTCGAACCCGGATTGATTCTCGGCATTACCGGCGCGCTGGTTTATCTGTTTTTTGCATCGCGGTAAGACGAATCGAGAGGCCTCCATGACACTGTACCGAATCGGAATACTAACTTTGGGACTAACGCTCATGCTTGCAGGATGCGCCGCCAGACAAGCGACGGTAGGCACCGGCGCGCGCGGACAGTATGATCTTGCCATGAAAGCTTATGAACGGCAGCACTATGACGAAGCTGTCCTCGAATTCCAGACGGTCTTGTACAACTATCCCGGCCTTAGTTACGTCGATAGCGTCCAGTTCTGGTTTGCCATGTCGTATCACGGGCGCGAAGACTTCCATCTCGCGATTCCGGAATTCCGGCGGTTGATCACCAACTTCCCCAACAGCGAACTGATCGATGACGCCGCCTTTATGATCGGCAAGTCGTATTTCGACGCCGCGCCAAAGAACGTAGGACTCGACCAGACCGATACCGAGAACGCCGTCAGAGAACTGACCGCGTATCTGGAGGACTATCCCAACTCGGATCGAAATCATGAGGGAGAGTTTCTGCTGTCGCAAGCTATCGAGAAGATGGCGGAGAAAGAGTTCCGGGCCGGCCGGCAGTATTTTCGGATGGGCAATCTGGTTTCCTCACGCATCTACCTCGAAGATGTGATCAAAGAACATCCGGATGCCAAATGTATTCCTGAAGCGCTCTATCTTCTGGCACAAATTGACGAAAAACAAAAGCACTACAGCGACGCTCGCGACAAGCTCAATAATCTAATCAACACTTTCCCCCGGTCGGAGTTTTTCGCCAAGGCAGGCAAGATGAAGGCAAAGATGGAAGAGAGAATTGCCGCCGGACCCGCAAGTGGCGTTGGTCAAGACTCCGTCAAAGTGACCCAGCAGAAAAGTGACTGAACGTCTCGGAGTGCTTGGTGGGGCGTTCGACCCCATTCATCTCGGGCATCTGATTCTTGCCTCGGAAGCAAAGCGGCAACTAAACCTGCATCGCGTGCTGATCGTGCCAACATTCGCTTCGGCCCATCAGGAGAAAACCATTCAGACGTCTTTTGAGCACCGCTGCGCCATGATCAAATTGGCGGTCGCGGACCAACCCGACCTGATGCTCTCCGACGTTGAAAGCCGGCTCACCGGAAAATCGTACACCGTCAACACCCTTGAACTTCTAAAGACCATCTATTGCGAGAGTGAAATCGATTTCATCATGGGTGCCGACAGCCTCGATCAATTTGACACTTGGCACGATCCGGACAGGATTCTCGCGATGGCAACCGTAGTGGTAGCGCATCGTCCCGGACATCAACCGTTGCTGAAAGGTCGAGCCGCTGCCATGAAGTTGATCGAGATGCCGTTGATTGACATCTCCGCGTCCGAGATACGCCGACGCGTACATGACAACCTGCCAATCCGATTTATGGTGCCAAGAGCCGTGGAAGAATACATTTCACGCTCGGCGTTGTACCGGAACTGACAATGTCTGACAAATGCTTGTTTCTGATCGATGGCAGTGCGCTTGCGTATCGGTCATATTATGCTTTTGCGCAGAACCCCCTCAAAACCAAGCGGGGTGAACATACCTCCGTTGTCTATGGCTTTGCCGCCACGATCCTGCGCATCCTCTCGAAAGAACAGCCGTCGCATTTGGCGGTAGTTCTCGACAGCAAAGAACCGACCTTCCGTCATAAGATGTACGCGGAATACAAAGCTAACCGTCCGTCAATGCCGGAGGAGATGGTGGAGCAGTTGCCAAGATTGGATGAACTGCTCCGAGTGATGGATGTCGCAATCTGGCGCGAACCCGGTTATGAAGCCGATGATCTTATCGCCACGGCAGCGGTTAAAGCCGGGCAAATGGGATGGAATGTCGTCATAGTCACCGGCGACAAGGACCTGTTTCAACTGGTAGGCGAGAAGACCAGAGTACTGAATCTCAAGAAAGTTTCGGAAGCAGGGGAGTGGATTGACCGCGAGGCCGTCAAGGCTAAGATGGGTGTCTACCCTGAGCAAATCGTCGACCTCATGGCGCTGACCGGCGACAGCACCGACAACGTTCCCGGCGTCACGGGTGTTGGTCCCAAGACGGCGCTCCAGTTGCTTGAGCAATTCGGGTCGTTTGATGGCGTGTATGCCAATGTCGACAAGGTCCCCCGCGAGAAGCTGCGGGAGATGCTGATTACGCACAGGGATCAGGCTTATCTGTCGCGCCAATTGGTAACGCTGGAGACCCAAGCCAACTACGAAATGAGCCTTGACAGAATGTTGGCCCCAACGCTGAACACTTCGGAGCTTCGTCAGCTATTCATGGAGTTGGAATTTGTCTCGCTTGCCAAATCGCTGGGACAAGCTACGGATGCGCACTTTGATACAAAGCAAAACTACCGCACGATCGACACAGCCGCTGATCTGGGGAAGCTCGTCGAGAAGATCAAGGTAGCTAAACTGTTCGCCTTCGATACCGAGACTACAAGCTTGGATTCTCTGAGTTGTGGACTGGTCGGTATTTCGATTGCGATCGCGGATGGCGAAGCTTATTACATTCCTCTGGGTCATGTTGATCTTGGGGCAAACAATCTTGATGCCGACACATGCAAAAATCTGCTGAACCCGGTACTCGCCGATTCTGCGATCAAAAAGATCGCACAGAACTTCAAGTTTGATTATCAGGTCATGACCCGCCACGGATACACGATTTCGTCCTTTGATTATGACACGATGTTGGCATCCTACGTAATCGACCCGGCAGGGCAGCACGGACTGGATGCTCTGGCGTTGAAACACTTCAACTACTCGATGCAGCCGATTACCGCTCTGATCGGTTCGGGCAAGAAGCAGAAGTCGTTCGCCGAAGTCCCCGTTGACAAAGCCACGTTCTACTCCGCCGAAGACGCTGATTTCACCTACCGCCTTTACCACAAGCTCGAACCGATGGTTAAGGAAACCGGCGCAGAGAAGCTGTTGCATGAAATCGAGCTGCCGTTGGCGCGTGTATTGGCCAAGATGGAAGCGACCGGTGTGAAGATCGATGTGTCGTTTCTCGAAAAAATGTCCAAGGAGATTGCGACCGAACTCGACAAGATCGTGTTTGACATCTATACACTTGCCGGTCAGGAGTTCAACATCAACTCCACCGCGCAACTTTCGGACGTGCTCTTCAATCGACTTGGATTGAAGCCGATGCACAAGACAACGAAGAAAACCGGTTACTCGACCGACGTAAATGTGTTGATCGAGCTTGCCAAACAACACGATCTGCCGAAAAGAATGCTCGACTACCGTAAACTGCAGAAACTGAAATCAACTTACGTGGATGCACTTCCCAAGTTGGTTAAAGCCCGTACCGGGCGCGTGCACACATCGTACAATCAGGCAGTAGCTACCACGGGTAGATTGTCATCGACAGATCCCAATTTGCAGAATATCCCGATCCGTACCGAAGAGGGGAGCCAAATCCGCAAGGCGTTTATCCCGACAGACGAACACTACAAATTGTTGACCGCCGACTACTCACAGATTGAACTGCGTATTCTGGCACACTTTGCCGAGGAACAACCGCTGATCGAATCCTTCCGCAACGGCGAGGACATTCACAAGCGCACGGCGTCAGAGGTTTTCGGTGTCGACCTGACTGCCGTCACACCCGAGATGCGCCGTGTGGCCAAAACCGCAAATTTCGCGGTGATTTATGGCGTGACAGCCTTTGGTCTATCACAGCAGTCGGATATGACAGTTAGCGAAGCCAAGGAGTTCATCGACATTTATTTCAAACGCTACCCCAAGATTCGCGCCTTTATCGGCGATACCATTGCGAAGGCGCGTCAAGAGGGTTATGTTACAACACTGTTCGGTCGCCGTCGCTATTTGCCGGAGATTGATTCGAAGAACGTGGCGTTGCGCCAATTTGCCGAACGAACTGCCGTCAATACCGTGATTCAGGGAACGGCCGCCGACATGATCAAAATCGCGATGATCGAGATCGATCGTCAAATGCAGGAAATGAAGTCAAAGATGATCCTGCAGGTGCATGACGAACTCGTATTCGATACACATCTGTCGGAGATGGAAGAGATGAAGCGGCTCGTGCGCGACACGATGGAAGGGTGTGTCAGCCTCACCGTACCGATCACGGTTGATATGGGCACGGGCGACAATTGGTTGGAGAGTAAGTAGTCGACAATGTCGCGGAAAGGCAGACTCAGACAGCAGGCAAAAGCCAAACATCCGCCTCGGCCAAAACCGACTTTCGGACGTTACTATCGGCACTACAGGGACACCTTTCACAGAATCTTCCGTTGGGCGGGCATCGCCGCCGGCGCTATTGCTCTTGTTGTCATTGCGGTCGTGGTCGTCAAGAAGCTCGGCGTCTCAATGACCAAGGCTGACTATTTACGTGAGGCCAGGAGGAATTTTGTGTTGGGCTATCCCGACCGAGCTGTGCTAAGCTACCATCAGGCGGAGAATGCGGATCAGGCCGACACAAAGATCAAGAACGAGACTGCAATGGCCAGAGCCTGGGCTGACATGATGCAAGGCGGACAAACTGACCGTGCACTGAACGCTACTTCGCAAGTGCTCGTGACCGACTCGACATTAGCGGTGGCGCACGTCGGACTAGCTCAACTCTATAGCCGCTTTGGTAACTTCAAGCAGGCAATGCCGCAGGCCTATTCAGCTTTGAAATTCGCTGCCGCTGCAAACGATACTCCTTCCGCACTAGCAGCGTCGCTGGTGTTGGAATCCTGTTACCGACAGACCGATCTGATCGATTCGGCGACAAAATACGCCGAGCAGGCCGTCGATTTCGCGAATGTCGTTGGTGATCCGACTAGTTTTCTGTTTGCCGCATCCGGCGCCGGCTTCAGTGCTCTGCGGCAGGGCAAACTCGAGAAGGGGAAGCTCTTTTTCGAGGACATCCTGACCAAAGCGGCTACGGGGGGCAGCCTATACGAAAACATGGGTAAAACGGGCTTGGCGGACTATTTCCAACGCTCCGGCAACTACGACTCCGTGA
>Ga0315273_10005362_pt1 | contig 15851 bp, 17 predicted proteins | sample YL17G02_0_MG_FD_205753 | JGI IMG/M metagenome (GOLD analysis project Ga0315273, IMG submission 205753) | Sediment microbial communities from Yellowstone Lake, YNP, Wyoming, USA - YL17G02_0 | ecosystem: Environmental > Aquatic > Freshwater > Lake > Sediment | place: USA: Wyoming | collected...
GGGACATGGTCCTGGTGGCGGACTTCGACGACCTCGAAGGGCTCGAGAGCTACTTCGCGCATCCGACCATGAAAGCGGCCTCCGATCTGGTGGCCTCAGTGACGCAAAAGGAGATCACGGCGCGGGTCCAGTTCCTGTACTGAGTCAGAGCAGGGCGGAGGGTGAGGCCCGCGGAGAGCGTCGCCTTCCCCGTCCGCTTGCGAGACGTTCAAACCTCGAGAGGAGAAGAAATGCCGATCATCGACGTGCACGCCCACATCACGCCGCGCATCTTTGCCGAGGCGATCGAGCGGGACGGCCGGTGGCACACGCTCGGGCCCGACGTGGGCGAGCTTCATATCCCCAAGTTCCGGATCTCAGCCGAGGAGCACGTGGCCGACCTGGACCGTCTCGAGGTCGACGTCCACGTGATCACCGCGAACACCGGGTTCTGGCAGTACGAGCTCGACCCGCAGACCACGCTGGCCATCTCTCGCGACTGCAACGAGGTGCTGAGGGAGAGAGTCGCCCAGTACCCCGACCGCTTCTGCGCCCTGGCCTCATTGCCGATGCAGGACGTGCCGCTCGCCATCTCAGAGATGGAGCACTGGATGGCGGTGCCGGGCTTCAAGGGCGTCACTATCTCCGATCACGTCAACGGACACGAGCTGGACGAGCCGCAGTTCCGTCCGTTCTGGAGGTCCGTGGAGGAGCTGGGCGCCTTCGTGTTCTTCCACCAGAGCAGCAACACGGTGGTCGAACACCGCACGAAGCGCTACGGCCTCGCCAACACCGTGGGCAACCTGACCGAACGGGCCCTCACCTTCGGCGCGCTGGTGTTCGGCGGCGTCATGGACGAGTTCCCCGACCTCAAGATCTGCCTCGGGCACGCCGGTGGCTACGTGGCCTTCGGCATCGCCCGCATGGACAAGGGATGGCGAGCGGGGGCGCTCCCCAACCAGCCCGAGTTCGATGACGCGCGGTCCTACATCGACCGCGCGCCCAGCGAGTACCTGAGGTGCTTCTACTACGACTGCTGCACCCACTCCGAGGCGACGCTGCGGTTCCTGCTCGATACGGTAGGGGCCGACCGCGTGGTCCTCGGTACCGACTGGCCGTGCCCGATGGACCTGGACGACGCCGTCCCGTGGATCAGGAGCCTCGAGAGCCTGACCGCCGACGAGAAGGAGGCCATCCTCTCGAAGACCGCCACCGAGCTCCTGGGGTTGTGAGCTCGTCGGCATGAACCGACTGGCAGACGTCGTCGCACTCGTCACCGGAGGCAACACCGGGATCGGTGCAGCCGTGAGCCGCAGGCTCGCCTGCGAGGGCGCGAGTGTGGCGGTCGGCTGGTTCGAGGACGAGGAGGGCGCGGTCGCTCTTGCCGAGAGCCTATCGGCCGCGGGACCCGAGTGTATCGCCGTGCGCTGCGACGTGACCGACCGGGAGTCGGTGAGCCGGGCACTGGACCGGGTCGAGCGTGTGCTCGGTGCGATCGGCGCCCTGGTCAACAACGCGGGCGTCCTCAGCCGGATCCCCTTCCTCGAGATGGAGGAGGAGCAGTGGGATCGGGTCGTGCAGGTCTCATTGTACGGGTCGTCTCGCTGCTGCCGGCTTGCGCTGCCCCGGATGATCCGCCACGGGCGCGGGGCGATCGTCAACGTCGCCTCCGAGCTCGCCTACCTGGGCAACGTCGACCTCGCTCACTACATCTCGGCAAAGGCCGGTGTGATCGGCCTGACGAGGGCGCTCGCCAAGGAGTTCGGCCCGCAGCGCATACGGGTCAACGCGGTCGCCCCTGGGCCCACGGAGACCCGTATGATCGCGGGCATCACACCCGAGTTCGTGCGCACGATCCCGCTCGGCCGCCTCGGGAAGCCCGAGGACATCGCCGCCGCCGTCGCGTTTCTGTGCAGCGACGATGCGGCGTGGATGACCGGTCAGGTGCTGGGCGTGAACGGCGGCTTGGTGATGGCATGACGCCGTGAGCGACGGACGTCGGCGTCCGATCCTGCATCGACGCCGGTCGTCCCGAGCTCACCGCGCTTGTCGACACGCGAGGGCCTGCCGCTCGGTCGTGGCCTTGACCGCCGACCGAAGAGGGCAGGCCCTCACTGCTGCGTGGAGCCGGAAGAGAGCGAGCGCGACGAGTCGGGCGACGGCTCACGCGTTGGGTCGTTCTGATCAGCCCGACGCCATACGGTGCGTGATGCGCGCCGTCCACTCGTACTTCGTGGCGCCCACCGCCAGCGCCAGGGCTTCCCTGTAGGCGGGGTGCTCTCTGCAGGCCTCGAAGCCGGCGAGGTCGCTGAAGTGGGCGTCGATGATGAAGTCGTAGGACGTCGTCGACTTGTGGTTGATGTTGTCGCCGACGACGAGCGAGCGCACCGTTGGGACCACGCCGTTCAGTGAGCCGAACACCTCGCGCACGTCGTCCTTCTGCGTGTCGGTGGCCTCGTCGCGCCATACGAACATCGACGAGTGGCGGATCAGCCCCTTCTCGAGGCGAGACGGGCCGTCGTACCACCAGTCCACGCGTGCGGTCTGCTCCTCGCGGTCGATCGTCTCGTTGTACACGCCGACCTCGTAGTGCGCCGGATCGGCGTTGTACGCGGTCAGCCCCTCCAGGTCGTCGAAATCCTCGTGCAGCGCCATGTCGTAGTTGAACACGGGACCCGACTTGCTCGCGCGCCACAGCGGTGTGCGCTCCCACGGCTTGGCCTCGAGCAGAGGCTTGCTGCCGCCCAGAAGGTCGGTGCCGAAGTCGAGGCAGCGGATCGTGGGGCAGGCGTAGCTCAGGTACGCGAGCCCCTTCAGCGCGACGAGCTTCTGCTGCTCGGTCGCGTGCTCGCCCCACACAAAGAACACACTGTGTCTCAGCACGTGATCTCTTCCCGCCACCACTCAGCCGGGCACGGCCGCTCGCCGGGGTGTCAACTCAGCCCGACGCCATCTTGTGCGTGAGTCGGGCCGTCCATTCGTTCTTCGTCGCGCCCACCGCGAGCGCCAGCGCCTCCTTGTAGGCGGGGTGCTCCATGTAGGCCTTGACGTCGTCCAGGTCGTTGAAGATCGCGTCGACGATGAGGTCGTAGTCGGTCGACAACGTGCCGATCGTGCCGTCGCCGGTCACCAGCGACTTGAGCGAAGGGACGGACTTGTCGAGCGAGCGGAACGCCTCGCGCACGTCGTCCTTCTGAGTGTCGGTGGCCTCGTCCTGCCAGAGGTACAGCGCGACCTGGTGAATCAGCCCCTTCTCGATACGCGGCGGGCCGTCGTACCACCAGTCGATACGCGAGGTCCGTTCGGGACGGCACACCGACTCGTTGTACGTCCCCACCTCATGATGCACGGGGTCTTTGTTGTAGTCGTCCATGCCCTGCTGGTCGTCGAAGTCCAGCGAGAGGAACATGTCCCAGTTGTACGGCAGACCCGTCTCCCGCGCCTTCCACGGTGGCGTGCGCTTCCACGGCTTGAACTCGAGCATCGGGCTGCTGCCCCCGAGCAGGTCGGTGCCGAAGTCAAGGGCACGCACCGAAGGGCACCCATAGCTCATGTAGGCGAGCCCCTTCAACGCGACGAGCTTCTGCTGCTCGTTGGTCGTGTCACGCCACAGGAAAAGCGCGGTATGTCTCAGCATCAGACTCTGCTCCTTCTCTTCGACACTGCTTCGGCCTCTTCAGCGATACGAGGATCGAGTTCACGCCGGCGTGCTTCCATGTCCTCGAACACGGCGAGGATCTGAGCCTGCATGGCCGCCACCGCGGGGTCGTGCTGGAGTCGCGGGTACGGGAGGGTGTTCTCGTAGTCGGCGAAGTTCTTGCCGCCGTACGCGACGATGATGATGCGGCCCGAGAGCTGCACCGCCTCCATCACGTCGTGCGTGACGTACAGGATCGTCTTCTTGGTCCGCTCCCAGACGTCCTGGAGCTCCTCTCTCAGCGTACGAGCGGTGATCGCGTCCAGGTGGCTGAACGGTTCGTCCATGAGGAGCAGGTCGGGCTCGACCGACAGCGCCCTCGCGATGCCGACGCGCTGCTGCATGCCACCCGACAGGTGCGCCGGGTACATGTCCTCGAAGCCCGTGAGGCCGACGATGTCCAGGTACTTCCGCACCCTGGCCATCGTCTCCTCGCTCCTGTCGTTCTGGACGTACAGAATGTTGGCCAGCACGGTGCGCCACGGCAGAAGCCTGGCGTCCTGGAAGACATAGCCCAGACGCGCCGGTTTGCCCGCGTCGTTCGTGACGGTGACGCTCCCCGACGTCGGCGTCTCGACGCCTGACACGATGTTCAGGAAGGTGCTCTTGCCGCAGCCGGACGGCCCCACCATGGACACGAAGGTCTGGCCGCTCATCTCGAAGTCCAAGCCGTCGAGCGCCCGGACGGTCGGCTGATTCTTGGTGGGAGGCGGAAACTCCTTCACCACATGCGATGCCTTAAGGACTGCCATTATGCGCCACCCCTCGGATCCACAACAACTTCACGCTCCTTTGTCATCAGTCTCGGGTCGAGTCCGCGGGGACCGCGTCCCCTCCGCCACGTTGCTGGCCGGCCCTCGAACCGCCTCCGAAGCCGCCCACGGCCCCGCGCCAGCGGTGCACCCGGCGATCGATCCGGCTGATGATCACCCGGTCGATGAAGACGATGATCACGATCATCACCAGCGCCCAAGCCATGAGCCCGTTGAAGTTCGCCGTCAGGTACCAGTCACGCGCCTGGTACCCGACGCCTCCGTTGGACCCGAACCACTCCACAAGAACGACGCAGCCCCAGCCGGCCAGGACGGCGAGACGCACGCCCGCCACGAGCTGGCCAGCCATGGAAGGAAGCGTGAGGTTGCGGACCTGTCGCTGGAACGGCACCCCGTAGACATGGGTCATGTCCTGCAACTCCCGAGGGATGGCAAAGGTACCCTGCAACACGTGCACGATCAGCCCGGGGGTGGCGGAGACGACCACCGTGAAGATCGGCGCTTTCATGCCGAACCCGAACACCATGATGGCGAGCATGGCCCAGATGTAGGCGGGCAGCGCCAAGCCGATCGTCACCCCGTCGGTGAAGTAGGCCTGGACCCTCCACCAACGGCCCATCGCCCAGCCGACCGGCACGCCGATCAGGATCACGAAAGTGAGACCCGCCAACGCGCGCCACAGGCTGATCACGATGTTCTGCACGAGCTGATTGTTCCAAACACTCCACGGACCGTGATAGGGAGCCTGGAACTCCTTGACCAGGTGCTCCACCGTCCCCAGCGGGGTGGGGAACTTCTCGCTGGCCTGCCCTGCGATCTGCCACACGATGAGGATCACCAGCCACGAGGTCCAGCGCGCGCCACGATCGCTCGTGATCGCGCGCCAGATCGGGTTACCGTCCTTCGCTGTCGGAGCGGCGTGCCTCGTTTCGGCGGCCATGCTGTCGGCCATCCTGTCGGCCATGGTGCCCGGCCGCTGCGCGTCTCCCCCCTCCCACTTCCAATCCTCGAGGTTCTTGGCCGTGTCGACGGGGTCGACGGCGTCCAGGCCGTCGTTAGCATCGACGGCTTTGTCCACATCGGTCACGAAGTCCTCCTCGGGTCCATCAGAAGCGCAAGACGTCTTCGCCGCGCTTCAGCCGATAACGGAAGACCCACCGCTCGAGAGGCATGAGCCCGAGGCGTTCGATGGCCACGACGAAGACGCCGAAGTACAGCATCCAGGCGATCATGTCCGCAGTGGCGAAGCCCTTGAAGGCCACCCCGATCTGGACGCCCACGCCCGTGATGCCTGCGAACGTCTCGGTGAGCGCCGCGAGCTTCCACGAAGAGGCGAACGAGTTGCGGACCGCCGCGAACAGGAACGGGTAGAAGGTCGGGAACACGATGTGCTGCAGTGCCTGCCGTGTCGAACGGTCGTACGACTGGCTCATGAGGAGCAGTCCTCGGTCGACCCCCTCCACGCCGGCAGCGACGTTGAGAGTGATCGAGGGGAGCACCATAAACGCAACCACCACCGCCGGTCCGGTGTCGCCCAAGCCGAACAGGATGAGGGCCAGGATCGCGTACACGACGAGCGGCACGTTGGCGGTGATGTAGATCAGGTCGAAGAAGAAGGCCTTCCAGTAGCGGAACCTGCCCATCAGGATGCCGATCGGTACGCCGAGAACGAGCGCGCCGGCGAACCCGTACAGCGTCTTCCCGAAGGTCTCCCAGAAGTTCAGGAACACCCAGCCGGGCTCCACGCCGCGTGCGGCGTCGCCCACGGCGAAGCCCCACATCCGTTGGGCCACCTCGTAGGGACCCGGGATCAGTTCGAACTCGGTGGGCTTGTAGAGGCTCGCGAGCCACCACAGCCCGAGCAATGTGAGCGCGCCGAGCAGCGAATACCCGCGGGCCTTCCACCTGTTCCTGGCTGCCTTCTTTGCGACGTCGGCAGTCAGCGTCGGCATCGCCGGCGCGGATTGGCCGGCTACGTCAGCGGAGACAGACAACCAGCGCCACCTCTTTCAGGGATAGGACGGCCTCCGCCGGGATCATGCGCCCGCGGGCTGGCTGTACGTCTCCTGGCCGGTCTTGGGATCGATGGTCACGTAGAAGGGCCTCGGCTGGCTCGCCGGGATCTGCCCCTGGTCCACCAGGAGCGTGACCACGCCGTCTTCGCCCTTGATCCACGCTTCATCCATGTAGACGGTCTTGACCCACTCGTTCCACTCGTTCTCGAGGTGGTTGACGACCCAGTCGTACTCTTCCGGGGTCTGCCAGCCGAAGTCGTTGGGGTACTGCTTGATGATCTCGGGCATGTTGGCCCAGAACTCCTGGACGCCCCGCTCCCAGACGCTCGCGAAGAAGGCGATCTCTCCCGGGTGCGCGTTGTAGTACTTCTGTGTGCTCACGAAGTTGTTGCTACAGAAGCCTTCGTGACCTGGCGCGAAGTACTTCTCGAAGATCTGCGAGATCCCCATGCCGTCGTACATGACGTTGACCTTCTTGTTCATCAGATACTTGACGGCGTTCATGTAGGCGGTGCAGCCGGCGTCGAGCTGTCCCTTGAGGACAAGCTCGGGCGCGACGGCGAAGTCGGTGATCACGATCTGCAGGTCACCTGGATCCGTCGAGAGGGTGCGTCCCTCACTGGCGGCCAGAGCGATCCAAGCGTGCGCGGAGTTCGTCGCGGCCTCGAGGCCGACCCTGCCGGGCTTCGGCAGATCGGCAAACGAGTTGTAGCCCTTAGCCGGGTCGACGCAGAGCATGTCCTTCCCCATGTTGTACTTGGCGAAGGTCACGGTCCTGACGCCTGTCTCCTTCTCGAGGACCGGCACCTCGTAGCTGCCCATCGAGACGACGTCGGCGTGGCCGCCGGCGAAGAATGCGAACTCGTCTTCGGTCTCGTTGCGCTCGATGCGGTAGCCGGAGGCCGTCTCCATCTCGCTGATAATGCCCTTGTCCTCCAGCCAGTTCCACACCGGGTCTGCGGAGAACACGAACTTGATGGGCGTTGAGGATCCGCTTGCCGCGCTTGCTCCAGCGCTGCTGCTGCTACTGCTGCTGCCGCCGCATGCGGCCAGCAGCGGCGAGAGGGCGAAGGCGCCGGCGCCCACGCCGGCGTACTTGAGTACGTCGCGCCTCGACATGCGGTGCTCCACGATTCGGCGGAGCGGATCTTGTCGCGATATGGGGTCGATGTGAGGCTCGTACTGCTTCATGCCAATTCCTCCTCCTGACTGCGGCGCCGGATTGCCCGGACCCGACTCCATGGACGTTCCTACCACACAGATGCGACAGAATGTGGTATATATGATATCCGGAAACAAGGCAATACCAAGGGCCGCAGTGCCTTGCGATTAATGTACTCCACAGCGATTCGTTGCCTCAGATAAGAAGGTGCTCGAAGGGCGCCGAACCCCAAGCCCTGCATATGGGCGACAAGGAGCGCAGCGACGGTGGCCCTGTCGATGCGCCAGAGGCAAGCGATCACGAAGGAGATGGCCAAGCGCTCTGCGAAGGCCAGCGAGAAGCAGATCCAAACCACCACCTCGCGACCTGGTGCGCCGACGAGCGTCTCACGTTCACGAGAAGCCGTCCCGAGAACAAGAGCGACGGCTGCTTTGTCGAGCAAGAGTGGTTGAACTGCGAGTGGCGCTCCTTCCCGCGCAGCGGCGCGGCTCGCATCCAGGGGCCGCAGTACAGCACGTAGGCCGATGCACCACGCGCCGGCTCGTGGCATCCGGAGTATGGAACGCCATGCCACTGCCGGGTGTGCGTGGCCTTGCGTGCGCAGCGGCGACTGTGGCGGGACCTGGAGCGCGCGCCAAGGGACGGAGCCGCGTCCCGCTACAGCCGCTGCGCCGTCCCGCTTGAAGCGCATCACGGCGCGATCGAACCGCGCCATACCGCGCCGATAGCGCGTTACGCTGCACCGTTACAAAGCCTTGCGCAGGCGCGCCGATCCGCGGCCCGCGACGCTGCCGCTAGGCACGAAGCGCACGGGAAGCGGCTTCTACCGTTACGCCCCGGCAAGGCCGCCTGGGCCTTGCAGGTAGCCGCGACGTGCGGCCCGCCCGCCGTGTTCGTCACCTGCGAAGTCCCCACGGCGGACAGCGCCGCCGCGACGACGAAGATGAGCACGATGCGCTTCATGGGGCGAAGATTCCACGCGGCGCCCGATGTGCACACCCGGGGCCGGGCGGGCGGTCTAGCAGTACGCGTGCCGGAACGCGGCTGCGCTCGCCTCTTCGGTCTCGCCGACGAGCGCGCGCAGATGCCCGAGGAGCGCCTCATCGACGCGCAGGTCGTTGCCGTCGACGCTGGCCACCGCCACGATGCCGCGCACGCTGCTGGTGAGCAGCATGCCGTCGTCGGGGCGCAGGTCGGCGACCCGCGCGAACGCTTCGACCACCGGGATGCCGTGCGCGCCGGCGAGTTCTTCGACCTTGGCGCGCAGCACGCCCGGCAGGATGGCGCCCTCGGCCGGCGGCGTCACGAGGCCGCCGCCACGGACCAAGAACACGTTGGAGGTGGCGCCCTCGACGATCCGGCCCTCCTCGTCGACGAGGAGGGCGTCGTCGGCGCCCGTGGCTGTCGCCGCGCGCTGGGCAAGGTACGACTGCATCACGGTCATCGCCTTGAGCTGCGCGCGCACGCGTACGCCGAGGTAGCTGATCACGCGCAGCGGCCGCGCCGGGAACTGCCGCCGGTCGGTCTGGATGAGCAGGCCGGGCTTGCCGCTCGGCGGCCCGGCTGTGACCAGCACGCGGCAGGCGCCATCGGGCACGTCACTGGCCGCGGACAGCCGCCGGATCTGCGCGGCCATCTCGGCCCGGGCACAGGGGCGCTCGAGGCCGAGCTCCTCGAGGCCGAGGTCGAGGCGCGCGACGTGCTCCTCGAAGAACACCGGGATGCCGCCGACCAGTTTGAGCGTCTCGTAGAGGCCGAGACCGTGGGTCAGCGCGCGGTCGGTGGCGGGCATGGTCGCCTTCTCGGGCGCGATCAGCTCGCCGTCAAGCATGAGTACAGTCATGGCTTGAGTCTATCGCGCCGGCCGGCCTGCCGCTCAGCCGGCGTGCTCGGCGATGCCCGCGCTGACGGCGCGCAGCATGCCGGCCGCCTTGTGCAGCGTCTCCCGGTACTCGCGATCCGGTACCGAATCGGCGACGATACCTCCGCCGACCTGCAGGAACAGGCGGTCGCCGACGCGCACCAGAGTGCGGATCACGATGTTGAGGTCGAGAGTATGCGCGGCGATCCATCCGAACGAGCCCGTGTACGGCCCGCGGCGCACGGTCTCGAGCTCGTCGATGATCTCCATGCAGCGCACCTTGGGGCAGCCGGTGATGGTGCCGCCGGGGAACATCGCTTTGGCGAGGTCGACGGCGTCGCGGCCCGGGTGCACGTGGCCGCGCACGTTGCTCACGAGTTGGATGACGTGCGAGTAGTACTCGTTGACCATGAGCTCCGACACACGCACCGTGCCGTACTCGCAGACCTTGCCGAGGTCATTGCGCTCGAGATCGACGAGCATGATGTGCTCGGCGCGCTCCTTGGGGTCGAGGTTGAGCTCTTCGGTGAGCGCGTCGTCCTCGGGGCGCCGCTCGCCGCGTGGGCGCGTGCCGGCCATGGGCCGCGTCTCGGCCCAGCCCTCCCGGCCCAGCGAGACGAGCCGCTCGGGCGACGACGAGATGAGCTCGTAGTCGCCAAAGTTCAGATACCCGGCGAAGGGCGAGGGGTTGACGGTGCGCAGAGTCTGGTAGAGGTGCAGGCTCGGCAGCCCGTAGATGCCGTCCAGGCGCTGCGACAGGTTGGCCTGGAAGATGTCGCCTGCGTACACATACTCGCGGGTGCGGGCGACGACGGCCTCGTACTCGGGGCGCGTGAAGTTGGAGCGGAACACGGAGAGGTCGTGGCCGTGCAGGGCGGCGGGCGTGCCGTGGCGCGCGCCGGCGAGGGCTGCGCCCACGCGCCTGCCTGCCTGCCCCGCGTGAGCTTCGTCGCCCGAAAGCCGGTCGAGCAGCAGCGCTTCGCCGGCGGCGATGTCGCAGCGCAGCAGCCTGCCGGGCAGGAACAGATCGATGTCCGGCAGACCCAGATCGTCGCGCGTGGTGTCCGGCAGGCGCTCCAGGTACCGCGCGGCGTCGTAGGCGAGCAGGCCGAAGAGGGCCTCCGCCTCGGGAAAGTCGGCGGCGGTATCGGGGGAGTGGGCGGACTTGGCGCGTGACAGATCGACCGGCTCGATGTCGGCGCATCCGGCCGGCTGCAGGACCCCCGGGAGCGCGGCCAGCCGCGTGGCGGCGCGGACCGCCTCGAATGGCTCGAGCTTCTCGAGCGCGCGCGCCGACTGTGCCAGATCGCGCGCCGCTTCGTCCCAGTCTGCGCCGGGTTCGGCCGTGACCTGGACCGCCCCGCCGCGGACGCGCAGGCGAAAGACGGGGTCCCAGGCAAGATAGTGCCGGCGCGCCAGCTGCGCCGACCCGCCGGCCGAATCGAGCAGCACCACCGGCGAGAGCCCTTCGAGGCCCAAACCGCGCAGCAGTGCGACAGGGTCGAGCGACGGGGCCGCGAAGGTGGTGAGATGAGGCCTCATGGTCGGCGGCGCGGCGCGCGGCGCGCTACTCCCCGTCGTACTCGAAGCCCTCAGCCTGGCTGAGCGTGCGAAACTTGGTGTAGTCCTTCACAAAGCCCAGGCGCACCAGGCCGGTGGGGCCGTTGCGGTGCTTCGCGATCTTGAGCTTGACGACGCCCTTGGACGCGGGGTCGCTGGGGTCCTCGTAGAGGAACATGACCATGTCGGCGTCCTGTTCGATAGCGCCCGACTCGCGCAGGTCGGCGAGTACCGGCTCGCGGTCGGCGCGTGCCTCGGGGTTGCGGTTGAGCTGCGATACCGCGATCACCGGCACGTCGAGCTCGCGGGCCAGCTGCTTCATGGAGCGGGAGATGTTGGAGACCTCCTGCTGGCGGTTCTCGGCGCGGCTGTCGCCGGACATGAGCTGCAGATAGTCGACGATGACCAGCGATATGGGGTGCTTGGCCTGCAGGCGGCGCGCCTTGGCGCGCAGCTCGAACATGTTGAGGCCGGCGGTGTCGTCGATGAAGATCTCGGCCTTCTCGAGCTCGCCGGCCGCCTGCACGAGCTTCGCGTAGTCGTCGCCCGACAGGCTGCCGGTGCGCACCTTGTGCGAGCTGACGCGGGCCGAGGAGCACATCATGCGCTCGCCCAGTTCCTGGGCGCTCATCTCGAGACTGAATATGGCGACCGGCGCCTTGCCCTCCACGGCCACGGTCTGGGCGATGTTGAGGGCCAGAGACGTCTTGCCCACGCTGGGGCGCGCCGCCAGGACGATGAGGTCGGCTTTCTGGAAACCACCGGTGAGCTTGTCGATGCCCTCGAAGCCGCTGGCGACGCCGCTGACGCCGCCGCCGCGCTCCCTGATGTCGATGTCCTCGAAGTTGCGCACCAGGATCTCTTTGATGTGCTGGAACTCGGCGACGCGCCGCTGCTGCTGGATAGCGAAGACCTTTTGCTCGCAGCGGTCGAGAAGCTCGTGGGTGTTGCCGGGATGCTGATAGCCGAGCTCCGCGATCTCGTTGCCGACGCGGATGAGGGCGCGCAGCACGCTCTGCTCGCGCACGATCCCGGCGTAGTGGGCGGCGTTGGCCGCCGCCGGCACGAACTCGGCCAGCGCGTGCACGAACTCGCGCCCCCCGGCGCGCTCGAGCACGGCCTCGCGCTCGAGCTGGGCGCTGAGAGTGACCACGTCGACCTCCTCGCCCTTGTCGTACAGGGTGAGCACGGCGCGGTAGATAAGCCGGTGCGTGTCACGGTAGAAGTCGTCGGCCGAGAGCGACTCCGCGACGGCGGTGATGGCATTCGGGTTGACGAGCATGGCGCCGAGGACCGACTGCTCGGCCTCGAGGTCGTGCGGCGGGAGATGGGTCGTTGCGGTCTCGAGGCGGGTGGCGGCCATGTGGTCTCCGGGGCGTGCGTGTGGTCTGGAACCCGCAGTCTACTGCGCCGGCAGGACAGACGCGAGTGCCGTCTCCGCGACGAAAAGGGCGACCCCGGCGGCGGGCTGCCGCCGGGGTCGCCGGGTCTCCTGGCGCCTGTGGACCGGCGCTATTCGGGCGTGACGATGGTCTTGACCGAGGCGACGAACCCCTCCGCCACCTCGACATCGACCATGTAGGTGCCGAGCTCCTTGATGGGCTCCTCGAGCAGCACCTTGCGCTTGTCGATGGTGAACCCGCGCGCGTCCTTGATGGCGTCGGCGATGTCGGCCCCCGTGATGGAGCCGAACAGGCGGTCGCCCTCGCCGGCCTTGGCGGACAGCGTGAGCACGGTCTTGTTGAGCGTGGCCGTGTACTCCTCGGCCTGGACCGACAGGCGCGCATCGCGCGACTTGCGCTCTTCCTCGCGGCGGCGGAACTCGGCGATCTTGCCGGGGGTGGCCGGTTCGGCCAGCTTGCGCGGGATCAGGTAGTTGCGCGCGTAGCCCCGGGCCACGTTGGCCAGTGAACCTTTCTCGCCGAGGTTCTCGACGTCCTGAAGCAGGATGACCTCCATGCAGCCCTCCTCAGCGGCTTGCGTTGGGCAGGAGCGCCATCTCACGGGCGCGTTTGACCGCCACGGCCACCTGGTTCTGGTGGCGCTGGCAGGTGCCGGTGATGCGGCGTGAGCGGATCCTGCCCTTCTCGGACATCAGGCGGCGAAGGGCCGAGAAGTCCTTGAAGTCGACCTCGTCGGTCTTCTGCTTGCAGAAGGAACAGGAGCGGCGTCGAGACGGGTCGGCGGCTCCGGCCGTGCTCTTCTTCTCGCGCCGCGGCGTTGGTCTGGAACTGGGCATGCGTGTGCTCTCCTTGTGGCGCTTCGCGGAGCGCCGTCACCTACAGCTTAGAACGGGATGTCGTCGTCGCCCGACTCGGCGAAGTCGCCCTTGGCGGGGTCGAGGCCGGCGTTGTTGAAGCCGGGCCCGCTGCCTTGGCCGCCGGCGGTCTGGCCGCCGGCGGTCTGCCCGCCGCCGCTCCACCCGCCGCCCTGGCCGCCGGTCTCGCGAGGGCCGATGAACTGGACGTTGTCGGCCATGATGGAGACCGCTTGGCGCTTCTGGCCCTCTTGCGTCTCCCACTCGCGCCAGCGCAGTCTGCCGGCGACGCCGACCTGACGACCTTTGGCGAGGTACTGCGCGCAGCGCTCGCCCTGGCCGCCGAAGACGTCGACATCGAAGTAGTTGGGCTTGTCGCCCCACTCGCCGGTGGTGGGATCCTTGACACGGTCGTTGACGGCGACGCGGAGGCTGCACACGCTCGTGCCGCTCGGCGTCGCCCGCAACTCGGGGTCGCGAGTGAGATTGCCGACGATGACGACGCTGTTGATGGACCCGGCCATGAGGGACTCCCTTCGCTCGAAAAGGTCGTTAGGACTTCTGCCGCGTGGTCATGAAGCGCAAGACCTCGTCGGTGATGCCCAGCACTCGTTCGACTTCGGCGAGGGTGACGGGAGTGGCCGTGAACGTGATGACGGTGTAGACGCCTTCGGGCTCCTTCTTGATCTCGTAAGCGAGCTTCTTCTTGCCCCACTCGTCGACGCCGGCGACGTTGCCTTTGCCCTTCTCGACGGTGGCGCGAAGCCGCTCCACGATCTCCTTCTGGCGCTCCTCGTCCGCGTTCGGGTTCACGATGAGCATGAGCTCATACTTGTTGATCGCGATCACCTCCTGTGGTCTTCGCGGCCCCAGCCTCGGATGCTGGAGCAGGGGTGACAAGCCGCCTCGCGGCGACGTGAACGGGCACTCTACCAGCCCTCGGCTGGTGCAGGCAAACCCTACGGCGTGGCGCGGACGGCGTGAAGGGTGCCTGCGGCGACGCGAGGTGACGTTGCCGACGGTCGCGCGGTGACGTTGTGCGGGGCGAAACCGTCCGAGGCCGGCGCGCTCGCGCCGTCAGGCCTCGGCGACGAGCCGGCCGGCGGCCGGCGCGCCGGTGTCCACTTCTTGCAGGGCGAGCTCGCCGTCGACGTGAGCGGCGATGTTCCAGATGGCGGCCAGGCGCGGCCGGCCGGTCTCGTCCGACTGCATGTGCACGAAGGCGGGCTTGACGCTCGCGATGAGCTCGCGCGCATAGGCGTCGTCGCCGCCGAAGGCCGCAACGATGGTCTCGATGGCCCGGCTCACGCTGTCGGCGCGAAGGGTCGCCATGCCGCCGATGCGGGGGTCTTCCGCAAGCAGACTGAAGAACTCGCGGACCTCCGTGCGATGGATCTCGCCGACGACAAGCCGTCCGGGGTCCATGCGCCGGGCCTTGGCGAACACGGAGGCGACGTCGGTGTCCGCGTCCACGCCGAGCCGCACGCAGAACGAGCGCTCCTTGAGGGCGGGCAGAGCCGGGCCGCGCTCGATGGCGACGAAACGGTCGTCCACGGAGACGAGCTCGAAGAGGGAGTTGAGCAACGTGGACTTGCCGGTGGCGCGCTCGCCAAAGATCACCAGCGTGCGGCGGTCACCGATCAGCTGCGCCAACGCGGCGGCCTGGCCACCGGTGAAGGTGCCGACGTCCAGGAGACCGCGAAACGTTGTCGAGAGGACGCCGAGCGCGCCGACCTCGCCGGCGTACATCACCGAGGTGTGCGGGAAGAGTGTGCCGCGCCGCGCGACGACGTGCTCGAGGTAGGCGCTCACCTGCGCCCTGAGCAGGCTGCGCAAGATCTCCAGGTGCTCGCGCGTCGCCTCGCCGATGGGCGCGCGCTCGAGCCTGCTGATGGCCCCGTCGATCTCCTTGATGAGCGCGACCTGGACGGCGCGCAGGGCGGCGTCGCGGCCGACGGCCACGACGCCGTGCGGCGCGCCATCCTCGCGGTCCGCGACAGGGCCTCCCGCGGTGGCTCCTGCCGTCTTGATGTCGTCGTCCGCCAGCACCCGCTCTCCTCTCCACGCACAGCGCGTTCGGCTCACCTATCGGCAGATAGGCCGCAGGAGTCGAGCCACGCGTTGGGCGGAGCTTGGCGAGCCCCGATGGGTGGTACAGTCCGCGCATGACGACCCCGACCGACACGATCATCGCGCGGCTGTTCGCCGGCCTCGAGACGCAGACCGCTGCACGCCGCACGCAGCACACCTTCCCGCTGTCCGAGACCCCGAACGTGGGCGCGGTCGTCAAGCGTCTCGGCCTCGGACCCGGCGCCACGGGGATCGTCCTCGTCAACGGCCTGCACGCCGGAGCCGACCGGGTGCTCGAGCCCGGCGACGAGATCTCGCTGTTCCCGCCGCTCGGAGGAGGGTGACGTCTCGGCCGCGCTGGTGTCTCCCTTGGTGGCACGCAGAGAGGTGACGCCGCCGCGGCGACACCGCTTCGCGGCGGCCATCGTCGGCCTGCTCCTCGGCGCCTCCGTCGTCTGCGTCGGTCTGGTGACGGCG
>Ga0315273_10005363_pt1 | contig 15847 bp, 11 predicted proteins | sample YL17G02_0_MG_FD_205753 | JGI IMG/M metagenome (GOLD analysis project Ga0315273, IMG submission 205753) | Sediment microbial communities from Yellowstone Lake, YNP, Wyoming, USA - YL17G02_0 | ecosystem: Environmental > Aquatic > Freshwater > Lake > Sediment | place: USA: Wyoming | collected...
TGACGCCGGTGAAACTGTCACTGTCAGCGGCACTCCCGGTAGAGGCCCATATACCGCTGTTATCACAGCCCCTGCCGATGCCGTTCTCGGAAATACCCGCATGCGAATTCGTATAACATATAGCGGCGGCGTGAGTCCCTGCGGCAGCGCAACCTATGGTGAGGTCGAGGACTATACAATTAATGTGGCTGAGCGTATCTGCTTAATACAGAAACTTGATGGTTTTGAAACCGGTAATTTTTCCGTCCTTCCGTGGATAACTTCTGGAAATGCCAACTGGACGGTAACAAGCGCCAACAAGAACTCGGGTATCTACAGCGCAAAGGCAGGCACCATCACTCACAACCAAAGCACTTCCCTGGAGTTTACGTTTGATGTTGAGACCGGAAACATCACATTCTATCGAAAGGTATCTTCTGAATCAAATTGTGACTGGCTCAGGTTCTACATCAATGGAGTCCAGCAGGCCGAATGGTCCGGTGACCAGGGGTGGGCTCAGTTTACTTACCCAATCCTTGCGGGCACCAGAACCTTCAAGTGGACATACTCAAAGGATTACTCTGTCTCCAGCGGCTCAGATACTGCCTGGATTGACGATATTACTTTTCCAATAACAATACCGTGCAGTATCGGAGATTTTGACCACGATGGTGATGTCGATACCGACGACCTCGGCACTTTCTGTGAAGGCTGGCTGTCAGATGACACCGTTACTGATATTGCTCCGACAGATGGTGACGGCATAGTCGATATGATGGATTTCGCCGTCTTCGCCCAGCACTGGCTCGAAGAAACATCACCTTAAAATCACCAATCAAGCTCGTTTTCCGGGTAGTAGCGTGTAATTTTGCCCATTGGGCATTTGTCGGTATTTAGGTGTTTGCGATTAAAGAACGGTGCGCGTTTGCCCGGTGGGTCTATCGAAATCACCGTGTCGCCTCGCCATTCGGTAGTGAACTTCCAACCGCAGAATTCCTCGGTCAGTTTCATCTTACGAAGCGGATACTGCACGCTTACTTTGGAACCGGCTTTTACCTTGCCGACCTTGACGAAACTATCTTTGCCGAACACAACCTTTTTCGCGACACCGTCAATGTTCAACTTGACCTTATTTTTCCGTACCCAGTCCGGCACGCGAATCTGCAAATTATCATCGACCTTCATTGTAACATTGACTCTGCCCTGGTAAGGCTGATAGGAATCGACGGTTGCCCATTTACTGTCCCTGCTTATTGCGAAATTTACCGAAAGGCCTTTATCATTTTTTGTGATAATGTGGTGCCAGACGAGGAAATTCGCCATCGCGCCGTGCGGCCCGCAGCAGTGCTGCAGGGCGTATAAGCCGCTTTTTCGAGCGTGCGGATTTACAAAATCATTCGGCGCGCCCCAGCCGACATAGCACCCCTTAATCATATTCGGAATGTCACCATATACAAATTTCCTATGGCTGCGTTTTTTCTTAACACCGGGCTTTAACCACGAGATGTCCTTCAGTTGCGCTTCCTGAAGGTAGTTGCGGACATATCTTTCCGCGTGGTTCCAATACTGCGGGAAGCCTGCCAGAGCGAGCCTTATCGCGGTATCGATATAATCCGCGGTGCCGCAGCTTTCACCGGACTGTCGGGCATTTTCCCAGTCCAGTTTGGAATCATTCTGATGCTCCGCGACCCAGCCGAAACTTGTCCCCCAGTGCTTGACGATGCTGTCATACATCTTTTTGCACCAGTCGATATGTTTCTTATTGCCGGTATGCGTCGCGACACGCAAAATACCGGCAAGACAAAACAGAATCGAATGAATATTAACTTTCTTTTTGAAAATTCCCCATTCATCACGTTCCGGATGGCGCACCGTGAAATTGCAAACGCCTTTGGCGAGTTCCAGTGCCTCTTTGTCACCGGTCAACTTGTAGAAATTGAACAGGGGTGTAATCCAGCCGTAAAGATGCTCACCCGGCAGCGGCGCATCCTTTTTCGAGGGCTTAAATCCCGGTTTAATCCAGTCCGTAGTCAGATATACCTCATCGCCGCGCCGGACTGAAACCTTCTTGAAAGCCTTGACCATTCCGCGTGCATACGCCATCGCCTTTTTATCGCCTTCAGTCAGCCCCGTAAGAAACAGTCCCATCAGCACGGACCGGTTGTCCCACATATCCGCATCGTGTTTGACAGGGATGGCGTCCTTCGGTGGAAATTCCGGATATGGTCCAAAATACCGCAGCGGTGGACGATGACACAAACCATCGCCGCAATCGAACTGCCTGTACACATTTCTCTTTATCTTTTTCTCAGCGTTTTTTATTTCATTTGGTCCAATAAGCTGCCGGGCGAAGACTATCCCGTACAAATACCTTGCCGGTGTTTCGCAGTGGTCCCATAGCGTGTGCTGATGGTAGGGCGGGTCTGCGTCATAAAAAGTCTTATGGCACGTGTACCATTTATACTCCGGGTCGAGATTGTGCGACAAAAAATGCAGACTGTAACGTGCACTTTCCGCCAAATCCAGTGTCAATGGTCGAAACTCGCTCATTTTTTCGTCTCCCATTTTCCCTTGTTGTTAGGCCCGACACAGAATTCACTTTCCTGTTTCCAGCCTTTTTCATTTATTGTCATAGGCTTTGTCTTCCAACCCGCGTTGATTCTTCTTGTCAAATCATCAAAGCCCTTGTTCCACGTCAGACCATCCGGCACAGTGACATTCATGCTGCCCGCCGCATTGGCATAACGCAGGCAGGACTCAATCGTGTGGCAACGCACAAACGCAGACAAAAATCCCGCGATGGCCGAATCGCCGCTGCCTAATGCGCCGACGAATTTTTCTTCCTGATAAACAGGGAACCAAAGTTCTCTATCTGCCCAGTTTTCAATGTTCCCGCACATCGCCGCGCCGAATTTTTTAAGTCTCTCCGTGCTACCCGTGCGCACATATAGTCCGTGATGGCCGCACTTGACCATCGCGACGCCGCATCCCATATCGAGCATCTTTTTAGCTACCGCTGAAATTTCCGCTGCGCTTAGATGTTCGAGCACGCTGTCCTTGGGTCCCAAGTTTTTCTTCTTCTGCAGGAATTTATCTTTTTCGAGGAAATAGAAAATCTCCTCGGCACTGGGCACCATAATATCTGAAAGCGGAATCCAGTCCGTCAGAATTGATTTCCAGTTTTGCCGGCCTGCTTCGCTCTCGGTATCGGGCAGCGATAAATCCAGAGCAGTCGTTGTGCCAAGAGCCTTTACCTTTTTCAAAATCGCGGTCAGTTCCGCGCCGTTGTTTCTGTAAATCTTTTTCATCCACGGCGGGTAACCGAACAGGAATAGTTTGGAACGTTTGACTATATCGAAATTGACATCGTCATATCCAAACGTGTCGTTCGCCCCGCAATGATGCAGATAGAACCTGTCGATACCCGGAATGCAGATGGCGACGGTGTACGATGTTGATTCACCCGATACCATCTCCAGGCCTTCGAAATGGCCTTCGTGCTCATCATACCATCGCATAATCAGCTTGCCGAAATCATCGTCGCCCATTTTTCCCATCAGCTCGACCTTCGTACCGAGCCTCTTGATGGACACACCTGCGTTGGTAACAGGCCCACCGCCGACGACGACGCAATTACCCATATTAATCATCTTGCCTGGAATCAGCACCGATGTGATGCTGTCTGCCTTATCCTTTAGCGTAAAGGCGGGGATAAGGTCGAGACACAAATGCCCGGCGGCTATAACGTCGATATCTCTGTTCTTGCTTGCCATTTTACTCCTCACAGACAAATTATTCCTAAGGCCTAAGATATTAAAGGCTGTGAATTTTATCAAATAAAAAGCCCTTTTGCAAGCGTCAATCATCGCTTGGTAATTTTTTTTGAACGAGCCGCTGATTTTATTGGACTTTTCTATTTTTTTATTGTTTGAAGATTTTTGCTCCTGCTGATTTCTTTCTTATACTTTTAATAAACCAGTTGTACGATTGTTGGGGAAGGAACTTTAATTAAAATAATCGAGAGGATATTTAAATGGCCCCTGCACAAACCGCCTCTGCGACTTCCAGAGACAAAGTAGACCGTCATTTCGGTCAGCTTCTTTTATCAAAAGGGCTTCTAAGCAAGGAAGAACTCGCCTGCGCACTAAGCGAACAGCAGAAAAACGACGACCGTCTTGGCGACGTGCTGCTGAAAATGAAAATATTGTCTGAAGAAGATGTCACTATCGCTCTTGCAGAACATCTCTCGCTCGAATTTACGCGTCTGGATGATTTCTCAAAGGTGGACATGGCGCTGGCGCGTCAGTTGCCTGAATCTGTCGCAAGGCGTTTCTGCCTCGTGACTATCGGACAGGCGAACGATAAAGTAGTAGTAGCGATGGCCGACCCCCTCAACGTCGTCGCGATAGACACCATAGTGTTGAAAATCAAACGGCAGGTAAAAGTCGTCCTCAGTTCGCCTTCGCAAATCCGCAACGCCATCCAGGTTATTTATCACGGTTCGGATGTGGAGGAGCAAAAACTTCGCGACCTCGTAAACGAGGGCGATAACGAACCGGATATAGTCGAAACGGCCGAAAAGGATTTGATTGAGGCAAATATCGGTGAGAACATCGATGCGACCGATGCGCCGGTAATTCGTTTCGTGGACCTGCTGCTGAGCCAGGCTGTCAAAAGCGGAGCGAGCGACATTCATATCGAACCGCAGGAAAACTCAATGTCGATTCGTATGCGGATTGACGGCATCCTGCGCGATATGGTCCCGCCCGCCAGGAAGATGCAAGCAGCTGTCGTGACCAGAGTAAAAATTCTGTCGAAGATGGACGTTGCCGAACGCCGTCTGCCTCAGGACGGCCGTTTCAGAATAAAGGCCTCTGAGCGGGACATTGACGTTCGCGTTTCGGTGCTGCCTACCATATACGGTGAAAAAGTTGTGATGAGAATTCTTGACCCCTCAGCCGTTACACACAACATCGATAAGCTCGGTTTCGAACCGAAGCTTCTGGCCGAATTTAAAACTATACTTGAGCAACCGCACGGCATTATCGTTGTTACCGGGCCTACCGGTAGCGGCAAAACCACCACGCTGTACGCCGTGCTTAATTACCTCAAAGACCCGACGAAAAATATCACCACCGTTGAAGACCCCGTCGAATATCGCCTTAAGGGAATCAACCAGATTCAGGTCAAACCGGAAATCGAACTCGATTTCGCCTCCGCGCTGCGTGCCATTATGCGGCAGGACCCCGACATAATCCTCGTCGGTGAAATCAGGGACAAGGAAACCGTGGAAGTCGCGATAAAGGCATCTTTGACGGGCCATCTTGTATTAAGCACGTTCCACACCAACGATGCGCCAAGCGCCGTAAGCAGGTTTATTTATATGGACATCGAACCGTACCTGCTTGCTTCCACCCTGAACCTTATTGTCGCCCAGCGGTTAGTAAGAAGAATCTGTGAGTACTGCAAAAAACCCGTAACTCTCAACGAAAAAGTTCTGCGAAGTCTTAAATTAGACCCGCAGCAGGTAAAAGACCACGTTTTCTATCACGGCACAGGCTGCAAATCCTGCGGTGGAACAGGCTATAAAGGGAGACTCCCCATCTTTGAATTTTTTGTCCTCGATAACGACATGCGCGAAAGAGTCACAGCCGGCGCCAACGAAGCACAACTGAGAGCATTGTCGCGTCAAAAAGGTTACGGCGGTTTGCTCGAAAGCGGTGTAAGCGGGGTGTTAAACGGCCATACCACCGCGGAAGAAGTCCTCAGCGTCACCTTCAAGGAAGACGTCAGAGAGTCCTAAGAGTTATACGTCTGGCTCGCTGCGATTCTTTAGATTGTTACAATCTTACTGCATTTGTCCCCATGCATTTTGCCCCGAGTGTTTTCATTTTATCTTGAAATACTGTCTAATCATACTATCATAAATGTTCTGAAAACAGTAATCGCTGACAGCCGGAATTTCCGGTGGTTTCGGCTGGGGACAGATACGGTATGAGAAAAAAATCTGGCAAAGCATAGGCTTAATCATAAGCGCAGCCCTGTTTGGGGCCGCCATATTTGTCATCCATATCAAACTTAGAAAATATCACTATCATGATATTGTACACCAGCTTCTGCAGGTGCCTTTTAAAGTTCTAATCTTTGCGGCTGTCTTGACCATTTCAGATTATTTGGTGCTGACGGTTTATGATATACTGGCACTGCGTTATATCCAGCGTCCCCTCGAATATCGCAGAATCGCGATGGCCTCTTTTATCGGTTATGTCTTCAGTCATAATGCCACCATTGTTGGCGGAAGCGCCGCGCGATATCGTATTTACTCTTCTTTCGGGATTTCCGCAACTGAAGTCGCAAAACTGGTTGTTTTTTGCAGCATTACCTTTTGGCTGGGGTTCCTGACAATCAGCGGCATAGCGTTCGTGCTGGCCAGGCAGGATATACCTACCGCTCTGCATATACCATTTGTTTCCGTATTGCCGCTCGGTGTAATTTTTCTCGCTGTTGTTACTGCCTATATCTTGTCCAATCTTTTGCGCAGACAACCCTTAAGGTTTGGCGGCTGGGAACTTCCGATTCCATCGTTGCCTCTTTCGCTTGGCCAGATTGGAATTTCCTCCCTCGATTGGCTTTTGGCCAGCAGCGTACTTTACGTCTTGCTGCCAAATACCATACAAATAACGTTTTTTAAATTCGTTGTAATATTTCTCCTTGCGCAGGCTGCAGGCCTTCTAAGCTATATCCCCGGCGGTCTCGGTGTTTTCGAGACAATCATTTTGCTCCTGCTGTCAGAGTTCGCAGAACCATCAGCCGTAATGAGTTCACTTTTGCTTTATCGCCTTATTTACTACATTATTCCTTTAGGCGTCGCCTCGATTATTCTTGCTGTCTATGAGGTCTTGTCAAAAAAAGAAGCTTTGGCACAAGTCGGTGCAGTCGTCGGCAGATGGAGTTCGGTCCTTGTGCCGCACGTGCTGGCGTTTACGAGTTTTGTCGCCGGCGCAATTCTGCTTTTTTCCGGAGCGCTGCCCACCGCCCACGGACGTTTGGCCTGGCTAAGAGATGTTTTGCCGCTTCCAGCTATAGAGCTATCCCACTTCTTAGGCAGCCTCGTTGGCGCAGGTTTGCTCATTCTGGCGCGAGGTTTGCAAAAACGGCTCGATGCCGCTTATCATTTCACGATTATACTTCTTATAGCAGGTATTGTTTTTACGCTCTTAAGAGGCCTTGATTATGAGGAAACAATTATTTTGGCTGTTATGCTTATGGCGCTGCTGCCGTGCAGACGACAGTTTTATATAAAAGCATCCATCACCAGTGAGCGGTTCACACCTGCGTGGATTATCCTGATTACCGTTGTTCTGCTCTGCTCCATCTGGATAGGATTTTTTTCCTACAAGCACGTTGATTATTCCAACGAGTTGTGGTGGCGGTTTACTTTAAACGATGACGCCCCAAGATTCCTTCGCGCTACCGCAGGAGCTGTAATTATCATTTTTTTGTTTGCCCTGGCGAAATTGTTTGTACCGGCGAAACCGAAACCCGCAATTCCCGATGCCGGTGATTTAGAAAAAGTCCGGAGCATTGTTGGAAATTCGAGAAAAACCTATGCGTGGCTTGCGCTGCTCGGTGATAAAAAATTCCTGTTCAATGAAAAACAGGATGCGTTCATTATGTACGGCGTCGAAGGACGAAGCTGGGTGGCAATGGGAGACCCTGTCGGGTCGGAAGAACAGTGGGAACAATTGTTATGGTCATTTCGCGAGATGTGCGACCAGTACGGCGGCTGGCCCGTTTTTTATCAGATTGAAACCTTGCACCTCGATTTGTACCTCGACCTCGGAATGACATTCCTTAAACTTGGTGAAGAAGCACGTGTTCCGCTGCCGTCTTTTTCACTTGAAGGCACACACCGCAAAGGTCTGCGCTCTTCGCACAACAAAATTCAAGGCGAGGGCTGTACATTCGAGATTATACCACAGGCTAATGTTCCCCCGTTTTTCTCCGAACTTCAAAGTGTATCAGATGCGTGGCTGGTAGATAAAAATACGAGGGAGAAACGTTTTTCCATTGGTTTTTTTAATCCTGATTATTTACAGAGGACACCGGTTGCTGTGGTCAAAAGCAACTGGAAAATAATTGCCTTTGCCAATGTTCTGACCGGTGCTGAGAAAGAAGAGCTTTCTGTCGATTTGATGCGATTTTTGCCTGATGCGCCAAATGGGCTTATGGATTTTCTTTTCATCGAGATTATGCTGTGGGGCAAGAGCGATGGTTTCAAATGGTTCAATTTCGGTATGGCTCCGTTATCAGGTTTCGAAGACCGTGCTTTGGCACCGCTCTGGTCACGGGCTGGCGCTTTTGTCTTTCATCATGGCGAACATTTCTATAACTTTCAGGGACTGCGTCAGTACAAGGAAAAATTCGACCCCAAATGGCAGCCGAAATTTCTTGCCTGCCCGAAGAGTCTGATTTTGCCGCGGATTTTGACCAATATTGCGACTCTCATTTCAGGTGGCGTCAAAGGTGTCGTTGCCAAATAGAACTTTCAGACGTATAATATATAGGTTTCTTATGAGAGGTTGTTATGTATATGATATGGAACAACTTTAAAACGATGCTGCTAATGTCCGGCCTTATGGGCTTGTGCCTCGCCATCGGCTACTTAATCGGCGGCCCACAGGCACTGGTGCCCGCTTTAATCCTCGGCGGTGCAATGAATTTCGTCGCGTTCTTCTTCAGCGATAAAATAGCACTGGCTATAGTCCGGGCAGTTGAAATTTCGGAAAATGACGACCCCGCTCTTTGGAATTCGGTCCGGATGCTTGCCGAACAGGCTCATATACCGATGCCTCGTGTCTATATTTCCCCTGCCGCTGCTCCGAACGCCTTCGCGACAGGCCGAAGTCCAAGACACAGCGCGGTCTGCGTAACCGCTGGTTTGCGTCGAATACTGACCACCGACGAGCTGGCTGGTGTTATCGCTCATGAATTGTCTCATGTAAAGCACAGGGACATCCTTATTAGTTCTGTTGCTGCTGTTATCGCAGGAGCAATCAGCGTTTTAAGTTATACGATGTTCTGGGGCGGCGGCGACAGAGATAGGCGAGGGGGCCACCCGTTGATAGCATTGCTGCTGCTGGTTCTTGCTCCCATAGCGGCGAGTCTCATCCAACTGGCGATAAGCCGCTCGCGTGAATTTGAGGCAGACCGCTCGGGTGCAAACTTATTGGGGTCGGGCAGACCGTTGGCCCGCGCATTGCAGAAACTTGATAATGCCAGCAAGAATATTCCTCTGCCTGTGCCTGATTCTCAGGCCAATATGTTCATCGTTGCGCCTTTTACCGGCAGCGACTTTGCCAAATTATTCATGACGCATCCACCCGTCGAAAAACGCGTTGAGCGGCTGATGAAAATGTAAGCTGGCAGCTTCAAGATTGACAATCCGCCCCGCAACTGGTCTAATCAGACCCGTTATAATAAGCCTTTCGAATAAAAAGACCGCGGAGTTGGTATATGAAACATCGCGAAAGAGTTATGACGGTTCTAAGCCACGAGCAGCCTGACCGCTGCCCAATGCAAATAAGTTTCACTCCCGAATTTGCCCTGCGTTTACGAAAAGACCTCTGGCAAAGTCGTGTCGCGCAGCACAACCCGCACGGCGGCGGCAACACCTACGAACTCGAACGTGCCATTGATGAAGATATGCTGCTTACTTCCGTCGGCTGGGCAAATTCCTATTATATGGTCGATTGTGAACCAGGCCAGGGCTACACCGACGAATGGGGAGTTCAGTGGCGGGCCGCCGAATATCAAACCAAGTTCGGCACCGGCAAATATACGGAAATCGTAGGCCACCCATTAGCCGATGATTCCGCGATAGATTTCTACAAGACCCCCGACCCGAACAGACCCGAACTTTACACCGAGGCGCAGCGCGTTATAAAAACATACAAGGACGAATACTGGATTGTCGGTGTCACTGTCACCACAATCTGGGAAACCGCCTGGGCGCTTCGGGGCTACGAGCGAATGCTTATGGATTTGGCGCTTAACGAAGAACTGGTCGAGCGGATTCTCGAAATCCCGTACCGGTATCATCTCACCGCTGCCAAAAAACTTGCGCAGATGGGCGTCGATATGATTTGGATTGGTGACGACGTCGGCACCCAGCGGGCGATGCTTATCTCGCCTGACCAGTGGCGGCGCATCTTTAAACCGAGGATGGCCAATTTCATTTCGACGCTGAAAAAAATAAATCCCAATCTCAAAGTTGCCTACCATTGCGACGGGAATCTCATCCCGATAATTCCCGACCTGATAGAAATCGGCCTCGACGTTCTCAACCCGATTCAGCCCGCCAGCATGGACCCTGCGAAAATCAAGAAGGATTTCGGTGACAAACTCTGCTTCTGGGGCACGCTCGATGAGCAGCACACTCTGCCATTCGGCACCGCGAAGGATGTCGAAAACCAGGTGAAGGAGCGCCTCAAAACCATCGGCAAAAACGGCGGCCTCATTCTGGGGCCAACGCATCACGTCCAGCTCGATACACCGATGGAAAATTTCTGGGCCATGGTAAACACGATAAAAAATACTCCTTACAGCAAAGGTAAAAGATGACAAATTACGAAAGATTCGTGAAAGCACTCAACTGGCAAAGCGTCGACAGAATTCTTACCTACGATTTCGTCGATAACAAGCAGCTTCTGATAAAATACGGCGGCTACGACGAAACAAAAAAATACAGCTACGAGCAGCTTGTCGAAATCAACGCAAAGGCTTTCAAAACCGCTGGCCTCGATGTCACTCGTTACATATACGACCCCGCAAACCACTGGATGGGTTCGAAAATCGTCAACTGGATTCGCTTCTTCGGTGTCAATCCCGACAACTGGGAAGTGTCTCAAAAAGGCGGAACCGCCTGGATTGCAAAAAGACCGTTCTCCGATTTAAAAGGCCTCGAAAAAAATCTCCCTAATCTCCCGAAATATGAGGAAGTTGAGCAGTGGTATAAACCCTTCATCAAACTCGTGAAACAAATCTTCGATTCTTACGGCCTTGTCTTTATCGGCGCCGTCGAAGGGCCGATGAGCGATTCGTATTCCTACACCGATATGGAACTTTTTATGACCGCGATTTACGACGCGCCGGAACTGGTAGCGCACCTGATGGACTGTACCGCTAAATTTTCCGCCTATATCGCGCGTGCCTTCGCCGAAAATATCTCCGCGCCATTGATGTTTATGGGCGAGGACATCGCCTGCGGCACAGGCCCGATTTTCAGCCCGAAATGGCTGCGGGAGCAGGCTTTGCCTCGCTGGAGATGGATTGCAGAGCCCGTCAAGGCGAAGGGCTGCAAATTCCTCTTCCACACCGACGGCAGATACGGCGAACTTCTGCCGATTATATTTAATGAATTTGCAGCCGATGGCCTAAACCCCATCGAGCGAAACGGCTGCAACGATATTTTCGAGATACGAAGGCAATACCCCGACAAACTGCTTTTCGGAAATGTCTGCTGCGCCGTCACTTTGCCGCAGGGCAATACGTTTGACGTCGAAGACGAAACGCTCGAACTGATTGAAAAAATCGGCCCGCAGGGCGGAGTATTTATCGGCTCATCAAGCGAAGTACATGACCTCGTCCCCGTCGAAAACGCCCTGACCATGTACCGCACCGTCCACCAGTACGGCACATACCCCATCGACGTCGATAGAATTAGGAAGCGCAGAAGGGAAATTAAGAATAAATTACATATAAGAAAAGTCAACTCTTGATAAAAGGAGTTTCAAAATGGGATGGATTCTACTGACCGTTTTCGCAGGGATAAACTGCGGCTCTTTCGGCCTGCCCATGAAATTCACCACCAGGTGGAAATGGGAGCACACCTGGGGAATGTGGTCTTTCTGGACGCTGCTGGTCATTCCGTGGGTCGTCGCCATTATCACTGTCCCGAATTTATTCGGTGTTTACAGCAATGCGGGTTTCAGAGCCATTTTTTTGGTCTTTCTGTGCGGTTTTCTCTGGGGCTTTAGTGCTCTTACCTTCGGCAAAGGAATGGAATACATGGGCCTTGCGCTTGGCTATTCGCTGATGCTCGGCCTGATTATCGTCGTCGGCTCCCTCCTGCCATTATTTACAGGCAATCCCGAAAACATTTTAAAATCCAGCGGCCTTGCGATAATCGCGGGCGTTGCCGTGATTATTCTCGGGGTCATCTTTAACGCGTGGTCGGCCCTCGTTAAGGAAAAAGATTTGGCCGTAACCGCCGCACAATCTTCCGAACGAAAACCTCTTGCCAAAGGTCTTATCATCTGCCTTATCACGGGCCTTATCGCGCCAGCGTTGAACTATTCATTCATTATGGGAGGCCCGCTAATGACTGCTGCCGAAAGTCTCGGCGCAAGCAAAACCTTCGCTTCGAATTCCATCTGGGCAATAGCGCTCGGTGGGGCCTTTATTGTCAATGCCGCCTATTGCGGCTGGCTCGTCAATAAAAACCGCTCCTGGGCCAAATTCAGCGAGCAGGGCACGGGCAAATATTTTCTCTATACGCTAATTATGGGCATCCTCTGGGGCGGCTCAATCGAATATTACGGAATGGCGACCGCCAATCTCGGCAAATTAGGCCCATCCATCGGCTGGGCCGTTTTCCAGGCCACCGCCATTTTTGCCGCCAACATCCTCGGAATTTTGACCGGCGAATGGAGGGGTGTTGGCAAAAAAGCGCTCTCACTGATGGCCATCGGATTATTCGTGCTTTTGGCTGGTATCTGCATTGTTGCCTATTCGAATACTTTGTAGTTTTTAAGAAAGGACCGATTGACGGATGAATAAAATTTCGCCCGGAACCTACAAAGATGTTAGCGCCGTCATCCTCGAAAATGATTTTCTAAAAGTCTCCCTGCTTGCAGAAATCGGCTCGAAAAGCACCTCCATAATTTATAAACCGCTCAACTACGAGGCACTCTGGCAAAATCCCGGCAAAAAATATAAAAAAACCAACTACGGCGATTCCTATCCCGCAGGGGAGTTCTCCGGTTTCGATGAAATGTTCCCTTCAATATCGCGATGCTTTTATGAGAATCCACCCTGGGCGGGCGCCGAAATCCCCGACCACGGCGAAGTCTGGACCATTCCATGGCAATATTCAATCGAAAAAGACCACCTCGCCTTAGAAGTGCGCGGTGTGAAATTGCCTTACAAACTCAGCAAAAAAGTTTCGCTCGACGCCAATCGCATTTGCATCGAATACCATGCGACAAACCTGTCTAATAACGACATGGATTTCATCTGGGCTGCCCATCCGCTTTTTAATACCTCAAAAGGTATGGAATTTATCGTCCCAGCCGGTATGAACAAAATCGTAAACGCCGTCCCCGGCAAGCGTCTGCCCGATTACGGCAGGACTTACGATTTCCCGATTGCGCAGGTTGCGGACGGCAGTGAATTTAATCTCTCGCTCGTTCCCGAAAAAAATAATTTCGGTTTTCAGAAATATTACTTCTTCGATAAAGTTACTGAAGGCTGGTGCGTTCTGTATGACCCCGCGCAAAAATTAAATATCGGATTGTCTTACCCGAAGGAACAAGTGCCGTATCTCGGTATGTGGCTGAACGAAGGCGGCTGGGACGGCCAATACAATATCGCGCCCGAACCTGCCACCGCCGCTATGGACAGCATCACCGCCGCAAAATTATGGCAGACCGGAAGCGTCCTGAAAGCAGGCCAATTCATAGAATGGTACTTGAATATTGACTTTAAAGAAGGTACAAAATTGACTTCGATTTAATACGAGTGAAAGGTAAAACGCATGGATGTTGAAACCAAGTTCAATATGAAATTCATCTGGTCGATATGCCTCGTCGCCGCTATGGGAGGTCTATTGTTTGGTTACGACTGGGTCGTCATCAACGGCGCCAAACCCTTCTTCGAAAAATATTTCAACCTGACGACTCCCTCGCAAATCGGCTGGGCGATGAGCTGCGCCCTGGTCGGCTGCCTTATCGGTTCGGTCACATCCGGCATCTCCAGCGACAAGTTCGGCAGGAAACGTCTGCTGATTCTGTCCGCCTTCATTTTCTTTTTTTCCGCGATAGGTACAGGCCTTGCTGATAATTTTTCCACCTTCGTTCTTTTCAGAATTTTGGGAGGTGTCGCCATCGGCCTTGCCTCGAACCTCTCGCCAATGTACATTGCCGAAGCCGCACCCGCGAACGTCAGGGGCCAGTTTGTCGCTGTTAACCAGCTCACCATCGTCATCGGCATTCTCGCCGCTCCGTTTGTCAACTGGCTCATCGCCAAACCCGTCCCTGAAGCCGCTACCGCCGCCGAAATCCTCAACAGTTGGAACGGGCAATACGCGTGGCGGTGGATGTTCGGCGCAGCAGCGATACCTGCTCTCGTATTTTTTATTCTTATGTTCATCGTCCCCGAAAGTCCCCGGTGGCTGATAAAAAACGGCAAGGATAAACAGGCGCAGGACGTACTCGAAAAAATCGGAGGAGCATCTTACGCCGTCGACGCCGTCCAGCAGGTCAAGGACACACTGACGAACGAAATCGAACGCGTCAATTTCAAGGACCTGCTGGAACCCAAAATGATGAAGATTCTGGCCATCGGAATTTTTCTGGCAGTCTTCCAGCAGTGGTGCGGCATAAATACCGTTATTTATTACGCCGACGAGATTTTCACCGCCGCCGGTTACGGCGTAAGCGATATTCTATTCAACATCGTTATTATGGGCAGCGTCTTCGTGGTTTTCAGTTTTGCCGCTATTTTTACCGTTGACCGCTTCGGGCGAAAAATCCTGCTGCTGCTCGGTTCTGCCGGCCTGGCCCTGACCTACATCCCGATAGGCGTCTGCTACCATACCCGTAGCACAGGCCTGCATGTCCTTGTTCTCGTTGTTACCGCAATTGCCTGCTACGCATTTTCGCTCGCCCCCGTTGTATGGGTGCTGCTTTCCGAAATTTTCCCGAACCGCATACGCGGGGCAGCTATGTCTGTCGCAGTTTTTGCCCTGTGGACGGGGTGCTTTACTCTTACCTATACATTCCCGGCGATGAACGCATCCTTAGGCACCGCGAAGACATTTTGGATTTACGCCATCATTTGTGCCGTGGGATTCTGGTTTGTGAAAATCTTCGTGCCTGAAACGAAAGGCAAAACCCTCGAACAAATTGAGAAAGAACTGGTGGATTAAAAAATGTACGATGAACTGAAAAAATCAGTCTGCGAAGCGAACCTGCAACTCCAAAAACACAACCTCGTCATCTTTAGCTGGGGCAACGTCAGTGCCATTGACCGCACTGCCGGCGTCGTAGCCATTAAGCCAAGCGGCGTATCTTACGATAGCCTTACCCCGGACAAAATTGTCCTGCTGGATTTGAACGGCAAAGGCCTCGAAGGCTCATTAAATCCATCCTCCGATACGCCGACCCATTTGGAGCTTTATCGCAATTTCAAAGCCATCGGCGGTATCTGCCATACCCATTCCGCCTTTGCCACGATGTGGGCGCAAAGCTGCCGTGAAATTCCCTGCCTCGGCACCACCCACGCCGACTACTTTTATGGGTCTGTGCCTATTACAAAACCGATGACAAAGGCACAGATTGAAGCCGATTACGAACTCAACACCGGCAAAGTTATCGTCAAACGCTTTGCTCGCTTGGACCCGCTGCAAAATAGGGCGGTATTGGTTGCCAATCACGGCCCGTTCACATGGGGAAAATCAGCCGCCGAATCCGTCGAAGCGGCTGTCGTACTGGAACAGGTCGCCAAAATGGCCTTCGGCACAATCTGCATCAACCCCAGACAAAAAAAGATTTCCCAGGTTTTGCTCGATAAGCACTACCTGCGCAAA
>Ga0315273_10005364_pt1 | contig 15838 bp, 16 predicted proteins | sample YL17G02_0_MG_FD_205753 | JGI IMG/M metagenome (GOLD analysis project Ga0315273, IMG submission 205753) | Sediment microbial communities from Yellowstone Lake, YNP, Wyoming, USA - YL17G02_0 | ecosystem: Environmental > Aquatic > Freshwater > Lake > Sediment | place: USA: Wyoming | collected...
GTTTTAGTTGTTGGCAATGAAATTAACGGCGTCTCTAAAAATATTTTAAAAAGATGCCGCAAAATTATCCATTTGCCCATGTACGGCCATAAAGAATCGCTTAACGTCGCCGTTGCCACCGGCATCGCTGTCTATGAGATAAATAAATGCAGAAAAATTAAATCAAAATAATTAACCAACAATCAACTAAAACAACTTCTTTTTAAATCTTGTCAAATATCGACGATCGTCGATATTTGACAAGATTTATCTTATTTATTATAATACTATCATTAGGTAATCAAGAGTATGAAAGATTCGCTGACAAAGAAAATTATAATATTTTTAGCTGATTGGTTTGGTTTTAATAGCCATTTTAATTGGCAAGATTTTTTTGCCGTGCTAAAAGACCCGCGTATGCGTCGTCATCAAGAATGGGTGGGAGAATATCTGCATAGTAAAAGAAAGAGGAAAAAACTATATAATGCCATTAAAACACTAGAAAGAAGAGGTTTTTTAGAAAAAAAGGTGTTAAAAGAAAATTCTAGGGGATATATTTTTTCAGGAAGTGGTGAAGGAAAAGTGTTGCGACTAAAAATAAAAATGATGGGTAAAAAAAAGAATGCTGATGGAAGTTGGATTCTGGTTCTTTTTGATATCCCGGAAAAATTAAGAAAATCAAGAGATCTTCTTCGACGAAGTTTGCACGCCCTAGGTTTTGAACAAATGCAAAAAAGCGTTTGGGTAAGCCCCTACGATGTAGCAAAAGAACTTAAAGAAATTATTGAGAGAACCGGACTTAAAGAATTTGTAAAATTTATTCTAGTCAAGGAATTTGACTATCAACCTAAAACATAAAAACTAGAGTTTGTCATTTTTGTACGATCGTACAAAAATGACAAGAATAAAAAAAATAAGTATGGAAGATAATTTTTCGGAAAAAGAACAAAAGGAATTGCTGAAAATTGCCAGGGAGGCGATTGAAAACTATTTAGCATGCGGCAAAATAAAGAGATTTGAAACACCGGAAAAGTTCAAAGAAAAAAGGGCGGTGTTTGTGACATTATTTAATCATGGAGAATTACGAGGCTGTATTGGCCATTTAGAGGCCTATAAACCCCTTGGCGAGGCCGTAGCAGAGATGGCTGTGGCAGCGGCAATTGATGATAACCGCTTTTTACCGGTAACTTTAGAAGAACTGCCGAAAATTAAAATTGAAATTTCTGTGCTTTCACCAATGCAAAAAATTTCTAATGTTTCTGAAATAAAATTAGGCGAACATGGTGTAATTGTAAAGAACGGCTCCCATGGTGGCACTTTCTTGCCAGAAGTGGCCGAACATTTTAATTATAATCTAGAAGAATTTTTGAATTCACTCTGCGCTCACAAAGCTGGCCTTTCGCCAGATGCTTGGCGCGATTCTAAAACTGAAATTTATATTTTTACCACCCAAAAAATAAAAGAGAATTAAAGAAGCGGTACAGGGTCCATTCGAGCAAACCCTATACCGCTCCGCGAAATTCCTTTCTAGACCTCCCTATCTTTGCCTCCGACATCGTCAGAGGCCTGACCGAGCATGAAGTGCTCGACGATTTGACCATCTTCGATGACCAGACGCCAGACTGAGGCAGAAGGGAAATCCTTCGGCTCCATCCTCTCTATTTTGAGTGCCCTGGCAATCGGCCGCCCCGTACAAAAGATCGTGCCACCCGGCAGACTATCCAAAAGCGCTACTATCGCCTCTCCGGTTTTCGGCGAGGGGCGAAACTGCTTGCGATCGATGATAGTACCATCGGCTAACCGAATATGCTCTCTGTCGGGCTCAAGGGACTGCGGTCCCCCGAGATCGAAACAGTAGTGAGTCACCTTGAGTCCGAGAATCTCGGGCATCTCGAGGTGACGCCGGCCCAGACCGATCGCCACTGCAGGGGGTTGTCCTTCGGGCAGAAACGGCCGCAAGCTCACAATCTGCCTTCTCCCTTTTTCGGTGTGACCGGGATTACCCTCTCCTGGTTGCTTCTCACCGTGAAGCACCAGATAGATCTCTTTTACTTCTGTAGACACATTTTCTCCTTTGTGAATTGCGAATTCTCAGCCTAGCGCATAAATTATAGCATAAAATATAGGTTTTGTCAAGGTTAATCTTTTGGCTTAAAATAAGAGTTTATGGCTGATAAACAAAAAAAACGAAAAGTAGTTTGGTTACCTCTTTTTACCCGAGGTCATCACCCTTTATTTTTAATTGATACTTTTTATAATGCTCATCGTAAATATTTTGGCAAAGCTACTGGCCTAGATTTTAATTTAAAATATTATCAAAGAAGCAAAGAAAAAACTATCTTTGCTGAGCATGAAATAAAAAAAATATTCTCTTTCATTGAAAGAAAGTCCAAAAACTTAAATTATTTTTTAAAATTATTTTCTAGCTATATTCTAGCTAAATCGTTGACTCAAAAATTTGCTCAAAAGATTTATTTTCTAAAACATCAACAACTTTCAGACCAAGAAGTTTATTTTTATTTAAAAAAAATATTCATTCTTTTAGAAAAATTACTAGCCTACCTTTATTATCCAATTTGGGCTGGAGACGTCATGGGCCAAATTTTAAGGAAAAAACTATCAAAAGAAAACGGAGGCGAGGTTTCTGCAAATGATTTTATTAATTTAACAGCTATAAAATCTTTATCCCCTTCACGAAGGGCTGAAATTGAATTAATAAAATTAGCTCCAAAATTAAAAAAAATAAAAGATAAAGAAAGAAGGGCTCTTTTGCTTGAAAAACATCGCCAGAAATTTATAGGCTGTCATTTTTATTTTATGACTGGCCCTCTTTACTCTTATTCAGAGATTCTTGGAAAAATAAAAAGAATAGAAAAATCTTCTTTACAAAAAACTAATGAAAGAGATAAAATAACCAAAAATTTAAAAAAATATATGTTTTCTCAAGAAACTAAAAAATATTTGAAAATAGTTAAAAAAATGTCTTTTTTAAGAGATCAACGAATTAATGACTTGGGTCAAATTTATGCTTTACTTTTCCCATTTTTTTCTGAAATTGCCAGAAGAATGAAAATAACTTATGAGGATCTCTCTCATTTAACTGAGGATGAAATTCTAAGCCGTAATTTTTCTGAAAAAGATGTAGAGAAAAGAAAAAATGAATACCTATATCTAGTAGAAAATGATCAAAAGAGAATCATTGTTGGTCAAAATCTAAGAAAATATTCAAATAAAAAATCTGAAAACAAGAAAATAAAATATTTTTCTGGTTCTGTCGCTCAAAATGGTAGAGCTAAAGGCAGAGTTGTCATTGCTGATAATTACACTCTCTATAAAATAAAAAAGGGAGATATTTTAGTAACGGCCATGACAACTCCCAATATGACTCCTTATTTAAAGAAGATTAAAGCCATTATTACTGATGAAGGAGGCATTACCTGCCATGCGGCTATTGTTGCCCGCGAGCTTGACATCCCATGTATTATTGGCACAAAAATAGCAACTCAGGTTCTTCACGATGGACAGTTGGTTGAGGTTGATGCAAACAAAGGAATAGTCAAAATTATTGAATAAAAAAATGAAAAGTATTATTGTTCCAAGACCTAAAGAACTAGAAAGAGTAAAGAAAAGATTTATTAGAGACGGAGCCGGGAAGCTACATCTTTTATCTGACTTTGATCGAACCCTAACCACTGTTTTTATTAACGGAAAGATGGTTTCATCTCTGATGACTTCACTCAGCGATAAATACTTAACAAAAGATTATCGTAAAGAATATCAACGTCTTTTTAATCAGTATTTTCCCATAGAAATGGATCAAACTATGGTACTGAAAGATAAAAAGAAAGCCATGGCTGAGTGGTGGCGAAAAATTTTTGCTCTACTCATTAAGGAGAAATTAAACAAAAAAGATTTGAAAAAATTTATCACTACGCAAGATATCAAACTAAGAGAGGGCTTTAATCAGTTCGCCACTATTTTAAAAAAACAAAACATCCCTCTAATTATCATATCATCAAGCGGCCTGGGAGAAGAGGCTATTAAACTGTATTTAGAAAAAATAGATAAACTCTCTGATAATATTTATATTATTGCCAATAATTTTGAATGGGATAAAAATGGCTACGCTGTTACTGTCAAAGAACCGATTATCCATGTGGCCAACAAAGATGAGACTGTTTTGAAAGATTTCCCAGTGTTCGATTTGATTAAAAAAAGAAAAAATGTAATTTTGCTTGGCGATGTTATTGAAGATACTGGAATGATTACCGGTTTTACCTATGAAAATTTAATTAAAATTGGTTTTTTCAGCGATAAAAAAGAAAAAAGTCTTGAAATTTATAAATCATACTATGATGCTATTATTTTAAATGATTCTGGCCTTGACTATGTTAACCAATTATTAGAAGAGATATGCCAAGTAGTGAAAATTTGACAGTGCTTTAAGTTTCGTTTTTGCATCATGGATTTATATAATCTAATCAATTTAATTGAAGTTTCTTAATTCGTTGCAGAATTGCACTGATCAAGAAACGTCAAATTTCTACTACCTGGTATGCCATTAAGCAAATATCAAAATAAAAGAAAGTTTGAGAAGACACCAGAACCAAAAGGCAAAGTGGAAAAAGCTGATAAAAATCGCTTTGTGATCCAGGAACATTGGGCCTCGCATCATCATTTTGACTTCAGGTTAGAGCAAAATGGCGTTTTAAAATCTTGGGCCGTGCCAAAAGGACTAGCTGAAGAAATTAGCGTCAAAAGATTGGCGGTTCAGGTTGAGGATCATCCCATTGATTACATAAATTTCCACGGCACAATTCCACCTGGTCAATATGGTAGCGGTAAAGTTGAGATATATGATAAGGGAAAATATAAAATAACCGAACAAGATAAAAACAAAATTATTTTTGAGCTAAAAGGCAAAAAAATAAAAGGCTCGCACGTCCTAATTAGGATGAAAAACACCAAAAATTGGTTAATTTGGAAAATAAAATGAACCTCCAAGAAATTGTAGAATCAATTCCTTTAAAATTTCTAATAAAAAATCTATTTGGTAATAAGAAAACAGAACTTGTTGAAAGACCGGGTTGTTTTTTTATAAAAATCAAAAATGAAAAGGATGATATTATACAAAGAATAATTTTGTTACCACCGCATGGATATACGGCTAATAAGATTAATGAAATGAATCCCCATCCAGAGGCAAGATCAGCTAAAATTAGCATAAGGGGAGGAATTAAGCCCAACAAACGTGGCTTTATTTTATTAAAAGACCTTGTTAAGTTTATTTATTCCACAAAAAGAGATATCTCAACGAAAAAAAATGAGCCATATGTAAAGATTGATTTAAAAGAAAATAGTCAGACAGAAAAAATTAAATCAAGCAAAGAAAAGTTTTTTGTCGTCAGGGAAAATGGGATGGGTTTTTATCATAGTTTAATCAACCTAAGTAATGAATGGGTAGTTTTAGTTTTGGAAAAATATCTACAATCAAGAAAAGAATTAAATTTAAAATATAGGCTAAACAAAATAGGTAAAAAGTCTCAGAATTTGGCTAAATTGTTGCTAAATAAGATTAAATTGTATGGTGATAAAATTTTTGAAAAAGAAAACCAATTAATTATAGAAACATTAAAATTAGATATAAAAATCATTATCCCGCTACTTATAGAAATGTTAAATTTTTATGAAACAGGAAAACATGAACCATGCACTGTTTTTGCATTAATACTAAAAATTGGTAAAAAAAATAAAACGACAACAACAAAATTACTAGAAACCGCTCTGAACAAAGATTCGGCACCAAAATTCTATTTAAAAGAATTGCTCCGAAAATTAATAAAATAATGTGACGAAAGTTGAGTTTCTACGTCTTCTTTATATAGAGATAAAATATGCCAATTTCATTAAACAATTGCAAAAAATGCAGCAAAAGATCAGGCTTACCTGAGGAAATTGGCATTACTCTAAACAACTAGAAGAAGAGTCCGAAAAAAAGCCAGCCTCCTCAAGGGGGCTATTTTTATTTTTCGGACTTTTTTATTCCCAAAACGGCGACACCGGCCTAATTCGAAAAACTTCTTTCTTGGTGTGAGAAAGAAAACAAGGAGGACAAAATGACCACAACTGACGAAGGAACCAACAAAACAGACAACGAGTCTGGTCCAGAGACAAAAACAGTTAGGGGTTGCTACACCCTTGGTCGAACAATATGCGACGCTAGTTGCCCCTATTACGGAGAACCCTGTGATCAGATTGGCAATCGTTGATTAATTTCGGACTGGTAGCCGGGAAATTTACTCTTGGCTACCAATTATTTTTTATTTAAAAAGTAATCCTTGTTTATTAACCTTGGGTTTGGCCATTTCTTTAAAAACACTGATTTTGCCGTAAACACCATCATAACCGGCAATTTTTGAAACTTCGCCACGACGCATTTTTATAATACCCTGAACAATCTGCTCATTGGCAACTTTTTTCAAATCATTTTCGCTTAAATCTAAAAGGATTCTAAACTCACTACCACCCTTATTAATTAAATTCATATATTCTTCTTCAACTTTTTTCGATAATTTTTCAACGCCCAAAGATTCAGCGATAATTTCCTGCAAAGGCACAATGCTTTTGAAATAAATAGCATTATTTGGTTTTTCACCTTCTGGACGATCAGCCAATTGATCAACTCGGTTCATCACACCGATAATTAAAGGCTTGCCACAAACCGGACAAATGCCATTTCTTTTTTTTGTTTCTTCTGGCGTTAAGGAAATATTACAAAGACGATGACCGTCGTAATGATATTTACCTTCTTCGGGAAAAAATTCAATGGTATATTTTAAATGCTCGGCATCTTTTTCTTTTAAAGCTTTAATAATTGATTGGTAGGAAATATTTTCAAATTCAAAAACCGTGGCTTCGCGACCAAGATTTTTGGTTGAATGAGCATCTGAACAAGAAATAAAAGAAACTTGATCAAGTTTTGATAATCGCCAATTCATTAAAGGATCGCTGGATAATCCAGTTTCAATGCTGTAAATTTTAGGGGAAAGCTCATCAAAGCATTCTTCAATGGAATTAAATCCAGATTTTGAACCAAAAATAGAATACCAGGGTGTCCAGGCATGAGCCGGCACAACAAAGGCATCAGGAGAAACATTTAATGCTAATTTTAAAATATTTTTTGAGTCCATGCCCAACATTGGACGACCATCAGCCTTGAGATTGCCAGTTAAAGAAAGTTGAGCATTAAACTTTTCAACACTTTCTAAATCAGGCATAAAAATAACCAAATGAACGCGCCGACCCTTGCCTGCCTTGGTATAAATACAGGAAACTTCAGCAGTTAAAATAAAAAAAACGTCATCATCAAGTGATTTTTTTAATTTAAAAAGTCCATTGCCCAGTGGTTCTAACTTAGATTTGATTTCTTTGAACCAGAGTGGGTGAGTAAAATCGCCCGTGCCAATAACTTGAATGCCCTTATAGCGGGCCCATTTATCTAAATTATCCAAGTCCATTTGCGGCGAGGTGGCGCGGGAATATTTACTATGGATATGAAAATCACAAATATAACGCATAGAAACAATCATTAGTTATTTTTCGTAAATATAAAATTTACCTTTTTTCTTTTCTTCATCTAAATAAATCATCTTAGCGCCTGGCCAATCTGACATGGCAAAGGCCAGCGAATAAATCTTGGCACCTGGTTTTAATTCTTTTTTGAATTTTTCCGAAAGCCGATTCATAACCGAAGGAAAAAGATAACAAAAAATAACGTCTGCCTGGGAAATATCCGCTTTAAAAAAATCTTGATAATAAATTTTGGCCTTTGATTTCTTAAAAAAAACATTTAATCGAGAAATTATCATGGCCGCTAAAGAAAGTTCAAAACCAATGGCCTCAATGCCATATTTTTTTTCAGCTGTAATTAAAAAAGTTGCGTCGCCACAACCTAAATCAAATAATTTTTGACCCTTTTTTAATTCCATTAACGCCAGAATCTTATCTTGATATCTAATCGGTCGAGGAATAAAAGGCGTACCAGTTCTAAACATACCCACGGCCAAGAAAATATAAAAAAATAAAAGGACTAAGAAAGTTATGGCCAGAAAAATTAAAAGAACAATAGTAAAAATCATATTAAAACATTATAGCATATTCTGTTTTTTACAAAAACAAAAACCGCACTAAATTGGGGCACAAAGTTCCCGGCACCGGCCTACTTTCCCATACTAAAAAGTGTGGTATCATCGGCGCTGGCAGGCTTAACTTCCGAGTTCGAGATGGGATCGGGTGTGGCCCTGTCGCAAGAGACACCGGGAATTCTGGGTCTCAATTTGTATGCAGTTTTTAATTTGTAACAATGTATCCCGACGCCCTCAAATGGGTCGGGACTCTCCGATGGAGCCCGATACTCGTCGGAGTCATCGGACCGACCGAAAGCGTTGGAGAACAATAATATCTTACATGGATTCTAATCGAAAATACGACTATTAGTACAGCTTGGCTGAAAGAGTTGCCTCTTTTACACCTGCTGCCTATCAACCAGGTAATCTTCCTGGAGTCTAAAAAGGTTAATCTTGGGGACAGTTTCGCGCTTATATGCTTTCAGCGCTTATCTAAACCAGACGTGGCTACCCAGCCATGCCCTTGGCAGGACAACTGGTACACCAGTGGTCTGTCCTTTCCGGTCCTCTCGTACTAGGAAAGGGACCCCTCAACCTTCAACGCTCACCGTAGATAGGAGACCGAACTGTCTTACGACGTTCTGAACCCAGCTCACGTATCCTTTTAATTGGCGAACAGCCAAACCCTTGGGACCTTCTCCAGCCCCAGGATAGGATGAGCCGACATCGCTGTCGAATTTTTCTCTTCTTACGAAGAGGATCGGACTATATCTTCTTCCTTCCACTTTAAGGTAGAGTCGGAAGCCGGCGTATTATGGCAGGATATTCTGCCATCCTCTCGGTATAAAAACCAAGAAAGTCTCTACGGGGTCAATCCGTCAACTGACGGATGACTTCCCACGGTATTGTCCATAATAGTTTTATGCTTGCTTTAATTATGGAGTTTACCGTTATAAGCCAGTATTTGTTGTAGGACATTTCTGTCCTAGGCGCCCCAATGTGTTAAGGTGCCGAACCTGGTCGTCGATATGGACTCTCGGACCAGACAAGCCTGTTATCCCCAGAGTAGCTTTTATCAGTTGATCTTTGCGCCACCTACATGGACGCATCGGTTCACTAAGTTCGAATTTCTTCCCTGCGCGACACTTACGTCTTGCAGTCAAGCCAGCTTATGCCTTTACACGTCCAGTCCGATTTCCATCCGGACCAAGCTGACCTTTGTAAACGCCTCCGTTACTCTTTAGGAGGCAACCGCCCCAGTTAAACTACCCGCCAGACACTGTCATCTAAGCGCTCATCACGCTTAAGAATTAGAAATATCAACAAACAAGGGTGGTGTCTCATTGATGATCGCCTTGCGGCGATCTCCCACCTACGCTCAACATGCCAATTAATACTTCAATGCCAAGTTGTAGTAAAGCTTCATGGGGTCTTTTCGTCTAACGGTGAGTAACCCGCGTCTTCACGGGTCTCGCAATTTCGCTGAGTCCCTCGTTGAGACAGTTCTCAAGTCGTTATGCCATTCGTGCAGGCCGGAACTCACCCGGCAAGGGATTACGCTACCATAGGACGGTTCATTTTGTTAAACCCAACTTGGGCTCCCGAATGGGTACGGGACTCATGGTCGCCCATGAGATCGGACTATATCATCTTCAACTATAGATATAGTTGAAGTTTGGCGTATAGTCTCTGAGGATTCTTTTACGAAAGGCTGCTCATAATTTTTTGATCGTTATATTTATGCTTTCCACCATAATTCATCTTGTTTCTTAGACCAAGAATTTTCCTGATTCCTAAGCTCTTAAGATGTTTTTTCTTAACGATCATTTTAATGATTCCAGAAAATATTTGAAAATCAGTTCTTTTTTTCGATTTTAATTTATATTTTCGAAAAAATGGAATGATTTTTTCTGATAAATCATTAACTTTTCTTACTTCAAAATAACAAATACCATCTTGACGATAACGAATAGTACCACACTTTAAAATTCTCTGAAAAAACTTTGGGATACTGTCGTCTTTTTGAGAGATATTAAAGCTTGGCTCTATCTTCCAACCACTCCTGAAATCCTTATTTCGATTAACAACCGAGATATTGAAACTTCCTTCTCCATCAGTAAAACCAACAAGATAATATGCTATTTTCGAAGTAATGTTATGAGTCTTCATAAAAGTCTTTCCTGCTGATTAACCGCAGCCTGACATTTTTACTGCGGGTATTACTACCCTCCATTATAAGCAATACCCATGAGTAGTCAAGGCATACATCGGTCTTTCCAGCATTTGGCCAAATTTTTTAAAGTAACTACAATCGTCCAGTTTATAGTTACCGCCGGCGTTCATCAGGGCTTAGGTTCAGGGCTCATCAACCTTGCGGAAGAATCACCTATCCTCTTAACCTTCTGACACTGGCCAGGCATCAGCCCCTATACATCCTCTTTGGAGTTTAGCAGGGACCTGTGTTTTTGGTAAACAGTCGCTTGAGAAACGTTAACTGCGGTCCCGCCGAAGCGGGACAGGCCTTATTGCGAACTTACGGCCACTTTTTTGCCGAGTTCCTAAACGAGGGTTCTCTCATTCGCCTTAGAATATTCTTCTCGTCCACCTGTGTCGGTTTACGGTACGGACACCATATAAATTTTCTTCTTGCGAAGAAAGCTAGAGGCTTTTCTAGTCTCTCTCTCCTCTTGAGTTCTCGTTTGACCGAGTTCTCCCAAAGAAAATTTTTGTTGCTTCGGATTTGCCTAAAGCAAAATTTTCTCCAGGAACAGCTATAGCCAAAAACTGCTCAAGACTTGAAAAAGCGTCCCCCCTTTGCTTTTATATGGCGGGGCCGGAATATTAACCGGCTGTCCATCAGTTAACCCTCTCGGGTTTACCTTAGGACCGCCTAACCTCCCGACGATTCTCGTTGCGGAAGAAACCTTGGACTTTCGGCGAAGGGATTTCTCATCCCTAGTCTTGCTACTTATGCCAGCATTCTTGCTTCTGATCGCTCCACCCTGCCTCACGACAAGAGCTTCGATGCAATCAGAACACTCCCCTACCACCCCCAATAAAAATTGGAGATTCTCACCTTCGGTATCAGACTTTAGCCCCGATAAATTTTTAGCGCAGAAAAACTTGACCAGTGAGCTGTTACGCTTTCTTTGAAGGATGGCTGCTTCTAAGCCCACCTCCTGGTTGTTTAAGTCTTTCCACCACCTTTTACACTTAGTCTGAATTTAGGGACCTTAAATTGAGATCAAGGGCTGTTTCCCTTTTGTCACGTGAAGCTTAGCCCTCACGGACTGACTCCTAGTATATAAGATACTCGGCATTCGGAGTTTGGTTGAACATGGTACGGCAAGCCGCCCACACTCATTCAGTCGCTCTACCTCCGAGTCCCATACTAAGGCTAGCCCTACAGCTATTTCGGGGAGAACCAGCTATTCCCGAGTTCGATTGGAATTTCTCCCCTATCCACAGCTCATCCGATGGAGTTGCACGACCAAACGGTTCGGACCTCCCCCCGCATTTCTGCGGGGTTCATCCTGGCCATGGATAGATCACCCGGCTTCGGGTCTTATCCTTACTGCTAACGCCCTATTCAGACTTGGTTTCCCTACGCCTCCCCAGCTAAAAACTGGTTAGACTTGCAGCAAAAATAAACTCACTGGCTCATTCTTCAATAGGAACGCCGTCACCCAGCACCTTTATATCTACGAAAAAATCTTCTGTTTTAGAATATTAAAAAATATTCTTCCAACAAATTAAATTATTTTCATAAACATAAAGGTGCCGGGCTCCGACTCTTTGTCAGCACATGGTTTCAGGTACTTTTCAACGGCCTCACCGGCCTACTTTTCACCTTTCCCTCGCGGTACTTGTTCACTATCGGTCATCGAGTAGTATTTAGTCTTAGGAGATAGTTCTCCCTGTTTCTGCCGACGTTTTCCTTTGCATCGGCATACTTGGGATAACTCATCAAGAAAACGAAGTTCTTTTTGTATACGAGGCTTTCACTCTCTATGGCTGGTCATTCCGGACCATTCTACTAAAATTTCATTTTCTTTGCTCTGACCTCGCCCGCCGAATCGGCGGGTTGATCAGAGCTAGACAAGTTCCCACAACCCTCGCTATAAACTTTAAAAAATTTTTAACGAGTTTAGACTGTTCCCCTTTCGCTCGCCGCTACTTAGGGAATCGATTTTCTTTATTTTCCTCTGGCTACTGAGATGTTTCACTTCACCAGGTTTGCTCTCCAACCGAAGTCGGAGTCTCTGATCTTCAATCAGAGGGGTTTCCCCATTCGGAGATCTCCGGATCAAGGGTTGCTTGCCGCCTCCCCGGAGCTTATCGCAGGCTGCTACGTCCTTCGTCGCCTCTCGATGCCTAGGCATCCACCATGTGCGAATAATTTTCGATTAGAACCCGTGTAAGACATTATTGTTACACGTATTTTGTTACGCTTATGTTACTCATTTTATATTTCAAATTGTCAATGAACTGCCAAAATTTTCTAAATTTACGAGATGCAATCGAAGAAAATTTTGTAAGATTTTGAGCATCCCGCCCTCTAAGCTCTATGATTTTATCTTTAGATAACTGCCAAAATTTTTATAATCTTTTATTTTGACACCTAACGATAAAGCATAGAGGGCGGGATTGATGGTTTTCTGGCTTCGACTAAACGTCGGAGAGAAAATCATCAAATCAAAAAACCGCTTTCCCAAGCGGTTTATGGTTAGACCAAAAAAATGGCCTAGTTCATCCGCTTAGATTCTTCTGCTTTTTTGATTTGTTGTTTTTCTTCAACATTAGTAAATTTTAAACTGTTTTTATTATAAAGAAAAAGTAAAAATGGTCAATGGGATATTTTGTGGATAAGTCCCAAGATGGTCAAAACTCTCAAATTTGAAAAATGAAGAGAGTTTTGTTTCCATCTTGAGGACCCAGCCCTCTAAGCTTTATCGGAAAACTCTTTGCTAAACTTTTTATTATATATTTTTATAATTTTTCAAAATTAACAATAGAGCATAGAGGGCTGGGTGAAATTTTTCTAGATAAATTTAATCTCCATCCAACAATGGAGTAAAATTTATGGAAAGCCTTTCACAAATCAAATTTTGGTGGTTTCAATCTTCGATCTTTTAGTTTTTTCATGCCCACCAAAAACCAAATGAAAAAAATAATAAATAACCAAACAATGGTATAAAAAATTAAATCAAAAACTAGAAATTTTAAATTAAATTGATAATTCTCCCAATAGGCGAATGGCCAGCCCCAAATTTTATCTTCTTGAAAAAGTTTAGTGTCATGATTTTGAGAAAAAGTTATAAAAGCAATACCGACATTTTCAGTTTTTGGGAAAATTCCTAAAAAACCATCAGAAATTTTCTGGTAATTAATTAGCAACCCAATGATGGCTAAAATAATTAAGATTACAACTTTCCAATTGAAAAATGTCATAAAAAAAATGTTATTTCCAGGAACCTCTTTTTTCTTCCGGTAGCATCAAAGCAATAACTCTCATCACTTCTGCTGATTGAGCTTTTAAGGCCATACTCAATCTTCTAAATTCTTCCAGATTCCCACCTCTAATAATTTCTCCCATTCTTCCGATGCCTTCAATCTTGGGAAAGCTGATGGGCTCGCCAAGATGAACAATGGCTTTGGGTTTTTGTCCTTTATTTTTTATTCGCCCTTCTAGATAAGCCATCATATTAGCATCACCACGTTCTACTTTTTGCCCAGCATAGGTATCAACGGCCACTGGCACAATTATCGCTTCAGCCATTTGAGCTAAGTAAACTGCGCCGACACCTAATTTTTCGGATAATTGTAATGTATCTCCCGCATGTCTTGGATCAAAATAGGAGGAAATGAGCACGTCATTTTTTTCTTCTTTCAAATCTTCCTGCAAGTTTCTACAGGCTTCTGAACCGATCCATTCTTCAAATTTTCCCACTCGGTTTCTTCCTTTCCCCGCAACAGGAATTTCCTGAAAATTTTCTTTACCAGCCAGTAAACTCTGTACCGTCCGAAAAATAACCACGTCGGGCGAAGATTCAACACCCAAAACTAAATTTCGACGAAATCTACCAATGGCGGCCAAAGCACAACCCATATCCATGTCCGTCATGTGCGTCGGAGCAAAAATTACTTTTTTCCCTTCCGGAATTTCTTGAAGATTTTCTTCACCAAAAACTTTTATTTCAAACATTCTGCCATACAAAGATTCCGCCTTTTCTCCTAAAGGACTTTGCTCTTCTGATTTAGCTTTCTCATTTTCTACCGAAAAATTTTCTCTTTCTTGAGACATATTTTTATAAAATGCCGGCGAGAGAACTCGCCTACAACTCTCGTCGGCTTCCGCCTCCTCGGTCGCAGGCCGCCCCTCGCGGCGCTCCTCGCCATATCTCTCGTCGCGCATCGCTGCGGTCTTCTCGTCCCAACGCGAGTAAATAAATTTACTCGCTTTTATTTAAATGCCGGCGAGAGAACTCGAACCCCTAACCCTTACGGGATCCGCCAGCTGGCGGACGCGTAGTAATACCCAAATTTATGCCCAGGAGAGGATTTGAACCCCCACGCCTTACGGCACGAGGTCCTAAACCTCGCGTGTCTGCCAGTTCCACCACCTGGGCATAAATTTTAGTATCCGCCACGCCGGCAAATTTTATTCTTTTGGACCTAGGCAGAATCGAACTGCCGTTTCCACAATGCGAATGTGGCGTCGTACCACTAGACCATAGGCCCACCACATACCCTCGGCGTGAATCGAACACGCATCTATTCCTTAGGACGGAATTGTTCCCCGCCTGCCATCGCCTATACGGGCTCTAGTAATCGAACCGTCTCGGTAGCCCTGGAGCCATATGCCTAAAAGTCTCTCGAATTAGCACTAAAACTTACCCCGACGAGGAATCGAACCTCGATCTTATCCTTAGGACGGATCTACTCTATCCGTTGAGCTATCGGGGCTCAGGTCATGGCGGGCAGGTGTCCGTTGAACTACGAGGGCTCCTAAAAATATAAAAATTATTTTCAAAATGCCAAAATAATTATCCAATTATTTTATTTTTATTTTGTCGAGCAAGGAGTAAAATGGAAAATCAAAATTTTACATTTTTTCCGAACGAAGACAAAAGACAGGGTTTTTAATACCCTCTATTTTGAAAATAATTTAATTTACTGACCAATCAAAAATTTTGTCATCTTATCAGCCAACTGAGCGAGGAATCCGCTTTTTTGATCTAGGAAATAAACCACGGTCATTAAAACAATAGCCAGACCAAAGAAAACAAAAATTTTAATTAGATCTTTCTTTAGACAAAATCTATTTTGCTGAAAATCGTTTTCCATAGACTTAATTTTAAACCCTTAAATTATCTTTGTCAATTATAAAATTTACCCCGTTAGAGATAGATCATGCTTTAAATTTGAAGCATGACCGTAGATTATAAATTATGGGATAACTATAAATTTTATTTTTTAATTCTGATTATATCGAGATATTTTATCTATTTTATCTCTAACGGGGTAAATTGACTTCCCTCCCTTTTTGTTTTATAATATACACTTATTTATTCATTAATTAAAAATATGTCAAAACCTATGGGTGATTTAGAAACAATTATTGGCCCTGGCGTAAAGCTTGAGGGTAATTTTGTTGGCGAGGGAAACATTGTCATTAAAGGTCAAGTCAAAGGCAGTATCCAAACCAAAAATGACCTACGCGTCGATGAAAG
>Ga0315273_10005365_pt1 | contig 15831 bp, 11 predicted proteins | sample YL17G02_0_MG_FD_205753 | JGI IMG/M metagenome (GOLD analysis project Ga0315273, IMG submission 205753) | Sediment microbial communities from Yellowstone Lake, YNP, Wyoming, USA - YL17G02_0 | ecosystem: Environmental > Aquatic > Freshwater > Lake > Sediment | place: USA: Wyoming | collected...
CCGCCGACGAAGGCATCGAGCCAGGCGGGCTCGAAGACTGCGTGCGCCGAGCCGGCGACGAAGCACTGGCGCTCGGCGCGTGGAGCGAAGCGGCACGGTGCTACGAGGCCCTGCTTGGCGCGAGAACGGGTCCGAGCGTCGCCGCCGACGACGCGAGCCTCCACCGACTGGCCGGCCTGAGCCACCGCGGCAACATGCAGCTCGCGCAGGCGGTCGCACACTTCGAAGCGGCGATCGATCTCGTCGGTCCTGAGGCCGATGCGGCCACGTTGGCCGAGCTGCATCTCTGGCGCATCCGGTGCGGTATCGGCACCCGAGAGATGCTGGGCGTGGTTGCCGACCGCGGCCCGCTCGAAGCCCTCGTCGACCAGATCGAGGCGGAGCATCCGGAGCTCGCCGCCGAGTCGCTCGTGGAGCTGTCCCAGTCGTACTGGGTCGAGTGGCGGATGAAGAAGGCGGCGGCGACCGCCCGGCGGGCGATGGCCATCGCCGAGCGATGCGACGACCACTCGGCCTACGCGCGAGCGACGACCGCGTTGAGCGTGCCGCAATGGACGCGCTACGAGCTGCGCGAGTCGCTCGCCAACCTCGAGGACGGTGTCGCGCACGCACGCGCCGCGGCCGACGAGTCGGTACTGGCCGGCGGCCCGCTCTTCCGCGTCCCGTTGGTTCTCACGTGGCTCGGACGTCTCGACGAGGCCGAGGCGCGCGCCCTCGAATGCTGCGCGATCGCCGACAGGGCCCACTATCCGCTCGAGTTGGGGCTGCCGCTGGCGGCGTTGACGCAGATCTCGGTGCTGCGCGGCGAGTTCGATCAGGCCGAGCAGTACGCGCACCGGGCGCTCCTCATCCAACGGCTGTCGGGGTATCACTGGGCCGCGGGACTGTTCCTGCCGGCGTTGACGTGCGCCCATGTGGCGCGTGGCCAGTTCGAGCTTGCACGCGACGCGCTGGCCACCTGGGCCGAGACCGCCGACGAGATGGAGCTCGCGACCGTCGATCTGCTGTCGCGCTACGTCGCCGCATGTGAGCGTGGGCTCGCGGTGCAGGGCGCGGCGTTGCCGGACCTTCCGCGCGATCCGCTCGTCGGCGCTGACGGGTGGGCCGCAGCCGCTGTCGAGATCGCGCGCCGCGAAGGCGCGCCGGGCGACGTACGCGCCGCCCACGACCTCCTCGTCGAGATCGATCGGCGTGGCGGTGTGTGCACGAGCGGCCTTGTCACGCTCGTGCCCCGCGTCCTCGGCGCCTCGATGGATCTCCTCGGGGACGAGGAGGGTGCCGTCGCCATGTTACGGCGCGCGATCACCACCGCGATCGAGTTGCGCGCCGACCCCGAGCGAGCTCGCGCGCAGATCGACCTCGCGTTGATCTTGTTGCGGGGAGGCGAGCGGCGCGACGCGCTCGAGCTCCTCGCCGCCGCGGTCGGGACGTTCCGCCGCTTGGGCATGGACTTCGAGGCGGAGCGCGCTGGGCAACTCGCCGGTCCGGGTGGCGTCGAGACGCCCCGTGACGATCGCCTCGAGACGAATGCCACGTCGGTCATCTTCTTCACCGACGTCGTCGAGTCCACCCGCCTGACCGAGGAACTCGGTGCCGCGCACTACCGGGGCCGAGCCCGTCTCGTCGAGAACGCGGTGACGTCGGCCATCGTGGCCCACGGCGGCACGATCGTGCCCGGCATCAGCCTCGGCGACGGGTTCATCGGGCTGTTCGCAACCGTCGGGCAGGCGATCGACGCGGCCCGCCAGTGCGTCGTCGACGTGGGCCCCACCGGACTGCACCTGCACCTGGCGATCCATCAGGGCGAGCTCATCGTCGACGGCCCGCGCATCTATGGCGGGGCGGTGAACTTCGCGGCGCGGGTGTGCGGTCTCAGCGGGCCCGACGAGATCCTCGTGTCGGCGGCGATCCACGCCGCCACCGCGGGGAGCTCCCGTGTCATGTTCGTCGATCGCGGCGAACACGCGCTGAAGGGCATCATGGGACAGCAACGCCACTACGCGCTCATCGACGCCGGAGAGACGGTCCAGTAGCCTCGCCCAGCCGTCGTTCGTCCGACCGGGGGGCGCAGTCGAGGAGAGGATCGGGCTCGTGGGAAGCATGCCGAACTGGTTCGCGAAGACGAAGGAGATGGCGGCGTTCGACCGGTACTTCAGCATGGTCGACGTCGACGAGCAGGAGCTCCGCAATCGCTACCTGCAGGCGCTCCACCGCCTCCGGGGCGCCAAGTACTTCGACCAGTCCGACGCGCTCGACACCGAGTGGGCGGGCCGGCCCAACGTGGACACCGACCTCAGGATGTCGCTGGACGGGCACTTCCGGGGCGACTGGGTGCACCACCTCTACCCGACCGATCCCGACGCGTATGGAGCGACCGGAGGGCGCTTCTGGCCGCAGGTCCCTTCCGAGGACGTCCTCGACCGGCTGAGAGCGGGGACGATCTTCGCGATTCACAAGGCCCTCGGCGACAGCGAGCTCGTGAGCCTCGGGCGATCGTCGGACTACCGGGACCGGCTGTGGACGGCCGAGCGCGAGAACGGCATTCCGATCGACGACGGGATCCGGCCAGTGGCGATGAGCTGGAACTGCGTGGCGCCGGCCGGCGAGAACTTCTTCGAGGTGGACGCGCTGCGCGGTCCCAGCGTGGTCGAGTTCGCGATCGCCACACCGCGCCCCTTCGGCCACGCGAGCATCATGAACATGGCCGACGACCTCCGGGACGGGCTGATCGACCTCGGTGAGCCGGGCGACTCCGAGTCGTAGCCTTCACCCGAAAGAGGCCACTGGTTCGAAACCCCAGTGGCGCCCGCCATGACATCCCTGCTGGCAGGGTGGAGCTGTCCGCTGCCCTCCGTTGGTCCCGCTGGTCGCGCCACGTGGGAGGCTGGGGTCGACGACTTGGAGCCCGCGCCGATGACCGCTACCGCGTCCCCACTGCGCTCGACCGACCAGCGCACGGACACCGAGGCCGCCCCCGACACGTACCCGTGGTGGCATCCCGGCCGCGTGGTCGACCTCGCCGCCGGCGTGCGCCGGGGCGTGGAGAAGCAGCTCGCGCGCCAACCGCTCGCCCGGCTCACCGCTGCGCTGCCCCGGACCGCACACTGGATGGCCGACGAGTTGACCGGCCGACCCGAGGACCGGCCCCCAGGCGTTCCGCCGGTGAAGCTGACTCCGGCGCTGATCGGCCACGTCGTCATGGACGAATCGATCATGGCGATCGCGGTCGGGCCGAATCGTTTTCCCCGCCGTTCCGACTACCAGCGCGTCGGCGACGAGCTGCGACAGGCCCGTGCGCTGTTCGCCGAACGCGGGTGGCTCGACGACCCGGCATCGTTCCACCAGGATCCACCGCCGCTGCGTGAACCTGCGGTGACCCGCGGCTGGGCACTGGGGACGAGCTACGAGCGGCTCTGGTGGCCCAGTGGCTATGAGCCCCACCGGGGCGTGCCGGGCACCGACCGATGGCTCGCGTTCGAGTCCAACCGCACGGCATCGGCGTGGGTGCTCCGCCACAAGGGCCGACCGCGGCCGTGGGTGGTGTGCATCCATGGGTTCGGGACGGGATCGGTGTTCATGGATCTGTTCAGCTTCCACGCCGCCCACCTCCACGACGAACTGGGAGTGAACGTCGCCGCGATCGTCCTGCCCGTCCACGGGGCCCGGAAGCCGAACCGGCTGAGCGGGGAGGAGTTCCTGGGCTTCGAACTGATGAACAGCTTGCACGGGCTCACCCAGTCGGTGTGGGACGTGCGCCGCCTCATCAGTTGGGTCCGCCAGCAGGACCCCACCGGCGTCGGGATCTACGGCGTGTCGCTCGGCGGGCTCATCGCGTCGCTCGTGGCGGCGTTCGAAGCCGACCTCGACCTGGCACTCGCCGGGATCCCGATGATCGACTTCCCCGGGCTGATCCGCCACCACGCGCCCCTGCACCTGCAGATGCGCAGCATCGAGCACAACATCCTGGACGGTACCGCTCAGGACGTGCACCGGGTCGTGTCGCCGTTGTCGATGCCCACGGTCGTTCCGCACCCGGCGCGAGCCCTCTTCGCCGGCCTCGGCGACCGCCTGGCCACCACCGAACAGGCGCACCGCCTCTGGGTCCACTGGGACGAGCCCGAGACGAGCTGGTTCCCCGGCAACCACGTCGGGTACCTCTGGTCGGACAAGGTGCGACGTTTCGTCGACTCGTCACTCGAGACCAGGGGCCTCGTGGGCTGAATGTCTGGCCGCCCTCCTCGGGCTCCCGGGCTTCGACGATGCCCCCCGCCGCCGCTCGGGGCTCGGCCTGACGACGGGGGAGATAGGGTCCGCCGGTCGTTCGACGGAAGGGGATTCCGGAATGCATGACCTGGTCTTCCGTCGTGCGAGTGTGGTCGACGGCACCGGCGCGCCGCCTCGGTCCGCCGACGTCGCCGTCGCCGACGGGACGATCGTCGAGATCGCCGACGTCGTCGACGAGGGCCGCCGGGAGATCGCCGCCGAGGGTCTCGTCCTGGCGCCGGGGTGGGTGGACATCCACACCCATTACGACGGGCAGGTCACTTGGGACCCGGAGGTCAGTCCGTCGAGTTGGCACGGCGTCACCACGGTCGTCATGGGTAACTGTGGCGTCGGCTTCGCGCCGGCGCGTCCCGATGGCCACGACTTCCTCATCGAGTTGATGGAGGGCGTGGAGGACATCCCCGGTACCGCCCTCCACGAGGGCATCGACTGGGGCTGGGAGTCCTTCCCCGAGTACCTCGACGCGGTGGCGGCGTCCCCCCTGATGGTGGACGTGGTGGCCCAGGTGCCCCATGCCGCCCTGCGGGCCTACGTGCTCGGGGCCCGGGCGCACGACGAGGCGTCCGTCGAGGAGACCCACGAGATGGCCCGGCTGGTCGAGGAGGCGCTGCGGGCGGGAGCGGCGGGGTTCACGACCTCGCGCACGATCCTGCACCGTTCGAAGCACGGGTTCGTGCCCGGCACCCACTCCTCGGTGGACGAGCTGCTGGCCATCGCCGATGCCGTCGGCCGGGCCGGACACGGCGTGTTCCAGATGATCTCGGACCACCAGGGTGCGGGGCAGGATCACGAGCTGCTGGCGGAGCTGGCCCGACGCACCGGCGACACGGTCACCTACACGGTCGCCCAGTCCCCCCTCGCCCCCGATGCCTGGCGGGAGGCGCTCGACGAGGCCTCACGGCGGGCCGCCGACGGGCTCGACCTGCGGCCCCAGGTCGGCTGTCGCCCCACCGGGATGCTGTTCGGGTTGCAGTCGACGATGCACCCGTTCGTCAGCCACCCCACCATGCGGGACCTGGCCCGCCGGCCCCTCGACGAGCGGGTGGCCGAACTCCGCCGGCCCGAGGTGCGTGAACGGTTGCTGGCCGAGGAGTCCATGGCCAAGAACCCCGTCAACCGGATGCTCATGAGCCGCTGGGACCAGATGTTCCCCCTCGGCGACCCGCCCGACTACGAACCGCCGCCTTCCACCAGCGTGGCCGCCATGGCCGCCAGGGAGGGGCGGACGCCCCAGGAGGTGGTGCTCGACCTCCTCCTCGAGCGCGACGGTCGGTCGTTCCTGTTCGCGCCCCTGGCCAGCTATGTGGGCGGCGATCACGAGGTCCTGCGGGAGGGGATGCAGCACCCCAGCACGGTGCTCGGGCTCTCCGACGGCGGTGCGCACTGCGGCCTCATCTGTGATGCCAGCTTCCCCACCTACCTGCTCACCCACTGGGTGCGCGACCGCCAACGCGGGCCCCGGCTCGCCCTCGAGCAGGCGGTGCACCTGCAGACCGCCCGGACGGCGGCTGCCTACGGTCTGACCGATCGCGGCACCATCGAGGTCGGTAAGCGGGCCGACCTCAACCTCATCGACCTCGAGCGCCTCACCATCGGGGCGCCGGAGATGATCTTCGACCTCCCCGCCGGCGGACGAAGGCTCGTGCAACGGGCCGACGGCTATCGCCTGACCGTGCAAGCCGGTGAGGTCACCTTCGAGGACGGCCAACCGACCGGCGCCCGACCCGGTCGCCTCGTTCGCGCCCGGGCCTGACCGCCGGCGATGGCGTTGCGAAACCCGCAGCTCCAGGCGCTGCGGCGGCATCGGGTACCCGCGTGGTGGCGGGACGCGAAGCTCGGGATCTTCGTGCACTGGACCCCGGCATCGGTGCCGGCGTTCGCGCCGGTCGATGTCGACATCGGCGATCTGGTCCAGTCGGACCGCCCCGACGCACTGGCGGGAACGCCTTACGCGGAGTGGTACGAGAACTCACTGCGTTTCCCCGACAGTCCCGTTTCCCGGCACCATCGGGAGGTCTACGGCAACCGTCCGTACGAGCGGTTCGCCGAGGACTGGGAAGCCGGCCTCGACGCGTGGGACCCACACGACTGGGCGGCCCGGTTCGCGGCCACCGGCGCACGGTACGTCGTCCTCGTGACCAAGCACGCTGACGGCTACTGCCTGTGGCCGACTGACGTCGCGAACCCGGGGCATCCGGGGTGGAACAGTCGACGGGATGTCGTCGGCGAGCTCAGTGAGGCCGTCCGCGGCGCAGGGATGCGGTTCGGCGTGTACTACTCCGGCGGGCTCGACGCCACCTTCAACGACCACCCGATGGGCTCGGTGGCCGGGATGCTCGCCGCCGTCCCGCGAGGGGACTACCCCGCCTACGCCGACGCGCAGGTCCGGGAGCTCATCGCCCGCTACCGCCCCAGCGTCCTGTGGAACGACATCGCCTGGCCCAGCGAGGGCAAGGCGCTCTGGCCGCTCCTCGAGCACTACTACGAGCAAGTCCCCGACGGGGTCATCAACGACCGGTGGATGCCCTGGAACCCGTTACTCGTCGCGGCACGATCCCCACTCGCTCGGCGCGCGATCGACGCGGGCGCCCGGCGCCAGGCTCGTCACGACGCGGGAATAGTCCCACCCCGGCCACCCCATTGGGATGTCCGCACGCCGGAGTACGTGAGCTTCCCGGACGTCCGGCCCGAGCCCTGGGAGTGCGTACGGGGGATGGACCAGAGCTTCGGTTACAACGCCTGTTCGCGCCCGGAGCACTTCATCGCTCACGACGAGCTCCTCTGGATGTTCACCGACATCGTCGCCAAGGGGGGGAACCTGCTCCTCAACGTCGGCCCTCGCGGGGTCGACGCCACGATCCCCGACGAACAACGGGCTCGTCTCGAGTGGCTCGGCCAGTGGCTCGGCCCCCACCGGGACGCGATCGTCGCGAGCCGGCCGTGGGTGCGGCCCGGCACGACGGCGGCGGCCGCCGAGTCGATCCGCTACACCGCCCGCGACGACACCGTCTTCGTGTTCGTGCGTGGTGCGTCGGGACCCGTCACGCTCCCCGACGTGGCCCCGACCCCGAACACGGCCGTCACGACCGTGGCCGGCGCCGCCCTGCCCTGGCGGGACTCGCCCTCGGGGGTCACCGTCCACCTGCCGTCGGACCCGCCAGGGCCCGAGCCGATGGTCGTCGCACTCCACCACGTCGAAGCCCGGGTGGGAACCGGGCCGTAGGCGCCTGATCAGGCAACCGGTCCGGACCCGGGGCAACGAGCGGGCGGGTCGCGGAGGCCGGGCCGTCGTCGTCTGTACATCATACTGACTAGTCACTATGATGTACGGATGGTTGAACAGCTCACGGTCACCGCACTCCGCCAGCAGCTCCTCGACGTCATCCGGCGCGTCGAGTTCGACGGCGACGAGATCGTGGTGGTGCGCCATGGGCGGCGAGTGGCGCGCATCGTCCCCGAGCACCCCGAGCCGGCGGCCCTGCTCGGGGTCGACGCCGGTCGCGTCCGTGTCGTCGATCCTGGTGACGACCTGCTCTCCACGGGCGAGCGGTGGGAGTCGGCGTGATCCTCCTCGACACCCACGCCGTGGTCTGGCTGCGAGCGGACCCCGACCGGCTGGGGCCAGGGGCACGAGCGGCGGTCGAGGCGGCGGACGAACTCGCCATCAGCGACATCACCCTGTGGGAGCTGGCCATGCTCGTGGGTCGCGGTCGTCTCGAGACCACCGACCCGCTGACGACCTACCTGCGGGCGGTATCGACGAGCAGCGTCGTTCTGCCGATCACGGCCGATGTGGCCTCCACCGTTGCCCACCTCCCCGAATCCTTCCCGACCCGGGACCCGGCCGACCGGATCATCTACGCCACCGCCCGAGTGCACGAGCTCCCGCTCGTCTCCGCCGATGGCCGTCTCCGCACCTACGACCGATCGATCATCTGGACCTGACCCCGCTCAACCGGTCGAGGAAGCCGTCCTCAGGAGACGTGCCCTCACCGGCGGACGGCGTCACGTTCAGCCGGTGAAGGGGGGCGTGGCCGTGACCACGTCGTCGTCGTCCACCACGGGGGGCGGCTGCTCCTCCTCGAAGGTGTTGGTCACCGTGAGGGCCCCCACGGCTCCCACCACCTGGTGGGCGCCGGCGCCGGCCGGTCGGCTCCGTGACCGGGCGCCGGGGTCAGGCCCCGATGACGGGGACCGGGCTGTCGACTTCGATCCTGCCGTCGGCGTGGGCCTCGGCGGTGACGGGTCCGTGGGGGGTGGGTACGGTTGCCTTGGCCCACGCCAGGCCGCCCAGCGCGGGCGCGATCCGGACGCTGCCGTAGCCCGGCTCGCCGGGGGTGATGCCCAGGGTGTGCACGATCAGGTCCCGGGAGGGCGTCGACGACCAGCCGTGGCAACGGGTGCCGCCGTTCCAGCACTCGGGCCAGCTGGTCTCGCCGGCGTCGAGGAACACGATCCAGTCCCGGCACTGGTCCGCGATCAGATCGGCCCGGCCCGCCCGGGCCAGGCCGTCGTGGAGCACGTAGCGGAAGAACGGCTCGCAGGCGACCATCCGGGTCTCGACATCCCAGTCCGGCTCCGGGTAGCCCGTCGCCAGGTACAGGTGGCCCGTCGATCCGCCGTCGACGGTGACGGTGTCCATCACCCAGGAGTGGCGCAGCAGCCGGGACCGGTCGGTCAGCCCGGTCACGACCCGGGCGATCCGGTCGTCGGGCACGAGGCCGGCGGCCAGAGCCGTCGCCCCCGGGTGCTGGGCCGCGGCCCGGCGGGCCTCGCCGTCCACGACGTGGTCGACGTACACCCCTCGACCCTCGTCCCAGAAGCGGTCGAAGCCGGACCGCACCCCCTCCCGCCGGTCCCGGGCCCAGCCCGCGGTGCCCCCGTTGCCCAGGGCGTCGGCCATCTCGGCCAGGTCCTCCAGCCCACGGGCCCAGAGCGCGTTCAGGGTCGACGAGCAGCCTTCGCTGTAGACACTGGCCCAGTCGAGCAGTATCCAGCCGGTGACCCCGTCGAGCAGCCCGTCGTCGCCGAGGTAGGGCTCGAACCAGCGCAGGGCCCGCTCGGCGACCGGCAGCAGGTCGCCGATCAGGTCCCGGTCGCCGGTGTACCGCCACAGGTTGTGCACAGACCGCACCCAGTGCAGCGACCAGTCGGGGAGGATCGTGCGGTCGTCGGCGTCGAAGTCACCGGCCACGGCCATGGGCAGCATCCCGTCGGCCCGGGTGGTGGCGGCCAGCTGCGGGTGCCAGCGGGCCAGTGACCAGTCGGGGTTGGTGACCAGGTCGACCATCTGGTGCACGACCGAGTCCCCGGTCCAGGCTCGCTGCTCCCGGGTCGGGCAGTCGACGTAGGCGTCGTGGGCGCAGAGGTCGACGGTCCGCAGCCCGACGGCGAAGATCCGCTCCAGCTCGGGGTCAGAGCAGGCGAAGCTCACGCCTTCGGGTCGGGGGCGGAGCCGCTCCCCCAGCGCCAGGCCGACGTCGGGGCCGGGGCCGCCGTCCGGGCTGCGCACGGACACGTGCAGGTACCGGGTGCCGATCACGTCGAGGGACTCGAACTGCTCGACGTCGGACCCCGCGCAGCGATAGCGGAGCCCGGCGTGCTGGCCCAGGGGGGCGAGGTGGCCCTCGCCGTCGAGGTGCTCGGCGGCGGCGACGTCGACCACGGTCCCCGCCGCCGCCCCCGTCACCAGCAGCTCGAGGGTCCCGGCGGCGACGTGGCCCAGGTCGAAGGCGTGGTGCTCGACGACGGCGCCGTCGGAGGGCTGCGGCTGCTCGTCGGCGAGCACCTGGCGGACCGGGTCCTCCTCCGGGCCGGCCCCCGGCCCCGTGGTCCGGGCGACCAGGGCCGCCTCGTGACGCACGCCCACCCCACCGCCGGCGGTGGGGCGGACCGGTGGGAGCAGCAGGCCGAACGGCTCGCTGGGCGGGTGGGGATCGCCACTGGCGCCCACGTGCATCGCCGCGAGGACGGTCGCCGGGCCCCAGCCACCGTCGTCGAAGAACGCCGACTCCCAGGCCGCCGGGTGGGCGGCGGCGTCGAAGGACTCGAGCGGGAGCGCGGCGACGTCCCCGGGTGCGGCGACCGGCGACCACGCCTCACCCGGTCGGCATCGCCAGGAGGCGTCGCTCACGAGCCATTCGTCACCGATCAGGGCTTCGAGGACGAGGCTGCCGGCGCCCAGCGTGTAGCTCGGCGGGACGGGCGCCCACCACGAGGTCGCCCCGGCGAAGTGGCGGGCGGTGACGGTGATGACGTTGTCTCCCGAGCGCAGGTGGGGAGCCAGGTCGACCACGTCGTAGTGCGACCGCCTGGGGTTGCTGCGAACGGGGCCCCGGGCGACCTCCTCGCCGTTGACCCGCAGCACATGGCGCCCGTCGGACCAGATCCGGCACCGCGCCGTGGCCGGCCGCTCGCTCAGCGCCACCTGCCTGCGGAACAGTCCCACGCGGTCACCGGTGACCGCCCGCACCGGCCGGGTGGCGCTCTCGATCCCGATCGCCGGCGCCTCGAACCAGATCCAGTGGGCCCGCCACCGGGCGGTGAACGGTGAGGGGTGGCGGATGCGCATGGAGCGAGCGTAGGACCGCGGATCGGGAGGCCGTCCCGGCCGCACCGGGGCATCGATGCCTTCGGTGGCGCCACGGGCCCGCCGGCCTCCCCGTCACTCGCCAGAAGTGGATGAGGAGGCGGTGAGCACCGCCTCGGCCCGGGGGGACGCCGTCCGTTCCTCGACGGGGAGGCCGGACCAGTCGCCGGGGTCCCGAGGCCCGGCGGCCGGACCGACCCGGACCGGGATGCCGGTCAGGTGGGCCATGCCGGAGGCGGGGTCGATGCTCTCGGGGCCGTCAGCGGCCAGGAGGTTGACGTTCACGCCCCGGGTCTTCGACGCCACCGACAGGCCGGTGGCGTGCTGGTGGCCCCAGCCGTGGGGGAGGGCGACGGTGCCCACCATGAGGTCCTCGAGCAGGCGGACGGGCAGCCGCACCGTGGCCGTGGCCGAGGTCACGTCGGCCAGATCGCCCTCCGCCAGGCCGAGGCGCCGGCCGTCGTCGGGGTGCACGTAGAGGTGGTTGGTGTCGCCGTCGGGGCCGTTGACCATCCCCTCGTGGTTGTGGGTCCACGAATTGTGGGTCTTGGTCCGCCGCTTGGTTATGAGCTTCAGGGTCCCGGCCTCCCTCTGGGCCCGCTCGGCCTCGAAGTCGGTGTCCAGGCGGTCGGCGCGCTCGACGAGGCGCTCGGGGGCCAGGTGGACCATGGCGTCCTTGGTCACCACCCGCTCGCCCAGGAACGAGGCCTCCCGACGGTCGGGGCGGGCCAGGCCGTGGGGGTGGGCGAGCAGCTTGCGGAACCCGGGCTGGCGGGTGAGGCGCAGCAACCAGTTCAGCAGCGCCTCCTGGGGCACCCGGGGCTGAGCGCCGGGATGTTCGGCCTGCCGCCGCCCGGTGTGGCGCCGGGTCACCAGTTCGAGGCCCCGCTGGGCCGCCTTCGACCCGAACAGGCCGACGCCGCAGGCCTTGGCCAGCTCCAGGTAGATGGTGGCCTCGTCCCGCTGTTCGCCGTCGGGCTCCACGACCGGCTCGGTTGCCTGCAGGTACGGGCGGGACTGCAGGCCGAGCATGAGCGGGAAGATGAACGGCAGGTCGGCCCGCTGGAACGGGTCGGTCGCCGGCAGCGTGTAGTGGGCCAGCGACCCGGTCTCGTTGCGGAAGATGTCCACGGTGACCAGCAGGTCGAGCGACGCCAGCGCCTCCCGCAGGCGCCCGGAGTTGGGCATGGTGATGAGCGGGTTGCCGCCGGTCACGAACAGGGCCCGCACCTGGCGATCGCCGGGCGTGAGGATCTCGTCGGCCAGGATCCCGCCGGGATAGGCGTCGTTGACCTTGCGGAAGTCGCCGATGCGCGAGCGGTCGTCGGCCATCAGCGTCCCGGTCCGCACGCCGAAGCGGGCGAAGTCCATGACCCCCTTGCCCACCAGCGTGCCGCCCTGACGGTCGAGGTTGCCGGACACGGCGTTGATGACCTCCTGCAGCCAGAAGGCGAGCACGCCGTTGGTGCCCATGTTCACCCCGGTCGAGCTGTAGAGGGCGGCGCCGTCGGCCTCGAGGTAGGTGGCGACCAGGTCCCGCAGTCGAAGGGCGGGGATGGCGGTGACCGCCTCGGTGCGCTCCGGGCCCCATGGCTCGACCAGGGCGGCGACGACGTCCAAGCCCGTCATGTGGGCGGCGACCCGGTCGGCGTCCACGCCGCCGGTGCGCAGGACCTCGTGGAGGAACGACAGGTAGAAGAAGACGTCGGTGTCGGGCCGGATGAACAGGTGGTCGGTGGCGGCCCGGGCGGTCTCGGTCCGGCGAGGGTCGACGACCACCACCTGACCGCCCCGTTCGGCGATCTCCCGCAGTCGCCTGGTGGGGTCGGCGACCTGCAGGAAGCTCCACTTGGACACCACCGGGTTGGCGCCCACGATGATCAGGCACTGGGTGTGGTCGACGTCGGGGAACGGCTGGGTGAACGGGAAGCCGTAGATCTCCCGGGCGGCGGCGAACTTGTTGGCGCAGTCCTGGGTGGCGCTGGCGTACATGGACGTGGAGCCGAGCCCGTCCATGAAGCCCTGGGCGAACACCGGGTGGAGCACCGAGAAGCCGGCGGCGGTGCCCACGTACATGGCCACGGCGTCGGGCCCGTGGCGGTCCACGATGGCCCGGACCTTCCCGCCGATCTCGGCGTTGGCCTTGTCCCAGCCCACCCGCAGCCAGGCGTCACCGAGGCGTTTCATCGGGTGGGTGAGACGGTCCGGTGACCGGTACATCTCGTGCTGGCGGATGCCTTTGATGCAGGCGAAGCCACCGGTGGCGACGTGGTCGTCGTCGGCGCGGACCCGTGTCACGGCGCCGTCCTCGACGGTCACCTCCAAGCCGCAGAGCGACTCACAGATGCGGCAGAACGTGTGGCGGGTCTCGGTGGACATGGGGCCTCCGGGCCGACGGCAGTGATCAGAGTAGAACGGAGGCGTGGACCAAGACCTACGGGTCGGCCCCCGGACACCGCCGTCCCGGGCCGCCTCCTTCTTCTTCGTGGGCTGGGCCTACGTCGTGGCGATCGGGATGGGCATCGCCGTGGGCCGGCTCCCGGACGACGTCCATCCGTTGTGGGTGGCCGGGGCGGCGATGGGCGTCGGGGCCCTGAGCCTGTTCGTCTTCAGCCGGGCGGCCAACAACACCTCGGTCTTCGACGCCTACTGGAGTGTCGCCCCACCCGCCGTGACGCTGTACTTCCTGGCCATCGCCGAGCCCGGTGTGCCCGGCGCGCGCCAAGGGCTGGTGGTGGCCCTGGTGTTCACGTGGGCGCTGCGCCTCACCGCCAACTGGGCCCGCAGCTGGCCGGGCCTCGAACACGAGGACTGGCGCTACACCGAGATGCGCACCAACGGCCACCCCTACTGGGTCCAGAGCCTGTTCGGCCTGCACCTGTTCCCGGCCGTGCAGGTCTGGCTGGGCTGCCTGGCCCTCTACCCGGCCCTCGCCGTCGGGACCGACGGGATCGGCGTGCTCGACGCGGCGGCCGTGCTGGTCACCGCCGGGGCGATCACCCTCGAGGCCGTCGCCGACGAGCAGCTGCGGGCCTTCAACCGGACCAAGGGCTCGGGCGACATCTGCGACATCGGGCTGTGGGGCTGGTCCCGGCACCCGAACTACCTCGGCGAGCAGCTGTTCTGGTGGGGCCTCTGGCTGTTCGGCCTGGCCGCCGACAGCGGCTGGTGGTGGACCGTGATCGGCCCGCTGGCGATGTCGGTGATGTTCGCCACGGCGTCCATTCCCATGCTCGAACGCCGCAGCGCCGAGCGCCGCCCCGGCTGGGCCGAGTACTGCCGACGCACCTCGGTGCTCGTCCCCCGCCCGCCCCGTTGCCCCTGAGGGACGCGGGGATCCGTCTCTAGTGGGTCAACAGCTCCTCGGCCGCGCCTGCTGTCGGGCGGCCGGCGGGCGGGCGGGATTCACGGGACGGGGGTTGGGGACTCGAGGTCGTCGTGGCCGTCGCGGGAGCGTCGGCCGCCTGACGCCCTGAGGGGCGAGCCGCGGCCCTCTGGCGGCGGGGGGCCAGGAGCCGGAAGAACAGGAGGAACATCACCAGCGTGAACCCGGTGAGCGCCAACCACTGCACGACCAGGGTCGTGCGGTCGGCCCCCGCCTGGAAGCCGTGCACCGTCGCGGTGATGAAGAGGAGGAAGCTGCTGAGGTGGACCGTGTGCCACACCCGGCGCGGCAGCCGGCGCATCAGCCACGAGGTCACCTCGATCGCCACGAGCAGGTAGGTCGCCACGATGCCCCACGCCACTGCTCCCGGGCGATAGGACGAGGCCATGGGCACGAACAGCTCGCCCCACGCGAACACCAGGTAGCTGTCGGCCCACAGCGCCACGAGGTGGACGCCGACGAACACCAGCGACAGGGTGCCGAGGAAGCGATGGAGGTCGAGGAGCCACGCCGGCACACCCCGCTTGCGGATCAGGCGCGTCGACAGCGCCAGGCCCCAGAGGATCCCGGCGGTCACCAACGCCCAGGCGACCAGTCCCGAGGACCGGGCGGCGTACCAGCCCACCTGGGGGTTCAGCTCGGCGAGCACGCCATCACCTCATCGCCGACGGGCGCCGCCGAACCATCGGCCCGGAACAGGGTGGCGGTGACCCCCGTGCCCTCGAGCAGCGGGCCGGCGCCGGCTTCGCCGAGGACCATCGCCGCCTTGGCCAAGCCCTCGGCCCACCAGGCCTCCGGGCCCCGGGCGACGACGGCCACCACGTCGCCTTCGGACGGCATCCCGGTGATCGGATCGATGATGTGGTGGAGGTCGTGCTCACCGCGACGCCAACGCCGCATCAGCGAGGTGCTCGTGACGATGGCCTCGGCGTCGAGGACGACGTCCCGCCAGACGGCATCGGCGTCGAAGGGATCCAGCACTGGGACGCACCACCCGCCGTCGGGGGTGTCGCCGGCGGTGCGGATGTCGCCGCCGAGCGCCACCAATGCGGAGGAGGCCCCTCGCAGCAGGAGACCTTCCGCCACCAGGTCGGCGGCCAGCCCTTTGCCCAGGCCCCCGAGGTCCAGGCCGATCCCCGGGGGGAGGCGGACCGCCGACGCGATCTCGTCGACCTCCACGACGCCGAAGCCGGCCACCGGGCCGGAGGAGACGTCGCCGGGCGCACCGACCCGCTCCACCTCCGCGAAGGTGCGGTCGTAGCCCAGGGACACGAGCGCGTTCAGGATGGTGGGATCGAACGCCCCCGCCGTGCGCTCCCAGAGCCGGCGAGCACGGACCAGCGCGCGCAGCAGTTCGGGGCTCACCGGCACCCATTCGCCGGCTCGGGCCCCGAGCCGGGACAGCTCGCTGTCGGGACGGAAGCGGCTCCACGCCTGCTCGAGGCGCTCGACCTCAGTGGCGGCCCACTCGACGAGGGGCTCGGGTGCGGTCGCGACGATCAGGTGAGCCGGGCTCCCCATGGCCCGGAAGTGGTGCTCACGCCAGTGGGGCTCGTCGGTCAGCACTGGGAGC